>Ga0193727_1000028_pt1 | contig 41023 bp, 33 predicted proteins | sample H2c2metaG_FD_143051 | JGI IMG/M metagenome (GOLD analysis project Ga0193727, IMG submission 143051) | Soil microbial communities from a riparian zone of the East river system, Colorado, United States - H2c2 | ecosystem: Environmental > Terrestrial > Soil > Riparian zone | place: USA: East River...
TCTTCGATATCGATCGTGAACTGCGCGAAACATGGCCTAATCTCTTACCCGTGCCCTTGGTGGCCGATGTTGGCGATGAGGCAAGGATGCGCCCCATCTTCACGACCTACCATCCCCAGGTTGTCCTACATGCCGCAGCCCATAAGCACGTGCCCATGATGGAGGCAAACGTAAGCGAAGTAGTCAAGAACAACATTCTGGCCACGAATCTGCTTGGAGAGCTGGCAGGTAATTACGGAGCAGAGGTGTTTGTATTGATCTCTACCGACAAGGCGGTACGCCCGACTTCGGTGATGGGGGCTTCGAAGCGGGTTGCTGAATTAGTGGCACAGAATCTTAATCAGCGCTTCGAAACCCGCTATGCGGCAGTGCGCTTCGGTAACGTGATTGGGTCCGCCGGATCCGTTATACCAATCTTTCGCAATCAGATTCGCAAGGGAGGGCCGCTTACTGTGACCCACCCCGATATGATGCGCTACTTCATGACAATCCCCGAAGCTGCGCGACTGGTGCTTCAAGCCGGCACAATGACCGAAGGAGGCGAGATCTTCATCCTGGACATGGGCGAACCCGTGCGCATTTTGGACTTAGCCAAAGACATCATTACTCTGTCTGGGCTGAAGCCGTTCGAGGATATTGATATTGTGTTCACAGGAGTGCGGCCGGGAGAGAAACTTTTCGAGGAGCTACAAACAACCGAAGAACATATTGAGAAGACTCGCCACCCCAAGATATTTATAGGCAAGATCTCCGCCTATCTGGAGGGCGATATAAGTCAATCGCTGCGATCGTTTGCCCACCTCTCAAGCTTGGGACGGGAGCGAGAGCTCCGGAGATTTCTGAACGATCTCCTTCCAGAGGCAAATCTTGAGCACGCTCATTCCGCAGCCGCGGACTGAGTCACTTCGCTGAGTGAGAGAGCGATCGTCCTTTTGAGCGTTCGTCTTTGTAGCGAATTAAGAGCGGCACGATGTTTCAACTAAAAGAATCCACTCTCACCCTCGTTGACAGGCTTGCCGAAGCTTTGGATGAACAAGGCATAAGCTATTGCCAGTGGAAAGGGCACCGGAAGCGCGATCGCTGGGCTAAAGGCGAAGGAGATATAGACCTACTAGTGGATCGCGCTCATGTCGAGAGATTCACAGGTGTCCTATGTCGATTGAGGTTTAAACAAGCGCTCGCCCCCGTGGAGCGGCAAATCCCCAGTACTGCTACATACTATGGTTTTGACCCGGAGGTTAATAGGTTCATCAATATTCATGTCCATCAGCAAATCCTTTTTGGTCACTATTTGACGATGAATTACCACCTCCCGATCGAGCGACCGATATTGGAATCAGCGGTCGGTGGAAGTTCTTTTCGTCCCTTTCGTACCCCTACGCCTGAATTCGAATTGATAGTCTTTGTCATACGAATGATTCTGGGATTTTCACTGCGTGCTTCAATTCACCATGGGCAGGCCGCTTGGTCAATCGCTGCACAGGACGAACTCGCATACTTGCGGGCGCGGGCTAACCCGATCGAGTTGGCTGAAGTGTTGCAGCAGCAGTTGCCCTTTATCGGAGCGGCTTTCTTTCAAACATGCATGTTATCGCTTCGATCTGATTGCTCTGTCTGGAAGAGGTTGAGCCTTAAGCAGAGGATGCACTCAAGATTAAAGAGCCATACGCGGAGGTCGCAACTTGGTGACTTTTCATGGAGAGTATGGTGCTGTATTATCAACAAGGTACGGCAATTCCTTTTTCGGCGGCCCACCCGAAACAAACTAGCTAGTGGCGGCAAGATCATTGCCTTAATTGGAGGCGATGGGGCTGGTAAATCAACAGCGGTTGATGAACTACACGGCTGGCTCTCCACAAGCTTCAACACTATGAAATTCCACCTCGGCAAACCACCGCGATCCCTGATGACGCTTACGGTAGCTGTCGCGCGACGGGGCGGCTTGTTGTTGGTGTCTAGACTGTTTAACAAGACACGTAAGATTTCCGCTGTGGCGGATCGCAATGCTCCAATTTTTCCGGGATATCTATTGTTGCTGAGGTCGGTCTGCATTGCTCGTGATCGCTATCGTTTATATGTCAAGGCTCGCCGGTTTGCTACGAATGGGGGACTGGTGATTTGCGATCGCTATCCGACGCCGCAAATCAGATCGATGGACGGACCAAATATTAGTAGGTTAGTAGGCTCTCAGCAGTTCAATCGACTTACGGACATCTTGCTAACAAAGGAAGCAAAGTACTACCAGCAAATCATGCCTCCCGACTTGCCGATTGTGCTGAGGGTTGATCCGGAGATTGCCGTGCGACGCAAAACGGATGAGGACGCGGACTACGTTCGATCCCGTTCGCTAGAGGTATGGGAACTGGATTTGGCAGAGAGCGGTGCCTTGGTCGTCGATGCAGATCGGCCGAAAGCGGATGTCTTGTCGGATCTGCAGTCTATCATATGGTCGGAACTGTAACCGAACACTTCGGTTCCGTAACTGGCGAGAAAATACTAGTAAGGGAGCAAACTACAATTGGCGCCAGGTCTCGAGATAGCGAGCATTCTGTACCACGATGTAGTTGATAATCACAAAGATTCTGGATTTCAGCGGCCATCAGCTATTCCCTATAAACATACATTGTTTGAATTCGGTCAGAATCTCGACAGAATCGCCAAAAGCCCGGTAACCCCGGGACTTGTTTTCGACATAGACTTCGCTCGCCCCGGCAGACATCTTCTGTTGACCTTCGATGATGGTGGCAAGAGTGCAATCTATGTTAACGATGAACTATGCAAAAGGAATTGGAAGGCGCATTTCTTTATCACAACAAGCCTAATCGGGAATCGAACATTTCTGGATACCAACGGAGTACGATATTTACGCAGTTGTGGGCATATTATTGGTAGTCATTCACATACGCATCCAGATATTTTCAAAGACATACCTTTTCACAAGATGATGGAGGAATGGGCTATTAGTTGCGACATACTATCTCAGATCCTGGGTAATCCGTGCATTACTGCGTCAGCTCCTGGTGGCGATGTTTCTGCAAAAGTACTACGGTCAGCAAATGCCGCCGGTATGCGCTATCTATTTACCTCTGACCCTAGTCTCACTCCGCATAAGGAGGGAAACTGTTGGATTCTTGGCCGTGTCTGCCCCAAGGCTGGAAGTTCGCTGTCTCGCGTGGAGGAGTTTGTTCAGTTTCGGGGTTGGGCAAGAGAGCTAATGCGCCGGCGAGCCAAGGTATTGTTGAGAACCACTCTGTTTCCGCTGTACAGATCATATATCAGGAGGACGACGCGTGAGTGGTCCAAATAGGCATAGGATTGTCATTCTTTGTGGGCCCTTATTAACTCACAAAAATACTTGTGCGACGCTAATCAGAAGCGGGCTCAACGTAGTCGGGATTTGTGAAGCTGACCAGCGTACTGCAGGGCTACCACTTTCCTATGTGTTCCGGAGCATCAGAAGAAAGGGTCTAGGAGTGACTTTGTCGCGCGTGGTTGCTCGCCTGCTCTATCGTTCTCTAAACAGTCGAAAGGATCAAGAGATCTTCACTCGATTATTTGACGACCGAGCCATAAATGAAACAATTCTCAAGTGGGAGGGCAAGATTCATCGCACCAATAACTACTCGGCCCCACGAACGATAAACTGGCTACGGGAAATGGACGCAGACATTCTTGTCGCACATACACCTTATTGGATCGGAAAAAAGGTGCGCGGATTGCCGAAAACAGGGATGGTCCTGGGAGGGCATCCCGGGATCACACCTTTTTACCGCGGATCCCATTCTGCTTTCTGGGCAGTTTACAATGGGAACCCGGAAGACTTAGGTTGCACGGTATTTCTGTTGGATGACGGTGTTGATACTGGCGACATAGTGGCACAAGATCGGATCCCTTTTGAAAGAGCGGACAGCTTTTTCACTCTCTGCTGGAAGGGAATGATTCGTCTTGCGGAAATGCAAGCCGGCATCCTTCAAGACTTTGACCGCGGCATCGGAATCCCGCGACAACGGGTATCGCCGCCAGAAAACACAGAATTCGATAACCCGAGGCTTAGTGAATATCTGCGGTACTGTTACAGGCAGCGATGGATACGATGAAGCAAGGTTGACCCTAAAACAAGGCTAACCCTAGTCACCAAAGAGACAATGAAGCTCTTGCAAGCGGGACGAAGCACATCAAGCACGAATAGCCTCAAAGCAACAACCGAATGCTCTGGCCAGCCAGGTAATGAGGGTTTTTTCTCCTCCTGAGGAAACTATATTCAACCCCTGATGCAGCGAACCGACCAGCTAACACATCGATTGTTAGATCAATGCCAATCAACGAGAGATGGAGCGGGAATTGTGTGTGCTAACACATTTCTAACGGCGCGATCCTCGGTATTGGAACTGGTTGGTCCAGCAGGGGCGGGAAAGAGTTCCCTGTTACGAGTCTTGAGCCAGCGCGACCAGACAATACGAGCGGGTCTTCGAATGCCGGGACACAGTTACGTTGCGGGGGCTTTCCCGTTGCTCCCGACTTTTCTCGATTTACACAGACCCTACAAGAGAGTTCTTTGGAAAGAGATGAAGAGAATCCTGTACTTGGAAACGTTGCGTAAACTCCTCAAACGAGAGGTATCGGGAAATCACAAAGCAATCATTTTCGACGAAGGCCCGGTCTACATGCTCACCCGAATGCAAGTGTTTGGACACGAGATGCTCAAGGAAAAGTGTTTCAAGAAATGGTGGCGAGCCTCGATCAATCATTGGGCTAATCTAGTAGATGTAATAGTTTGGCTTGACGCCGACGATTCTATATTGGCGCAGCGGCTTCGCACACGTAATCAGCCCTACCCGGTAAGAGACACAACTGATCAATTCCTCCGTGAGTTCTTGGCACGCTACCGCGTAGCTTTTGAGCAGGTGATCTCGGAACTAACTGCTTGTAATGGGCCAAGAGTCATCACCTTTACTACGCATAACGAATCATTAAAACAGATCGCGGATAAAGTCATCTCTGGCTTGGATGGAGAGTGGAGCGCATGTCTGCCTCTTGCTTAGATGCTTCTGCACAACTTGATTTAGGGAAGCACGAGCTTGCCCGAAGACCAGACGAGAGACTAACTCAGAAAGCATCACTGAATGCTGTTGCGTTGCTGCTGGATTACTTCACAAAGATAGCGGTTGGGTTGGTTGTCACACCGATTCTGGTTGGAGGGCTTGGGCGTTCGGTATTCGGTATTTGGGAAATGTTGGGGCGGTTAATCGGATATATGTCAGTAACTGATGGACGGCCGACTGAGGCTCTCAGGCTGGTAATTGCCAACGAGCAAGCGATAGATGACCCCGCCTCAAAGCGCCGTTATGTCGGCAGTGCCTTGGCGATCTGGGTCCTCTTCCTGCCGATCTTGGTAGCTGCCGGAGCAGTTTTGGTTTGGCTATCGCCGACACTTACTAAAGCGTCTCCTGAATCATATTTCAGTGTGCGGGTTACCGCTGCGTTCTTGGTCATTAACTTCTTGCTCGCGAATTTGGCCGCATTACCCGAGTCGGTGCTTCGCGGGACGAATTTAGGCTACAGGCGCATGGGGCTCCAAGCAGGATTGAATGTAGTGGGGGCGATCGCAGTCGCAGGAGCCGTCTACTTGGGGCTCGGGTTGATAGGAATTGCCGGAGCCCAGGTTCTGCTGTCAGCCATAACAGGCCTGTTGTTCTGGTTAGTAGTAAGGAAATACGTCTCTTGGTTTGGCATCGCTAAGCCTAGTAGATCAGAAATACGTTCGTTGCTTGGAGTGAGCGTCTGGAATTCGTTAGGAAGCTTGATCGCCAAACTACACCTTGCAAGCGACGTCATTATTCTGGGAGTGATTGCTTCGTCGTCGCTTATTACAACATATGTACTGACTGGGTATGCGGCACAGACCGTAATAGGAATCATTACTCTCAATCTTGGTGCGGCGAGCCCGGGTATGGGAGGTTTGATCGGCCAGAAACAATACGCCAAGACTGCCGCGCTACGTAAGGAAATAATGGTAATGAATTGGCTGCTAGTCACAGCCATCGGTTCCACCATTCTGTTATGGAACAAGTCATTCTTACACTTGTGGGTAGGCACGGAATACTATGCTGGAACCTGGGTCAATCTACTCTCCGTCCTGATCATGGCCCAAACAGTGTTTATCCGCAGCGACGCCTACGTAATTGACGCTGCTCTGCAATTGCGTGACAGAGTTCTCGTGAGTGCACTTGCCGGGATTCTCTCCATCGCATTCTGTCTTGTACTAACCAGGTTCTTCGGAATCCTCGGGCTATGTCTTGGAATACTGGGCGGGCGGTTAACGCAAACGGTCTGCTACCCATTCATGGCCAACGCATTGTTAGACAGGTCGCGAGGACTTCGCCTTTATGGGCTAGTGCGGCCTGGGCTGGCAATGTGCCTACTGTTCGCAAGCTCAAGCTACGTGGGTCAGCGATTACTTGCCCGCAATTGGATTGAATGGGCGGGCTGCGTAGGGGCGAGCCTGGCGGTAGCTCTGTGCTTCGCGCTAGTCGCTGGATTATCTACGGATTCAAGAGAGCCGTTGATCAAACGACTCAGGCTAATCTGTTTGTCAATTGGTAGTCAACTTCGGAGGTGAACCGTGAAAGCAACACTTTTGGCCCTGACTAGAGTCTCTAGTGCACGACGTCTGACTCTTTTAGTCTTGGGAGTCCTTCTAGTAGCGCTGCCTCTATTCCACTTAAGATCTGCCCAAGCACGTGCGCAGGCCAGCACGGTTCGCTTCGCCGTGGTTGGCGACTTCGGTTGCGCGTGCCAGGGTGAAATGGACGTGGCCAACCTTATAAAGAGCTGGAATCCAGATTTCGTCGTTACGACGGGGGACAACAACTATCCATTGGGCGAGGCTTCGACGATAGATGCGGCTATTGGCCAGTACTACCATGATTTTATCTATCCCTATGTGGGCAGTTATGGAGCGGGTAGCGACATCAATCGATTCTTCGCGACGCTGGGCAATCACGACTGGGGTGATGGATATATCCAGCCAGCTACAGTTCAACCACACTTAGATTATTTCACATTACCCAACAATGAGCGCTACTACGATTTTACGTGGGGACCGGCTGACGTCTACGTAATAGACAGCGATGACCATGAACCGGATGGAACTTCAAGCGGCTCCGTTCAGGGGGCTTGGCTGCAGAGTCGGCTGGCTGCTTCATCTAGTCCGTGGAAATTGGTTTTCTTTCATCACCCTCCGTATTCGTCAGGCTCACACGGCTCGACAACATATATGCAATGGCCTTTCGAGGCTTGGGGCGCCACCGCCGTTCTCAATGGCCACGATCATATTTACGAGCGCGTCGACAAGGGCAACTTCCCGTACTTCGTCAACGGTCTTGGAGGAGCGAGCAGAGACTCCGCGCACAACCCGGTGCCCGACAGCCAGGTAAGATACTTCGCCGATTACGGCGCGATGCTCGTAGATGCCAACACTGATAGCATAACTTTCCAGTTTTTCACGCGGACAGGCGTGCTCATTGACACCTACACAATCTATTCTAACCCGTCAGCCGTTAGCCCGGCGGCGCCGACCAACTTTGCTGCGACCCCTGATTGCAGCACCCAAAACAGGTTGGCGTGGGTAGACAATTCCAGTAACGAAAATAGCTTCAAGATAGAGCAGTCAACGGATGGGAACAACTTCGCCGAGATCGCAACAGTCGCTGCAAACGTGACTAGCTACGTGAACACCGGACTCTCAGCTTCGACCACCTACTATTATCGCGTCCGAGCTTACAATGCTGCTGGCGGCTCAGCTTATACCAGCACCGCGAACGCGTCGACGTCTGCGGTGAGTTCGGACGCGCCCAGCAATCTTGCGGCGACAACCGTTTCCACCTCCCGTATCAGTCTGTCCTGGACAGACAATATCTGCAGTGAGCTCGGCTTCAAGATCGAGCGGTCTCCGGATGGAGTCAGCTTCACACAGATCGCAACAGTGAATGGGAACGTAACAACATATCTAGACACGGGACTCACTGTTTCGACGACTTACTACTACCGCGTCAGGGCCTTTAGCTCGGGTGGTGATTCAAACTATTCCAACGTAGCTACTGGCGCGACTGGTCCCCCTCCGCCGTCACCACCTAGTGCTTTGTCAGCGACAGCGGTTTCCAGCACCCAGATTAATCTGGCATGGACGGATAACTCTTCTGATGAAACCGGATTCAGGATATACCGGTCAGCGGATGGAGTCTCTTTCTTCTGGTACTATACGGCAGGCGCGAATGCAACAACTTTTTCGGACACTGGCCGTGTGGCTGCTACTACTTACTACTATCGCGTCAGTGCCCAAAACAGTGGCGGAAATTCAGACTTTTCGAATACGGGCAGCGCCACAACATTTCCACCACCCGCAGCCCCAAGCAACCTGACCGCAACCCCTGTTTCCGGGAGCCAGATCGATCTTGCCTGGACGGACAACTCCAACAGCGAAGATGGATTCAAGATCTACCGGTCAACAGATGGGGTGAACTTTTCTTATTACGCCACGGTTGGCGCAAATGTGACGACTCGATCGAACACGAACCTCTCGAGTTCAACCAAATACTATTACCGGGTCCTTGCCTACAATGCTGGAGGGAATTCAGACTATTCCAACATTGCCATCGCGACGACGTTAGGGATCCCCTCGCCGCCGAGCAATTTAACTGCAACCGCAGTTTCCAGCGGTCAGATTAATCTGGCATGGACGGACAACTCTTCTGATGAGACTGGATTCAGGGTCTATCGGTCATCCGATGGAGTATCGTTTTCGTGGTGCTGTACTGCAGGTTCGAACGCAACAAGCTTTTCGGATACGGGCCGGGTAGCGTCAACAACTTACTACTATCGCGTCACGGCGCAAAACGGCAACGGCAACTCAGACTTTTCTAACACTGCCAGCGCCACGACATTCCCGCCTCCGACAGCGCCGAGTAGCCTGACCGCGACAGCCGTTTCCAGCAGCCAGATCAATCTATCATGGACGGACAACTCGTCGGACGAGGATGGATTCAAGATCTACAGCTCAACGGATGGCGTGAACTTTTCTTTTTATGTCACGCTCGGCGCCAACGTGACAACTCGCTCGAACACAAATCTTTCAGCCTCAACTACATATTATTACCGGGTCCTCGCATACAGTGCGGGAGGTAGCTCGGGCTACTCTAACACCGCCAGTGCGACGACTCTTTCGGTTCCTGCGGCGCCGAGTAATCTGACCGCGACAGCGGTCTCCAGCACTCGAATCGATCTGGCCTGGACCGACAACTCCAACAATGAAACTGAATTCAGGATCTATCGCTCAACAAACGGAGTCAGCTTTTCGTGGGTCGTGACAGTTGGCCCGAATGTGACGACCTATTCCAACACAGGCCGCACACCTTCGACTACTTACTATTACCGCGTCAGTGCTGCCAATGCTAGCGGCAACTCGGCCTTCAGTAACACGGCCAGCGCGACGACGCCTCCATAGACAGGTAGCTAATAGATCTGCGAGTTAGGATTAGCTGGGCGAACTGCAGTCACGGCATCTCCGAGAGCTCCATGGATAACATAGCGCGTCTACAAAGCCCGTACACCGAAATTCGATCTCCACGAGTTGAGAACCGGAGATTGGAGTACCCTCTTGTTCAGGTCCAATCCCAAGAGATCAAGCGCGTCATTCGATTGGCGTTCTATGTACTGGTTTTCTCGCTCCCGTTCGAAATGCCACGCCTGGGGATGCCGTTGGAGGTGACCACATTCACCGCGTCGCTCTTTCTTCTAGCTACGCTGCTGCAACCTCGCGCATGTTTTCGCCGCCCGCCCCGCGCCTTCTGGTGGTTTGTTGTCTACTTCTATGCTTACACGTTCGTGAGCATTTGGTATATCGCGAAACACCAGACGGACGTAGTCAAACTCGTGTTCTTGCTTCTTCAATTGATTTTGATGTGTTGGGCTGGATGCAACGTAATGCGAGACGCCGCGAGCGCCCGAGTGACTCTATTGACTTTGATAGCCGGATGCGCAGTGCTTGCGCTCTTTCAACTGTTGGGGATTGCGAGTTCGGCAGTTGAGACCGGCAGCGACGCTCAACGGTTTACGGTGCTCGGGCAAAATCCGAACAACCTCGCCAGGATGTTCTCGATAGGGCTGCTTGCGCTTGTAGCCCTGACCTACGGGCGAACCAAGAGTGAACTGCGGCCAAGTTTCATCGCGTGGCCGCTGTTTGGTTTGATTCTACTGGCGCTTGTAGATACCGGTTCCCGTGGCAGCCTAATAGCCTTGGGGGTCGGATTGTTGACGGTGATGTCAGGAGGAAAGACACTGGGGCAAAGATTCAGAAATGTGCTGGTTGCGGTGGTAGCTATCGGTTTTGGTTTTTGGGCGTCCTATGCCTCAGAAACTACCAGAGTGCGTTTTGAAAGAACCATAGACGAGGGAAGTATGGCCAAGCGGGAAATGATTTTTCCGGCTGCCTGGCAATTGTTTCTGGAAAGTCCGCTGATCGGCTGGGGCCCAGTCAACAATACGTGGGAACTTGGCTCGCGAATAGGAGAGCTTGATCATCCGAGCAGGGATACCCACAATCTCGGCCTGGAACTTCTTACCGCCACCGGAGTCTTGGGTGCCGTTCCTTTCTTTATTGGCACTTGCCTTTGCACACTCCTGGCCTGGAAGGCGCGGTCGGGCATTCAGGGTGTCTTACCCTTTGCGATGATCGCTGCCATTGTCATATCCAACATGGGGGCAAACCTGCTTCACAGCAAGCTCCATTGGTTTGTTTTTTCGTATGTTCTAGCCAGCGGCATTCGTATCGGCACGAGATTTCAATCTGTGATTAGACGTTAGCGTACTCGAACAATCATTCTCCTGCAACAGTGGTGGACGAGCTTTAGGAGAATAATATAGCAAAATAATCATCTGTAGCAGTGCCATCGCCCGACGCGCACTGCTAGATCTTAGGTCCGAATCGCTCGCACGCGAGCTACTCCTACATCCTTCGAGCTATGACTTGGACGCCGCGACTCAAAGATGCCGATTTTTTGTTAGAGGGCCGACCGCCTAAAGAGCGGCGTCGAAAGCCGCGAATCAACGCCCATTTTAACGCAAGAGTGCGTGGGGTGGATACGGCTGGAGAAGCTTTTGATGTGGACACGCTCATCGATGATCTCAGTGCATCGGGACTTTATTTGCGAATGCCCAAAAAGATCGAAGTGGGCGGAAAGCTATTTGTTGTGATTCAGCTGTCGCCGAAACTAGAAGGCAGGCCCGGTGGACGTATTGCAATACGCGCTGTGGTAGTTCGTACTGATTCGTACCCCGAAGGCTTGCTTGGTGTGGGAGTGAGCTTCAATAAACATAGGTTTATCTGACAATTGGCCTCCGCAGTGGAGGCGGTTTGATCGCCGCAATGGACTTGCAATTTGAAGGGCTCATCGAAAAGTAAGCACAATGTGTGGAATCGTAGGAATCGTAAGCCTTAACGGGAACTCGGTAGATTCAAGTGTTCTGCAACGCATGAATGATCTACAGGAGCATCGCGGGCCCGATGGAGAAGGCTTTTTGCTAGGTCGGGCTGAATCGGAAAGATTTCACCATGCTTTCATTCGGCATACGCGACTTCGAGATTCCGACTCAGGAGTGCGTGTTGGGCTCGGGCATCGCCGCCTGGCGATTCTCGATTTGTCGGATCTAGGGTTGCAGCCGATGACGTCTGGAGATCGCTCGTGTTGGATAGTCTTCAATGGCGAAATATACAATTTCCCCGCGTTACGGTCAGAACTCCAAGCACTAGGATATAGCTTTACAACCCGCACAGACACCGAAGTTCTCCTGAATGCTTATCTCCACTGGGGCGAGGATTGTCTGTCACATTTGGAAGGCATGTACGCTTTTGCAATATGGGATAGCTCACAGGGACGGTTGTTCTGCGCTCGCGATCGGCTCGGCATCAAGCCTTTTTACTATGCCACTCCTAATGGGTATTTCATCTTCGCGTCGGAGATCAAATCGCTGCTTGCATTTCCCGGCCTCGAGCCAACACCTGACGACGACGCCGTCCTGGGCTTTCTCGTTCACGGGAATTGTGACTACGGTGAAAACACAGTCCTGAAAAATGTGAAGGCCCTGCCTGCGGCTCATTCTCTAACCCTGGATATAAACACTCATAGTATTTCGCTCCGGCGCTACTGGGAGCTAGAACCGCAGCCCCAGGTTGGGACCGCAAACGAACGGATAGCCGAGCTAAAGGAACTTCTACTGGCAACGGTGCGGAAGCACTTGAATAGCGACGTTAGGGCCGGTAGTTGCTTGAGTGGCGGGCTGGACTCCTCGACTGTGGTGTCCCTAACCGGAAAGATATGGCGCGAACAGCCGGAGGCAGCTACGGCGATTGGAGATGATTTCCACACTTTCACCTCGTGTTACGAATATCCGGAGCTGGATGAGCGGGACTACGCGCAAACCGTTGCACGTTCTGTGGGAGCCACTTCTCAACTGGTGTTTCCATCACCCAAGGAGTTTTGGTCAGACTTCGAGCATATGGCCTGGCATGAGGATATGCCTTTCAACGGATTGAGCTTTTATGCTCAATGGCGTGTAATGCGCGCCGCGAAGGAAGCGGGGGTTAAGGTATTGCTCGATGGACAGGGTGGCGATGAAGTTTTTGGAGGTTATGCAAAGTTTCGCTATGCATACCTGGCCTCACTGATGCGTTCGGGCAGTCTGGGTAAAATGGTTCGCGAGCTAGGGGCGACCGTTGGACAAGGGGATCGATACGTACTGGATATTCGAAACGGCTATCGTTACTTACCCAAAAGAGTCCGAAGTTTTCTAAGAGTGGACTCGCTGTTGAAGGAAGTGCTCAAGGCACCATGGGATCATGTTGTTTCCGCCGAAAGCACACCGGCAACACGCTGGTGGCGTAACACATCCGGCCAACAGAACGGTGATTGCCCGTGGACGATTATGCAACGTATTCAGGTGGACGATATCCTGCTTGATACATTGCCGACTTTGCTACGTTTGGAAGATCGCTCTTCAATGGCGTTTTCCCTTGAGGCCCGTGTGCCGCTTCTTGACCATAAGCTTGTTGAATTCGGCGTCTCGTTGCCCGACGATCTGAAAGTACATAACGGGTGGAGTAAGTACGCAGTTCGGCAGGCTATGCGACAGCTACTCCCCGAGTCTGTGCGATTGCGCAAGAGCAAGTTGGGCTTTGCCGCACCTGACCACGCCTGGCCTTCTCAAGAGCTGCGATCTCAAGTGACGGAACTAATCCAGGATGACTTGCGCTGCCGAAAATATGTAGATCAGGCGGCTTTGCGACGTTGGTATCAGTCCGGACGAGCAACCACTGCAAACACCGAATCGTATCTTGGCTTGTTCAGGATACTGTCTCTGGAGATGTGGATGCGCGCCTTCAATCTAAGTTAAAGCTGTACCTTCAGGGCGATGGCTCCGGAGGTGAAGCTATCAAAGACGTTCACTGGAGTTGCCTAAGTGTTTTTTAGTGCCTTCCTTGGAACCGATGCCGGATTGCCCGACTGGCTGGAAGTCCTTAATCAGCATGCTCGATGGCTGGGACTGACGCCGCACATAGAGTCGCGTCGTCTCGCTGATTTCAAAAATCTTTCCTTGTGCTGGCTCGATCGTGTGCCAGCCGGCGCAAAGGGCCGCCTTAAGGAAACACAAAGGTTTATTCTTGCGACGACTTTCGGCGAGTTGGTCCCTGAAGAACCTGTCGGTCAGAGTAGCGATCTAGTTGAGGTGTTGATTCGTAGCGCTCGCTCCAGCGCCATTGTAATCGGAGCGGCGATACACGATGGTGAAGTCGGAATCGTCATTCCGCCGACGACTCCGCAACAGTTTTATGTTGCTAGGAATTCTCACGGCTATGTATTCGCGGACGATATGCGGCTCTTCCCGCGCCTGATGGAAACAAAGCTTGATGAGCGCGCTATCTACGCACTTTTCCAATATGGCGCTATCCCACCCACGATGACGATCTACAAAAGCGTACATCGCGTGCCAAACGGACATTTATTCAGGTTACGACCTAACTCTCATGACCCTGTCTGCACTCCTTTCTTCCAGCCCACAGCCGCTGCGCCCAAGAACGGCACAACATCAGCTAAGGAAACCGGCGTTCGTGAGACTCTAGATAGCAGTTTGAGCGACATACCAAAGTCAGCCGTATTATATTTTAGCGGCGGTGTGGATTCAGGATTGTTAGCTTCACGACTTGTTAAGCTAGGACGAACGGACATAAGACTTCTCAACTATTGCTTTGGTCCCCGGGATGAGGAAGCCAAGCTGGCTCTGCAAATGGCAACGTATCTCGGCCTTGAATGCCTGCAAGTCAATCATGAAATGCGGAAAGTTTCTGATGTTTTGCAACGTTTGGGCAAAGACTATTCGTTCCCATTTGGCGATTTCTCAACTGTCCCCACGAATATACTGGTGCACGAATCGGCGGACTTGGCGCGCCAATCATCTATGGTGATTGAAGGGACCGGGGCAGATGGGGCGTTCGGAATAGGGATCAAGCACGCGAGTTGGCAGCGAGTTTACAGAGTCCCGGCTAGGATACGACGACAAGTAGACCTAGCATATAAGGGGCTTGGTTTATGGAGGCACAGCTCAAAGCTGGAGCGCATTGGCCGCATCGCACGAAAGAGCCTACAGATGCCAGTCGGGCCTGCTGTGGTTGCCGAAAACGCGCTTGAAGGAATTGCTTACACAATTCCCGGCAATGTTCGTTCGGACATTGATCAGGGGATCAGAGCAAACTTTGAAATACTTAGTGATGGAGTAGAGCCAGAGGAACGGATCAGCCTCCTCGATCTAGTTTGGGTATGTGCGGGAAGAATGGCGCCAAAATCCTTCGACCCTCTGCGAACGCTGGGAATTCAACCCAAGTATCCCTTCTTGGAGTTCCCCATGGTTCATTTGAGTTCGTCGATTTCTTGGGAGGAAAAATGCGCCGCAGGAGAACCCAAAGCACTACTGAAGAGACTGCTGTCGCAAGACGTTCCAAAGGAGTGGGTCTACCGCACCAAAAGCGGGTTTACGCCGCCCCACCAGGAAATACTGGCGTCGCCGGTTATGCAACAATTTCTGCGAGACGTTGTGCTATCCAAGCAAAATCCATTGTTGGATTTCTGCCACATAGACAAGGTAGAGCAAATCATAGAACGGTCGCGTCAACGCGGTAAGTTAGGCCCCGGGGCCTGCGATTTTCTTTGGACGCTGACGTTCACATCGGCATGGCTGAATCAGTCACCTGTGAGAATGCGTCAATGTAACGAGCAATTGACTTCGGTCAGGGCCGTAGCTGTCACTGCCGCGTAAGAAGAGATGAGGTAGAAAGGAATTTCATGCTGAGAGGCGCTGTCCACGTTCATAGCACCTACTCCGATGGAGAGTTTACTCTTGCCGAGTTGCGCAGACTCTACATTGCCGCCGATTGTGACTTCGTGTGTATGACGGATCACGCCGAAGCGTTCGACGCCGACCAGCTCGCAGCTTACATTGCTGAATGCCGCTTGGTTTCGGATGATCGCTTTCGTTTCGTCGCCGGGCTTGAATATTCGTGCGACCGTCGAATGCATGTTTTGGGATTCGGAGTCACTTCGCCCGCAAATAGTAAAGACCCGCAAGAAGTCATTCGTCACATAAAGCGAGAAGGCGGCATATCGGTAATTGCGCATCCTATGGATTCTGCCTTTGAATGGATCGAGTCGTTCCGCGAACTCCCGCACGGCATCGAGGTATGGAATTCAAAATACGATGGTCGCTATGCGCCACGACCCGGCACTTTTCATCTGCTTAATCGGCTGCAACAGCGAAGCCCCGAACTGCTCGGTTTTTACGGGCAGGACATGCACTACAAGAAACAGTATCGCGGCCTGTTTAACACAGTGCGGTGTCAAGTCGCAGAGCGCGAGGCGGTTCTCACTGCGCTGGCGCATGGCGCCTATGCCGGCATCAAAGGCGATCTTGAGATGCCTTCGAACGGCAGATTGCCCGCAGGAGTACTTGCGCGCTTTGGTAAACTGCACGAGCATTCGGACCGAATTCGGCGGTTGATCAAATGGGCGCAGAAAACGGCCGACGAGTTTGGCGTCCCTGAGCCTGCGACCCTCAAGACGCAACTGCGGAGAATCCTTTAGACCTGTTGAGTAAGTTTTTGAAATGGACTCGACTGTTGTGATCCGAGAGGCCTCGCCTCAAGAAGTGCTCGATTGGGATGATCTGGTCACGCGTTTTGACAATTATCGGATCGTTCATAAGCTGGCCTGGCTTCGCTCGCTTGAAGCTTGCGTTAGAGGCAAACTTCTATACCTCATCTACGAGAAGGATGGAGAGATAGTCGGCTGCTTGCCAGGGTTCCTGGTTACTATTGGTCTACTGCGCTTGTTCGGATCTCCTTTGCCAGGCTGGCAGACCATCAGCATGGGACCAGCGTTTGATAAGAATCGCATATCGACGCACGAGGTTATCACTCTTTTACTATCCTTTCTACGAAAGCGCTATCGCATACATCATCTCGAATTAATGAGCCGAGAGCTTGACCTCGAGAGCATGGAAGCTCTTGGATTTCGTGGTCAGTCGATACCGACTTATCGTGTCCAGTTGCATGCTGGCGACGAGGACAGAATGATGAGGACGCTGAAGGATAGCGCCCGTCGCAACGTACGCAGGGGGATAAGGCTCGGGCTCAACGTCAAGTTTGAAGATGGGGAAGTATTTGTCGACGAGATCTACGATCAGATCAAAGAGGTCTTCATCCGCGGAAGGAACACTGTTCCCTTCAGTAAGAAACGAGTCTTTGAATATTTTCGCCACATGAAAGCGGCAGGTAACCTCCTGGCCACGTCGGTGTACCTCCCAAACAACGGAATCAACATCGCCACCGGACTTTTTACAGCCGAAGGGAAGGAACTTCTTCTATGGCAATGGGCTCACCGCACACAATACCGCTGGTTTAGGCCGACAGAGCTTATGACGTGGACGGTAATAAAGAAGGCTATGGAGGCTGGCTGCGATACCCTTGACCTGATGGGGGACGGCGAATTCAAAGCGAAATTTGGAGCAAAGCTTGATACCGGTGAGTACCGATGGGTCTGGAGCCGTTACAAGTCGCTCATATATCTCCGTGATTTGGCGGAGAAATGTTACAGATGGTACACGGGAGTGCGCTAAGGCTTCCCAAGAGAGTTCGCCAAGCGTGTTCCTCTCGATTCCGAAGGGCTGTCATTGGCTGAAGGAAATGCCAGGCGACAGTAAGACGAGTTTGACGGATGGATGACCGTTTGAGAAAAGCGTTCGCGTGCGTTATTGGAGATATGGATCTGGTGCGTCCGCTCGGCCTCGCCGGCATATCCTGCGCCGTAGTCGCTCCCCCTGGTGCCCCATCCCGCTATTCACGCTTCACCCGAAGAGTTCTTGACTGGGCCGATGCCTGGGATCGGGCGGAGGAGCTTGTAGAAATACTGGTGCGGTTCGGTTCTGCGCAGCCGGAACCTCCAGTGCTATTTTACGAGGAAGATGCAGACCTGCTACTAGTGTCTCGTTATCGAGAGCGTTTGGCACGGGTCTTTCGCTTTGTCATTCCCGACGCGACTCTTGTGGAAGATCTGGTCGATAAATTCCGATTTCACACCTTGGCTGAGCGATTCGCCCTGCCAGTCCCTCCGACGCAACGCCTCTATCCAATCGAAGGGTCGACATCTGCCGACCTGAATCTGCGCTTTCCGCTCATTATCAAGCCGCTGACTCGCCGACCTGCCTACTGGGCCCCCCTGGCCGGATCAAGCAAGGCACTGCAGGTAAATACGCCCGAAACATTGCGTAGCCTTTGGCCGCGCCTGGTGGCGGCAAAGGTGGACGTTCTAGCACAAGAGATGATCCCCGGCCCGGAAACATGTGTCGAAAGCTATCACGTCTACGTCGACGGGCAGCGCGACATCGTCGGCGAATTCACCGGGCGAAAGATCCGCACCTATCCGGAGAAGTATGGCGATAGCACGGCTCTAATGATCACGAATACCGCAGATCTAGCGGAGTTGGGTCGTGAGCTGGTAAGCCGATTGAGGCTGCGCGGGGTCGCGAAATTCGACTTCAAACGTGGGCCGGATGGCAAGCTTTACCTCCTGGAGATTAACCCGCGATTCAATCTCTGGCATCACCCGGGCGCCCTCGCAGGTGTCAATATCCCAGCTCTGGTTTACTGCGATCTAGTGGGATTACCGAGACCGACAGTCCTGGATGCTAAGCCTGGAATAAGCTGGTGTCGAATATGGCAGGACGTAATAGCTGCTAAGGCGTGGGGTGTACCTTTTGTAAAGTGGCTGCCCTGGGCACTCAACTGTGAGGCAAAGCGGGCTATGGCGTGGGATGATCCGATGGCTTTTTTGCGGGCTGTACTATTTCGCGTGATTTCCTGGCACCCACTCTCTAGAGCATCCTGATAGAGGGCAAGCTATCGAACGAGCAATCCGCCCACATCTGGAGACGTAACTTCATGAGTCAACGACAGGAACTGAGGACCGATCTTTACGCAGCGTGGTGCCCGGCAGAGACACCTCGGCGCTCAGCGACTCTGGCCAAGCCAATCCGCGTCTTGATGGTGACCAGTGAATGGCCCACGCAGAGTTGGGCGCCCAACCATTTCATCGCACGTCAGGCAACTTTCCTAAGGTCTTCCGGTGTCGACGTGGATGTTTTCCACTTCCATGGAGCGAAAAATCCAATCAATTACTTGAAGGCCTGGGTGCAGCTACGAGGCAGGCTCGCGTATGTAAGTTATGATCTGATACATGCTCAGTTTGGACAGGGTGCACTGTTGGCCTTACCCAGGCAACTACCGCTTGTTGTGACTTTTAGGGGAAGCGATCTTCAGGGAATCATAGGAGACTTTGAAGGGCGCCTTAGCCGTGCGGGCAAAATCCTTCAGCGGTTATCCAAGTTCGTAGCACGATACGCGGATGCAGTTATCCTCGTATCGGCGCATATGAGAAGTCTTATCGATGAGTCAATTCCCACCCATGTAATTCCATCCGGAATAGACTTCGACCTTTTCCGTTGTATCCCGCAAGACGATGCGCGCCTCCATCTAGGTCTGCCGCTCAACAAGCGTCTGGTCTTGTTCGTGGGTAGAACCACTGAGGTCAGAAAGCGGTATGAGCTTGCAAGACGAGCCGTAGAGATACTCAACCAATCGTTGTCGGCGGAGTTGATCGTGGGCTGGGGGTTTCCTCATAAAGAAATCCCCTTCCTTCTAAATGCGTGTGATGCTCTCGTTTTCACTTCTTTGCAAGAGGGATCGCCAAATGCTGTCAAGGAAGCCTTAGCCTGTAATCTTCCTGTCGTCTCAGTAGCGGTTGCCGATGTGCCGATGCGCATAGAAGGCATTCCCGGATGTGAAGTTTGCGCCGATGATCGACCGGAGACGATTGCGTCCGCGCTCGAACGGGTTCTAAGAAGAGCAGAGCGTATAGACGGCCGAAAAACCGTCAAGAACTTAGCCGAAGACCTGTTAACCCAGAAGCTAATTTCAATATATCAATCGGTCTTAAAGAGGCATCAGCCGGCAAAGAAGTAGGCTTCCAAATATTGGACATCCAACATAAGTGCAAGCATCAGTAGACTCAATAGCTTCGACCTAACGGCTCAGAATCAGCAAGTTCACTGAGCGACTGAGGCCTTCTTAGGTTCCCTCATTGACGAAAGTGATAGTTGGATCAGAACGAAATTCAACGAGAGTGTTACCGGAATAAGAATGCAGAGTGTTAGCGCGATGTCGACAAAAAAATCTGCGTTGCCCTTCGTCAGCATCATACTACCCGTTCGCAACGAGGCGAGTTTCATCGGCCGCAGCCTTAGTGCGGTACTGGCCCAGAATTACCCTTCAAGTCACTTGGAAGTAATCGTCGCTGATGGCATGTCCACCGACGGCACGAGGGAAGTCGTCGAGTCGTTTCGCGCTAGACATCCGTATGTGCGGCTGATTGATAACATCGGACACATCGTGCCGACGGGTCTCAATGCAGCTATTCGCCAGGCAGTTGGAGAGATAATCGTTCGGGTGGACGGCCATTGTGAGATAGCCACGGACTACGTTCGTAAATGTGTTCAACACCTGTTGAATGATGAAGTTGATGGCGTTGGAGGACCCTTACAGACAGTCGGTGAGACGTTTATTGCCCGAGTGATTGCAACGGCGATGAGTTCTTCTTTCGGTGTCGGTGATTCCGCTTTTCGCACAGTAGATGATAAGACCATGCTCACTGATACTGTTGCTTTTCCGGCCTACACCTCTGCGATTATTGAAAGAGCAGGGTTTTTTGATGAAGAACTGGTACGGAATCAAGACGATGAATATAACTATCGTCTCCGCAAAATTGGAGCAAGAATATTGTTGGCCGCCGACGTGCGCTCAAGGTATTACAGTCGCAGCTCATTCCGGTCCCTCTGGCGACAATACTCGCAATACGGTTATTGGAAAGTTCGCGTGATGCAGAAGCATCCTCGCCAGATGCGACTGAGGCAATTCATACCTTTCGCATTTGTTATCTGTTTGCTCGTCTTTTCGGTGTTGGCTTCAATTTCCTCGACGGGCCGATGGGCGATATGCCTGACGCTTGGCTCCTACTTGTTTGCAAATGTGAGCGCTTCGGTCCTTGTCGCGAGGCGGAAGGACTGGCGTTTACTGGCGCTATTGCCAGTAACTTTCGCGACGCTTCATCTGAGCTATGGGCTCGGGTCTCTGATTGGTCTAGTTAGATTCTGGGACCGCTGGACTGACAACCCGGGACGCTCGAATCGAGCCAAGAAACAGATCGAAACCGCATAGCAATTCTTAGCATGCTTAATGAGAAGGATGTCGCTGCGTTTGAGCGGCAGCGGATCCAGGCTGAATATAGTCGAAGAGAGCGAAAGATACCCCGTGATCTCTACGCACCCTGGCAGCCCGCAGAACTCTTCGTGCGCTCCGGAAGAAAGTTTCAGGCTGCCAAAATGTTGCATCAAGCCGGTGCTTTTCCCAAACAGAATGAATTGTGCCTGGAGGTCGGCTGCGGATCACAGGGCTGGCTAGGCGACCTGATAACGTGGGGCGTATGCGAGACAGCTTTGCATGGCATCGAGTTGGATCCGAACCTCGTCGGCAAAGCCCGAACGGTACTACCGGCCGCCGACCTTCGTGTAGGAGACGCAACCGAGTTGCCATGGGACAACAATACGTTCCGTTTGGTTATTGCCTCAACTGTTTTCACCTCGATTCTAGATACAAGAGTGCGCCAGATGGTGGCTGATGAGATCACTAGAGTGCTGGCGCCCGGGGGTGCCCTGCTTTGGTACGATTTTGCGGTTAACAACCCGCGAAATCGTCATGTTCGGAAAGTTACGAGAAAAGAACTCAAGGAGCTCTTTCCGCGATTGGATGGGCGGATCGAATCGGTTACTTTGGCTCCGGCTTTGGCGCGGTTCGCAGCGCCCAAGAGTTTGCTGCTAGCAACGATCTTGGAAGCAATACCTCTTTTTCGGACGCACCTACTTTCACTTTTGGTAAAAAATCCATGAACAACATACAAGTACCTTTCTTCCGTCCGGATCTCGGCGAGCAAGAAGTGGAGGAAGTTGTTGATACTTTACGATCGGGATGGTTAACCACCGGGCCCAAAGTTCGCCGCTTCGAACAGCAGTTTGCTGCCTCGGTAGGCGCGGCACACTCTGTAGCGGTGAACTCGTGTACAGCCGCACTTCACCTCGCAGTAGAAGCGCTAAACCTAAGCCACGGTCAGGCAGTCTTGGTTCCAACGTTGACGTTTGCGGCGACGGCTGAGGTTGTGCGGTATTGCGGGGCGATCCCCGTCCTGGTCGATTGCGATCCAATAACTGGCAACATGGACTTGAAGGACGCCGAGCAAAAACTGGCCCGACTTCGTTCTCATAAGCTATTGAATGGATTATCAAGAGACACGCGGGCGGTGGGAATAATGCCTGTCCATGTAGGTGGGATGATGATGGACATAAAGGCCGTGCTGGATTTCGCAGCGAAGCATCATCTCTGGGTAGTCGAGGATGCGGCGCACGCTTTTCCTGCCGCCTGGAGGTCCGGGCCCGACGATGCCTGGCAGCAGTGCGGTGGAGGGACTGCGAATGTGACATGCTTTTCCTTCTATGCGAATAAGACGATCACCACCGGAGAAGGAGGAATGGCTACGACAGATGATCCTGAACTGGCTGAGCGAATGCGATTGATGTCGCTGCATGGACTTTCTCACGATGCCTGGGGGAGGTACTCGGGGAATGGAAGCTGGGACTATAAGATCATAGCGCCCGGCTACAAATACAACTTTACTGACATCGCTGCAGCCATCGGTATTCACCAGCTAGCAAGAGCGGAGGAAATGCGACGAGCGCGTGAGATTATTGCCTGTCATTATCTTGAGGCATTTAGGGATTCGGATGAGATGGATCTGCCGTACGTTGATTCAAATCGCATCCACTCATGGCATCTCTTCCCCATTAAGTTGCACTTGGAGAGATTGACAATTAACCGCGATGCTTTCATCGATGAGTTGAAGTCGCGTGGCATTGGCGTTTCGGTTCATTGGCGGCCACTCCACCTTCACCCTTACTACCAACAAGTATTCGATTGGAAGCCAGAACTGTTTCCAGTGGCCACAGCAATGTGGCAGCGTTTGATAAGTCTCCCAATTTTCTCGGGAATGCGGCAGGATGAGATCGGGCACGTGGTCGACACAGTCACTGAGCTGTGTTCTTTGCACTCCAAAAAAGCGCAGCCGGAACTGGTTGGCCTTGGCTTGCAGCCAGGCGCATTGTACAGCTTGAGTGAGGCATCGTAACGATCAGCGAGTCTCGATCATGCGCACCTCACACTTTGAGCGCAAGATTCTTTTGACTCTTTGCGGTTGTTGCTACACTCACAGCGTCCAAGGGTTTAGTTCATATGAGAATCGGATGGGTCGGTTTCCACATAGAAGGCTTACTTGCATTGCGGGGCCTACTGGAGAGAGGCTTCCCTTTAGAGGCTGTCATTACCTTGAAACCAGATCTAGCGGCCAAGAGGAGTGGAGCTGCCGATTACGGTGTCTTATGTCGCCAATTCGGTGTTCCCCTCTACGAGATTGCTAACATTAATGATGATGAATCGCTTTCTCTTCTAAAGAAGATATCTCTCGATCTTGCATTTGTAATTGGCTGGACACAAATAATTCGGCCCGAAGCTCTTAATCTGGTTAAGGTCGGAATGATCGGAGCGCATGCTTCGCTTTTGCCTCACAATCGCGGAAGGGCGCCGATCAATTGGGCTCTGATCAAAGGGGAAAAGCAGACCGGTAATTCATTGATGTGGCTTGCTGAAGGGGTTGACACAGGTGAAATCATAGACCAGGTTGCAATTCCCATAACTCCTTATGATACTTGCGCCTCACTGTACGAAAAGGTAGCCGAGTCGAACAGAGACATGATTCTTCGGCTAGTTCCGAGGTTACTCGCTGACGAGCGCCCCGGACGGGCTCAACCCAATAATGGCGAACCTAACCTGCCGGGTCGACGACCCAAGGACGGAATTCTGAACTGGTCCCTGAAGAATGCCGAAGTGTATGATTTTGTGCGAGCGTTAACAAAGCCGTATCCAGGTGCCTTCAGTTGGCTAAACGGAAGGCGGTGGACCATCTGGCAGTGCGCATTGTTGCCAAAGGGCTTTTCATTCGATGCCCAGCCCGGAGAGACGGTGGGACCAATCATCAGTCCTGTGGAAGCTTCCTGTGGGCAAGCAGTGGCGTGCGGTGCGGGCGCTATCGTGCTTCTGGAGTTAGAGGATGACAACGGAGAGGCCCTAAACGGCCGCAGATTAAGCGATCAAGATTGGAGTGGAAGCGTGTGGACAAATGAGCAATAGGATACTAGTTGTAGCTGCACATCCGGATGACGAATTGCTAGGCTGCGGGGGAACGGTCGCGCTTCATACCAAAGCCGACGATCATGTCACCTCAGTCATAGCTTGCGAAGGAGAATCGTTGCGGTACGGGCAGGCGGGTGTCGGACAAGGCGATCAAATAAAAAGAGCTGCAAGAGAGCTCGGCGTTCAGGATGTTCGATTGCTTGGGTTCTCCGACCAGCGGCTAGACGCTATGCCGCTTACTGAAATCATTAGACCTTTGGAAGAAATAGTCCGCACGGTTCGCCCCCAGATTGTGTATTGCCAATTTGGAGGCGACATAAATCGCGATCATCAGCTTCTGTTCAAAGCTTTGCTGGTAGCCACTCGTCCAACTGAAGAATACATCCGATCAATTTATGCTTTTGACACAGCCAGCAGCACAGAGTGGGCATATCCGCGAACCTTTGTACCGGATACGTGGATTGATATTTCTTCAACGCTAAAAACGAAGCTGGAAGCAATGAGATGCTACAAGAGCGAATTACGTGAGTACCCTCATCCCCGTTCGCTCGAGGCACTTGATCACAGAGCAAGAGCATGGGGCAATCAAAGTTGTCTTGATGCTGCCGAAGTATTCATGACAATCAGGAGAGTGATACGAAATTGTTCAGACGCTTAGTTGATATCGTTCTCTCGTTGTCGGCGCTTGTCTTGCTAAGCCCACTGTTTGTGATCGCAGCCGTTGGAATTTTGGTATCCAGTCCAGGTCCGATACTGTACCGGGCAAGACGTTTAGGGCTTAAGCAAAAAGTATTTACGATGTACAAGTTTCGCACGATGCACGTAGATCAGCTCTCATTCTCCAGTTCAATCACAGCGAAAAATGATCCGCGTATCTTTGCTTTCGGGTCAATGTTGCGCCGCTTAAAGATAGATGAGCTTCCTCAATTGTTTAACATTCTGAGAGGGGATATGGCGATTATCGGTCCGCGTCCGGAGGATCTGCACATTGTGGAGAATTACTATGCTTCATATCATTATGAAACGTTTGACGTCTTGCCTGGTCTTGCGAGCCCTGGCAGTCTTTACTACTACACACACTGTGAACAAGTGCTTAAGGAGAAGAATGCAGAGAGGCATTACGTCGAATGTCTCTTGCCGACCAAGCTGGCTTTAGATGTTGTATATGTTCGCGAAGCATCGTTCATATATGATCTGCGAATAATTCTCAGGGCCGGGTGGGCCATCTTATCAATGGCGATTGGAAAACACCGGTTCCGAAACCCACCTGAAATCAAGAAGGCTGCGCAACTGGGACTAATACCGCAAGCCCTCAATAGAACGATACAAACGCGATAGGAAGACGAAGAAGTCGCCGCAAGGCTCGGGAACCAGGTACGATCGATAAGTGACCGGCGATTCGGCGAAAGGTCCTACGCTCAACAGGTATCTGGTGCTACCGGGCGACATGCTCCTCGCCGCGATCAGCCAACGGTCCTCGCCAGTCCAAGCGTATGATCGGGTTCTCTGCTACAGAACCCAGATACTTCTCGCAGAAATCGCCGAACAACTCAAAGTTTTCTGATGACGAATGCCACAAACTCCGGTGCGGTGTGGACCGGCAAGCGCTCGATGCTCCCTATTGGAACACCAATGTTGGTCAAGATCATCGGCAGCATGATTGGATTCCCATCGTATAGCCCGCTTGCCACTGGTGCCCCGAAATAGTTTTGCGAATCGCGCACCTCGTACTGATCTCCTAACTGCAGTCCTACCGCCGACACATCTATGCTAACCGCGCCGATCAGATCCCAATTGAACACCACGATGTGTCCGCGACCAGCCTCATACTGATTAGGTCTGACAAATACCCACGCACCAATAGGCCGCAGCAGGGGGTTCTGAACCACCTGACTGGCTGCGTCTAACCCCGTTTGCTGTCGCCAATTTGCAAAGCTGAGGCTACTAGACGAGTTGTAGGTAAAGATTGGACCGGTGCTTCTGCCGCTTATCTCAGTATTGTTGTCCCATAGATAGGAATCCGTGCTGTCGCCGGATTGCATCTGCAGATTAACACTGGTCGTTGGAGTGAAGATCGAATTCCTCTGAAGTTCTACATAATTCCACCACTGGACCGTCAGGGGTACCTTGCAGGCTATGTAGTTGTCCCTTACCACTGCATCCTTGTTATCCTGGTCCGCCTGTCCAAGCCTCAGTCCCTTCGACTTGTTCGATACCACCAACGCCGGATCATATATGTAGTTGTTCAAGACTGAGATCCGCTCTGCTGATACTCCTACCTCTGCGCCTACCAGAATGTTAGTGCTGTTCTGGTCATCAAGCGTGATCGCCCCGTTGTTGAACGAGGCGTTGCCTTCAATGCGTATGCCTTTTAGCTGGCCGCTGGTGGGATGGGACGAATACGACTGTATGCCTAGCCCACCATTGTCGAATATCAGGTTATCTTTGACCAGCTTCGTGCCTAGTTCATTGCCTATATACATGCCATGCTCGAACCCGCTGTTGCCGTTAAAGTACAATAAGCAGCCGTAAATCTCAGTGCCGTTCTGCTTATCGTATATCGCACTGCCGTTGTCGTGAATGATGCAGTTGATGAACTTGCAATAGTTGCCGAATTGGACGTACACACCTGGCCCTCTCCAAGCCTTGATCGTGCCGGTGAAGGGACTCGTACGACTGCGGTTAGTATAGCTGTTTGTGATCTCGAGCCCCCAGAACCAGACGTAAGAGCCATTGACGGTGAGCGCTGCCTGCCCCGTGGAGTCAGACCCTGCTCGATCGAGAATGGCGCGCTCGCCGGGGTAGTTCCTGACAGTGACCGGCGATGAGGGGCCGCCCGCCAGATTGCAGCTAAACCCTCTAGAAGCAGCTCCGTTGTACACTCCGCCACGCAGGTAGAGAGTCGAGCCCGGCGGTATTGCCGAGGCAGGCTTGCTAAAGGCGGACTGGAGATCCCAAGGACTGGTTATGCTGCCGTTGCCATTTGGTGAGCCGTTAGGTGCGGCGAAGAACTGCGGCCCTGAAGGAGGAGGTAAAGAGGGATTCACCGACAACTGCGCACTCTTGGTTGTGCCGCCGTAAGCACCGGAGATCGTGACCGAAGTAGGCGCTGAAACCGAACTGGTCGCCACAGAGAAGCTGGCGGTGGTAGCTCCAACGTTTACAGTAACACTTGCGGGGACAGTGGCAACAGAAGTGTTGCTGCTCGAAAGCGACACAGTAGCGCCTCCGATGGGTGCGGCACCTGTCAGAGTAACAGTGCCTTGGGAAGGGTCACCGCCGATGAGGGATGTCGGATTGAGCGTGACATTCGACAAACCGGGAGCGGGTGGAGAAGGCGGATTCACCGACAACTGCGCACTCTTGGTTGCGCCCCGGTAAGTCCCAGAGATCGTGACCGAAGTTGAGACCCCAACTGCCTTGGTAGCCACTGTGAAGGTGGCCGTAGTAGCGCCCTGAGGCACCGTAACAGATGCAGGCACAGTGGCAACCGCGGCGTTGCTGCTTGACAGCGATACCGCCGCGCCTCCAGAGGGTGCCGCACCTGTCAAAGTGACCGTGCCTTGAGAGGGGTTGCCGCTAACGACAGTCGTAGGATTCAGCGTGAGAGACGACAATGATCTGTGTTTCGCAGCGACAGCGAGCTCGAAATTGGCCGCGATTAGAGTTAAACAGAGAGCGAAAATGGTAACCGGACGTACGAATGCCTTGCCGAAACGGATATTCTTAGACATTTAAGGATCCCCTCCCAAAACAGATTTCCTAACAAGTGGGCAGAGACAGGGTGAGGCGACCTTATATCCTTATTCTTTCTTTTAGCGGGGGACTCAAACCAATCGAAGAGTAGGATGCCAGTCCAGAGTGATTACTAACGCAAATTAGCTACGTCCCCAACTCTTGTTGGCGCTACCTATACGGCACCGTCCATTTCATTCACTAAACTCGGGATTGGCATAGACCTTTGTCTTCACAGGGGGGCTCGACAAAAGCATGCGAGGGCAAACACAAAGCTTGTGAGGAACCACGATTATATAGATGGATTCAGGGAATGCAAGACTTTTTTTTTGAGTTTACTCTCGTTCCTCGCCCGCTTACGGTTCAAGCCGGCGCTAGTCTCCTTTGGAATTCCCCAAGAGGATCATGCCGTCGTGGTCAAAGTGTCCGGGAACCATCTACCGGATGTCATCGGTCAAACCGCGTTTTCGTAGACAAACTTTGCCTGAAATAATGCTGAATGAGATAGGCGACCTGGACGTAACCGACGAGACAAACGCAACATCCTGCCGCACGAAATCGCCGGTGCGCTGTATTCATCGACTATTACATCCGGAGGAGACGGGTTACACGACCTTCCCCAAACCGTCTTCGATCATCATTGCCTCGCGCAATACTCAGGCTGAGAATCGGCAAGCATAAATTAAGCGAAAGAGCCACCCGCTTCAGTTTCCATACCGGCCATGCTCTCAATCAACCTGCTATGCACCTTGGCTGAGGTGTTCAGTAGACGCGTGGTCCGAGGCAGGAACCAGGATGAAACTCGTACCGCAGCGTTTCAATCGCCTCCCACATAAACGTCACGCCCGCTCACTCTCGTCGCCAAGATTGGCATCAAATGAATGCCTTTGCCTAAAGCAGACCAACTCTTTCCATCCCACCTTACAATACCTCTTACCATCGCTTGACCCGGAATTCTGAATGAGTTACCACTAACATATATATCGCTTCCGCTTATCGCTATCGCGTAAACCTCATCCGGATCGATCTCCAACACAGACCAGCCGCGGCCGTTCCATTTACCAATATTACGTGCGCTTACGCCGCCTGCGGAGGAGAACGCTCCGCCTGCATACACATCATCGCCACTAATTGCGATCGCCCGGACCCTTTCCATATCCCCCCGAATCCCGCTGCCAAGCGCAGACCAACTGGTGCCACTCCACTTGGCAATGTTGTTCGCAGTCATATCGCCTGCCGTGATGAATTTGCCCCCTGCATATACCTCGCCTTTGCTCACCGCAAGTGCCATGACGATGCCATCCCGCGCCTCCGCTCGCACACCGCGACCGAGCGCGGACCAACTGCTCCCGTTCCACTTGGCAATTCCTTCCGCATCGACTTCCCCGGCCCTTGTGAATTGCCCGCCTACATAGATGTCATTACCACTGACAGCTATAGCATACGCGGTTGGTGAACAGTAAGGGTCCTTGCAGCCATTGATACCGCCGCCCAGAACTGACCACGTGTGACCATCCCACTTGGCCATTCTATTTGCCTTCACCCCGCCTGCCGCAGTGAAAGTACCGCCGACATAAACATCGCGTCCACTAACGGCTATCGCATAGACAATTCCATTATTGATTCCGCCGCCGAGGGCGGACCACCGTTGACCATCCCATTTGGCTATCCGATTTGCGCTTACTCCACCGATTGAGGTGAAGTCGCCGCCCACCTAAACATCGCTCCCGCTAACCGCTATCGCATGGACGGTTCTCTTTAAGTCACTCTTTGAGGTGCCAGGCAAAGCGGACCAACTGCTGCCGTCCCACCTAGTAACCTTGTCAAGCTGCCAAACCTCGACAGTGAGTGAAACCGTCGTCACCTTATCCTTACGCTGGAATTGGGACCAGATACGATAGCGACCTGGCCGCCTAAAGAAAGTCTCAAATGAGACATCGGCACCGCCAACCAGCTTAGAGCGATCCATGCCGTCGGGTATCATCTTATCTGGGTGAGCATGCAGAGAGTCAGTCGTGTCTTCACTCAGGACAAAGGTATGTCCCCATGCACCCAAGTAAGGTTGTAAATCATTGACTGGCTGACCCGACTTTTCGTCGACAAGATGATAGTTCAAGTGTGTTAACTCGCCGCTAACGAGATCGGGCGGGTTCATTATGACTTCAAAGCGTACCCCATCCACAGACTTTGTAAGATCTTGATCGGGCAAGAGCTTTGCAGGTGATGAGGTAGTACTATCGGTGAACCCAGTTGTGTTTAGGCTCTTGCGGACAACCTGCGGAGTTCCACCCACTGGGAAGAAATCGCAGAAGGCTTTGTATGTTCCCGGTTTCGGCAGGACAGTTTCTACTACAAAAGTGCCATCCGGTTGCTGAATTGGATGAATATGCTGGAAGTGTGCCAAGTCTTGGCTGACGATGAATAGATGAAATAGTTTCTCATGAACAATGTTGAACTGCTTGGCCGGTTCCTGAGTCTTAGGGTGAAAGACGATGAAACTAAGCTTTAGCTTCTCACCTGACTTGACCACTGCGGGAGTTGCTTTGAGCACAACCTCATACTCACCCGCTACACCTGGAGACTGCTTCAAAAGCGACATCCCACACTTTGGGCATTTCCCAGGAGTCTTCAATTGCACACCCAGATGCATGGGACAGACGTAAACCTCAGATTGTTGGATGGTAAGCGGTGGCGCGGCAGATTGGCGAGCCAGAGTTGAATGCCCAAACCACGTTATGAAGACGACGAGCGTAATCTGGACGAGGACATAAGGAAGCGATGCTAGGTTAACTCGATTCATGGTTTAGTATCGCGGTCTAAGTTGTCCTGTTCCGCCCTCGAAGACGTGAGCGGGGTTTGCAACGCAGATTGTCGCATCGAGGATAATGTATGTGCAAGATAGACGCGCTCTGATGGCGTCAATGCCATCAAGCGGTTCGCCGACAAGCTCGAATGATTTTCGTGGCACGGGTCCGCGCGCCAGTATTCATGAGCGACGTGGCTCGGCCGTCCTCTTTCACGAAAAGGGAACGCCGGAGTAGGCCAATGCGATATAAGAGTCATTCGCGTCAGTTGAGCACCTGGGGAATACCTGCGTTGTACGTCGGAGCCGCAATAGCGGCTGCCCTGACATTTCCACGAATCGAAAGCCAGGTCTTTCCCGGTCTCTTCTCTTCCCTGAGCGTCTCATCTGCGACAGCGATTTATTCTTCAGTCGCATCGGGCATGATTGCAGTGACTGGAAGCGTTTTTTCGTTGACCTTCGTGATGGTGCAGTTCAGCGCAACTGCCTACTCGCCACGCCTGGCGTTTTTGCTCGTTCGTGACCGCCTGATGTCACACGCACTTGGGATATTCGCAGACACTTCTCTATATGCGCTCGCTTTTGTAGACCGGAACGGTTCGGGGAGAGTTCCTTTTATCAGTGCCTTGGTGGTGATCGTTCTGCTCCTTGCGAGCTTTGCCGTGTTTATCGGCCTGATCCAGCGAATCGGGGTGCTTCAGATCAACCGCATATTGATTTTCACGGGCAACCAGGGTCGAAAGGTAATCACGGCAGTTTATCCGTCAGCGAAATCAACGGAGGCAGTTGCTGGGTCGGATGAGTTTCGGGCAATGCCCCGCACCCAGACACTGACCCATTATGGAAGGCCAGGAGCGATTCAAGCTGTCGATATACCGGGGTCGGTGAATTTGGCCCAAAGCGTCCAACGCAGTCATTGAAATGGCGGTGGCGGTTGGCGATACCATGGTGGAGTTGATGCCCATCCTGCACGTCCTTGGTCTCAGGTAACCATTGACGAAAAAAGGTTGAGGGAGGGAGTTGGAATCGGTGACGAACGCACATTCGAGCAAGACCCAAAATATGCTATCCGGCTGCTTGTGGACATTGCGATAAGGCCCTTGTCGCCTGCGATAAACGATCCAACGACAGCGGTGCAGGCGCTGGATCAGATCGAGGATCTGGTGCTTCGCCTGGGCCGACGGCACCTGGGAAATTGGAGCGTTTCGCGACGACGATCGCAAATTCAGACTTGTGGTTCCATTTCCCGCGTGGGAGGAACTCCTTCGACTGGCCTTTGATGAGATTTGCTACTGCGGCGCGAGCAGCGTTCAGGTCATGCGACGCATGAACGCGCTCATCAGTGATCTGATCGCAGTGGTGCCGGAAGATCGCCGCCCTGGCCTTGCTTACTGGCAAGAACGCTTGAAAGCGACGATTGCGCGTTCGTTCACAGATGGTGAAGAGAGAATGGAGGCGCCGAAGGAAGATCGGCAAGGCCTCGGCGCACCGTACCAGCATTCTTCCGAGTGATACTTTTACGGCGCGATTAGCGTCTGCTCAATTTCCCTGGCCGGCCGTTATGTCGAACTATCCCACAGGGAGCGGAAGACCCCAGGTCGCTCGACAAAAAGTCTAAACGTTTAGCTCTTCTCGCTTGAGTTCTTCTCGAAAGGATGACAGATGACGATCACATTCCAACGAAGCAACGGCGTGGCAGGTTTCTTCCTGCTGGTGACCCTTGTATGTACCCAGGCTGCTGCCCAGGAACGCGGCCGGTACCTGCCAGGTTTCCGAGGCTTGAACGCGAGCGAACAGCCGCCGCCCGGGTTCACCTACGCCAACTACTATTTCTGGTATCCCACGGAGACGTTCAAGAACCGCGACGGCGACAATTCCCCTATCAATTTTTCCCTCGACCTCCTGGCGGACGTGAACCTCTTCATATACACCCCTAAGGCAAAGGTGCTGGGCGGCACATATGCCATCACCTCAGCCGTTCCCATTCTCAACACGCCAGTATCGCTTCCGCGAATCGGTGTTGATGTTGGCGGCGTGGGTCTTGGTGACGTCTACATCGAGCCACTCAGCCTGGGATGGAAACTCTCGAAGGGCAACGCCAGAGTCGCCTACGGGTTTATGGCGCCGACGGGCCGGTTTGAGGAAGGCGCCACCGACAACACCACTTCAGATTATTTGGGACACCAGATCACGATTGGCGGCACGATCAACCCGGAGAAAACCAAGCTGTGGCAGATTGCGCTGTCGAGCGTCTGGGAGTTTCACCACAAGAAGCGTCACGAAGATGTCAGGGTGGGCAATAACGTGACCTTTGAATACGGTGTTGGCAAGACCTTCGTGAAGAATCAGGCAAGCAGCTTCTTCAACTGGGACTGGTGGACTACTCGGAGTTCCAGTTGGCCCAGGACAAAGGGACCGATGTTACCCCGCTCAACGCCGGGGCGAAGGATCGCACCTTTGCGTTCGGATCTGAGTTTGGTGTGATTCTTCCAGCACAAAAGTTCAATTTTCTGATTCGTGTGTTGCCGGAGTTCGCTTCACGCTCGCGGACCCAGGGTGTCACCTTCGTGGTCGCCTTTGGCAAGAGCTTCTAAAGGAGAGTCGATGATAAACGTGTTTCACCGATGCGTAACGTCGGCGCGCTCTGCACTGTGTAGTACAGGGGACAATCTCGGCATCCAGGTTATCCACAGTCGATATGAGAGGTAGCGGCTGCATTCTGTCGGTGAGCAACTCTGGCGGAAAGGCGTTCATCACGGTCGAACTACACAACGACGTAATCGCTGGTATGCTACGAACACGGGCGAGACCAATAGCATCAACCCTGCCGCCCCATGCTCCTCCACGCTCCTTGGGCTGACGAGTTTCGCTCATGATTTCGAGCCTGCTACGTCTCTAGCTCAAGAACTCAGCGGCCACGTTTAGTTCTGGAAGTCGTCCGATGCGGGGTCGCTCCTCGATTTTCAGAGCGCCTCTCGTGGTGCCTTGCAGTGCGGGGCGCAGGACGTTGTCGTAGCACAGGCAAGACGGCCGAATTGCTGTGCGCTGCTTCGCTGACTCGACCAACTCTGCGACCTTTCCCTATCTCGCGGAGGGTACTTGCGCCTTGAGGCTTCCAATCAGATGGCCTCCGTTTTGCTCAAGACTGTCTTCGAGCTTAACGAATTCCGGGCCAATTCAATCCGCATAAGACAAACGGCGACGAAGAGAAAAATCAGTGATCAGTACACGATGAACCAACAAAATCGACTCAGAAGCTAGGGCGGGATACGCATTTGCGATATCGCAAATGCACGGGGACGGTGGGGATCTCGGAGAAGACGCGCAGCACATCGATGGGAAGGCAAAAACAGTATCAGAGGGCGACCCTTGTACGACTCACCGATGATGAGTATCGGCAGCTAACCAACCGTGCCAGGCAGTCTGGTGTATCGCTTTCACGCCTTCTTGTTGAGAGCACGCTCGCCGACAAAGCAGTTACCAGCGAAGAAAAAGAGCGCACAGATAAGCTCATAAATCAGCGCGATTGGGCGATCACTCAGGTAGTCAGAGTGGGCAACAACCTCAACCAGATTGCGCGGCAACTGAACTCACAGAGAGGCACGATCAGTACACGGAGAATAGAACAGGTGCTCATCGCGACCTATGAAGTTCTTTGCGAATTGCGTCAGCGGTTGGAGCATGGGGGACGAATCGGTAAATAGAAATGGCAGCCGCATTCGCTAAGTTCAGAGTTGGAACACCGGGAGCGGGGTCGAGTCACGCTTCCTACATCACCCGCGCGTCGGCTTTGGATCCCGACAGACACCGGAATCGAGGTGTCGAATTGGACCTGAACCGTGACGAAGACAGCGTCGCGCGTGCGCTCGATGACAACCTCAATGAACGCGCGTTTGACGAAAAATCGGACCCTGATGCCGATCCCGTCTGGACTTGGAATGCGCCGAGCTTCCTAACAGGAGACGAGTACGGGAGGGATTCAAAGCCCCCGCGATCGCCCAGGGATGTCAACCGGCAGGACGCCTTACTAACCCAGAAGATGATGGCGCCGATTACATCGCTAAAAGCACGAAGACGACTCAGAGAAAAGGTTGCCAACGTCCGCGCATTCTTCGGCTCCAAAGAGGAGTTTGAAAAGGCCAAGGGAGGGCGGACTCACTACCGCGTAATCCTGTCATTCGATGTTCCTGCGACAAACTCACAGATTCGCGATCTCACGAATCAGTTCCTCAAAGACACGTTCCCAAAGGCGATTGCGTTCGGAGCAATTCACCGTGACACGGAGCACCCTCACGTTCATCTCTTCCTGCACGCCCGCCAGGTTGACGGCAAGAAGATCTATTTATCACGTCAGGAGTACGCCTCAATAGATGAGAGGTGGGCGAAGATCTACTCGGAGTTCGCGGGCGAGCGAAGCGTGTACGTTGAGCATCTGCGCAAGAAGGAAGAAACCAAGCAGTGGAAAATCGCCGCCGCCGAAGCGTACCGAAAGGGCGAAGCGATCCCACTCAAGCCCGAAAGAGATAATGACCGCAGGGAGAGACTGGCCGAACAGAGGCTGTCGGCGCAGCGCTCTCAAGCTAGGGACCGAGGCAAACAGCTAGACCCGCGTCCAGCAGCCGAACCAGTAGCGCGACCAGGATCGGAGAAAGAAACCAGCCGATTGTTAGCCAAGGAACAGGTAGCTCGCGAGGAACTAGCTCATCTTATCCGAACAGAAGCGCCGGACGTGCAGGTTAAATGGGTGGCAAAGACCGCGCACGAGTATGGCGTCGCGTTGGAGAAGACGCTTGCTGCGCGGAAGGAGAACGGCAAGGAAGAGCTGCCCCAGGTCGTTTACACAACCGAAGAGTGGAAGCAACTCAAAGTACATTGTGACAGCCGCGATATTGCTGTGAATGATGACCAAGCAGCCGCACGGCTTCAATCGACGAGGATCATGGCGGGCGCCGAGTTGAGGGACGCACAAGCTAAAGGCGAAGCGTTCGAAACCTCAAGACACTTCTGGAAGTTTGACGTGGAGGGCTGGGGAAAGATGTCTTTGAGGGAAACCGAGGCGAAAATCAAGCAGCACACCGAGGAGAAGTTCAAGCTTTACAACTTCCTCAGGCCGAGCAAAAGGGAGTCAATTCAGCGAACTGTAGACTACTTCCAGGAGGTCAAAAAGGACTTACAAACGCAGCTCGCCACCGCCGGCCATAATATTGATAAGAACTTCGGCGCGGCCGAGATCAAATACAACGTTGCTTCCAAGCTCGTTGCGGACGCGGAAAGGGCGCGAGCTTCACAAGGCAAATCGATGCCCTCACCGGTCTTCGACAGAGAGGACTTGATCAAGATGAGCGACATCGCGAACCGCAACAAGGACGCGCGACTGCTTGTCTATGTGTACAATCAAGTCAAAGACAACTTGCTCGCCAACCCAACTCGTGAAGCAGTATCCGGCGTTAAAGGTAAGGCGGTGATGGCGCGGATGGAGATGCTGAAGCGAGCAGAACGTCTCAAAGCTGCGATCGAGTTTGGTGAGTTCAGACAACTCCCAATCAGAAACGTTAAGGGTAGGGACTACACCAAGAGCCTCAGAGAGGTTGAGCCAAAGAGCGCGCTGGAGTTCATCGTCAGGCACTTCACCGACACGGCGGAGCAAAAGCGCGAGCGACAGGCTGTCGCCGATGGCCTTGCCAGTCAACTCAGGAAGGCTCAGGAACAGTCAAGTAAGGCACGGGATTGGAGCGTTGTTAGAGATGCAATAGCGCGAGACTACTGCCGAGCGGCGGGAGTACGAGATAGTCAGGTAGAGCCGGAGTTGAATCGCGATCAGATTGCTGAGTTGAGAGCGTACGCCGAGACGTTGCCCTATATGGCCGCGTTCAGAAAGGAATTCAGAGAAGCGGCAAACATGGCTGAGCAAGGACTGCAGCGGAGAGAGGATGAGGCCGCACGGGAAGCTCAACAAGCTCGAACGCAAGAGCTATCAGGCTTTCAGAGCAGGGAACTATCGCGCTCTGACTCAAACACGACCAAGACCGATCGCTCAGATCGGGATAGTTACTCACGTGGGAGATGAAGAGCTCGGCCTGAGAGGCAGACAAAGAACGTCATAAGACTGAGTTTCATTTCCTCGACCACCGGGCGCGCTTCGATCCCAAGAGCAGAGGAACCGCACAATTCAACGGCACGGATGTCGAGAGGAGCGAAATCGAGATCCGAGCCCGAACCATATTCATGCCATGAAAAGGTGAGGTCGAAATTTGTCCCCCCTGGGTCGCTTTTTGTACCCCAGGGGGTACATTTTTGGTACCCCATTTTCTGAACTCCATTCAAGAAGTGTGATGCAAACCTACCATTAGAATGACCGCGTACCCGCCCGTTCTTTACCGTTTCTCACTGTTCAGATCTTTTTGTTAGTGACCGAAGGAACGCGGGTTGTCCAAGCGTTTCGGTGAAGGTGAGTCGCAGGCTCACTATGGAGGGACACGGAAGATGTCACTAGAAAACGTGAGGCTGTCAGCCTCAGAGAGATATAGGATGAGGTCGATAGGAATGAGTCAGAGACAAAGCATACTCGAACCGCTGGCGACCGGATCGCCGCTTCCGCACATCTGCACAATTCAACAACTGGCGACATATCTCAACGTCTCAATCTGGTGGCTTCGAAGACACAAGCCACCCCGGTGCCCTGGAATAGGCAGGACGAGATACAACACGCGTTCACGCGCCTTCGAAGAATGGCTAGCAGGCATTATCGATCCCGATCACGCCGCGGCTGGTTTCGATGACTCCGAGCAACGTTGACACGGAATGGGCACGCTCACTACACTCGGTTCCAAGAAAACAAGGGACGAGCAACCGGTAAGGAGATCCGGTATGGCCCGTCGTAAAAGTTACCAGAAGGGTTCAATCGAGTGGAAGAATGGAAAGCCCACGCTAAAGTATGAACTCCGCGTAGGCGATAAGTGGCTTACAAAGCGGGAGAGTATGCCTGAGTGGGTTGGCACGCAGAAGGAAGCGAACCAGCATCGCGACACGCGAATGATGGAGATCAATCAAATCAACAACGCGATCCAGAGACCCGCAGTCGGCGACGCACCTCCAATAACCCTTGAGTCACTGGTCAAGGGTAGGTGGGCTCAGTATATCTCGGAGAGGGAACTGAAGCCGTCAACGGTGTACAGCTATGACTCGGTGCTAAGGACGCATATTCTCCCCGAACTTGGAGCGCAAGAGCTGACGGAGATCACTCCACAGCACCTGTCGGATTTTCGTGACAAGCTCTCGGAGAGCCTTTCTAGCAAGACCTATCGAAACATCTACTGGCTGCTCACACAGCTCTTTGCCGTCGCGAAAGACTTCGACTTGATTGAGAAAAGTCCGGTCCGGCCGAGTTTGCATCGACCGCGACGAATCTCAAAGAAGGAAAAGCCGAGGCTTTCGTCGGAAGAGACGTTGCGTGTACTTCAGGAGATCCCTAACGAGCATCGTTTGATCTTTGTGCTTGATGTTGTGATAGCCGTGAGGGCCGGTGAGCTACTTGGGCTGCGCTGGCTAGACTTTCGGCCAGAGCGGCAGACGCTTTCAATCAGCAGCAGCGTATGGCGGGGGAAACTCGGCACCCCGAAGACGGAAGCCAGCGTACGACCGGTCCATATCCCGTCGTCGCTTGTCGAGTTATTGAAGGCGCATCGGGAGGCATCCAGTTTCAATCGCGATGAGGATTTCATCTTCTCGCGATCGGATGGCCGAACCTACGACCAAGATCATCTTCGCAATATGGTCTTGTATCCGGCGCTTCAGCGCGCCGGCATCAAGCGAGAGCCGCGCTCGTACGGCTTCCACCTGTTCAGGCACACGGCGGGCAGCATCGTACACGATCTGACCAGTGACTTAAAGCTGAGCCAGGAGTTGCTAGCCCACTCGCACATCTCGCCGACTGCGGACATTTATGTTCACGGAAGGCGAGAAGCAAAAGCAGAGAAGGCGACTGAACTACTGGCAAGCCAGTTCGTGCCGGTGTTTTCCGAGGAGCCAGTTGTCGAGGAGCAGGAACTTGTTTCAGAGATGGTTCAGTGAAAAAGAAAAGGGCCGGAAACGATTTTCCGACCTAACTTCCGACCCAATTCTTGTAAGTGGTTGCGGGGGCGGGATTTGAACCCGCGACCTTTGGGTTATGAGCCCAACGAGCTACCAGACTGCTCCACCCCGCGTAATACTTCAATCGATCCCACTCATGCGGTGACTTAATTCAACGATGAGCGGCTCCACAACTGGAGAGATTCACTTGAACCGAGTCGGTCTCACAACCACTAGACTCGAAATGAAACGATCAATTCGAACGGCCAGTATAGCCGTCGCTTGAGCGGGGTGTCAAGTTAGCGATCCTTATCTCCGTCGCAATTCCTTCCGACTGTTTCTCATCCTGAGCAAGCTTGATGACTACGTCGCCAGCCCGTACGAATCCGAACCTCTGCCGGGCGAATAACTCAATCGCACGCGGATCGGTTCGTAGCAGTTCGATCTCTCGTTCTCGCTTTTCTACTCGCACGCTAAGGTCCTCGACTCTATCAACCGCCGTGCGGTGTTTAGTCTGTGCAGCCGCCAGCTCTACTCGGCTGCGCGTATGGATCGACACGCAGGTTGCCACCGCTGCCAGGATGATTGTTAGTACAACGGCGTCGATAAGACGCCGCACTCGCACCCTTCGCTTAGCGACGGAGCTCTGCCTGGCGGCCGAGTCTAACCGGCTATCCCAGAATGTATTAGCAACCTGGCCCAAGAAAGCACCTCCAAATCTTGCTCGTTCGAAGCTTTGCGTAAGTTGACGACCCAAGTCAGTGCTGCGATCAGGCTCGCACGAAGCCACAACTCGTTTTCCGAAAAAGGAAACCTTACTCAAACTGGCGCGCTCGGGCGACTCGAAAGGTCCCCGCTGCGCCTTCGCGTAGTGTCCAGCCGGAGTGAGGACGACAGCCGAACGCTCCTGCGATACAAACTCACATTCAATGTTTTATGAGGCGTTCACGAGCCCGGATGGGGGTGGGCTGTTGTGACAGGGCGAGACTGTACCACCTTTCAAGCACGAGTGCAAGCATTTTCTTTTCGAGGTTTACCTTTTTCCCTCTTAGGCGATACATCAACGGTTGGGACCCTTGGCTGGCGAGACGCTTAGAGCTCGGTTTCTTGGGGCGGACCGCGACTGCCGGCCAGCGGATGAACCACGTTTTGCGGTCGATTGGCGCTATTTATTTACCAAACTGGCAAAGCAGGCTTTTCGTTGCGGGCTGTCCAGGATGGGTCTATTCTTACTGACTGTTCCAGGAGCATCAATACCAGCGCATGCCCCAGGCTTGGACTGGGAGCGGCCGCGAGGAGAGATTCATTGTCAACTTACGTCAGCGGGCTTGCCGAGTATCTGCGCGGTGAAATCAGCAAAGCTATCGTGGGTCAGGAGCAAGTCGTCGAACAGGTGCTCATAGCGTTGTTCACCGAAGGCCATGCACTGATCGAAGGCGTGCCGGGCACGGCGAAGACGCTGCTCGTCAAGGTGCTCGCTCAAGCCATAGGCGCTCACTTCGGTCGCATTCAATTCACTCCCGACCTTATGCCTGCCGACGTCACCGGAACAAACATCTTCAACATGGCGACCTCAACCTTCGCGCTCAGGCATGGACCTATCTTCACGGACCTGTTGCTTGCGGATGAAATCAATCGCACTCCGCCTAAGACTCAGGCTGCGTTGCTCGAAGCGATGGAAGAGCGCCAGGTCACAATCGACGGCGAGATACACAAGCTCTCGCCGCTGTTCACGGTCCTGGCTACCCAGAATCCGATTGAGTACGAGGGCACTTACCCGCTGCCGGAAGCACAGCTCGACCGGTTTATGCTGAAGATCACGGTTCAGTATCCGAGCGCTGATGAAGAGCTCCGCGTAGTCGCGAACTGGGACGGAGGCTTCAACGCGCGTCGCCTCGAGGATATCGGCGTAAAGCCGGTCAGCGATGGCGCGGCGATTCTAACTTGCCGCTCGGAGGTCAGACGCATAACGGTGGAGGAAGGTGTGCAACGATATATCGTGTCGATAATTCGCGCGACTCGCGAGGCACAAAACATTTCGTGGGGGGCAAGCCCGCGAGCGGCCGTCGCATTACTTTTGTGCTCGAAGGCGCTGGCGGCATTGAGGGGCCGAAGCTTCGTCACGCCTGACGACGTCAAGGAAATCTCCAAGCCGGTGCTGCGTCACCGAATCGTGCTGCGCTCGGAGGCCGAGATCGAAGGAACGTCGCCAGATCAGGCCCTCGATGATGTTATTGCCGGAATCGAAGTGCCGAGATGAGGGAGTGATGCGTGATTCGTGATGCGTGATCCGCGACCTTCCGAGTCTGCTTGACTAACGAATCAAGTATCACGCATCACGAATCACGAATCACGAATCACGAATCACGAATCACGAATCACGAATCACTGATCATCTATGCCTGAGCGCAAACAACCGATACCGGCGGCCGCAGTGGCGTTCGTCCGCGACACCGAGCGCGGCATCG
>Ga0193727_1000030_pt1 | contig 40641 bp, 40 predicted proteins | sample H2c2metaG_FD_143051 | JGI IMG/M metagenome (GOLD analysis project Ga0193727, IMG submission 143051) | Soil microbial communities from a riparian zone of the East river system, Colorado, United States - H2c2 | ecosystem: Environmental > Terrestrial > Soil > Riparian zone | place: USA: East River...
GACTACACCTGGCGCGACATTCGATTCGACGAACGCTTCGTCGAAATCTACACTGAGCACGGCGGTGGTAGACTTACGGTCGATTACGGTCGAATTCATGAAACCGAGCCAGCCAGCTCCCTGGGATTACGTGAAGCGGCAATTCCTCAGACTGATCACAGGTCGCCTGCGAATTTGGATGCTGGAAATTGACGAGCCGGCTGTTCACCAGCACTAAATCTTACTCACATAATTATCCGCGAACAACGCTGGCTGTCCGCCGGTGTGTAAGAACAACACCGTCTCATCCCTTTTGAAAAACCCCTTGCGGATCAAATCAATCATTCCCGCAGCGGCGCGTCCAGTATAGACCGGATCCAACAAAAGGCCTTCATGCTTCGCAAACAAATGGATCGCTTCGCGCTCCGGTTCGGTTAATACGCCGTAGCCTGCCGCACAATACTCGGCGTTTGCCAACACGTCAGCCGGAGTGAACTCAATCCGCTTCCCCAGCTTTTCACTGGCAGACGACGCCAGCTGCGAGACGTGATCCCTCAGCCACTCTTCTGATTCATCAATGCTAATTCCCAGCACTTTGCCTTCATATCCAAACATCCGCTGACCCAGCACGAGGCCTCCGTGCGTCCCACCTGAGGATGTGGCAAACACGATCCAATCCGCGGGGACGTTTTGCTCGATAAACTCTTTTACCGCGAACGCGTATCCCAACGCACCGGTGGGACTCGATCCACCATACGGAACGAGATAAGGTTTCATTCCCGTTTCAACAGCGCGATCGAATGTCTGCTGAAGAATTCTGTCCCGATCTTTGCGATCCCCAGCATATACAACCTGCGCTCCAAACAATTGATCCAGCAACAGATTTGCAGAAGGCTGTTCCGGCTTATCGCCGGTCAAGACAAGAATGCATTTAAATCCAAATCGAGCGGCCGCCGCCGCGGTCTGACGGCAATGATTGGATTGCAATGCCCCGCCAGAGACTAAGGTTTTTGCGCTCTGGTCACGCGCTTCCGCTACGAGAAATTCCAATTTTCGAGTCTTGTTGCCGCCGAAGGCAAGTCCGGTTTGGTCGTCGCGTTTGATCAGCAAGCGTGGCCCGCCCAAAGTCTCGGAAAGACGCGGGAGTGTTTCAACGGGCGTCGGTAAATGAGCGAAATGCAATCTGGAAGGATTCATTGCGCCCTCTTAATCAATCGTGAGCAACAAGATTTTTTCGTTCTCGAAGGTGAAGTGGTAATCGAGCGTGACCGGACTTCCATCAAACGTTCCCGATACTTCCACCGCGACCACGACTTCCAGATCATCGCCTTTGATCCTTAGGGGTTTGAACTGGAATTTGTATTTCTCGATCGTCTTCGCAATCCAACCCTCGATGCTCTTTTTCCCATGAAGCGTTTCTCCTTCGTCATGGACAACGGCATCGTCCGAAAAACAGGCGAGGATGGACTTCACATCGTGCGCATTGCTCGCATTGATATAATCGCTGATGGGTCCAGGTAGTTTGATCGCCATAGTATTTTCTCCTCCTTCCTGCTCCATATTGTACTGCTGGCCGCAGGCGTCTTGGTTTTCATCGGCAAAATGCCCCGCGCTCTAACTTTTCGTCGAATATTTGTCGATCAAAGCCTGGTAGCGCGGATCTTTACGGAGTGGGTCCCAGGCTGGATCGATCTTGAGCATTGGGATCGTGAGGCCGCTTGGGACGACCAGCAAATGATCGAGGAGGCGAAATGCTTCATCCGATTCACCAGTCCAGGCATAGATCTGGGCCAGCGTCTCAGTTGCTCGCGGTCCATCAAGAGCGTCCTGGGATTCCGGTAGCAGTTCGACGGCCCGTTTGCCTTCGGTAATGGCTTCCTGTTTTTGACCGAGGGCCGCCAGGATCAGACCATGTTGCGCGTGTCTATTGGGATCGTCAGGGACTTCACGCAGCAATTTTTCCGAAACCAAACGTGCCTGTTCCAACTCAGGCTGCGCCCTGACCTTATCGCCTTGCAGCAGGTAAATCATGCCTTTCACGAAAGCCTTTGGGGATGGCGCAGTAGTGCTATTAAACATTGTTTCCCCGCGAAAACGTTCCAAGACTTGGAGAGCATCTGAAAATCTCTGCTGCAGGGTGAGAATCCAAACCCGCGCCCAGGTCATCAGCCCATCCGGGTCGGTTTCAGGCGGAATTAAAGAGAATTGTTTCTCGGTGAAGCTAAGATCGCCTTTCCATTTGACCGCCACGAATCCTTTCAATGCAGCCCCCTGAAATGACTTCGGTTCTGCAGCAATTACGCGATCAATGGTTCTGTCGGCGGCTTCGAAGTTGCGCAGCGCTATGTAACTGAAAACAAGATTGCTCAGGATCTCTGTATTTCTTGGATCCAAGGCTGCGGCTTTTTCCAAATTCGCCGTGGACTCCGCCCACTTGCCCTGTCGTCGCTGGATTGCGCCGATGGCGAAATAGGCTTGAGCGTCATTCGGTAGACCGCGCCTGGCAATTTCGAATTCGGCCAGGGCGCGCTCGAAATCGCGGTCGCCATAATAATACGAGAAGCCGAGCGCGAGATGACCCTCAGGCAGATCTGGTTGCAACCGCAGCGCTTCGTTCGCGTTTAGACGCGCTTTCTCCCGCCGCGCCGGATTCGGGTCGGAGTTATGATAGATCCAGCTCTGCACCATGGAGAGACTGGCGAACGCCAGCGCAAACTTCGGATCGAGCTTGATGGCTTGTTCGAAAAGCGGTATGGCCTTCAACGACGTGTCGCGAAACATGTTCCTCCGCGTTGCGTAATCGTGCGCCTGAACGAAAAGCAGATAGGCGTCCGGATTTTCGGTTGGTCGCTGATCAAGCCGCGCTTTTTCGTTTGGCGACAGCTTTGCCTGAAGCGCAGAGGCAATTTTTTGCGCGAGATCGGTTTGAATGGCGAAAACGTCGGTCAAATCGCGGTCGTAATCTTCCGCCCAAATGTGCTCGTCGCTGTTCGCGTTAATCAGCTGCACGCTGACTCGGACGCGGTTGCCGATCCGACGGACACTGCCTTCCAGAAGCGCGGCTACGCCCAGCGCTTTGCCTATTTCGCGAGCGTTGCGCACGGCATCGCCACGATACGACATGACCGACATGCGCGAGATGACCTTCAGATCGCCGATCTTTGCAAGACTGGTCAGGATATCGTCCTGGATGCCGTCGGCGAAGTAAGCGTTCTCCTTTTCATCGCTGAGGCTTTGAAAGGGCAGAACGGCAATCGACTTCTCGACGTCGCGCCGGGAAACGCGCGGGAACAGGAAAAATCCGGCGACCGCGGAGACGATGACCCCGACTGCGATCAGCATGATGAGATTGCGACGCCGATGCGTTCCGGGAGCGGGTGTCGCGCGAATTCCCTGAGGAGTGATGTCGTAGGCCCAAGCCAGAATCAACGAGATCGGAAATCCGATCAACAAAAACACCACCACCAGGCGAAACGCCCAGTTGGGCAACTCCCACGCCGGAAAAACGGCCGAGCTGATCTGAATGATAAATCCAGCGGCGATAACATAAGCTGCGGCGACTCGGTAAACTTTTCGCCGTCGCACTTCTTCAAAGAAGCCGCTCATAACAAGAGATTGAATTCGTCACATCATACCACGGCGACAAGCTGGGGCGAAAAGTGTCTAGAATCGCAACCTATTATTGGATCAGCTCTTTGTCTTCAGCCCGATTGATTCCGGTCGTAGGGGATGATGTTGTCCCATTCGTCGGCGCTTGAACGGGCGACAAAGGCGACGACCGGTTCGGTGTCGCTCATGTTGAAGACTTCGTGGGGTACGCCGGGTTTGATGTAAATGAAATCGCCGGCTTCGTTCTCTAATACGTGCTTGAGCCCGGGTCCGAATTCGTGGCGGACTTTTCCTTCGAGGATATAAAGGATCACCTCGAAGCCGACATGAATATGAGCATAAGCGACGCCACCCGGCGGAACCGTGGCGATGTTGGCTGACAAGCTCGTTGTGCCGACATTTTTGGCGGACATTCCTTGTTTATAATGAATGCCGTTCCAATCCCTGCGGGCGCCTCCGCCGCGAATAGTCAGTATCCCATCGTGATCTTCTACCGCGCTGAGTTGGACGTTGTCTTTGTCGTCTTTCATAAGAAAAGCAAATTAACCAATCAAAAAAGGCTTCCAAAAAGCTTTCACGTTGTTGGTGATCTAATGACGCGACCGCGTCACTTGTACTCGAAAGCGCGTTCCATCAGCAACACTGATCCCGAATCTCGCGGTTCGAGTGGGACTGGGATTGAAATCACGTGGGCTGACGCTTTTCAATTATGACTAGGAAGATTCCGCCTAGAACGGCGACGGAGGCAAGCACGTAACGTAGAGTAATCGGTTCGCCGAGCAGAAGAATTCCGCCGGTAGCGGCAAGGACCGGCACACTAAGCTGCACAGTGGCGGCACTCGCCGCTTTCAAGCCAGGCAATGCACTGTACCAAATGACGTAACCAAGTCCGGAAGTGATCGCTCCGGAAACTACGGCGTAGAAGATCCCGGCGTGATCGAGTCGCGCTCGCGAGAGCAAAATAACACTGACCACAGCAGCGAATGGCACGGCGCGCAGAAAGTTGCCAGCGGTGGCGGCGATAGCGTCGCGGCCAGCTTTGCCGCGTATCGAATAAATGCCCCAAGCCACGCCGGCTGCCACCATTAGGATCGAACTAACAAGCGGTGGCGCGGAGAGTCCGGGGAACATGAGCACAACCAGTCCGGTTACGGCGAAGATAAGACCGACCAGCTGGATTGCATCCAACCGTTCGCCTTTGCGAAAACCCCATAGAATCATGATGGCCTGGACCGCACCGAAGAGCAGCAACGCTCCGGTTCCAGCGGAAAGATCGAGATACGCAAACGAAAAAGCCGCTGCGTATATAAAGAGCGCGAGAGCTGAGGACCAGCTGCCCTCTTCCTTCCAAGTCGCTCTGCGCATCTTCATAATAAGCCAGAGAGCGACGGCGCCGGAGAAAATGCGAATAAAGGTAAAGCTGGCCGCGTCGATGCCGGTTTGCTTCAGCGCCAGTCGGCAGAGGAGCGAGTTGCTCGCGAACGCGATCATTGCCAGCAGCGTCAGGATGAAAATGCGAGCAGATTTCACGGAGTAAAACTAAGAATCAAGGCCTGAAGTTGCTTCGGAAAACGAATAGTAATGAGAGGAGCTGAGAAATGTTAGGAGATAGCAAGGCATTTAGTGGTTTTGCGGTTGGTGACATTGAGAAGGCGAAAGAATTCTACGGCCGAACACTTGGGCTCAAGGTTTCGGAATCGAATGGATTGCTGGCGTTGCACCTCGCCGGCGGCAATAATGTTCTCATTTATCCGAAGCCGAATCACACACCGGCCACGTTCACCGTCCTTAATTTCCCCGTGAATGATGTCGATCAAGCGGTCGATGGGCTGACAAAGTGCGGCGTGCGTTTTGAGATTTATGATCTGCCCGACATCAAGACGGACAAGAAAGGGATCATGCGCGGGAACGGGCCCACCATTGCCTGGTTCAAAGATCCGTCCGGGAATATTCTCTCCGTGATCGAGCAGGAAGCATCATGACTCAGTTCGGAAAACCTCGTTGGCGGGCGGGGCACTGACAATACGTATCACATCTGCAGCGCTTTTCGAAGGTGCGGGACAAAACGCTTGCTGAACTCGACGGAGTTACCGGCGGAGAGGTGCGACCACTCGGGACAATTGAAACCGCTTAGCTCGGGAAAATCTTCATAGTAAATTCCGGGTGCGGCCGTGCCTTTCAGTAATGGATCCCACGTTTGTGCGCGCGGCGTGCCTCGATCTTCGAGAGCCTTCAATCCGTCAGTATAGGGAAGGCGAACAAAGACGAGCTTTCCACCACGAGCGCGAAGTTTTTGCACAGCCGCGACAACGTCATGAAAACGTTGTTCAATCGCCCCCCTCATCTTTTTGGCAAATTCTTCTTTCGGAATGTAAGTCGGCGGCGGAGGCGGCGTGAAAAGTGGGATCCAGATTTGTTGAATCATTCTCGCCAGTTCACTGCCTGGCCGGGCGCACTCCTCGATCATGCGGGCGCGCCGTTCCCGATCCAGGGTACTGAAGTACGGTGGAGGACGCGGCGGCACTTGCGCGTACGGACGATTGGGAATGGGCAGGCGTTTCAGCAGGTCCTCAAGAGTCAGCTCCTCCTGCTTGAGAAACGCGACATGTTCTTCCAACGGCATCGCCAGATATTGGCTGGCACGTTGCGCGGGCGTCTGAGTGTGCCATCGGCGAACGGCTTTTTCACCGCGCTCCATTGGCGGGGTACCGGGCGGCGCGAAGAACAAACGCGGAAGGACGCTGCAAATAATCGTACCGTGAAAATTTTCGTCGTTGGCGAGATCGGCCAACACGGGATACGCACAGCCTCCGCCCATAGCCAGCTGAATGGGACGTTTGCCCAATCCTTTTTCGAGTTCGTCAAGATCGAGATCGAACCAGCCTCGCGAATCGCCGATGATGACAACGGACTCAGGTTTCACGCGCCGGCGAGCCGAGGTCCAAAGATCCTCGTTATCATTGAGCGTGGGGCCGTAGCCGATGGAGCGACAATAGAATTCCCACGCGCAGGTAGCAGCGATAACCATCAGCACAACAGCGACGGTCAGACCGCGCCACGGTAGTGCCGGAATCGGCCGCTCATATTCGAGAGGAGGGCCGCCATGCACGCTCTCAAGTTGCGACGGCTTACGGAAGAACAGCCGCGGTAGTCGAAGCTTATTTTTAAAATTGGAAGTAAATGAAGGCATTACTGTTTCCTTGGGTGAGAATGATGGCGCAGGCAATCAAGGCCCATGCCGCCGCTACAATCCAGCGTGGCAAACGCATCACGGTCGTTTCGATATTGCTGTCGCGTAGCGTCCAATGCACGAGAATCATCCCAGCAGTAACGAGCGCGATCTGCAACATTTCACGGGTAGAAAGAATCGCATCGCCGTGGGTATGTCCGCCAAACATGCCGCGCAACATTCGTGCGGCGACGGTGAAATCGGACGCTCGAAAAAATACCCACGCAATGCAAACGGCAGCGTAAGTGGCAAACCCGGCGAGGAGTCGAGTCGCGAGGTTGTTGACCCATTCTTTGTTCTCGACCAGACCGCGAACAACCCGTTCGATGACGAGATACGAACCGTGAAGCAAGCCCCAAACGACGAACGTCCAGGCGGCGCCGTGCCAGAGACCACCGAGGAACATGACGATGACCAGATTTGAGGCGGCGCGCACAGGCCGGACCTGATTGCCGCCGAGCGGGATATAAAGGTAGTCACGCAAAAATGTCGAAAGCGAAATGTGCCACCGCCGCCAGAAATCAGAAAAGCCAATGGCTGCGTACGGAAAACGGAAATTATCCTTCAGATGAAAGCCAAGGCAGAGGGCCGCGCCAATAGCGCAAGTAGAATAACCGGCGAAATCAAAAAATATCTGGCCCGCGAATGCCATGACGCCGAGCCAGGAATCGAGCGCGACGAGCGGTCCCGCATAGCCAAAGATGCGATCGGCGGAACCGGAGAGCATCGTGTCAGCGAGCACAATTTTTTCGAACAAGCCGAGAGTCATGAGTAATAATCCCCAGAAAAACTGGCCCTCCCGCAAACTCGGCGGCCTGACAAGTTGCGGAAGAAAATCGCCCGCCCGGACAATTGGCCCGGCGACCAGCTGGGGAAAAAAGGAGACGGCCAGGATGAAATCGCGCAGCGACTTCGTCGGCTTCAAAACGCCGCGATAAATGTCGAGCGTGTAAGAGAGAGAATGAAACGTGTAGAAGGAAATGCCAACGGGCAGAAGAATGTCGAGATGCGGTGGTTGATAGATGATTCCGAGCCGCGCGAGCAGCCATTGAAAATTTTCCAGCAGAAAGTTCCCGTATTTGAAAAACCCCAGCATGCTCAGGTTCATGCAGACGCTGCCAACCAGCCACGCGCGGCGCGAATCGTGCCCTTTGGCCTTGGCCATTTGTCTGCCAAGCCAAAAATCCATTGCCGTCGTGGAGAAGAGGAGCGCCGCGAATGGCGGGTTCCACGCGCCGTAAAAAATGTAGCTTGCGATCACGAGGAAATTTTTCCGCGCGTTCCACGAATGCATGCTCCAATAGGCGGTGACGACGACTACAAAAAAGACGACGAAGGTGAGCGAATTGAAAAGCATGGCCGGCGCGCGACTGCTTACCTAAGACCCATGCTGATAGCCAGCACATTTTGCGGATCATTTCGCGGAGTGAGTTCGATCTCGCGACAAAGGATAAGGTCGACGAGGTGATTGATTCGGTCAGACTGGAAGAGTGACTAGTCGCAATGGCATAAAACGAACGTCGTTGTTTGTTCTGTGCGCGTTCGTATTCTCGCTCTCGGCGGTACGTTCTACGCCGGAGCTTACGTTGGATGATTTGAGGAAGCTGGAAATCATCTGTTTTGTTCCTTCACATCTACCGGAGGATTTTCGATTGCAGCGGGTCGACATCACTTTCGACGAACTGCACGCGGAGTTCGACGACATGAAGCATCAGTTGCCGCTTTATTCGATCGTCTACAGCAACGATCCGCGACGCGGAGCGACATTTTCGATTGAGTCGGCGCGCGAAGGAATTGGCGACCGAAATATCATGGTCGACGAGGAGGACACGGAGGAAACGGAAATCCAATCGCCGCTTGGTGCGATGTATTTAATCTACCCGCCGAAAGGGAAAACCGGCCGCAAGGTCCAAATCATCTCGAATTGGGTGAGCGACGCGAACATGAACGCGGAAAAAGCCAAGGGCGCGGGCAACCATCCTATCCTCGGGAGATATCACGGATTTTCTGCGACCGGAATTACGGTCGCGGAATTCGGGAAGATTGTTCAGTCGCTTCACCCAATCCGGTCTGAGGCGGCGGCAGTGCAGACTTCTGCGCTCAAGATTCATCCGAAAGTTTTTAGCATGATTGATTGCTGGGTCTCGGATTCGGAAAGTCCGGTGGTCACGGAAATCAACCTGGATGCGGTCGAAAGAAATGGGAACGAGTTTAACCAGGATGGCGTGAGGCAAGACGGTGAGTGGCTCAGATGTCCGGTGCCCGATACCAACGGATTCATGCGTTATCGGGTGCTCGAATCGAAAGGTAATCATTACAAGGTCGAGTACCAGGAGAACGGTGGCGGTACACTGACGACCTCTTCCACCATCGAGTTCGAGATCGAGAACCGGGAAATTCACCGCGAGGTCAAGCCGGCGGCGATTCGCGTGCTTCGCGTTTCGTCTTACGCTCACAAATGAACGGCGGCGGAGCAGCATCTTCGAGCGCTTCCATTTTTCTTAATGCAAAATCGATGCACACTGTTTCTATGACGACACGCGAACTGCCAGTGATAAGCGAACAACGACGGCTGCCTTCACCTGCAATAACGCCGCAGGCGCTGACGTGGGACAGCAACGCCAAATTACTCTGGATGGGGTCGCGCGATCTGCGTCGTATTTATGCGATTGATCCGAAAAAGTGGACAGTACTCGAGGAGAGAGAAGCGCCCGGCATTCCGTGGGCGTCAGTCGGAACGAACGGGACACTTCGTTTCACAATCGGAGAAGGCCCGGACGATGATCGTTACATTCGCCGGTTCGTTCGCAACGATGGATTTCCGGAGACGGACCGAATTGCTTGCCCAGAGTTTACCGGTTCGTATCTCAGCTACGACGGCGAGCATCTCTACCTGAGCCAGTGGTACAATCATCGGATCCTGAAGCTGGACGCGAGCGGCAACATCCTCAGGATCACCGACGTCGGCGCGGAAATATCCGGCCATGTATTCGTCGATGGATTGATCTACGTCCTGCGCGGTGCGGAAAAGCCAAACGAGGACTGGCGCATCGCGCGCCTCGATCCGCGAGAGGACACACCCCGTGTTAAAGATATCGCGGTTGTCCCGTTTGCATGCCGTTCACTTACTTTCGACGGCGAGCGCTTCTGGTCGAATCATCGTGCCGCCGACGAAATCGTGTCATTCCGTTTGCCAACGGAAAGTAAGAATTGAGAGTCGGAGCCATCGGAAAACCAAAAGGGGAAAGGAGCGGCTCCACAGCTCTGAGCTGATCGGGAATGTTTGTCGGGCATTATAGTGTCGCGTTTGCGATAAAGAGCGATGAAAACAGAATCCCGCTTTGGGTTTTGTTCGTTGCTGTCCAGTTCCTCGATTATATCTGGGCGACGCTCGTCCTGCTTGGGATTGAGAAGCTGCGCGTAATCAAAGGTTTTACCGCGGGCAGCATGCTCGACTCGTATTGCCATCCGTATTCACATAGCTTGGTCGCAGCGCTCATCTGGTCGGCAGTCGCTGCTCTCGTTTACAGGAAATTCTGGCAGGCGAAGGCTTCTAATTGTGCCGCCTTCCTCGTGGGCCTTGCCGTCTTCTCTCATTGGATTCTAGACTTCATCGCGCATCCTCGCGATCTCGCCATTTACGATAACAAATGGAAAGTCGGTCTTGGTCTTTGGAATTATCGCGGCCCCGAATTTGGATTGGAGGTGGCGCTGCTTGCTGGCGGAATCGCGCTTTACTTGGCACGAAACACAATCTCAGCAGCTCGCAAGACGGCGGTCATCGGCTTTGGAATCGCTTTAGTCATAGTTCAAATAGGCGACACGTTCGTTCCGCGCACGCCCTTGTCTGATCGTGCCACCGCCATGGGTGTTTGGATTTTCTACACGCTCTTTGTCGTTGTGGCGTATTTGCTTGAGAGGACGCGGCGGCGAGAATCTTGAATCATCATCGTCGCAACGCTGACACAGTCTGACACTTTCCCCGGTGATATGGGCGGGACAGTTCGGATCGGCATTTCAACAGAAGGAAACGAAGACAACGAAGATTGGAAGTCAGAAGTCAGAAATTAGCAGTCAGCAGGCGGGCCTTTGTTTTCTTCGTTCTCTTCTGTTGTTCATACTTTTTCGTTATCGCCCGGCGCAAGCAGATGACCGAAGAAGTGGCCGCCGAGGAGGAAGATGATGCCGGCTGTCCCGCATAATCCTGCGTGCAGAACCCAGAACTGTGTCGCAGACATTTTCTCCAAGAAGCCGCCGACCCAGCCGACGAGATTGTTGGCCGCGAAGAACGCCAGATAATAAATTCCGATGATGGTGGCGGACAAGGCAGCCGGCGCAACCCGCGCATAAAGCGCAAGCGAAACGGGAAAGACGTTGGCGAACCCGATGCTGTTGAGCACGTGGAATGCGATGAGCCAGCCGATCGACACTTTGTGGCCGGAACTGGCGGCGATGGCCGCGCCGATCGCGAGGGAGAGCATTCCGGTCACGGCGCAGAGACTTCCGATGCCGATCTTTGTAATCTCTGCCGGCTCCGGGAATTTCTTCGACCAGAGTCGCCAGAAGACAACAGCGCCGAATAGAAAACTGACGGACACGATCGAGTCGAGCGTGATCAGCCATGTTGTCGGCATTTTGTGTCCAAAGAAAATGAGATCAGCGCTTTGTTCGGCCCAAACCAGATAGGCATTGAAGATTTGTTGATTGCTGATGACGGCGATCGTGAGGACGGGCAAAAGCGCGAGCAGGGCGATGATGGCCATTCGTTCCCGATGCGTCAGGCGCGGCTTCGGCGCGCTCTCGCTTTTCTCGACAACGGGCGAATCGGGCGGTAGCCATTTGCGACCGGAAAGATAAATCGCCAGACCGATCAACATGCCGATGCCTGCAGCACCGAAGCCCCAATGCCAGCCATAAACTTCGCCGAGTGTGCCGGCGATCAGCGGCGCGGCAATCACTCCACCATTGATAAAAATGTAGTAAATTTGGAAAGCGTCAGCGCGTCTGTTGTCGCCTGTTGCATATAAGGCGCCGACCTGGCTGGCCAGGTTTCCCTTGAAACAACCAACGCCGCTCAGCAGACAGACGAGCGCGAGAAGAAACGTCACATCGAACGCCATTAGAAAATGTCCTGCAGCCATCAGCAGGGCGCCGATCGTGATCGTGCGGGTCCGTCCAAGGAGGCGATCGGCGATCAGTCCACCTGCAATCGGTGTGAGATAAACAAAACCAGTGTAGAGGCCGAAAATGGCCGACGCGAGCGCCTGCACTGAAAGCGGACCCCGATACACGGTCTCGAGAAGATGGCGAAATGGGCCGAACCCGGCGACGTGCTCGATATGTCCGGGATGGAGAAGGCGGTTGACCATGTAGAGCACGAGTAGCGCTTGCATGCCGTAATAGGAAAAGCGTTCCCAGGCTTCGGTGAACGCAATGTAGGCGAGCCCCCGTGGATGCCCGAAGAAGCTGCGGTCCTCAGGGTCATGCATGGCCGGAGAGTGTTGCCTCAGACGCGCTTTGGTAAGAGCGCGTCGAGATTCTGGCTGGAAAAAGTTCGATCGTGTTCGAAGACATTCAGTCTGCGATCGGTTCGAACCCGGCGAACATTTCCTCAGCTTCACGCAGATTTTTGAGCGGGACGCAATCACAGAGCTTGAAAAACTTATCCCACATGGCGAGGACATTTGGATTTTTGTGCGCGGCGTCGATCGCTTCCTGCGATTTCCATTCTGAGACTTCGATGATGGTGCCGTCGTGAGCGCGCATGATGGTTGACTTGCGATCGGTCACAAGTCCTTCTCTGCGCAGAAGCGGCACGCGGTCGCGGACAAGCTCCAAAAGTTCTTTTTCTTTTCCCGGCTTGGGTCGATACGCCACGATCACGATTATGCCATTCATACGATCGACATAATGGTCGTTATTGTTTGTGGAGGGAAACCAATTCACGGCCAGATCGAAGGGGAGGGGGCAGCAGTCTTTGCCATTGCTACCAGCAATCAGCGAAACAATTCATTCAGCTCGGCCGATTTTGCGCCCGCACCGAGAAGGTCGAAGTTGCCGTTTGTTTGAATGTCGCGCGCGGCGCGGATGAATGCGCCCCACGCCGCAAGGGCGAGCCCGGAACCGACTGAAATGCGCCGCACCCCGAGATCAGCGACTTGTGAAAGCGAAAGCTGATGATTGAATCCGGAAATGAGGAGGTTAACCGGCTTCGGCGCGATCGCTTTCACGATTTGCGCAATTTCGTCAGGCACCAGGACGCCGGGCGCGTAGAGGCAGTCGGCGCCGGCCTCGGCATAGGCGACGAGCCGGTCCAATGCAGTGCGCAATGGATTGACATCGCCGACCAGCCAAGCTTCGCATCGGCCTGTGAGCACGACGCGCGTTCCGGATGCGTCGATTGCGGAACGCGCGGCGTGAATCCGTTCGATAGCCAAATCTTTTTCGTAAAGCGGCGTATCGGCACGGCCGCTGTTGTCTTCAATTGACAATCCCGCGACTCCGCTGTCTATGCACAGCTTCACGTTTTCCGCCACGCTTTCGGATTCTTCGGCATAGCCGTTTAGGAAATCGGCGTTCACCGGAAGTGGCGTTGCGTTTACGATCTCACGAATATGCGCGAGCATTTCGTCGCGGGGAACTTTACCGTCGGCTTTTCCGCGCGCGAAGGCGAAACCGGCCGACGTGGTAGCGAGCGCCTTGAATCCAAGACGATACAGATATATCGCCGTCCCTTTGTCCCAAGGGTTTGGCAGGACAAAACAGCCAGACTCGTGGAGTGCGCGAAATTTTTCGACAGCATCGCGCTGAGTGAAATTTGCATCCTTCATATCGAAACTTAGAGGTGGAACTATACCGGGCAAAATAAAAGGCAGCGCCCGTGCGTCGTCGATCGCTTGAGTCGATAATGTGCCGTGGTCATAATCATTTTTGGTGTCTCAGGCGCGGGCAAAACTACTGTCGGCGAATTGCTCGCGCGAGAACTCGGCTGGCATTTCCATGAGGCAGACGATTTCCATTCACCGGCTAATATCGCGAAGATGCGCCGCGGCGTTCCGCTGACGGACGACGACAGGTGGCCGTGGTTGGAAAATTTGCATGAATTGATCAAGCGATGTGTTGCAGCAAATGAGAGCGCCGTGCTGGCCTGCTCTGTATTGAAGCGAGTGTATCGGAAACGTCTTCGCGTTAGCGCCGAAGTGAAGCTGGTATTTCTTCGCGGCGATTACGCACTTGTTGCCGGGCAACTGCGTCGCAGACGCGGTCACTTCATGAATCCAACGTTGCTACGAAGTCAGTTCGCCGATTTGGAACAGCCGCAGCCGGACGAGGAGGTGCTAACGATCGAGTTGGGCCGAACTTCGCATCAGGTTGTCGAAGAGATCAAAACAAAGCTGCGGCTAACGAACGAAAGTTAGATCACCGTTTTTAGTCGCGATTCAGGTGATCGCTTCGTTTGCGGTGTGTACAGGTTGTCGCTCCCGACGTTGAAGAGTCGATTCCAACGGGCGCGATAATTTTCAAAAGCGATCTGCCCTGCCAATTGCATGAGCTGTTCTTCCGAAAATTGATTGCGTAAACGCGCATACAAATCGTCGGAAACGTTCGATGGCGTGTCAGCCAGGGCGTCAGCCAGTTCAATTACCAGTCGTTCAGTATCATTAAGCGGCCTCATGTCGTCGCCGCGAGCAGCGCTCAACTTTTCATCGCTCAGACCGGCTTTTCTGCCCACGGCAGAATTGATGTCTATTCAGAATGGACAACCGACGCGCGCCGCGGTGCGGACTTTTCCAAGTTGAATGTAACGCAGTGAGACCAGCCGCCTCCGGCCGAGACCGGCCTCCATGGCAATGCCGCCCCATACTAAACCGGGCACGCGCATCTGTATCTTTGCCGGCGTCAGATCCTTTCCAAACATTTTGCGCATTACGCTGTAGAACCAGCGCAAATGCCACGGCGCCGCCGTTTTCTCTAGACCAGAGATTCGAGCCATAACCAATTAATATCGTTCCGCTCGGTGCGTTTGGTTTTATCGTGCCAGCTAGGTGGGCGCGGCCCGTTCCGCACAGCCTGCAAGCGCAAGTCTATGTCCCGTGCGCCGGTTTCGTCAATGAGACGAGTTTGTTGACGAGTGTGTTGGTGGCTTTTTCCAAGAGCATTCCCCACGCGCTGAGCACAGCCAGCGTTGCGACTGCGATCAATAAAAACATCCAGATCGGTTGTTCGCGAATGCGGAGTCCGAGCCAGATGACATAGGGTTGGTGAATGAGATACAAACCGTACGAATAGAGTCCGACGAGACCAAATACGTTGGCCGGTTCTTTGAGTAGCGAGATGAGTCCGGCAATTCCAACGATTTCGAGGAAGCAGCACGCGCCCGTCGCGAAATCGACGAAGACGTAGGCAGTAGCGCCATGGTAAAGGAGGAGGGCCGCGGGATATAAGAGCAGGCCGACGATGAAGCCCGCACCACGAAGTAGAAACCATTCCACGCGCGCACTCGATCGGGAGTGCCACATCGTTAGCGACATTCCGAGCGCAAGCTCCGGAAGGCGACAGATCGCGAAACCACCCAGTACCCACAATCCATTTTGCGGCCAAACGACGAGCAACAGGTAGCGCGCGAAAAATCCCGCGGCACACGCGATTAACAAAAAGCGCAATGGTCCAAGACAGCGCGCTGCCCAAAAGAGCAGGGGAAAGATTAAGTAAAACTGGATCAGCATGGAGAAATACCACCACGCTGCGTTGAGGTACATGAAGTTCATCTGAATATCGATGAAGCGCAGACCGAGCAGGCTTAGTACGATGCGGCCGTCCACCGGTTCGAGACGCGCGACGAAAGGCGACAGGAGATAAACCAGATGCGCGACCCAGTACATCGGATAAAGCCGCAGGAAGCGCGCGCGATACCACGAGCCCCAGGCGATCGCGCCCGATTCGGCTCGGCGCGCGGTCGATTGCATTAGCGTCCAACCACTGAGAATGATAAAAACGCCGACGGCATGAAAACCGAGCCCCGATACTTTGAGCCAAACCAGTCTCGCGATGGTCAGCGCGCTAGCGGCGAGTCCGCTCCAATCCGCCGGCGGAAGCGTGCCATGCTCGAAGTAGGTCCTAAAAAAATGAAAGTAAGCGACGAACAGAATCGCCAGCCCCTTTGAAACATCGAGCCAAAGGAACCGTTTCATCGCATCGGCTTAACAGGATGAGACTGTCCTGGTCAAGGCGTGCGCTAATTTATGCCGCATCCGACCTTTGGCGCGTTCCAGAACGTGCTTCCGCTTTTGAAGATTTTCCCGGCGCGATCTCTCAAGTTTCTCGTCGCATCGTGACGCTGTGTTGGCCTTCCTTGACGATCTTGAATCCGAAGCGCTCGTAAAGGCGCACAGTTGGATTATTCGCAGAGGCGCGGATCGAGATCGTTGATTGTTCGGGATAGGCTTTCACCAATTGGGTCAGAAGTGCAGCGCCGATACCGCGCCGGCGCAGACCCGGTTTGACGCCAAAGGCGAGATCTGGTGGCGCGTCCGGCTGATCGCTCAGTCGCCGAATCCAAACGGCACCGAGCAACTGACCGCTCTCTGTGTCATGCGCAACGAACCCGGCATCATCAGGGCGACCCCAGCCGTCGACGTAGCGCGCGAACTCCGGACGCTTCACGGCGTCCCGGGGCGGTCCACCTTGGGACGTGTGGAGCGCTTGATACAGCATCTCCCACAAAATCGGTTCATCGGCGGTTGTGAGCCGGCGAATTGCGTAATCCATAGTATCGAAAGTTGGGTCGGACGGTCCTAATGTCACCGACTCTGAAAATATACACCAAGCTGGCCAGGCGCGGCTAATTGAGAACTGCATCGAGCAAAAGTAAGGAGCAAGGCTCTCTATTTTTTCTACCCTTTCGGGTGCCAATTCCGTTTTGCCGGAATTATTGAAGTAACTTTGCCGCTATCTGTTTCGCGCGGTGTCGGTCCAATTTCACGAAGCGGATGATTTCTCAGCAGCCTGCAGCCGGATGTTGATCTCCGACTTTAGCGTCCGATGAACAGGACATTTCGCGGCGATCTCCATCAACTTCGCGCGTTGTTCTGAGCTTAATGACCCGGTCAGTTCGATCTCTGTATCGATTTGGTCGAGCATGCCTTCTTTCGTCTCGCACTCTTCGCAATCTTTTGCGTGGATGCGCGAATGCCGAAGCGACACGATGATATTCTCTAGCGGCCATTGTTTCCGTCGCGCATACAAGCCGACCGTCATCGACGTGCAGACGCCAAGCGCAATAAGAAGATAATCGTACGGACCCGGGGCGGCATCGCTTCCGCCTGCGCTCACAGGCTCGTCCGCGCGTAAATTATGTTTCCCGCTGACAACCTCCTGCAGAAATCCGCCCGCGTTGCCGTGCACGACAACGTTGGCCGGCGTTTTGTTGCTCTGTTGTGCACTCATGTCGAAATCAGGGGCGCAGAATTCCCGCGAAGCGATCGCGATATGACCAAACCAGGAAAAGTTCGAGCACGGTGACGACGATTGCCATCGCCAGACCTTCGGGAGCCATCAAAACGTGAAAAACCAGGATGTTGAAGATCATCGCGGCAAGAATGGTCAGGGCAAGCGGTACGAAACGGCCGATCAGCAATAGTAGTCCACCGAGCAGTTGCATGGCGCCAACCACGTACATGTAACCACTGGCGGCGAAAACCTTGAAATAATCCCCAGCCAGACCTGGCGGCGGCGGCGGCATGGGAATGAAATTTAAAAAGAAGTTCGAGCCGAAGACGACGAACATCAATCCAAGAAGAATGCGGATGATGGTTGTGGCGATTTTCATTCGAAGACAATGGCTTGTTCGTCAGCAAATTCCAATCTCGAAGTTTCTCGTTCAAAGAAAGTATCGGGACCGGATAGCGCCAATGTGCGCAACTGATGACGCATGTCGTATCCCCAAAGAGATAATTTCTACGCGCGACCGATTCGTGTATTCGAGCCGAGTCAGATACGATGTAGCCAGTTATGATTAGAGGAAGCGAAATCCGCAAAGCAGACTTCCCCATTGAACCGCTGCTGCTCGACCGCTGGTCGCCGCGGGCAATGTCCGGGGAAGAAATTGCAGAGGAGGAATTGATGCGACTCTTTGAGGCCGCTCGCTGGGCGCCCTCCTCATTTAACGCTCAACCGTGGCGCGCTCTCTACGCGCGCTGTGGCACCGAACATTGGCCGGTGTTTTTCGATTTACTTGTCGAGGCGAACAAATCCTGGGCGAAAAATGCGGCTGCGCTCGTCGTCTTCATCTCGCGGAAGGTTTTCGATCACGACGGCGAACCATCGAGAACGCATTCGTATGACACCGGCGCAGCATGGCAGAACTTTGCGCTGCAAGGCTGCCGGCAGGGTCTCGTCGTGCACGGCATGGAAGGTTTTGACTACGAACGTGCGCGAGTGAAATTGCGCATCCCCGATGAATTCCACGTGGAAGCAATGGCGGCCGTCGGCAAACCGGGCGGGAAAGAGCTGCTACCAGAAAAGCTACAGAAGCGTGAGAGCCCCAATGACCGGCGTAAAGTGAGCCAAAGTATCTGCGAAGGGCCGTTTCGGTTTTGAAGCGCGCACCGTTGCACTCAAAAAAACCAGGACAGCATCCGTGCACACGTTTACGAGAGAAATGAAGTGGGGAACCTGCGTGCATCGTCGAAGCCATGTGCGCCGGAGAATGACCTGAGAGGAGCAGCTCCGCCGACTGGGAGTCAGCCGACCGCCGCGATCTGCGTTTTGAAAAACTCGTCGAAGAAGCGAAGAAGCCGGTCGCGCTGAAATAAGCACGCCGCGGACTGGAAACCCCTGAGTTCGCCGGTCGGTTGCCTTTTCTCGCAGGCTGGTGGCTTCCCAAAGATCAGTCCGTAAACGTGATGCTCAAAGATAAAATGAACGGAATAGCATGCGCAGGTGTCCACATTTTTGCCTTAGCCGCATGGAGGACTAATCATGAAAGAACGGCGGGTGCTTCTCTTCACATCCGACACCGAATTCGAATCGGTGGTAAGACAGGCCCTTCTCGGCACCGATACCATTTTCCTGATCGCCCGAACCGTCTCTGGTGCATTACAAATTGCCTGTCAACGAGGGCGCGAGCTGGATCTCGCTATCATGACTTTTGGTGAAGATTGCCATGGAATGACATTGCTGAGTGCCATTCATGGCTGCTATGAGCAACTGCCAACGCTTGTTGTCGTCGAGAAAGATTCAGGGCATGCAAGCGCCCTCGCTTATGCGAACGGTGCATGCGTTTGCCTAAGCAAACCCGTGTCCCTAGTGGAATTGACTAATGCCGTCGCCGCGTTGCAGCCGACCGCCCGGCAACTTGCCGTCGCCTAACTCGGGCCTGCCCCCGTCACTCTTGCAAAGCCTCGGTGGCCAACCTCCCGGTGCTGGTGCTTCCGGACAGGAGTAGCGGCTGGGGGAGCCGGGTTTTCCGGCCCGCCCAGATGACGCCGTCACCCGCGTTTACGATGAAGCGGGCAACGTGATCGAAACGCACGAGCAAGCTGGCGATTTCAAAGAGTGGTGATGCCTTGCGTTCGGCGCGCCTGGCGCTCATCCTCGCTGGCGTCATACAACCTTTGTCCGGTCCGGCTGGTCTGGGCGACCACGGGAAACCAAGGGTGTCACAGTTACAGTTCCGTTGCTCACAGGCCGCGAAATACGCGCCCTGAAAAGGCCGGAAGCTTCCTCAGTGTAATATTGCGCCAGACCATTATCGGCGGGCACGGGAATGGTTGCCAACTCCATCCAAAACTTGCCAGCCTTTGTAGATTCCGGGCAACACTCAATCGTTACCGCTCCGGCTGATACCGGCCCTTCTCCGCGGATGAGAAACCTAACCCTGCGCGGCTCTGGTAGCACAAGCCTTTTGCCCGCGCCGGTTGTGGCCTTGTCTTGCAGGGGTTTTAATACTCTCATCATTGCTTTTCCTTTATGAGTTACTTTTGGATTTATAGACCCACGCTGGGCAACTGGGTATCATCGGCGGGCAGGCCATGAAGCTGAAGAATTTAAATAAAAGGATCAGGCGACTTGAGAAGCGGCTTCAAGAAGGCCAAAAAAAGCTGGCCAAGCTAAGGCAGAAGCTGCAGGCGGCACAGGCAGCGAAGGCGATGAAAGCTGCGAGGAAACCGGCTGCACGCGGTATTGCAGCTCGCCCGGCTCCCAAGCCTTCTACGCCAATCGAAAAGAAGTCTCCTACGCAGACGACCGAGTCGAAGGAGCCAAGCGCCAGCAAAAAAGCGAAGAGAAAACTCAATCTCTCACCGGAACGCCGTGCGCAACTTGCGGCCGCGATGAAAGCCAGGTGGGCCACGAAAAGAGCCGCTGAGGCGAGTGCGACACCCGCATCGGCCGATGATCACCATTCTGCACCGGATTCGACCCCGCAGACACCCGAACTAGCTCCGGCTTTGGCAGCCGCCCCAATGCCTCCCGAAGCGGCACGACTTACCGAGCCGTCGGACGAGGAGATTCGCCTCCGAGCCTACGTCATTTCCGAACACCGCAGCAGATTTGCGCTCCCGGGCGACGCGGATTCGGATTGGCGTGAAGCCAAGCAACAGCTCCTCTCCAAATCAGGCAAATTAAGCGGACGAGAAACACGGCCACACGGCGAGTTCAAAGAGTGATGAGCGGGGCGAAACAAAAAGCCGCCACGCAGTGGAGCGTGACGGCTGATTGCGGATTAGGCTGTGTTATTGGGTCGGCAGCTTATTGATTATTCACGGCCATTTGCGGCGCAGGTTTGCTCGCTTCAAGGTCTGCCCTCACTTTTTGGATTTGCGCAGCCTGTTGATCGAGCTGGGCTGTGAGCACCTCCATCCCTTTTTGCTGCTGCGCGACCGTTGACTTCAACTCGGCAATGCTTGACTGCTGTTCGGCAATGGTCGCCTGTTGTGCGGTGATGCTCGCCTGCTGTTCCTCAACTTTTTTGTGTTCTTTGAGGAATTCGTTGAGCAACCTTATGGGGATGTCGTCGTAGCGGACGCCCAGGGGTTTTCCTTCTTTGTCCAGTTCTACCAGGGCAGGATCCACTTTTGCTACTTCTTCAGCAATCAAGCCAAAACAGAGCTTGTTGGTCTTGTCCTCCTTGTAGTGGAAGGTCACTGGTCTAAGCGTCAGAATGGATTCGCTGGCCTTGTCCATCGGTTCAACGTCCCTCTTGTAGCGTGCCGAGGAGACGACGATACCCGCAAGCTGGCCGGCCGCGTTAACCTGTACTGTTCGATTCGTCAGGTTGGTAATGGCCGTATCGTGGATACCGCCGATAAGAACTTTTGAAAAGTTGGCCATCACAATAGGAGGTTCGGGCAGGTTGTTGTTGGCGATGCGGATGAAGCCGCTTTCGCCGGCATGACCGGCCACCTCGGAGCCGATACAGATGTTGCCGCCCCCCCCGGTGAGACTTGCACCTGCAGCAGCACCGATAAGAGTATTGTCGCTGCTGGTGAGATTTATCCCAGCCACGTGACCCAAGGCTGTGTTGCCACTGCCGGCTACGTTGGTAATCAGTGCATCATCACCCATCGCTACGTTGGCATCGCCGCCTTGATTACTTGCGAGCGCCTGAACACCAAAGGCCTGGTTGAAAGCACCATCGGTGTTACTTGCCAGCGCGTTATCGCCGACGGCGTTGTTTGAAACGCCAGTAGTGTTACTGAAAAGCGCCTGAGTGCCAACCGCCGTGTTGCGGCTGTTGCCGGCGACGGCCGGGTTATTAGCGAAGAGCGCACCGGCACCGACGGCGGTGTTTCTAGCGCCGGTGGTGTTGCTAAAGAGCGCTTGAAAACCGGTGGCGACGTTGAGAGTGCCGGTGGTGTTGTTACGGAGCGCCTGAAAGCCAACAGCCGCATTGCCATCGACCGTATTGACATTGAGCGCTTGAAAACCCATGGCGACGTTGTTATCGCCGTGGAGGTTGTTCGCAAGGGCTCCCTGCCCCAAGGCCATGTTCTGGACGCCGTCGATGTTAAAGACAAGGGCATTTTCGCCTACTGCCGTGTTGTAGCTGCCCAGGGTATTGTTCCTCAGTGCCTGACCACCCAAGGCCGTGTTGTGACTCCCAGTGGTGTTGTCCTCGAGTGTCAAAGCGCCGAAAGCTGAGTTGAAGGTGCCACTGGTAAGGCTATCCAGGGCCTGAAATCCGTCAGCCGTGTTGAAGCCCGGTAAAGCCAATTGCGGCGTCACGGCCTCTGCTTGCGTCTCTGCTTGCGCCCTTGGCAAGAGCGCAAAACAGGCCAGCACCAGCGGAATGACGAGCAGGGTTGTTGTTTTGAGTTTTATTAATGGTTTCATGAGGATGGTTCTTTCTTTTTCCCCGCTGAGTTGGTTCTCTGCGATTGCGGGTCCGGAAGGGGCGAAGAACCTAGCGGGGGCGAAATGTCCTCCGCCTGATTCAGATCCGTTTTAATGATGGTAGGGTTCGCATGGTGGGTCTATGGGACCTTAGTCGTACATTTCTGTGTCTGCGCTGTGTCGCTTGACAGTGCATCGGTGCGTGAAACCGGGAGATCCCCGGATCGCCGATTCGAGTTCCGCAAACGCGGTCAGCTTTCCATCCGCACGCACAACGAAACGCTTTCCGTCGCCGCGATGCGCGTCAGCAACGAAGAAGCGTGGCTATACTGGGTTGATTCACTCCCAGTGGCCCGCGATCCACACCCAGCCTCCCGCTCTGGGCGTCCAGTGACCCGGCACCCACACAGCGGCTTGCCGCGGCGGCAAGACCCAGCTCCCTGACACCCAATGATAGCGAGTCCCGGTCTCGGTCCAACGCCAGTAACCAGATGTCCAGACATATCTGGGTCCTGGCGAGACCGGTTGTGTTTCGACGCGAACCGCAGGCGGAGCCTGAGTTACTACGACCTCTCTTGCGCCCGGCCCCGTCGTGGTCACTTCTCGCGTCGTGGTCGTCGTCGTCACCGGCGTTGGTTCCGCAACGCAACCGATCAGAGCTAATGGTGCCAACACCAACAGGTAATGTCCTAATCGCATACTTCACCTCCTCTATTTGCAATTCGTCCCGCGGTGAGCGTTTGGTTCTATTGGAAATGAGAGCCAGCTTAAGTGTGCCGAACCGAATGCAGTGAGCAACGCAATCGGCTACGCAAAGTTTCGCAGTCGTTCACATGATGCTGTGATTTGCGTTTATGATGAAACTGGCAATGTGATCGAGACGCACGAGCACACGGGCGATTTTAAGGAGTGGTGAGCAAAACAAAAAGCCGCCACGCGCTGAAACGTGACGGCTGATTGTTGAAATTGGGGAACGCGGCCTTTAGGGATTGTTGACCACTTGGGGCGAAGGTTTGTTCGCTTCAAGCTGTGCGCTCACCTTTTGGATTTGAGACGCCTGTTCCTTCACCGTTGCTGCGAGGGCCGTCATTCCAGATTTTAGCTCTGCGATTGTCTTTTCTTGTTCCTCATTCTTGCGATGCTCTTTGAGGAACTCGTTAAGCAACATCGCGTTCACCGCCTCATAACGGACGGAGTAGATCTCGCCTTTGTCGTCGCGCACCACCAGGTCGGGATTTATCTCGGCTACTTCCTCGGCAATCAAGCCAAATCGAGCTGTGCTTGTATTGTCGTTCTTGTAATGGAATGTGACCGGTTTCAGGCTCAGGATAGCTTCGCTGGCTTGGTCCATTGGTTTAATATCTTTCTTGAAACGTTGCGACGAGGTTGTCGTGCCAAGTTTACCACTGCTGTCTATTATTACTGGTGTGTCCGACGCACCATTTACACTCCTTCCGAAGATGCCCGCGATAAAGGTCGCCGTCTGCGGGTCTGACACTCCGATGGCTCCTCCGATGCGGATGGTGTGGTTGTCGCCAAAAACACCTTCGTTGCCGATGTGGATGTTGCTGCTGCCCGTAGTAATATTGACACCGGCTACAACGCCCAAGGCGATATTGTTGATGCCCGTTCTGTTGGAACCGAGCGCCAAATAACCGATAGCCGTGTTGCTGATGCCGGTTGTGTTGAAGAAGAGCGCCTGAGCACCGACAGCCGTGTTGACGTTGCCGGATTCGCCATTGATCGTCGTATTGGCATTGAGCGCTTGGAAACCCATCGCCGTGTTGCCACTGCCTGTGGTGTTGCTTGCAAGGGCTCCCTGCCCGAGGGCCAGGTTGTCGAAGCCCGTGGTGTTGTGGAGAAGGGCATTTTCACCTACCGCCGTGTTGTAGCTGCCGCCGATATTGTTCCTCAGTGCCTGAACACCCAGGGCCGTGTTGTGACTGCCAGTGGTGTCGTCCTCGAGCGCGAAAGCGCCGAAACCTGAGTTCAAGACGCCACTGGTAATGCTATCCAGGGCGTTAAATCCGTCAGCCGTGTTGAAGCCCGGTAAAGCCAATTGCGGCGTCACGGCCTCTGCTTGCGTCTCTGCTTGCGCCCTTGGCAAAAGCGCAAGACCGGTCAGCACCAGCGGAATGACCAGCAGGGTTGTTGTTTTGAGTTTTATTAATGGTTTCATGATTTGGTTCTTCCTTTCCCCTTTTGGTTGGTTCTGCGATCGTGGGGCCTGAAAACGCAGGAAGAAAAGCGTCAGGGAAAGAAACGCCTTCTGCCCGCCTTAAAGGCGAAAAAGCTTTTTGCGAAAAATCCCGCCAGCTTGTCAAGCCAATTGGCCGCGACCCCGAATCGCGAATTCAAGTTCCAGAAACGCCGTCAACTTTTCATCCGCGTGCACAACGAAACGCTTTCCGTCATCGCGGTGCGCGTCAGCAATCCAGATCGTTCGCCCACTGGAATCAATCGCTGAGACGCAGCCCCAGCTCCAACCGGCTTTGCTGAGATTGTCAGCGATGATCGAAACGATTCCGCTTCCTAAATGCCGAATGATTCGGCACAATTCTCACAACGCCAATGCACATGAACAGAAAACGAAAAATCCTTACGGTGTTGGCGCTTGCCGCGTTCGGCGCAATTATCTGGCTCAATTACGATGGAGTAACGAGCCGCTATCCGAATACCAGAGCATCAGCAAAAGCCGGGCTTAATATGCAGTTGCTTATACTCGCCGGAAGCTATTGATCGACCTGCAACGCCATGACAGGGTGAATTTCCCACCCCGGCCACTGCCATGCGTTATTTATCAGAGGGCAAGGTGAATGCGCGAATCCGGTAAGAATTTTGTGGACTTCGCGGCTCCGGCCGGGCAGGCTGGTTAACCCTATAGAGCCATGCTCGAGTGGGTGTGGCTCAGATAGGACAACCCCAAACCAGGAAGGCACATCTAATGAGCGAACACGACCACGACGATAAGAAGGAGAAGGAGAAGGAAAAGGAAAAGGAACCCCGCGACCTCGATCCGAAGAAGGATCCGAAGGGTGGAGGCGGCCGTTCCGGGCCAGGCCCCATTGGTCCTCCGCCCCTAAACCCCTAACCTAACCCCAAAACTTATCCGCGCTGTCGCCTTATCCGCAGCGCGGATACCTTCGTTCTTCCCGGCGCGCCTCCGCACAAGATGCGCAAAGTTCATTTGCCGGGCGCTTACGAATTCTTTGAAGCAATCGACCGAATCGCCGATTCCAATTCCACGAACGCCGTCAGCTTTTCCTCCGCGTGCACAACGAAGCGCTTCCCGTCGTCGCGATGTGCGTCAGCAACCCAGATCGTTCGCCCGCTGGAATCAATCGCTGAGACGCAGCCCCAGCTCCAACCGGCTTTGCTGAGATTGTCAGCGATGATTTCCCAAGGTTAAAGCCAAGTCCGAGGTCGCCATCACCCCAAAGAGGGAGGGAGCGCCAACTCTTACGTGGCACTGCAAAATCCCACCGACGCGCAATGGCCGCGAAACGGAAGAGTGACAATTTTGGAAGATGAAAAAGTTAAGATTAGTTAGTTTAGTCGGCATTACATCGATCATCCTCGCTCAAGCCGAATGGGCCGGTGCCCAGGGCCTCGGTGCAGGAGGTTCCGGTAGTAGTGGTATTGGTGGCGGAAACCTCGGAGGGCTTCAATCATTAACAGAGAATCAGATTAAAACCACGCAGGCGCAATCAGCTCGCCCCGGCAAGCAGGATCGCAATTTGCGCGTGGTCAAGCCAACGACGGTGAGCAAGACAATGGGCAAACCAGCGGGCGGAAAGAAAAAGGGCGAGAAAGTTTCGCCTCCGCCTCGCCCGGAATAACACGAGTTTGAGATAAAAGACGGCGCGCCCCGTGGCGCAAAGCAATTGTCGCTTTCAACAAAGTGTAAATCTCTGTGGGCATGCCAGGCGCCTTCTGCTGGCCGTTAAAAACTCCCGGATATCCGAATTGCGACTGCTCACTTCTCGCGCTTCTCCAGTTCCCGTTCGATCCGGGGGTCGGGAATCAACCAAACAAGCGCGCCTAACACGTAGAGTCCGCCGGCGATCCATGAGTTCACGAACGCGAGCGGAATGGCGATGAAATAAAGAACCGGCGAAAGTTTTCCTTTCCAATCGAAGCCAACGGCCGACGCGACGATTGACTTGCGCCCTTCCTTGGCAATGATCGTGCGTTGCAGAATATAATAAGCGATCGCTGCCATCAGCAGAACGAAGCCGTAAACGGCGGTCGGCGTGGGAGCGAGATGGTTTTCCCCCATCCAGCCGGTGGTAAAGGGAAAGAGCGACAGCCAAAAGAGAAGGTGCAAGTTCGCCCAGAGAATACCGCCGCTAACTTCCTCAGCGGCTTGAAAGAGATGATGGTGATTGTTCCAATAGATGCCGAGATAGATGAAGCTTAGCACGTAACTCAACAAAACAGGGAGCATCGGCTTTAATGCCGCCAATTCGGTCGCGTGCGGCACTTTCAATTCCAGCACCATGATCGTGATGATAATGGCCAGGACACCGTCGCTGAATGCCTCGAGCCGGCTCGTTTTCATCTGCGCTCGCCTAATAGCGAGATGCGTCCCGATTTGATCGAATCTTCCCGCGCCGATCCAAACCCGCACGGATGAAAGGTTCGGCAGCGCTTTCGGGCAAGAGCGGCGTCATAGTGTGGAAAGAAAGTGGATGTGCTCGGTACTCACCTCGACGAAGTGACCGAGTAACTGCATCCATCACGGTGGGCTTGGGCTCTGTTGCGGAGGATCAAGCGGCGAGCGATGCCTCGGGTCCAATCTCCATGCACCATGTTGGGGCGTTGGCTCACGTATGATGCCCGGCACGATTCGCGGAGGAGGGGGAGGCGTGGGTGTCATCGCCACAATCTCCTGCGGCGCAGCCTGAGTTTGTTTTCCTGTCACTTTCGCACGCACCTGATCTACTCGTTCTCGCACCTGATCTACTCGTTCTTTAAAGGACTGTTCCCATCCGAGATAAATCAACGCACCGATAACGAACAGTTCAGTCAGTGTACGCATCGCCTTTAACAGTGGCAGAGGGTTCTGACCTAGGTCAATCCGATTTCGTGCTGCCCAATTGTTGAATCGTTAAATCATGAAATAGAGATCCGGCGTAGTGCGGCAGCCTACGCTCTCCAGAATTTTAGACGCGGGAGCGACGCCTTCCGGCGTTGCGTGTGTATTTCACCGGCCTTCGTTTCGGCTCGATCTTCGTGATCCCGGCGCCGCTTTTTACTTCCATGATTTGATCCCGTAAAAGCGCCGCGCGCTCGAATTCCAGGTTTGCGGAAGCATGCTGCATTTCCTCTTCCAGCTCACGAAGCAGCTCGGTCACATTGAAATCGCCGCCAGCTTCCTGAACAATTGAAGCAGCAATTTCGCGTCCTCGCAGGATTGTATGCAAACTCTCCTGCACGGCGCGCCGGACGGTTTGCGGCGTGATGCCGTGCTTTTCGTTGTATTCCATTTGTTTCGTCCGGCGGTAGTCCGAGATCGACATGAGCGCTTCCATGCTATGCGTGACCGTATCGGCGAAGAGCACCACTTCGCCATTCACATGTCGCGCCGCACGCCCCGCGGTCTGGATAAGGGAAGTCTGGCTGCGCAAGAATCCTTCCTTGTCCGCGTCCAGAATGCAGACGAGCGACACTTCGGGAAGATCGAGGCCTTCCCGGAGTAAGTTGATCCCGACCAGAATGTCGAAGTCGGCCGCGCGCAAACCGCGCAAAATCTCGACGCGCTCGATTGTGTCGATGTCGCTATGCAAATAGCGCACTTTTAATCCGACATCGCGCAGATAATCGGCGAGATCTTCAGCTGTGCGTTTCGTCAGCGTTGTCACCAGAACGCGCTCACTCTTTTCGACCCGCTGCCGGCAAAGCTCGATCGTGTCGTCAATCTGATGCTTCAGCGGTTTTAGAGTGATTTTCGGATCGAGAAGCCCAGTCGGACGGATGATTTGCTCGATCACAAGCGGCGCGCCCGGTGTGTGCACATCGAACTTCTCCGGGGGATCGTCCGTTCTTGAGACCGGGGACGACACAGAGGTCGTCTCTCCGTTGAACGTTGAACGTTGAATGTTGACCACTGGGCGTTTTCTGCCTGGCAAAACAAACGGCACCAATTCGTTTTCACCAATGCGCTGCCGTTTGTGCGGCACGTACCCATTATTTGCGACGACGCTATTTTGAATTTCAAATTCTGCCGGTGTCGCGCTCACGTAAATGAGCTGGTTCGTCATTTTCATGAACTCGTCGAAGTTGAGCGGCCGATTGTCGAGCGCGCTGGGCAAACGAAATCCGTATTCGACTAGTACGGTTTTGCGCGAGCGATCACCTTCGTACATACCGCCGATCTGTGGGATGGTGGCGTGCGATTCATCGATCACGACCAGAAAATCTTTCGGGAAAAAATCGATGATCGTGTACGGCTTTGAGCCGGGGGGACGCCCCGACAAATGGCGCGAGTAGTTTTCGATCCCGTTGCAGAATCCCATTTCCTGCAACATTTCCAGGTCATACTCGGTGCGCATTTTCAGCCGCTGCGCCTCCAGCAGTTTGCCCCGGGCCTCAAGATCGACAATGCGCGCGTCGAGCTCGTCGCGAATCGTGCGGAGCGCCCGATTCAGTTTGTCCGCCGGGGTAACGAATTGCTTGGCCGGGTAGAAGGTGATCACGCTGAGCGATTCGTGCGCGTGACCTGTCAAGGGATCGAATCGCGTGATCGCGTCAATTTCGTCCCCGAAGAACTCGAGCCGGACCGCTTCTTCGTCCGCCGTGGCGGGATAGACTTCGACGACATCGCCGCGCACACGAAATCGGCCGCGCGAAAAATTAATGTCATTGCGCTCGTATAACATGTCGATCAAACGGCCAAGCACCGCTTCGCGACTGATGTGCTGGCCGCGTTTCACGGTGAGCAGCATGTTCAGGTAATCTTCCGGCGAGGTGATACCGTAGATGCACGAGACGCTTGCTACCACGATAGTGTCACGGCGCGAGAGCAACGCGCTCGTCGCGGCCAGCCGTAAACGCTCGATCTCTTCGTTGATCGAGGAATCCTTCTCGATGTAGGTGTCGGAGCGGGGGATGTACGCTTCCGGTTGATAATAATCGAAGTAGCTGACGAAATATTCGACCGCGTTGCGCGGGAAGAATTGCTTGAACTCGGAGTAGAGCTGCGCCGCGAGGGTCTTGTTGTGCGAGATGACAAGCGTCGGCCGATCGACTTCGCGAATCACGTTTGCAATCGTAAAAGTCTTTCCCGAACCGGTCACGCCGAGCAGGGTCTGGTGACGATTGCCGGCTTCGACGGACTTGATCAGCTTGGCAATCGCCTGACCCTGATCGCCGCGCGGCTTGTACGTCGATTCAAGCTGAAATGGCATCCATCAATCTAGCACAAGATCAACGATGAAGTCCGACCACGGGGCGCGATTATCTTGCCGGATCGTCAGATTGGACAATCATGTCGGCGGTATGGCCATGTGTCGGAACCGATCGCGAAGGCGCTCGGGCTTTTTCATGCGATATGCTGGTGGACCGCTTGTGATCCCGACGGAATTATTGACAGAGCTAAAGCGATATGTCGGCTGAACTTCAGCCAGACGTTCAGCTGGAAATCGGGCATGTCCTGTTCATGGACGTGGTGGGCTATTCTAAACTACTCGTTAACGAACAGCGCGAGCACGTCCAGCAACTCAGTCAAATCGTCAGGAACACGGAGCAGGTCCGGATCGCAGAAGCGGCCGACAAACTGATTCGGATTCCCGCTGGCGATGGAATGGCGTTAGTCTTTTTCAATACCCCGGAATCGCCAGTTCGTTGCGCGATCGAGATCAGCAAAAAGTTAAAAGAACATCCGCGACTGCAGTTGCGAATGGGCATTCACAGCGGGCCCGTCAACCGGGTTCGAGATGTCAACGATCAAACCAATGTTGCTGGCGCGGGGATTAATACCGCTCAACGAGTGATGGATTGCGGAGACGCCGGTCACATTCTTCTCTCCCGTCATATCGCCGAAGATCTTGGGCATTACCGCCAATGGCAGCCGCACCTGCATGATTTGGGCGAATGCATTGTAAAACACGGCGCCCGGATTCATTTGGTCAATTTCTACACTGGAGAGCTGGGCAATCCAGAATTGCCCGAGAAGTTTCGGCCCGGGCGAATTTCTCGACCAGAGATAGGCTTGTTAAAAAGCCGTTGGGCACTGATTGCTGCAGCCCTTGCGATCATCGGCGCGCTTGCTGTCGCTATTCCACTCTTCCTGTCCCGGCCATCGATCAAACCAGCAAGCGCTTTCGTTTCGAAGCCGCCTCCTGTTCCTGAGGCGGAGATTCCGGAGAAAAGTATCGCCGTACTTCCATTCGAAAACAGGAGTGACGACAAGCAGAACGCTTATTTTGCTGAGGGAATCCAGGACGAGATCCTGACCAATCTTGCCAAGATTGCAGATTTGAGAGTGATCAGCCGCACGAGTGTGATGCAATACGAGAGCGGCACCGAGCGTAACCTGCGCGAAATCGGTCAGCAACTTGGGGTTGCCCATGTCCTTGAAGGAAGCGTGCAACGCTCAAGCAACCGCGTCAGAGTAACAGCGCAACTCATCGACGCCCGCACAGACACGCACCAGTGGGCGGAGCGCTATGATCGTGACCTCGCGGACGTGTTCGCAATCCAAAGCGAAATTGCAAAGGCGATTGCTGACCAACTCGAAGCCAAACTTTCGCCGCAGGAAAAAGCACGTGTCGAAGAGAAACCCACCGGGAACACGGAAGCATACGCGTTTTATTTGCGGGCGAACCAAATCGCGCGAAACCCCGACACGCTTCTGCAGGATTACAAAGCCGCCGTGCAGCTTTACATGCAGGCCATCGCACTCGATCCGGATTTTGCGCTGGCCCACGCGCGCCTCGCGTCCGCCGCCGCGGAGATTTTTCATTATTACGAACCGACAGACGCTTGGAAAATGAAAGCCCGCACCGAAGCAGAAATTGCGCTGCGCCTCCAACCGAACCTGGCAGAAGGGCACTTCGCCCTCGCTCAATGCATTTACTGGATGGATCAGGATTATGGGCGCGCTCTCGAGCAGTTCGAGATCGCTTCGCGTTTATCCCCGGGCAATGGAGATATTGGCCGGCTGATCGCGGCGATTAAACGCCGGCAAGGCAAATGGCAGGAATCTCTCACAGAATACGAAAGGGTTGAGAAGATTGATCCTCAAAACCCGAATATCGTCCGCGAACTTGTCTTTACGAACACGGCGATGCGCCGATGGCCGGAGGCCGCTCGGTGGGCCGAGCGAATGCGGGCGATGGCGCCGGCTTCGCTCGTCGCCAAAATTCAAAGCGGTTATGTCGATTTTTGGTGGAAGGGAGACACGCGTTTACTCAAATCTTTGCTTAGCCAGGTGCCCGCAGGAAGCGATCCGGATGGCACAGTAACGGCGTGCCGTTGGGACGTGGCGATGATCGACCGCGATTTTGCCGCGGCCCGCACAGCTCTGCAAACGTCGGATTTGAACGAGATCTCGTACACGAATGCGGGAACCACACCGAAAAGTTTTTTTCAAGGTTGTATCGAACTGGCCGAAGGCAAACAGACGCAGGCTCAGAAACTCTTTGAAGCGGCGCGGCCGAATTTTGAAAAAGCAGTTGAGGAAGCGCCCTTGAGTGCGGACCGTCATGCCAACCTCGGTTGGTTCTACGCGTTTGCAGGTCGAAAGAATGAAGCCATTCGCGAAGGCCGAAGAGCAGTTGAGTTAAAGCCCGAGTCGAAGGACGCGGTCGACGGTGCGATCATGAATTGCTATCTGGCTCTCATCTATGCTCGCGTTGGTGAAAATGATCTCGCCATCTCCTTGATCGAGCGCCTCCTGAAGACACCGGGCGCCGTGGACAGCGTTGACTACAGCATTACCGTCAACGACCTGAAATATCGTTGGGAATGGGATCCGATTCGGAACGACCCGCGCTTTCAGAGACTAATCGCCAACGGCGGACGATGAACAGCGTGTCCGCTCCCTCGAATTGTTACAGTTAGGCAAGGCGGTCGATTGCCAATCATGGGTGAAATGCGAGGCTTGATCTCACTGTTTGAGCGATGGAAGGGCCGAAGACTTTCTTCGCCGAGCTGAAGTGATATGACTGTAAATTCCGAGACGAATGTTCAGTTGGAGATCGGGCATGTCTTGTTCATGGACGTGGTCGGCTATTCGACATTGCTCCTCGACGAGCAGAGTGAGCTCCAGGAACAACTCACCCAAATCGTCCTAAATAGCGAGCAAGTCCGCGCTGCGGAAGCGACGGACAAACTGATTCGCGTCCCCGCGGGCGATGGAATGGCGCTTGTCTTTTTTAACAGTCCGGAGGCGCCGGTCCGCTGCGCGATCGAGATCAGCCGGGCGCTCAAGGGATCACCGCACATCCGGCTGCGAATGGGCATCCATAGCGGCCCGGTTAATGAAGTTCAAGATGTGAACGACCAAACGAACGTGGCCGGCGTCGGAGTTAATATCGCCCAGCGGGTGATGGATTGCGGCGACGCCGGCCACATTCTTCTCTCCAAACGAGTGGCCGAAGATTTGGTTCAGGCCCGGTTCTGGCGTCCGTATCTTCATGACCTGGGCGAGTACAACGCAAAGCACGGCGTCGGGATATTTGTGGTCAACCTTTATACGGATGAAGTGGGGAACCCGGAGTTGCCAGCAAAACTTAAGCAGGCGCAGCACGATGTTTTGTCAAAATCGACATCGCAAACGCGATCGATCGCGGTGTTGCCGTTTAACGACCTGAGCACGTCAGAAGATCAGGATTATTTTGGCGACGGCATGGCCGAAGAAATCCTCACCGCGCTGGCGAAAGTAGACGGCCTGCGCGTAGCCGCGCGACGGTCTTCGTTTTGGTTCAAAGACAAAGACGCCGAGCTGAGCGAGATCGCGGAAAAGTTGAATGTGTGCCACGTGCTCGAAGGCAGCGTCCGGCGCGAGGGCAAACGCGTTCGGGTAAAGGCGGAATTGATCGACGCCTGTGATGGATTCACCATTTGGACGGAAACGTTCGAGCGTGAGTTGCAGGGAATTTTTGCGGTCCAGGACGAGATCACGCGGTCGATTGTCGATGCGCTCAAGTTGCAACTGGATATTTCCGCGCCGCCGCCATCCCGCAACACCGACGCCTACGACGCTTATTTACAGGGGCTCTTTTATTCGGACAAAAGTACCGAGGAGGCGTTGCGACGAAGTCTGGAATTTTTTCAGCGCGCAGTCGACAAGGATGCACGATTCAGTCGCGCGTGGACGGGAATCGCGAAGGCATGGTTGTGGCTGGCGGATGCTTATGTGCCGCCACTCGAAGCCTACCCAAAAGTCCGCGACGCGGCCGCCCGCGCCTTGGAATTGAACGATGACGAAGCCGAAGCGCACGTCTATCTCGCTGAGACCAAACGGATACTGGATTGGGACCTCGATGGCGCCGAAGCGGAATTCAATCGCGCAGTGGAAATCGATCCGAATTCAACGCCGTCCAATTATTTCATCGCTGCGCTTTACGCCGCGCGTGGTGACCGCGACAAAGCACTGGCTTACTTGCAACGCACATCGAAGATCGATCCAGCATCATTGTGGGTGAGTAACTTCGCTTGCGAGCTTTATCGCTATTTTAGTTTGACCGATGAAGCGATCGCAGCGGGAGAACGCGCATTGCAACTCGATCCGGCGTTTCTGCATGGCGAGCCGTTACTGGCAGCAGTTTATCGTGAAATGGGGCGCTTCGATGACGCCATCGCCCTCTATGAGAAAGCGCAGAGTCTCACCGGCAAACCGGGGTTCGGTCTGGCGATTACCTATGCGCGCATGGACCGGCGCAAGGAAGCGCAGGAAATTCTCAAAGCAGCAGTGGCGAGCCGGGGAGACTACACGCCCGGCGACGCCATTGCGCATGTCCACGTGGCCCTCGGAGACTATGACGACGCGATTCGAGAACTCGAGCGCGCCTGCGACGAGCGCTCGTCATCGCTTCACACGATCGGGATTGCTCCCGAGTTCGCGCCACTACGTTCGGACAAGCGTTTCATATCGCTCCTGAAGAAGATCGGGCTCGACCCGGAGAAAGTCTTGGCTTCGGCAAGCTGAATCGTTGAATCGTGAATCGCTAAATCACAATTGTCACTGTACGAGCGTATCCTGTCCGTGGCCGTGAGAACGCACACCGTGTTTGTTCAAATCCTTCTGCGCGACGTGCATTCCGAAGATCAGCACGGCAATCAACCCAAAATACAATATCGACATCGTCCAACGCTGCGATGGCGTGACTTCGAAATAACGTTGCTCTTCTTCGGTTCGTTTGCGGAACAACGAATAAATCCTGGGCAGCGACAGAAGCACGATCAGCCAGACAACAAAGTTCGGATACTTCCATCCGAACCAAAGGAGCAACGCGAATCCCGGCAGCCAAAGCCAGCGCGACAATGCAGTCACGATCCGCCCGCCATCGAGCATCCCGACCGGGGTCAAATTGAACAGGTTTAGAAAATAACCAAACCAGGCGAGCGCGATGAAAAGCGGTGCGGCGAAGATTTCGCCCAAAGCGTTGCAGACCAACGCGCCAAGGCTGCCCAGCATCGGACCGCCAATACCCACGCATGCTTCCATCCAGGCATTGCGTGGCGCGTCTTTGAGCGCGATGAAGGCGCCCATGAACGGAATGAAAACAGGCGCGCCGACCTTGAGTCCGAACCTTTTGGCGACAAGCAAGTGCCCGGTTTCATGCACGAGCAAGAGCAGGACAAATCCCACGGCAAATCGCCAGCCCCAGAATTGCATATAGACCCAAACCATTAGCAGCATCGTGCCGCCGGACTTCAGCAGGATCGGCAGAACAAATTTCAGTTTTGCAAAAAGCTTTGCGATCACGACACCGACCACCGCTATCGGGCCGAGTGCTTTTTTCACCCGGCTCCAGGCTGTCTCGGTCTTGGGTGCCTCGAGCTGCGTTGTTTCGGTCTGAAGATTCATTATGTGTAATTCCCCGCTTGCAGCTAAGCTTCGACCCGCGACGGCACAAGAATCGCATCGCGCATTCCGTGCAAAAATTTCTTATCTGCCGGCACAATCGTAGCGAGAGCGCCGCGCAATTTCACGCGATCCCCCTCTACGAAAAAGTACGGACAAAGCCGGACGCGTCCTTTGAGCGTTTTCAATTCGCCCTTTTCAGCGTCCCAATAGCGATGTTCGAAAAGACGGCCTTTATGGAAGCGCTGCAAAATCGTGGGCGACGATTCGAATGTCGCGAGGGCATTGTCGATTCTGCGCTCCCACTCAGCGTGTGGCAAATCGGCGCCGAGGGCGATCCCTCGGCTGCCCCACCCAAGCGGGGAAAATCCGCTTACCTTCAAAAGAAGGTCTCGATCTTTCTGGCTGAATCTGGCGGCTTCCCGCCAATCGTGAATCTCCAAGCGTGGAATAACCGCGTGTTGCGGCAATGGTGCCGGATCAAGGAGCCAGGAGTAGGGGATGACCTGCTGTAGCTTAAGAAAATACTTTTCGCCAAGTTCGCGACGCCACAATTCGCGGAGCGGCTGCATCCAAAAGAGCGCGAACCACATTTTCTCTTCGAGGTATGGTTTGATGGGCGGGGTGATGGTAATGCGGCCCTCGGCATTCGCGCGCAGTGTCTTGTCAATTTCGGGAATGTTGGACAAATCAAACAGTTCGAAGAATCGATAGACTGCACGTCCATCTTGCGGTTCGTAATTTTCGGCTGCAACCACACGCCATGCTTTGGATGTTGAATGTTGATTTAACTGCGCAGCGGTCCACTCCATCTCGGGCCGGTACGTGGCTGCCTCCTGAGAGAGGACAATGTCGCCGCCATCGGGCAGAACACTTTTGAATCCATCTAGCATTCCCTCCGCGCCGCCGATGACCTCGCTGTCGAATGCCGAATACGTCCGGTTAAGCCAACCGGTTAATCCGATTCCACCCGGCACGGAATCGATCTCAGCAATGATGTAACCTTGCTCTGTCAGGATTAGATCGGGCCGAATTACCCGAGGCAAATCGTCGCGGATTTCCTTGCGTCGCGAAAACTCGATCAACTCCGCTGGTTTACCTGCGTCGAGGTAGCGCGCTATCCACGCGGGCTGTTTGCCTTTAACGCTTAATTGATAGAGCTGATTGCAAGCGCGTTGGAAAACGAACAAGCGATGTCCAAGTTGCTCCAGTTCGGCGAGAAACTTCTCTTCGATTGGAAAGGCGTCTGGCGAAAGCAGCCAATCCTTCTCCGCAAAAAGGCCCTCTTTAGGAAAGGCAGCGCGGATTGCTTCCAGTTTCTCGCTTTCGGCGACGACTGCAATGTTTGCAGTTTGATGTTTGAGGTTTGATTTCAATTCGGCGCTATCTCTGCGATACAGTTCAAACATCAAACATCAAACCTCGAGTTATCTTCCAGCGGCCATGCGCTTGAGCGCCAGCTTCACAAGTTCTTCCGCCGGCTTTGCTTCGCCTTTTTCCTGCAAGTCGCGCACCGCCTTGTGCGCTTCGACTTGTTTGTAGCCGAGCGCGATCAACGCGAGCACCGCTTCATTGGCCTGTTCCTGCTCGGGCGTGGGTGCGTGCATTGCGCTTGCCGCTTCCCAGGCCGCGGCCACCCCCAGCTTGTCTTTCAATTCCAAAATAATTCGCTCGGCCGTCTTTTTCCCCAGTCCGCTGATTTTCGAAAGCGACGCGACATCCGAATTCACGACTGCAGCCTTGAAATTGTTCACGCTCATCCCGCTCAACACCGCGAGCGCAAGCTTTGGTCCGATCCCGCTAACATTATTTACGAGCAATCGGAAAAGGTCGCGCTCTGCCGCGGTCATAAAGCCGTAGAGCAAGTGCGCGTCTTCGCGAACGGCCAAATGGGTAAGAATACGAATGGGTTGACCGACGGCGGGAAGTTTATCGTAACTCGAGAGGGGAATGAAAACTTCGTAGCCAACCCCTCTCACATCGACGATGGCCTGGGTGGGCAAAGCGTTGACGAGTTTGCCGTCGAGAAAGGTGATCATGGGATGTTACAAGGTTACAATGTTAAATCGTTGAGTCGTCAAATTCCGTCACTCGGGTTTGAGAACCAGCGTAAGATCGATGCGTTTACCCTTGGCGATGTTGAAGCCGTGGATTGAAAACATCTTCCAGTTCTCAGGATGCTCCGTGAAAAGCGTTCCAGCGATCGAAGTTGGCAGAACCACAAAGCGCGGCCCCGAGCTCTGCATGAAGTCCGCGGCGCGGCGATTGTTTAATGGCACGAGAAAACCCCGAACGCCTTCGGGGCTGCGAAAATACCAGACAAGGCTTGGCTCCTCGAAATCGACCGAGGCAAATTGCATGTCCGGTTGCAGGTAGTCGCGCGATTCCTGGAAAAGCTGATGGGCAGGAAAAATCCGGGAGACGAACGGAGGAACGACAAGAGCAATTGCAAGATAGGCCGAAGCCGACGCAAGAGCGCAATTCCTGAAGAAATTTGCGGCGTTTTTCGCGGCCAACCTGTGAGCAAGCAAAAGTGCGAGCAACGGAAACGCCGGCAGGGTGTAATGCGGCAGCTTGGTCTTTACGAGCGTGAAAATGACGGAAATGATCGCAATGCCAATGACAAGGTAATTGTCGATTTTATTCGCGCTGTAGTCTGGATCGGCGATTCCGGCCTTTTTCTCATCCCACAGCTTCCGGATCAACCACGGCAGTTTTATCGACCACGGAAAAAAACTTAAAAAGATCGTTACAAAATAGAACGGCAGGAGCAGGAGATACATCCCCAATGAATTCGCACCATGACCTTCCATCGTGGCAAGCGAGCGACCGATAACGTGTCGACCGATTCCCACGACAAAAAATTGGCCGTGCGTTTGAATTAGTGCTGGAATTCCCCAGAGCGCGACGATCGAGAGCATTAGCAGAAGCCCGCGGCCAAAAGCGAATCGACGGGCGAGCGGCGTTTCGCGCAGTAAAATCATTGTTAGTCCAACGGTCAACAACGGGATCCATCCGATTGGTCCCTTGGCAAGAAATCCGAATGCCAGCGACAAATAGAAGAGCCACCACCAATGAGATGGTTGAGGGTTGAGCTTTGAGGTTTGATCTGCTGGTGGTGACAATCGATCGCGTAGTAACTCGTATCCAGCCCAGTGCGCTAGGGTGACGAATAAAACGAGCCACATGTCAGCCACGGCGGCTTTTGCGTGGAGAAATGTTTGCAGCGAGAGAGTGAAAATGATTGCCGACCACCATCCAACTCTGGCTGTGCCGACGCGCGAGCCCCAGGCGAAGATGGACAATGCAGTCAAGGCGGCGGCGATTGCCGATGGAAAACGCGCCGCAAAATCGTTCTGGCCAAAAATCTTGTAACTAGCGATCTGCGCCCAATAGGTGAAGGGAGGTTTATCGAAACGAAAATGATTGTTGAAATAGGGAACGACATAGTCGCCGCGCTCAATCATCTCGCGTGATGCTTCTGCAAAGCGCGGCTCGTCGCGATCGATCAACGGCAAACTCCATGTGCCAGCGATGTGAAAAAGCACGCAGCCGGCGAACAGGAGCGCGTAATTACGAACACCGGCATTCGTCGCCCGCTTGTGATTTATCGGAGTTGCGGAGTTCACACTGCGCACCCAAAATAGCCACCGGCAAATCTGACGGGAACTTATTTGTGAAGCGCGGCTCTGTTTTTTATTGGCTTCTGGGCATCACGATTGCCGCGGTCGCCATCGCGACCGCGTTTCACTTCGATACCGCGGTGAGTGATTTCATGGCCCAGCATCGAAACCGGGCGGTGTACAATTTCATGTTCAACGTGAGCCGATTCGGAGATTGGCCTGGACACGTCGCGCTCGGGCTCATTCTTGCCTGGGTCGCCTGGCGGCGAGGCAATCAAAAATGGAAGCGCATCTTTTTATCGATGGTAATTGCGCTGGCGATTGCGGGTATATCCAGCCACGCCATTAAAATTGCGGTTTCCCGCGCACGCCCATCGGTAAAATTAGAACGAGTGGAGCCCTGGTCGCGTTTCAATTCGAATTACCACGCTTTTCCATCCGGCCACGTTGCTGCGTCGACGGCGTTTTTTGGAGTTCTATTCTTTGCAAGCCGGCGAATAGGTCTGGCCTGCCTGCCAATCGTAATCTTGATCGGCTTTTCGCGACTATATCTGGCGGCGCATTATTTGTCGGATGTTGTTTGCGCAGCGATTCTCGGAATTCTCTCTGCGCTGCTAGTGGCCCATTTTTTTCTTCGACCAATCCGCCATCCGCCACCCGCGATCTAAAATTGATTGGCGGAGGGGGTGAGATTCGAACTCACGAGGCCTTTCGGCCTTCCGGTTTTCAAGACCGGCGCAATCAACCGCTCTGCCACCCCTCCGGGGAGAGCCCACGATTGCGAGAAGTCTGCCACCTCTGGAAAATCGAGCAAGTGCACTTGTAGGGGGCGCTGTTAGCGTCCGCGTGGGGAAGCCAACGGCTTCCCCTACAGAAAGAAGAATTTGACTGGACGGGTGGCTATGTTCATAAGAACATGAACCATGGCGAGGCGAAAATTCGTGCCCGTGATTGAGGAACTACCGCAAAGCCACGAGCCGATCCATGGACGGGGAGCTTCCTGGAGTCCGGCCAATCGATTCGAAAAGCTGCATGTCGATGTTAGCGACTTCGATGTTGTCGATGTCGAATCCGATGAAGGCGAACGGCCGCGGCGCGAGACGCAATTCTTTCGCGACGGGACAAAGACAATCATCACGCGCAACAACAGTCCAGACGTAGGCTTCGAAACGAGTCTGAATCCCTATCGTGGCTGCGAGCACGGCTGCATTTATTGTTATGCGCGACCGACTCACGAATACCTCGGCTTTTCCGCCGGGCTCGATTTTGAGAGCAAAATCATGGTGAAAACAAATGCGCCGGAATTATTGCGCTCCGAATTAGAACGGCCCGGTTGGAAACCGCAGGTGCTTGTGATAAGCGGCGTTACTGATCCTTACCAGCCGGTTGAGAAACACTTGCGGATCACGCGTGGTTGTCTCGAGGTGCTGGCAAAGTTTCGTAACCCGGTGGCGATCATTACCAAGAACCGGCTCGTTACCCGAGATGCCGATATTTTGCGCGAGCTTGCGAACTACAATGCTGTGGCGGTGAACATTTCCGTGACGTCGCTCGATCCGAAGCTGCAACGTGTGCTTGAGCCACGCACGTCTTCGCCTCAAGCACGCCTCGACACAATCAGCCAACTTCACGCCGCGGGAATTCCGGTTGGAGTAATGGTTGCGCCGGTCATTCCCGGATTAACAGATCACGAAGTCCCGAAAATTCTTGAGGCATGCGCCAATGCCGGGGCGCAATTTGCCGGCTACACAATCGTGCGCCTGCCCTGGGCGGTTGCGCCCCTTTTTGAGCATTGGCTCGAGGAACATTTTCCCGATCGCAAAAAACAAGTGCTG
>Ga0193727_1000031_pt1 | contig 40333 bp, 39 predicted proteins | sample H2c2metaG_FD_143051 | JGI IMG/M metagenome (GOLD analysis project Ga0193727, IMG submission 143051) | Soil microbial communities from a riparian zone of the East river system, Colorado, United States - H2c2 | ecosystem: Environmental > Terrestrial > Soil > Riparian zone | place: USA: East River...
GCACGTCCGATGGGATTGCCGTTGCGATAGACGTAGAGCGCGCAGTCGGCGGCGCTGACGACGATCGTGATCGGTCCGCTCGGGCTGCGTTCCGGGTTCCAGTCGTAGTCGCTGTGGGCGATTGGGCGCAGCATTTCAGGCGACATGTCTTTCGGCGCGAGCATCAATCCGGGATTCGACGCGAGATGCGGCACGGGCGTTTTGCCATCTCCCACCACGACGGTGCCGCCCTTTGACGTCGCACTAAAAAGCAACTGCGAGAAATCGTAAGGCAGGCGGATGCAGCCGTGGCTGGCAGGGTAGCCGGGCAGATTACCCGAGTGCATGGCGATGCCGGTCCAAGTTAAACGCTGCATGTTTGGCATCGGCGCGTTGTCGTATTTCTTGGAGTGGTGGGTTTCTTTCTTCTCAAGAATGGTGAAGACGCCGCCCGGCGTGGCGTTGCCTTTTGTGCCGGTGCTCACGGTTGAACGGCCGATGAGGATGCCGTTGCGCTAAACGTCCACGGTCTGCTGTGGGATGCTCACGAGCACCATGAGCGGCCCGCTCGGTGAGAGTTGCGACTTCCACCAATATTCGCCCGGCTTGAGCGGGCCGGTCGGTTTTCCGGTCGGCGTGCCTTTGGTATGAAACGACGGTTGTTGCATCGCGCCGGTGGCTGCGACCGCGAGGAATAAAAGTGTGGCGGTGAGGATGGTATTGAATTTCATGTACGTTTTTTCGGTTTTCGTTTTGTTGGCATCGCCTTCTCGTGATGAAGCCCGCGGCTTAACGCCCTTCGACGATCTGTTTCAAAATGCCCAGCCCTTTCGCCTGCATCGGACCCATGCCGCTTCCCGGCAGGAACCATATGCCCTTGTTCTTGTCGCGGCAGTAGATAATTTGAACGCCGTCGTGCGCCGTCGCGTGATAGAACGTGGCGCCGGGGTTCTCGGTGATGAAGCCAAAGAACTTCTCTCGCCACGGGTGATCCACCCCCGGGAAGAGTTTTTCGCCGAGCGCCTTCAGCTCCTCGGCGCTAATTGTGCGAATGGATTCGCCGATGGCTTTGCGCCGGGCTTTCGTGATTTCCTCCATGTTTATAGTGTCGAATGGCATGATGTTAGTTTGGTTTGGCGTCTTTTGCTGAGCAGTAAGCTGGTGTGCGGCGGAGCGCGTTTCAAGTAGTCCACTTCGGCGCATCAGCCAAAGTGTGAGGGGTTTCTTTCAGGGAAGGGGTTCATCGAAGTCTTCAGGTCATGGCCTGCTTTGAAATGCCTCTACCGCGTCGGCGACGGTGGTGAATCGGTCGATTCCGCCAAGCCGAGCCTCCACTCCTTCGCTGCGCAACCGCTCGCGCACCGAAGAGCGCGCTTCCACGGCCTGCACACGGATGCCCATCGCGGTCAGTTCATCCGCCAGGTTCCCAAGCATCTGGGCGCTGTGCATGTCCACGCGCGGCGCCGCGGAAAGATCCAGCACGACCAGCTTGGGTGCCGTGTTTTCCGCGCGCACCCGATCCACAATTGTGTCGCGCACGTGATCCATGTTGAAATACATCAGGCCCGACTCAGGCCGGAAGATCATTACGCCGGGAATCAACTCATTGTCCGGATGGCGCCCGTGATCGGAGAACCGCCGCGTGCCGGGGATGCACCCGAGAACGGCGACGTGCGGCCGCGACGCGCGCCGGATCAACAACACCAGTGAGATGATCGCGGCAATCATCACGCCGCGTAACAGTCCCTGCCCAAGCACGCCGACGATGGCCGCGATGGCGACGACGAATTCAGTGCGATCGCTGCGCCAGAGATGTTTGAGGGCGGAGACCTTGAACAGGCCGGCCACAGCCACCAACACGACGGCGGCCAGCACCGGCTGAGGCAATGCGGCCAACAAGTGCGAGAAGAAAAGCACCACCACCAGAATAATTCCGGCGGCGAATGCGCCTGACAGCGGCGTGCGCGCGCCCGCGCCTTCGTTAACGAGCGATTGTGACATGCCGCCACTCACTGGAAAGCCGCGGCCGAGACCGACGGCGAGATTCGATGCGGCGAGCGCGAGGAATTCCTGGTTCGCATCCAGCCGGCCGCCATGTTCGGCCGTGAACATGCGACCGATCGCGGCCGTCTCCACTGCGCCAAGCAGAAAACAGGCGAACGCCAGCGGCAGCAGTTCGTCCCAATCTGCCCAGCGAATCGGCGGAAGACCGAGGGCCGGCAGCCCTTGCGGGACTTCACCCAGCAGCTTCACCCCGCGCGCTTCCAGGCCGAGCCAGCCCGAAGCCAAAATGCCGCCTACGACTACGAACAACGCAACGGGTTTGTTCTTGAGAAAAATCTTCCCGAGGACGAGCGCGATCAATGCGACACCTCCAATCGTGAGCGAGGTGAAATTGGTTTCGTGCAGGTGCGTGAAGAAGTTGCCGCTGTTCTTCCAGAAATTGCCGTGGGCGCCGTGGATGCCAAACAACTTGGGCAACTGCGTACTGGCGAGGAAGAGCGCCACGCCACACTTGAACCCGACCATCACGCTCTCGGAGATGAAGTTGACGATCGAGCCAGCCTTGACTAGCCAGGCGATGAAGGCGATGAGCGCGACAAGTACCGCCGTGCCCGCCGCCAGAGCGCTGAACCGGCTCGTGTCGCCACCCGCAATTCCGCCCAGCGATGCGCCGACGAGGAGTGAGATGGCGGACGTGACCGTGATCGTCGTGTGCCGTGAACTACAAAACAGCCAGAAGACCAGCCCGCCAAACAAGCAGGCGTAGAGTCCCGCTTCGGGAGGCAGGTTGGCCAGCGACGCGTCGCCGAGTCCGGCTGGCAAAAGATACGCCGCCAGCGTGATGCCGGCGACCAGGTCAGTACGAAACCAGGCGGGCTTGTAGCTCCGCAGCCAACACATAGCCGGTATGATTCCGGACCAGCGGCTCAGGCGCGCGGGTGCATCGTCACTCGCGACCGTTGCGCTCATTTGCTCGCGAGCAAAGCCTTTCTTGCTTCGGCGAGTTCCTTGGCCTTTGCCGCGCTGACTTTCGGGTAGCACAAATTCAGCGACGCCAGCGCATCGATCACCGCAGAGGCCACGATCACTCGCGTGAACCACTTGTTATCCGCAGGCACCACATACCAAGGCGAATCCTCCGTCGCCGTCTCGCGGATCGTTTCCTCGTAAGCCTCCATGTAGTCGTCCCAGAAGCCACGCTCCTTCGCGTCGTTGGCGGAGAATTTCCAATTCTTCTCCGGCAGATCGAGCCGTGCGAGAAAACGCTTCTGCTGTTCCTTCTTCGACACGTGCAGAAAAAATTTGCGCACGATTGTCCCGTTGCGCGTGAGGTAACGCTCGAACGCGCGGATGTCCTGAAATCGATCGTCCCAGATGCGCTTCGTTACGCACCGTTCGGGCAGCTTCTGCCCGGCGAGAAACTCCGGATGCACCCGCACCACAAGCGTCTCCTCGTAGTAGCTGCGGTTGAAAATGCCGATCCGTCCGCGTTCCGGCAGCTCCTTGACGCACCGCCAGAGATAGTCGTGATCGAGATCCACGCTGGTCGGCCCCTTGAACGACGACACCTGGCACCCCTGCGGATTCACACCCGACATCACGTGCTTGATCGTCCCGTCCTTCCCCGCCGCATCCATCGCCTGAAAGATAAGAAGCAGCGACCAGCGATCCTGCCCGTAAAGCATGTCCTGCAATTCCGTGAGCGCCTCCACCCCGGTCTGCAGCGCCTCCTTCGCGCGCTGCTTGTCCTCGGACTTGAGTTCACCCGTGTCGCTCGGATCGACATCCTTCAATCGGAATTTTTTTCCGTTTCTGACGCGGTACGGCTTGGACAATCTGTGGGCAGCTTCGATGACTTTCTTGGTCTTCATATAATGAGGTTGGATTGGATGTGTTTGGTTTTGGAATTACGAAAGGAAAGGTTTTCAGACCGCGGGCATGAGGAGCGTTCGGATGACGGCAAAAACGAACAACGCCACGCCGAAGGCCGCGGCGAAAAGCCGCACTCGTGGCTGTTCAAACTTCCCCGCCGTGCCGGCAAAGAAGAGCACGGTGGCAAAAAGCACGGTGTTGGCGAGATATTGACCGGAGCGATTGCCAGCTTCCCGCGCCTCAGTGACCCGCCGCACTGAATCAGCCCTCGCTGCTGCCGCCTCCGCGGCGCCGCGGACCTGGTAAAGATTCGGCACAAATGGGTGCGCGTCAGCGGCGCGATTCTCGAATGGCTTCTCCGCGAGCCATGCTTCGTAGGCCTTCTTCACGTCGGGCGGAAAACGCTCGGCATAAAAGCTCGCGAGCTGTTGGTTGCCGGCGTGCTGCGCGGCGAGGAGCTGCATGAACATCGAGGCGTGAACGATCAGCGCCTGGCTGCCCTGCACATCGAGGAGCGCTGCACGTTGCTCCAGCGAATTGGATTCATTCATCAATCCACTGCTCCGCCGGGTCCACACGGCGGATTCATACGAGCACCACGCCGTACACAACGTGGTTAGCGCCATCAGCACGGCCACGACGGGCTCGATCCATTTCCTCGGGGGTGATTCGACCGGTTTCTCAACCATGGGCGCGCCATCCTGGGATGGCAGATCGGCTGGTCGTCAATGGCCGTCGCTGAAGAGGTAATTCGTCCACGACTTCATGCGGAGAAGGACCTTCCGCATGAGGCCCAGATGGTGCATGTGGTGGGTGTAAATAGCCACCTGGGCGGTGCTTCCCGGCACAATCAGGTATTTTGAGATGCCGTCTTCGGGCTCGATCCTGACGAGGATTCGCCCCTCGCCTTTGATTTGTTCAGGATCAACGAGGTTCCCACTGGGTTGGAGCTGGCCTTGAGCGATGAAGGCGCCCACGGCGTCGACCTTGCCTTTGAAGAATCTTCCCGGCACGGCAGGCAGAATGAATTCGGCCTCCGAGCCCTCCTCGATCCGCTGGGCGCTGTTTTGCAGAAAAGCGGCCGTGAATTTCGGTTTTTCATTGTGCAGAAAAATCATCACCGGCCGTAGCGGCATCGAAGCCGCAAACATTCCGGGACGCAAAAAATTCTGTTGGACCGTGCCGTCAGTCGGCGCGCGGACAACGGATTGTTCGAGGTTGAACTTCGCAGTATCGAGTTCGGCTTGCAGACGGGCGACGTCGGTATTGACTCCCTGGACGACGGCTTCCGCCTCGAGCAGTGCGCGGTCGGCTTCGGACTTGGCACTTTGCGCGGTCGCTTCGGCGGCACTCAAATTGTTTTTGGCACGTTCGAATTGAGCCTGGGCGACGGCGCCGGTTTCGAGCAGCTTTTTCGAGCGCTCGAAAACATCCTTGGCGCTGTCCCGGTCCGCCAAGGCGGACTCCAATTTCTTCTGAGCTGAATCCGCAGTCGCGCGCAACTGGCGGGTTGTTTGCATTGCAGCGGCGAGCGCCGCCTCCTTGGCCTTCACCTCGTTTTCGAACGGTTTAGGATCAATGCGAAATAGAATGTCGCCCGCTTTGAGGGGAGTGCCCGACTGGACGGGAACTTCGGTTACCACCCCGCTGACGCCGGGAACGATCGGCGTAGTGTGGAAGTAGAACCGCGCCTGACTGCTGAAGGGGTGATTGTAGTTCATCCCCAGGACCAGCCCGCCCACTATGGCGAGACCACCCAGCGCGGCCGTGAGTAAACTGAAGCCGTTGACAGGGATCTTGAATAGTTTAAACGCCCCGTAAGCGAATGCGGCATAGGTGAGAATGATCAGTAAGTCCATGGTCGAAGGGCTATTCGGGTTTCCGACCGCTGGACTTTGATTCGTTGGCTTCGAGAGCCGCAATTTTCTTTTCCAGCGCGGCAACCCGTGAGGTTGCGTCGGCTCCCTCCGCATCGGCTTGATCGGTTTTTCCCCGGGGCCTTCCGCCATAGCCATGCACGGGGTGATATGCGGTGGCCCAAATCCAGAGAAACGGCCAGATTGCGTGGAGGGTGAAGAGACTGATCCACCCGCCCGCGTGAATGGCATCCTGGTGGGGGTGATTCCGAGCCTTCGCCATGTGATAGGGGATGTCGTGAATCGCAATCATCCCGTAAGCGAGGATCAAGACGACGAAGATGAGGATGGCGAGTGCGAAATAGCTCAGAAAGTCCATGGCGGTCGGTTATTGTCAGTTAAATGCTTCGAAGTGCAAGGATCATAGGGGAGCGCTGCATGCCCAGGGTGTCTGAAGCCCGGCCTTTCCGAACTGACGCGCCGTCGCGTTCACGGCGCGCCCGGATTTTTTTGTAGGCAACCCCGTTATTTCTTGAGTTTCATGTCGACTCCAGCCCCGCCGAGGTTGACATCAACGCCTCTTTGCGTGGCGGAAAGCAGGACCGTCACACCGGCCTGATTCGTCATGGCGGTGGCACTTCGCCCACTGGCAAGAGTCACCCCCCGCCTCCCCGCGCCACCCGCGTGATAATGACCGTTGAAATCTTGAAGCTTCTTCAGGTTGTAAACCTCGCCGTAAGCGGAAGCGCCGCTAATACCGACTTTGCCTAACGACAGTCCGTTTACAGAAACCGGATAGGCTTTGCCCTTGTAAGTCAGCGTCCCTTTTCCCCAACTAAAGCCGATCCCGGCTGCGACCGATCCGCCGCTCAGCTGCAACGTTGCCTCTGGCTTTTCCTGCTTACTAGCCGCCTGTGTGAATCCCGTGATCACGCCTGAGACAACCAACAGCAGCCCGATTTTCTGTATAATATTCATAAATGTATCTCCTTCGATTTTGTTTGTCTGGCGCAAGATAAGGAATTCCTTCCGGCCAGGTTATTTGAGCCGCTAAATTCTCACCTCGGCGTCAACTGGCCTATTGGACCTTAGTCGTACCAAAGACCAGCATTTTATTCGCCTTACTCTAGCCACGAGATTGCCGGCCGTGCGGGCGACGAGTTCGTTCACGTGAAATCAATTCTGCGTCGTGCGTTGCGCATTGTTCTCCGGCGCTCGGACACAGCGGAAGCCGAGATGATTGGTGCCAGTGTTGATCTCGCCTTTGCCGCGCGTGCCGACGATGTAGCGCGAGCAATATTGAGCGTTGCAGAGAAATGAGCCGCCGCGATGCGCGCGTTTCTTCTCGTTCGGCTCGGCCGGATCGAACGGTGAATCCGGGCCTTGCGGATTGTTCGCGACGGCGTCTTTGTCCGCCAGCGTTTTGTAATAATCTGGGCGATACCAATCGCTGCACCATTCCCAAACGTTGCCAGCCATGTCGTAAAGCCCGTAACCATTCGGCGGAAACGATTTCACCGGGGCAATGCCGGCATACCCGTCTTCAATCGCGTCTTTCACGGGAAATTTGCCCTGCCAGGTGTTCGCCATGAACTTGCCACCCGGCTTGAACTCATCGCCCCACGTGTAAAGCTTGCCGCTTAACCCGCCGCGGGCCGCAAATTCAAATTCGGCTTCAGTCGGCAAACGTTTGCCCGCCCACTTCGCGTAGGCTTCCGCGTCTGGAAATGCGATCTGTATAACCGGATATTTCTCTTTGCCCTTGATGTCGCTTTGTGGACCGAGCGGGTGACGCCAGTTCGCACCTTTCACGTAACTCCACCATTGATAATGATCGTTGAGCGCAACTTCATGGTCCGTCGGCGCGAACACAACGCTGCCTGCAACCAGATTTTCGGCAGGCGCAGTGGGAAACTCCTCCTTCGTTGGCGTTCGTTCTGCGATGGTGACGTAACCGGTCGCTTTCACGAACTTCTCGAACTGCTCGTTTGTCACCGCAGTTGCATCCATCCAGAACCCATCCACCCGAACACGGTGAACGGGTCCCGCGTCGTTCGACGCCATCGGCATCTCGTCGGTGCCATGGCCATTCGTCGAGGCACCCATGGAGAATTCGCCGCCCGGAATCCATACCATTCCCTCCGGCGCTTTGCCTGTCGGAGAATTCTTGTTTGGGATCGTCGGCGCGAACGCGGACGACTCCGGCGTCTCCGCATGAGCGATGGCGACCCAGAGACAAAGGAAAACTGCAACGAATCCACGCATATTCGCAGAAGACAACACCAGCAAGGACAGAGAAACTTTACTTATTGCAATTAATCCTCGGCTTTTGCTGCCGTGTCTTCTTGATCCTCAATTTGCTTCTTATCCTTGGCACCGAGGTTAAAAGGTTTCACGTCAACCGTAATTTTCTTAATTGTTCCGGTAAACTTATTGTCTCTTTCTTTATAATCATTCGATACCGGTGTTTCATTGTCCACGCCTACGTCAACTCCTTCATCCGCCGAATATACGAATGGCTGCGTTTTGGGGATCTTGCCTTGAGCGACCTTCTGTCCATCGACATACAAGATGGATTGCCCGCCGGCCCCCGGCTTACCGCCATCAAACACAAACTCGTACTTAACAGTGTGTTTGCCGGCGGCAATGGGTTTGGGTGAGGAAATGTTGGTGTGTTCAAGTCCAAAAAAGTTATATTCGTGATGCAGCTTGCCGGCTTTCATATAAAGGGTCCATCCGCCAAAGCGACCGGCCTGGGAAATGATAACCCCATTCTCATTGCCGCTCGACAATTCGACATCGCCTGTTATGCTATAGGACCGATTCTTCATATTGATAAAAGCATTTTCCGTTATACCGATCATACCCGGATAAACAGTCAGCGAAGTGCGATCGCCTATCAGGTCAGGTCTCCCCGCAATGGCAGCATTGAATCGTTCTGACCTGCGGTCATCGATAGGAAGAACATGGTATTTCTCCGCTTCTTTCATGAAGAGGTCCTGCAGTTCCTTGAGTTTCTCCGGGTTCTTTTCAGCAAGATTGTTCGCCTCGGTGAAGTCTTCATCCACATTGTACAATTCCCAGACATCGTCTTTCAGTGGTGGGTTTTGGACCATCAGCCATGGGATAGAATGCCGTGTGCATGCTACCCAACCATCATGGTAAATGGCGCGGTTACCAAACATCTCAAAGTATTGAGTGGTATGCTGGTCTTTGGCTTTGGCATCATCAAAAGTATAAACCATCGAAGGCCCATCGAAGGGAAGTTGTTCCGTGCCATTCACCATCTTTGGAAAAGGCAAGCTGGCTGCTTCCAATACGGTAGGTGCAATATCTACCACGTGACTGAATTGTGGCCGGATCTCCCCTTTGGCTTTGATTCGTTCGGGCCAATGCATTACCATCCCGTTCCGAGTGCCGCCCCAATGTGAAGCAATCTGCTTGGTCCATTGGAAAGGAGTATCTAGGGCATGCGCCCAGCCAATGGCATAGTGCGGGAAAGTATTTGGACTTCCCCAGTCATCGATATGATTCATCATTTGAGAAGCATTACCAATAATGCCATTCAACGCCATCATCTCATTGTAAGACCCTTCAGGGCCACCTTCGGCGCTGGATCCGTTATCGCCTACAATGTAAATGAACAGAGTGTTATCCAGCTCACCGATGTCGCTCAGTGATTGGACCAGTCTTCCGATTTCATAATCGGTTTGCTCGGCAAAACCGGCGAAAACTTCCATCTGTCGTGCCAAAAGCTTTTTCTGGTCAGCATTCATTCCATCCCAGGCCGGAATTTCCTTGGGGCGAGGTGTTAGCTGTGCATTTTGTGGAATGATCCCCATTTCCTTTTGCTTTGCGAAGATTTGTTCTCTGAGCTTGTCCCATCCCTCATTGAACTTGCCCTTGTATTTGTCACTCCATTCTTTGGAGACATGATGCGGTGCATGGACGGCGCCAGGTGCAAAGTAAACATAGAATGGTTTGTCAGGAGTAAGTGATTGCTGTGCCTGTATCCAGTTGACTGCCTGGTTGGTCATGTCCGTGGTAAAATGATATTTTGGGTCATGGGGTGGCTCAACCCTTGCAACGCCGTCGTAAACGGCAGGAGCCCATTGATTGGTTTCGCCACCGATAAAACCATAGAACTTGTCAAAGCCGGAATGGGTGGGCCAGCGATCATAGGGACCTGAAACTGAAACTTCCCAGGGGGGCGTTTCATGATATTTTCCAAAGGCTGCGGTGCTATAACCATTCTGGCGGAGCATTTCGGCGAGTGGCGCGACACTATTGGGACGGATGCCCGTATTGCCGGGAAAGGCAGTGGCCAATTCCATAATAGCTCCGGCATTGTTTACATGGTGGTTACGACCTGTAAGCAATGCCGTGCGGGTGGGTGAGCAAAGGGCAGTCGTGTGAAAGCGGTTGTAGCGCAAACCACTTGCGGCCAGCTTATCAAGCGTTGGCATGTTGATCGGTCCGCCAAAGGCGCTGGATGCGCCGAAGCCGATATCATCGATTAGAACGATGACCACATTGGGCGCTTTTGCCGGCGCCTTCACTTCGAAACGCGGTGGTGCTTTTGCATCCCTGGCATCAAGCACGGTTGATTCAGGATAAGCGGGTTCTTTAATCGGTAGAACCGTGCGGTCGAGGCCACCGGAATCAGTTGCACCAAGTAATGTACCTTGCTGTCCGACCGCGCCCGTGAGCGCAATCGTGCCTGTAAGCAGTGACAAGCCTTTAATTAGAAGATTGTGTTTCAAGTTCTGCGTTTTCTTTTCTGTCATGTTCGTTGTTTTGTTTTGTGGTTTAGCCGATTGATTGCGATTGAACCGGAAGAAAGAAAAGAGAGAAATTTCTCGGTTCCCTGTGTTCCCTTCTGTCGAGTTGGGTTCATTTTACTCCTCTTTCCCGATGTCGCTAGGCCGACAGATGTTCGCGTTTATCGGCTTGATTTGCCAAGAGGTAAGTCGATCACGAAAGTTGTGCCTTTCCCTCGTCCTTCGCTGCGTGCACGGATAGTGCCGGCGTGCATTTCGACGATGGCTTTGCTGATCGCGAGACCGAGCCCGAGACCCTCGCTCCGCGAATCGGCCTTTTCGAAGGCAGCAAAGACACTTCCGACAAATTGTGGTTCGATGCCGATGCCATTATCGCTGATCTCGATGGTGATCCTTCTTGGGTTAGGATTGTACGACCGCACGGAAACCGCGCCGTTTTCCGGCGTGAATTTGCAAGCGTTGCGAAAGACGTTCCAAAAAACCTGCTCCAGGCGCGGTGGATCGGCAACCAGCTCGTAATGAGATGCCAACAAGGCAACGGAGAGCTTGAGATGTCGATCTTCAATGTTGCTGCGTACGATCTCCATTGCAGACTGCAGGAGCTCATGCGCGTCGGCCGTGCGCAACTGCAACTTTATTTTTTCACGTGCGATCCGGGTTAGATCGAGCATGTCCTCGATCAGACGGATCTCGAGTTCGACATTACCGCGGACCATTTTCAATCCTTGCTGCACTTCTGGCCTGAGGTCGGGTTGTTCCACAGTTCTGCCGGCCCAGACCAGGACAGGGTTAAGCGGCGCGTACAATTCCTGACTTAACATCCCAAGGAATCGATCTCTTGCCGCGTTTGCCACCCCCGCGTTTTCCTTTTCGTGTTGCAACGCCAGCTCGATTCTGCCTCGCTCGATGAAAAGCCCGATCTGGCTGCCGAACGCTCCAACCATCTGGAGGAAATCTTCATCGGGCTCGACAACATTGTGGCTGAACAGCTCCATTATACTGTTGATCTCGCCGCGGAAGAGGAGGGGAAAGGCAAATCCACCGCGCAGGTTTTTTTGAATTCCACACGCGCCCGGGCAAGCCTTGGCTTTCTGGTAGCGTAATTAGGAAAGACAAATCGGCGAATTTCTTCACTCGCTCCGCCGGCTCATGCCACACGTATCGACACCGCAATCCGCCGGCTGCTCGGTCGTAAATCCAAATTGCGGCGAAGGCCCAGTCTCCGCTCGAGGCGATTGTTTCCAGAATTTGTGTGGCCACTTCAGCCAGCGTCCAGGAACCAGCGAGCAGGTTGGTAACGGCGTATTGGGTGGCGCGTCTGCGATCGGTGCGAACGCGCTCGGTAACGTCACGCGCAATTTTCGACGCACCGATAACATGCCCGCTCTCATCATTGATGGGCGAAACGGCCAGCGAAATGTCGAGCGGGGTGCCGTCCTTTCTGCCGTGGACCGTCTCGTAGCGAATGACACGCTCGCCATGGCGGATCCGTTCCATAATTTCCAGCTCTTCAGTTTGGCGATCCGGCGGAACCAGGACGGTGATCGGTTTGCCGGTAATTTCAGCAGCCGTGTAGCCAAAGAGCCGTTCCGCTTCTTTGTTCCAAGTCGTGATCGTCTCATCGAGATTTATACTCATGATCGCGTCACCGGAGGACTCAATGATCGCAGCCAGGCGGCGGTTGGCTTCTTCGGCGCGCTTTTGCTCGGTGATGTCGCGCAGGTAGGCCGTAAAAATTGGCGACCCATCGATCTCAGTTGCGTTGATCGCAAGCGCCACCAGAATCTCGGTACCATCCCGGCGCAGGGCCGCGATTTCGATCAGTTTTCCGAGCAACGGGCCTTGGCCAGTTTTCAAATAGTGAGCCAACCCTTGTCGATGTCTCTCGCGAAATCGCGGAGGGATAATCAGGTCGGCCAGCTCCTTGCCAACCGCTTCAGAACGCGTGAAGCCGAATACCCGCTCCGACGCCGGGTTGAATTCGCGGATGCACCCGGTCGCGTCCATCGTGATGATGCAATCGAGCGCCGAGTCGAGGAAAGTGCGACTGAGAGCCTCCAGCGTTGTAGCTGGATTCCCTACATTATTTCGCTGGTCTTGCTCAGATGACACCGGGGGCCGCGACTGTGGTTACTTTACTATAGGCGAACCGCTCGTTGCCGGTCTTCAGACGACTCAGTGCCGCGCGGCTAAGCTCAGTGGTCAATCGTTAGGCTACTCTTGTTCCGCCGATTCGGGCCACTAATCTTGTGAGTCGTCTTCCACATCATCCTCCGTTACTTTCCAGGTTTTGTCGGGGTTGTACCGGTCCATGCTCTGGAATGTCTTCAGCGTATCGGGTCCAAGGTCCTTCTCGTAAACGACTCCGTCCGGGCCGACGATGAATGTTTTCACTCCGGTCACCCGATACTCAGCGGGCGCCGCGGCCAGGGCGAATCCGCCGATCATGGCCCCTCCAACCACAAAGTCCATCTCTCCCATGGGCGCCGCAGGTCCTTGCCCCTTCAGCACCTTGAAGTAGTAACCGTGATAAGGTTGACCTCGCTGCGCGGTATAGCCTTCCTCCAGGGCTTTTGCGACTTCTTCTCCGACCGCGCCGCCCCACGTGCCGTCCTGATTCTTCCACGCCAGACCATCGTGTTTCCCTGGGGTGCTGAGAATATGCTGTGCGTACTGGTTCACCTTCGAATCGTCGTGCTTTTCCTGGGCATACTCGTGTTGTGCCTCGACGAAACCGCGACAAATCTGAATGGTGTTCAGTTCGTTAGCCCCGACGCGCCGATTTAATATTTCCTCACGGCCAGCTTTCGTATCAAACGACCATTTGCCTTTGCGCTTCACGATCGGAATTGGAAGCGGAAAATCATCGTTCCCCACCGTAAGGATGGCGCGATTAGGATTTTTCGAATCCATTCCGAGGTTGTTCTTTTCCTTCGCTTTGGCGGCAAACGCGATCGCCCGGTTCTTGTCTGCAACAGGATCCTCAGAGCTGAGGATATCGGCGCTGTCAGGTCCCAGAATTTCCGTCAACGCAGCGACATCGAACGCTTCAGCCGCCTGAACGAGACTATCGGCCGCCTCTTTCGGTGTGTTGAATTGCTTTTGCTGTGGCTGCGACGCCGCCTTCGCATCTTGTTTTGGTGCCGCTTGCGAGACAAGCGCGAGAAACCCGAAACCGATTACCGCAGAAGCAATCAGGAAGAATTTTGTCGGAGTCCTACTCTGTGATGTTGTTTTCATCGGTTTTCTCCTCATCGATGATTTGCTTACCTTCTGCGCCCACCGCCACCGCCGCGGTGGCCGCCGCCGCCTCCTCTGTGGCCGCCGCCGCCGCGGGACGCTCCCATGCTATGACCTCCTCTATTGCTGCTGGCTCGCGCGTAGTTTCCGCTGCCGCCGCTAAATCCTCCGCCGCGAGAAGCGGAACTAGGTCGCGATCCCGCGCTGCGATTACCGATTTGGTTCTTAGCGCTACCGCCGCCTGGCCGAGTTCCAGCTCCGCCCCCGCCTGGTCGAGCGCCCGCTCCGCCTGCACCGGGTCGAGCTCCAGCCCCGCCGCCACCAGGCCGCGTTCCAGCGCCACCCCCAGGGCGAGCGCCAGCTCCGGCGCCGCGCGAGGCCAGTTGACCTTGGACCTTGCTCGCCGACGCCCTATTATAAGGCGCGCCTCCGCGATGTTGGGGATTATGTTGCCAGTTTCCGCCTTGCTTGTTGAAGTTTGCTTTATTGTAATTGTTCTTGTTGTAATTGTTTACGTACTTGTTGTTGACGTTGACGTTGACATCGCCGTGGCCCCATCCGCAATTCCAACCCCAGTTCCCACCCCACGCGGCTCCCAGCGCGACGCCGGTCCCAAACGCAATCGCCGCTCCCGCTGCATAATATCCTGGGGGCGGGTAGTAAATCGGCGGATACGGGTAGGCGGGCGGACCATAGACCACCGTTGGGTCGTATGAGGGGACATAGACCACGTCGGGGTTAGCTTGTTGAACCACGATAACCTGTTTACCCTCCACTGTCTGAGTCTCCACCTTCTGTTGTGCACTGGTTTTTAGAGTTCCCTTACCCTCAGCTTTCGTGCGCATGCGCTGAACTGCGTCCATGACGTCGGATTCCTGCGCCAGGAACGCGTTCCCCAGATCCGTTGTCCATTGGATATCGTCGGCCAATCGCTTGGCCACATCGGGGAACGCTGCCATGGCTTGGACGCTTGGATCCCAGTTCTGTTTTTGCACCGCGTCCGCGAGGGCTTTGTCCTTCAAGTTTTTATTTTTCTCCCACCACTGCTCAAGCTGGATGATCTCCAGCGGATAGGTGGAAGCTACCAGTGTCTGACTCAAAAGCTGGTCGGGATAGAGAGCAATCGGCGCAACCAGAGAATCCAATTGATCATTCGGAATCTTCGGCGCCTCTTTTGTGGTCGTCAGCACCTGCGATTGTGCCTCCGGCGTCTGCGCCAGGGCTCCGGCGAGGCCGGATGAGAACAGCGCGATGCACAAGACTGCCATCACACCATGAAGCGATTGGCTTGCGAATCCGGCTCGAGAGGCTCTGGGCTTCATGGCTTCATAACTTTCTCTTTCCTTCCTCGGCTAGCAACAACGAAATCTTCAGATAACACAACGCCGGCGAGAAAATAAACTGAACCAACCGAGCGTGTATATTGGACCTTAGTCCAATACGGGTTCGCTACCGGATGCGAGATGAGAATTCGAATTCTGACCGAGACCGCAGCGCTGGTTACTGCGGCGTTTCGTAAGGCGGCTCGTCCGTTGCGATCGGCGTGGTTTGCATCGGCGGATTAACCAGCTGGAAAATCAGAGCTGCGACAACAGCAGCAGCGAAGTCGGCCAGCAGATAAATCCATATGTTTCCCCAACTGGAAATGCCGAGAAGGCAGATGCCTAGAGCGACCGCAGGATTAAAAGCGCCGCCCGAAATATCGCCGACAGCGAACGCACCGGTCATCACTGTCATGCCGATGGCAAGGCCATAAAATGAATTTCCTGAAGTGCCTTCTGCGGTAGCCGCGTTCAATACGACATAGACGAGCGCGAACGTGAAAAGAAATTCGGCGAGCAGTGCCGGGCCAATGTTCGGACTGATCGGAGTGACAGCGACCCCGGCACGGAGGAATTTAGTCACTGCCACGGCGGCGATCGCGGCGCCGAAGAGCTGCGCCACCATGTAAGGCACCACGTCGGCACCATTCACTTTACCACGGATCAAGACGCCAACTGTCACCGCCGGATTGTAATGCGCGCCAGAGATGTGGCCTCCGGCGAAAACCATCACCATCAGGGCCGCGCCGATTGCGAGCGGCGCAATCACGCCCGCGCCGGCGCCGATCCCGGTGCAACCAATCGTGAGAACAAGGAAGAATGTGCCGATGAATTCTGCGATGTATTTGTTCATGGATGAAGTGCTACATGAAACGGCTTGAGAAAATCAAGCCTCATTGCCTATTGGACTTTTGTCCTACGCCGAGGCCAGAACCGTCATTTGCTGTATCCCGCAGAATACAGCCCACTCGCTTTCGCGTCGTCGTGATGAACGATCAGCGAGAATCGCGCGCCGTTGCCGGCTGCCGTCCATTCGAGCATCTGCTGGTCGCCATCCGAGTTACGAAACGCAGCAATAGGACGGCGACCAATGTTCATCTGGATGCCGACAGGTTTGCCAGCTTTGTCGTCGATGAACTGAACTTCGGGCACTTCACCAGCACCGGTGGGCCGTCGCCCAGCTCGAACTTCACCTTGTCCGTGCTGCCGACGACTTGCTCCGGCAGGTCGCGTCCAGCTCACAATACCGGACCGAGCATCGCGATGGCGTTATTCCAAAGTCGGCGCGTGATTGGCCATTGGGCGACCATCTCGGCGGTGACCTCGTGCGATTGGGTCAGATATGTCTCCTGACGGCGGCGCATTTCGGCGGTGAGGGCGGAATCGCAGAGCAGGATGTTGTTCTCGTAGTTCAAGTCAAAACTGCGCCTATCCATGTTAGCGGATCCGATTAGCGTGATCTCGCCATCCAGCGTGAGAGACTTTGTGTGAAGGAGCCCGCCTTCGAATTCAAAAATGCGAATCCCCGCGGCCAGCAAGTCAGCGTAATAACTGCGACTGGCCGCCTGCACGATGAAGGAGTCGTTGCGCGCCGGAAAGATGATGGTCGTCTCGACACCACGATAAGCGCTTGCGCAGAGCGCGATCTGCATCGCTTCATCGGGCACGTAATAAGGCGTGGTGATGAAGAGTTCACGACGGGCCGCATACATCAGCGTCTCGAACACCTCGGGCATGGCGGAATTGCGCACCGTCGGTCCGGTGCCGATCACCTGCGCGGCAAAACCCGGCTCGCCGGGAGGCAGTGGACGCTGCAGGAGTTCGCGGATGTCTTCGTCCTCGTGCGCCATCCAGTCGCCGGCAAATAGATACTGGTTCTGTCGGGCGATTGGGCCTTCGAAACGCATCAACGCATCTACCCAGGGCGCATACTTTGCCTTGATGAGAAACTCCGGATCCGCGCAGTTCTGGCTCCCGCAATAGGTGATCCAGTCGTCGATAACTACAATCTTGCGATGGTTGCGAAGGTCGATGCGACCTAGCAACGGCCGCAGTAGCAGGTTGCCGATCGGGAGGGCCGTGGCCACATGCACGCGAGCATCGCGCATCCCTTTCCAATGCTCGGAGTCGATCATGGTCCGGGAACCCAGGCCGTCTGCCATGACCCGGCAGGTGACCTTGCGCGCCGCAGCTCGCTTCAGCGCTTCGACCACCTTGAGGCCGTTATTGTCCGCCAGCCAAATGTAAAAGATGAGGTGCACATGATCTTTTGCGGCATCGATATCCGCGACCAGGGACTCAATGCTGGCGTTGGAATCCAGCAGCAACCGCCCGCGGTTCCCACCGACCGGTTCAAAACCGTTCACCGAATGCCCAACGCGGAACAGATGCGCATAACATTCCGGGATTTGCGCCTGCAGCGCTGACGCATCCGCTCCGGGCGCGCCAGCGACATTCGGCATACCGGCCAGGATTTCACGCATGCGGCGCACACGGCGCCGCCCGATATTCGTCTCACCGAGGAGAAGATAAGAGACCATGCCCACCACGGGTAAAGCGATGATCATCACGATCCAGGCAATCCGCGAAGCAGGCTCCCGGTGCGGCCGCAAGATCACCCGCGCGATTACCGCGAGGTGGACCAGGAAGAGCAGGAGCGCTCCCAGCGTGGAAAAGAACGAGTATTCAGTCATGCCTCGCGCAGTTCTCTATCAGAGCGGCGCGCCGTTAACATTAGTCCCTTCCTTATCAAGATGCCTTGCGCCTCCGCGACCGACGTCTGCCTGCTCATGTGCGGCAGGACCCGTGCAAACCCAGCAGACCACTGGCGGTCACGCCGAATTCAACAGCACCGCCGGCCCGAGTAGCGGGAAGGATCTCATCGAAATATTGATGCTCACGCTTGTTGTGCCTGGGCATGAGCGCCGCGGCTGGCAGCAGATACGTCACTTCAGGCCAATGATTTCATGGTCTCTACTCATGTCGGAACCAACCCCACTCCGTTTCCTCTGTTACCTCCTGTTTGATCTCTTCAAAACTTTAGTGTGGCGTTAAACTGGAAGAGGTCGCCCTCCGGGCGGTTGCGATTTCCCAACTCGTGCACCCAGCGCGCGTTGAAGTCGAGATGACTGCCATAAACCTTTTCCGTCCACGGGCGCATGAACTCGATGCCACCACCAGACACGATGAAAGTCTTGAACCCGTTCGCGCGCAGGTACGCGAGCAATTCAATCATCGGCTGATAAACGCACTCGGTGTACGGCCGTTTGAATTTCGGATGCTTCGCAGTCGCGATCCAGTCCTTGACGATTTGCTCGAACTCGGCCGTCGTCATGCTCGCGTGCGTGACCATGATGATTTCGACCATCGCGTGTTCGCCGCCTGCAAGCGCGCCTTTCACGTCACCCTTTAGCAGCGAGGCAAACGGCTCCTTCGTTTTCCACTCGGGATGTTGCGGCGCGAGCGCTTTCACGCGGTCAAGCGTAAAGAAAAGTTGAAAATACATCGGCTGCTCGGCCCAGAGCGTACCGTCGTTATCGAACGTCGCGATGCGTTCGTTAGGCGGGACGAAGTCGGACGAACCTTCTTTCGTCACCTTGTCGACGAAGTCTACAATGGCCTTCTTTGGCGCAGTGTCGTTCCACGAGGGGAGGGGATCAGCGGCGTTCGTCGTTGTGGCGAACGCGATGACACAGGCGAAGAGGGTGGTGAGTGCTTTCATCTTCATACGTGCTGTTTTTGGGAGTTGTGATTTACAGGTTGACTGATTGAGCGAGACGGAACTGCATGAGAGTCCCGCTTGGAATTTGAAAATAGCCGCCCCGCCCAACACTGATGTCGCGGCGCGTTTTGAAAAAAGTGCCGTCAGCGCGGAAGCCATCTATTGTTTTGACAGGAACCAAGCCCCTTTTGCCGGCGATTTGTGTGACGTTGAGGATGACGGGCATGTATGCGAACCGGCGCGCTGAATCTACCCGTCCGACGGCCTTACTCCCTGCGCGCAAAACAACCTTGCCTGCTACTACGACATCGTTCGCGACCTGGGCAGAAAAAGTTTTTCCGACTGGATCGTTTGACGAAATAGTCTGCTTCGTGCGTACCAGCAACGTCGTCCCGGCCGGAATCGTGGCCGCGAACGACCAAGATGGGACCAGCCAGGCGCTAAAAACAATGAGAAGAATTTTTCCTTTCATTGTTCTTGTCCGGATGCGGTTCCGACGCATGCCGTTCGTTGTCATTATTTCTTCGACATCTGGTTTTTGATGATGCCGACGATAGACATGAGAATGGCGCCGCCCACTAGTCCAGCAGTTCTGCAGGAACCTTCCCACCGTTTTCCGACAGCTTTATCAGGACCTGCTTATGGAGCCAGACATTCATCGCCGCGGAATCATTCGGGTCGCCCGTGTAATTGAGTTCCTTCGCCAATTGCTTGCGTGCGCCAAAACTACTGTCCATTCCGACGAGCTTCATCAGATCGACGATGGATCGTTTCCAATCCAATTTCTCCGCGTTTTTGGCGGACAGTCCATCAAGAATGATGGCCACATCCACGACTTGAACTGCGGTGCCAGGGGCGCTCGGAGTCTTAGCGGCTGGTGCCCCAGCTGCTGAGGCGGGGGCGGGAGCCGCGGCTGGCTGAGCTCCCGCCTTTGGTGGTGCCGCTGACGTGCTGGCCGCGGCGACCGTTGGAGCGGGTGCGTGACTGAATATTTTTGACATTAGATTGCTGAGTAAACCCATAATTTTCTCTTTTCTATTTTTTGTTTGGTTGGCGTTGTGACAGCTCTTTCGCAGGGAAGCGATCAGGCATTTTTGCTTCGATTGCTCAAAAGTTTGGCGGCGGCCAGGGTCAAGGCGCCCATGACAACCGGATTGCCGAGGGCTTTTACAAACCATGGCTTTTCTTCGACCGCCTGGCGGATCACTTCTGGGTGTTCTTTGCGCGCGTAATTCATGACGCGCGCCGCGTCGTCTTCACTCATCTTGTTCGGATCAGTGGAACCGAGACCGAGCATGCTCGCGATTCCGGCGAGTCCACCGGCGCCGGCAGTCGCGCCCGTTCCGCCGGTGCTTCCACTCATGGCGCTGAGTATGCTGCCAAGAAGTCCCGCCTTTTCCTGCGGCGGCGCTTGCGCAACGGCATTTCGGGCTGCCTCGTCGAACTGATCGTCGGGAAGTTTCCCGAGATATTCCGTCGCTGCCTTGTAATAAGCCCGATTATCAAAATGCCGGTCCTCGGACCTGGTCGAAATGAATCGATCGTGATATCTCGCTGCTTGCTGATCATCGACGGTATCACCACCGCCGAAGCGTCTCATGAAGTCATCAACTGTTTCTGGCATAGGATTTTTCTTTCTGGGTTGTGTTCTGGGAAAAGCCGTTAGTTTTCGGAGACATAATTCATCTCCCGCGTTCGACCATCGAGGTGGGCAGTGCCGATCTTGCGCGGCGGGTTCGATGGTGTATAAGCAAGCACTGTTAAATCCTGACCGGGAAATTCGCGTGCCATCTCCGTCAGCATCATCCGCATGAGGTCTGGGATTCTGTCCATCCCGACGTTGCCATCGAGGATGAGACCGAGCTCGTTTTGTTCGTTGAGCATGGCGCGTTCGATCGTCCGCTGCTGCGGATCGGCTTCGCGGATGCGATTAAGAAATGCCAGCTGTTGCTGCTTAAAGTCTTGCCGAGCGTCTGGCTGCGCCGCGCGATTTTGTTCCACGGGCGGAGCATTCGTTGAAGATATGGACTGCCGCGTATCGCACGATGCGAGCAGCAATAGGCACCCCATGATTACTGAAGTGCGCCGGTCACGCATACCTTCATTATCTGAAAACGACCCGGATTTGTCTATGGGACTTTGGTCCCATAGTCGCCGGAACCGGGTTTGCCTCGGCCACGGGCGCCTCGCTCAAACTTGCGGGACAGGCATAGGGCCGAAGAATATCCGCAGGACCTTTTCTCTCCCGATGACGCGCACCAATTCGTGCACCGTGCAGTACATAACAATCAGTACGAGCAGAATGATCTGAATGGCCCAGAAATGCGGCCAGATGATTTCCGCGAACAACTTTTGATTGCCGGCGACAAAGCTGCCTGCCTGCCGCCAGAAATCGATCAGGCGTTCCAGGTAGTGAATGACCGCAGAAATCAACAAATAGATAACGGTTTTCCAGGCGACGTTATAGATGAGCGGTTTGTTAGGGAAGCGATTGATCATCGGTAGCATGTCCGCGATCAAGACCGCCTTGCCGAGAATGAGGGAGGCGACGGCAATTGAAACTGAAGAGGATGGCGCGAGCCCGGTTCCCTCCAGCATCAAGACGCGGATAAACATGACGATATGCAGCGCGACGAAAAAGAAGATCGTCGGCGGGAGCAGCTTGAAGAACTCCTCCTTGAGCTTGGTGAATAGTTTGGTCATGGAGTTAAATTACGAAGAGCCTTATCCGTTTCATGGTTCTTGTTCCTTTCGATTTCGATTTGTTGTGTCAGTTGATCCGTGTTGGTTTTCTCAGAAGACTCGCGACGCACCAGACGGCCATCACAGCGTGGAGAGTCACGGCCGGCCACAAGGCGACGCCCACCGGCTGCGACCGAATGCCGGCAGCGCTGAGGATAATCACTGCACCGAGATTGTACAGAACCATCGCGCTGACCAATCCCCTCGCGGCACAGCTCTCCGTGTCGTATTGCGCGAGCCAGCAGGCGACGCCCAGTGCGAACAGCGCCGTGCCGGCTACGCGCGCGAGAGTCATCGCCCCGGGAATATCGAGTGATGAGCCGAGCAGCAGCGCCACTGTCGCCGATGGGAAACATAGCAGCGCCACGCCCGCGCCCAATTCAATTACAGCGGTCACGATCAGCAGGCGTTTCACGATCGAAGGATCAGGTGATTGAAAAAAGGCGGGCGGCCCTTGCGAGCCGCCCGTCAGTGAAGGTCATTTGATGTTACTGGCCGGCGCTGGCCTTCTGAGCTTGTTCCATCTTTTTCGCCATCTCGGCTTTCACGGCATCAAGATTGAAACTCGCGCCCCTTTGCATCGGCGGGTAGTCGAGGAAGGTCTGGAGTTCCTTGCCCATCACCTGTTGGACGAAAACAAAGCGCCAGAATTGGAACTTGAACCAATCGAAGTATTGCTGCGCCCCTTCTTTCGTCCCATTGTTTGGCCAACCCTGGCGCTCAAAAGGATCGAGACGCAGGTTGGTCAGGTAGGGAATGTCCACCTGTGTCTTGGCACCGAGCCAGCCGTTGGGCTGGTCGATGAAACGATACTTGTAGTCGTCAATGCGCACTGCGCCGACGGAGCTTTCGCCGAGGTAGAAGATTTCGTGACGCGCAGACGGACCTTTGCCGGTGATCACGTCCATCTGGTTGTAGCCATCGAGATGGTTCTTGTAGGTCCGGTCGCCGAGTTTCACACCCTTGAGCAACTGGTCGGTGATGTCAGGATTGCCAGCCGCGGCGAGGAAGGTGGGGAACCAGTCCAGGCCGGAGAAGATGCCGTTCTGCACGGAGTCCGCTGGAACGTGGCCGGGCCAGCGCAGGATGGCCGGCACGCGGAAGCCGCCTTCCATGACCGTGCCCTTGCACTGTGCAAACGGCGTAGTGCCGCCGTCTGGCCACGTAAAGAGTTCGGTGCCGTTGTCCGTGGTGAAGACGACAATCGTGTTGTCATCCACGCCCATGTCCTTGAGCTTCTGCATCACCAAACCGATGTCATCATCGAGCTGGGCCATGCCAGCTTCCTCTTCTGACCAGCCATTCTCCGAGTTGCGCATCTTCTCGTACTTGTCCGAGAGGTGGGTGACGATGTGCATGCGCGTCGGGTTGAGCCAGCAGAAGAACGGCTTGCCGTCCGTTTTAGCCTTTTCGATGAACTTCAAAGCGAAATCGCGGATCTCGTTATCCACCGTCTTCATTCGCTCGGGATAGAGCGTGCCGGCGTCTTCAATCTTTTGCTTGCCGACTTTGCCCCAGCGCGGCATCACGGTGGCGTCGTCAATCGTCGTTGCCCAGCTATGGACCATGTTGCGCGGGCCGACTTGGTCCAACAAATTCTGCGGATAGTTGGGATGCGCCGGGTCTTCCATCGCGTCCAAGTGATAGAGGTAGCCAAAGAACTCATCGAAGCCGTGGACAGTCGGGAGGAATTCGTTGAGATCGCCCAGGTGGTTCTTGCCGAACTGCCCGGTCGCGTAGCCCTGCGCTTTGAGCGCGGTGGCAATCGTGCAGGCCTCAGTGGGCAGCCCGGTTTTGGCACCCGCTTGTCCGACCGTCGTCATGCCCGTGCGGATGGGCAGTTCGCCGGTGATGAAGTTCGCGCGACCTGCCGTGCAACTCGCCTCGGCGTAATAGTCGGTGAACAGCATGCCTTCCTTAGCGAGCTTGTCGAGGTTGGGTGTCCGCCCGGCCATCATGCCACGATGATATGCGCCGATGTTCCACATGCCGATGTCATCGCCCATGATAAAGACGATGTTGGGTTTCGTGCCTGCTGCACCAGAGCCAGGCGTCGGCGAGTCCGCCGCCTGGGCCGCGACCGCAGCGTACAGAAGCGCAGCCGTGGCTATTAGCAGCGATAAGCCGTTATAGATTAAGTCTCGTTTCATTTTTGTTTTTGTTACCTGGTTGGCTCTCGGGAAAGGTTGTGTTCGCTGGTGAATTCGCGAGTCGCCTCGAACGAGGCGGCCCGCGTGTTTCACGATCGATGAATTACCGGCTTAGTACCAGCCAGGACCCCAACCCATGCCCCAGCCGCCCCAGGCGCCCCAACCCATCATTGAATCCTGGTACATCTCAGCGGTTTCGAGATTCTCGTCCGCAAGTTTCTTTTCGGCACGGAGTTGGTGGTACTCCTGGTATTGTTTAGGCCCGCCGACATAGGCCCGGTTATTAGCCGGGTCCGGGAAAATGTAGTAGGTTTTCCCGGCTTTCTGGGTCATGGTTACCTTGCCCGGCGGAAGCTTTTGAAGCTTTTGCTGCTGCGCGGTCGTCTTCGGGCTGACCACCTTAAAGCCGGCGGCCACCAGCATACTCTCTCTGTTCTCCGTGCTGGTCGTTGTGGCGCAGCCGACCGTCAGCGCTAACAGAGCGATGACGCTGATCATGTTGAATGAGACTCGTATCTGTTTCATGTTTTTGGGTTCTTTCTAGGTTTGGGGTTGTCTTGTTGGCCTTAGCGCCAACGGGCTCCGTAAAAGCCGCCGTAGAAACCGGGTCCCCAGGCGCCCCACGGAGCCATGGCATTCTGGTTCATTTGGGCGGCCATGAGGTTATCGTTGCTCAATTGCTTGGCCAGCCGGAGTTGTTGATAGGTTTGGTATTCTGCCGGCGTTCCCACGTACGCTTGGTTGTTAGGAGCGTCCGGCTGCACGTAGAATTGCTTTCCTTTCCATGTGATCAAAGTGAGTTTGCCTGGCGCCAGTGTTTTAAGCAGCTCCTGCTTCTTAGGCGTATCAGCGGGGAGCAGTTTGAAGCCTGCCGCGGATAGCAAATCCGTGTGGGTGTCGGTGGTAGCGCAGCCAACTGCCAGCGCCAACAGAGCGAAGGCACCGATCATTTTGAATGAGACTCGTATCTGTTTCATGTTTTTGGGTTCCTTTTAGTTTGCGGTTGTCTTGGAGTTGATTTCATCAGCAAAAGAGAATCCGCGCAGGAACTTTCGCAGCCTTCGTGGGCTCTGCATATAAGACCTTAGTCCAATACGTTCGCGTGGGGGCCCCTGCGTCGTGGCTCCCAGTCCGCACACCAGGATGTGCCATTTCACGCTCCGGAAAGCGCAAGGCGAATCGCGGCCAGAAATTCCTCGTCGTTGAACGGTTTAATGAAAAAGGCCACCGGGCCGATTTGCATCGCGGTCGCGCGCGCGGCCAGATCATCGCGCGCCGTGATCACGATGACGCGCGGGCGCGGCGAAAGCGCACACATTCGCGCGAGGATTTCGAGACCAGTCACGCCTTCCATCCAAATATCGGTCACGACCACGGACACTGAGTGCGTCGCCGCGTGAGCGAGAAAATCTTCCGGCTTGTTGAAAGCGCGCACCTTAATGCCGTCGGAAGCGAGCAGATATTGCATCGATCTGAGGACCGACGGATCGTCGTCCACGAGACAGACTTCAGCCGACTCGCCGGAACTGTTCATGCCGCCTGGCTTTTTGTGTCGCGGCGCACTGCGGGCAGGCGGAAGAAGAAACGCGCCCCACCGTCCGGAGCATTTTCGGCGCTAATCGTACCACCATGCGTTTCCACAATGGAGCGGACGATGGTTAGGCCCATACCCATTCCCGACTGCTTGGTGGAAAAGAAATGATCGAAGACTTTTTCCGGGCGATCCTTCGGCAGGCCGAGCCCGAAATCGCGCACACTGACTTCCGCGCTCTCCCCTTCAAGCGAGCGCGTAGTAATAATGATGCGGCGCTGGGCGGGGGGACGCGCTTCCACCGCATCGAGAGCGTTTATGATCAGGTTTAGCAAAACCTGTTGAATCTGAACCGGAGAAGCGTCCACCTGCGGCAAATTGTGATCCATCTCTGTGGTGATGACACTTTCGCGTAGGACAACGTCGGAACTCACCAGCCGCAAGGTGTCCGCGATCACGGCGTTCAGATTAAGCACGACGTGGGCGCTCTTATCCTTACGCACCAGGCTGCGAATTCCGCGGATGACTTCTCCGGCGCGTTGACTATCGGCCACCATGTCCTGCAGCAATTCTTGCAGTAACACCGGGTCGATGTTCCCGCGCTCGAGAAAACGCCGCGCGGCCGCGGCGTTGTTGGCAATGGCGGTGAGCGGCTGATTCAATTCATGCGCGACCGAAGCGGTCATTTCGCCCATCAAGGCCACGCGGTTCAAATGTGCCATCTCCTCGCGCTGTATTTGCAACTGAAGGTCGGACTGCTTTTGCGCGCTCACATCGATCGTCATGCCGATAAGTTCCAAAAGATTTCCATGCTCGTCCTCCAAACAGCGTCCGCGGACGATCACCCAGCGTTTCTTGCCGTAAGGCAGAACAAGCCGGTGCTCCGAGTCGAAGATTCCGTGGGAAGCGCACGCGCGATCGAAAACCGCGCGGACCGCAGCTCTTTCATCGGGATGCACGCGTGAGAAAAGCAAGTCGCGAGTCAAAGGCAGCTTGGGATCAAATCCATAAATCGCGCGCCCTTTGTCACTCATCCAGGCTTTGTTTTGATCCGGATAAATAACCCAAAACGCGAGATCGGCCGATTCCGCGGCGAGATTGATTCGTGCATCGCGCTCGCGCAGCGCCTCCTGCACACGTAGGCGCTCGATCGCAATACCGGCAATGTGCGTGGCCACTTCAGTCAAACGAGCTTCCTTGGCGTTTGGTCCGCGCCGCTCCTGACGATACATGGCAAACGAACCCAAAACGTCGCCTTGAGATGAGAGGATCGGAGTCGACCAGCAAGCTCGCAGACCGCAAATTTCCGCCAGGTGTCGATAATTCGCCCAGAGCGGATCGGTCATCACATCGGTTACCACCACCGGTCTCTTTAAATACATGGCTGTACCACAAGAGCCGTTGCGCGGCCCGATCGGCGCGCCGTTTACTGCCTTGACGTAAGCCTCTGGCAAACTCGGGGCCGCGCCATGTTTCACGTGCACCCCGTCCGCGCTCAGGACCAGGATGGAGCAGAGCATCTCATCGGCCTGCGCCTCCATCAGCAAAACGAGCCTGGTAAGGATGTCCACGAGCGGCGCGCTCGCAGCGATCATCTCGAGCACTCCACTCTGTCCGGCGGCAAAAGTCTCCTCCTTCTTGCGTTGCGTGATATCCCGGCAGACGATCACGCCGCCCGATATCTCACCTTTGGCATCTCTCAGCGGCCGGCCGCTGATTCGAATCCACATGCCGTTGGGAGTTGTCGCGTTTCGAACAAACATTTCAACGTCGTCGATTTGCTCGCCGCGAATTGAGCGTGCCAGAGGCAACTCCTCGGGAGGGCAAAGCGTCACTTTGTCCGGCGAACAAAGGCCGTGTTGGCGCGACCATTCAGCAGCCGTGGTCGCCGTTGCCCCCGTGCCAAACATTTGCCTGGCCGCAGGATTGAAGACTAAAAATTTCTGTTCCTTGTCCGCGACGATGACGGCATCGCCCATATTAGACAAGATGGACTGGAGGATCTCATTGGTAGGCGAGAGTTCCTCCACGCCGCGTTCGTCCGATTTCTTGTCGATTTTATCTCGCTCGTTCATTTCCTATTGTTGCACGGCCAGCGCGCCGCGCACGGCGGAATGCAGGGCGGTTCGCTTCGCGGTCGGATCTTCGCGTCTCGTAACGACGACGCAAACAATCTCCGCGTCGCACTTCTTAACGGGCTTCATGCTTGATTACGCGACCGCCCCATTTTCAGTGGTGGACGTGTCGAGCAACCTCCAGACTAGCCCGAACGATTTAGCAGAGAAGTGGGACCTTAGTCTTACACGCAGACATGATTTCGGGTTGAGGGTGGCTGGAAGGCACGCGGGTGGTGATGGAGAACGCTAGTCATGGCGACTTCATGGTATTACTTGCCAATAAGCTCCACAGCTTTGCGCAGCGGAGCATTGGAAGCCTTGATGAATCCATCTAAAGGGCGGTCCATTTCCAGAACCAGAAAGATCGCGGAGGAGACAGACAACGCGCAGATAAGCAGCACCGCGAGCACTGTCCCATTACGCGGAGCAAACAGTCCAAAGCTAATGAAAAGACCCGTAAGCCAAAAGATCAGCAACACGAGGAATGATGTCGGGAGGGTATTCTGCTGCCCTTCCATTAAAAGCAGGCGGGTTTGCAACACATCGCTGGTAATCTGCGAGGCTTGCGCGAGAAGCGATTTCTGCAGGTCGTTTTTCGGCGTGAGTTCGCGCAGCTTAGCCTGCATGGTCTTCGCCGCATCTACCGATTCCAAAGCGCGCAATCCCCCCAAGCCGCCCTTTTTCTCAGGCCAGATTCTGTCAATCACAGATGCGACGGTATGTCGTAATTGCTCGCGGACCTCCTTCGTTTCGGGCCCGTAGTCGGCGAGGACATGATCCAACAGAATAATTTTCGCGCCAGCCTGCGCGATTCCGGCATTCATAGCGTCGAAAGAACTTTTGGCCGAACTGACCAGTAAACCCAAAACCAGCGCGGTGAGGGTAGCGAGCATTCCAGCCCCCAGCTTGACTGTATCTTTCGAGTCACTCGCCAGATGGTGTTGAGGCAAAACCTTCTGCAGCAATATGCCCAGCAGCACGCCACCGAAAATGCATCCGGCGCTTATGAACCCAATAGTCAAAGAATTCATGTCTGGATTTTGATACTAGCCTGATGACTCAGAATGTTACTTTCAATCGCAGCACTTGTTCAGTTTGTCGATAAACTTGACGGGCAATGCCTTTCCGGTTCGCTTCACTTCTTTGCCAGGGCTTTCATGCGCCTCACTTTGCGAGGTGGTTCAGGACATGAATCATCGGCTCGCTGGGAATCCGGATCAGACCGCCAAACGGGTGGTCCAGTTCCACGATTAGGAGAACCGCGCAGGCGACCGAGAACGCGGAGGCAACCAAGGCGAGAGTGCTCGTGGCGTTGGGCGGTGCGACCAGGCTGAAGCCAAAGAAGATGACCACGAGCCAGGAGACCAGTGCGATCAGAAGCGGCTTGGAAACGGACGGGATTGACTGCGCTTGCAGCAGCGACCGAAGCTCGCCGAGCTCCACCATAAGGGTTGCCGTCTGCGTCTTAAGCGCGCGTTGCGAGTCATCATTCGGGGAGAGACGATGGATGGCTACGTAAAGCGCGTCACCCACCTGTTCGTTGGGAGCCGACTGGACAGGACCGCTTCGCTGCGCCGGCCACATGCGCCGGACCCCGTCGGCCACGGCGTCGCGAAGCTTGAGGCGGGCGTCGGCGGCTTCCGGTCCGTAAAGAGTCAGCACACGGTCGAGGAACGCGACCTTGGCAGCCATTTGCATCACTTCGCTTTGCTCCGTGTCGAAGTTGCCTTTGGCCGAGGTGATGAGCAATCCCAGGAGTACGGCGGTCATGGTCGCGATGAAGCCCATGGCCAGTTTCACCGAGTCCTTGGAGTCCGGGCTCAGCTGATCCTCGGGAAGGTAACGACTGACACGCCTTCCTAGCAACGTGACGCCTACGAGGCACACGAACAAAATCGCAGCGATGACAGCAGTAATCATTAGTTATCGGGTCAGCACAACCGAGGACAGGCGATCGAAAATTGGTCTCTGTTCATCGTTGTCTGCGGCTTTGGGGATTTGCGCGCCTATTGACATGTTGGGCCAACACTCTCGTCTATGGTACTGAATCTGGCCAATCTTAAAGGGTGTTTACCGTTCTGACCGCGCCGCTTGATGAGACTGGCATTGTGGCAAGGAAACTGTCTTACGTCCTATGCTGTCAGAATATTGGACTTTAGTCCTATGCCAGCGCGACTTCCTAATTCGATCATTTCGACACGTGGTACCTCTCGAAGTAGTAAGTCATCGTGAGGTTCGCCTGAAACTTCTTATTGCCGCCGTCGAACTGCTTCTCCAATGTGGCGCTGAGGACGACCGGGACATTCGGAAGGCGTTTTGCAACACCTAAGCCTACTGTGTGAGTCCAGCGGTCGCCATTTTCAAAGTCGACCTTCGCTTTGTATCGCGTAGCGATCGACCAATCGTACGGAAGGATAAAAGTGCAAGGCAGAGATAATTCAAGATAACGCTGCGGCGCGACATTGTGCTCCTCAGCGATGGAATGGCTGTATTCAGCAGTTGGCGTAACCGTGAGCCACTTTGCGACGTCATGCGCGACGGCCCAAGCCGAGTGTAGGAGCCACACGCTGTCGCCAAGGGCGGGATCCGAAGCAGTGTCCGTATGCAGCTCGATGCCGCCGCCCGTACGCCACGCCTTGCTCAACCGAAATGCAGTGGCGGTCGCAACCTCGACATCGCCGAGACCACCCATGTCGGCGTGGCCGGATGATTCATCGCTCCGATCATATACTACTGGCAGCTTAAGCCGCAGAGCCCAGTCTTGCCGGTCGCTAACGCGCCACCCCCACAATTCTCCCATCGTCCACTTCGCCTTTTCTGCACCATGCTTGAATTGGTCCCACTCTGTGTCCAGCGCCACGCTGGACTGGATGATGGTTCGGTCATTTAGCGCTTTCAGTTGGTCTGCGGCTGCCGGCGCAGAATCGACGGACGATGGTTCCGCCGCCGGCAACACGCGCGCGCCAAGTAAGACGAGCATAACAAGCAGGAACCGATCAAAAGCATCTGGCATCGTCATTCACAACCAATGGCGGCTGTCGTCCTCACGGATCGGACGGAAGCGTGAAAGGCAACCCTTCGCGGATCAGCTTTGAGAAATCAGGAGAGCCGTTGGCGGTGCGGGCGCGGGTGTCGATCAGGCTTCGGGTTTTTAGCTCGGTAAAGGGAAGTCCGCCGGTGACGATAAAGTGGCGCTCATACAACAGTTCGTCGCCTTTGCCGTTGAGCAGGATGCGCCAATCCCAAGGCACGCGCTCGTGGGGCGGATGCTGGGTGCGGATACTGGTAGTGCAGTTGGTGGTGATGGCGTTATACCAGCGCGGTTTTTTCCGCAGAGCGTTGAGCGAATGGATGTATTCAAGGAAACGTTCACGCGCGTGCGCTGGCGAAATGGTCGTGCGGTAAAGATAGACATCCTCCTTGCGGTAGTTTGTGCGCACGCGAATCACGTCGCGCTCATTGGCCACGATGTAGATCAGTTCGTATTGCCGGTAGAGCCCGCCGATAGTCGAGTAGGTTTGGCCAAGTTTCTTGCGCGTCTCGATGGAGAAACAGAGCGGTGGCGCGTCAGCGAATTGAAAGCTGACGATGGGATGCGCGATCCAGGGAGAACCCCAGAAGTTGATTGCGAGATCGATACCAGTGATCTGCGAGAGGCGCACGGTGCGCGTCTCCCAATGCGGGGTGTAGTCGATCTGGGTCCGGTAGTCGCAGTTGCGTACGTCGTGCAACGTTACTTCGTCGCCTTGAATGTCGGCCCACGCTTTCTGGGCCACATCCGGCTGCCAGTCGCTATCGTTGGTCGGAGAAAGCGTCAGCCACCAGATGAGTACGCCGGCAAAGAGCACGGCGAAAATGCCCAGTTTTCGCCAGAAGGGCCTAAGGAACAGGAGCACAATCGCAAATGCAATCGCTAGGAGTCCAGCCGCAATCTTGTTTGCATTACCGAACGGAGCGTCAAACCACAACGCGCCAAATGCCCAGGCGACAGCGATAGTGGCTGCGAGGAGGACGAGCAGGACACCGACCCAGCGAACGACTCGCATTAGATTGCGTTTTTCAATTTCTGCTGCGCCAGGTTGAAGGCTCTCCATCGACGGCGAACCCGGCACGGTGAAGATCTAATTTGAGCACAATGATGACGCAGATGGGCTCAATGGGACCGAGCGTTGAGTTCTAGAATGCGATGGACCTCGGCGATGGCTTGCGGATTTTGCGGCGAACCGTGACCTGACGGAACAATGCGTTCACTTGCAGTGCCGTTGAGGTGACTGCTCCAATAGGGAACAACGCCGTCGCTGCTATTTGGAGTGTCGCCACGGCCACGGTCACCGATGATGGAGTGATATGGGATTCCCGGCGTGATCGGAATAGTGTTAATCGCCATCACGAAACGACTATTAGGCGCCATAGTATCCACGCTATTGGGAAGACGCTTCAACTGCAGCGCGGCGGGGTCGGCGGTAAGCGATTCACGCAAGGTCCGGCCAACTGTGAGCAGCTTCGATGGCGTTCTCACCAACATCGAGCCGATGCGCCCGATCCAGTTGCTGGCGAGATTCGCACCGCGATGCGGAGTGGACATGAAAACTACGCGGCCTATTTCTGGTCGATGCTTGAAGATGATCGCCTCCTCGAGGACATGTTTACTTTCGGCCGGCATCTTTATTTCCGCGGGGGGATGACCGAAGGTGTCGATCCAAATTTTTGTCCCGGTGTCGGTGATGAGCGTTCTCGTGATGCATCCACCCATGCTGTGGCCAACGACCACCATCGGTTTGCGCAGCGGAAATTTCTTTTCGATGGCGTCGAGCTCGTGCCGAAGGATGGCGGCCGAGTATGGATAGGGATAACCGCTAGGATAGCTAAAGAACCAAAACTGGTAATTCCGCCGGATGTCTTTGTCGCCGCGCAGATCGTTCAGCATCGGCACCCAAGTGGCCGGTGTGTCCATGAGACCATGGATGACGAGCAGCACAGTTTTATTAGGATTATAAGGTTCCAGGCGCGCGACCCGGGCAGTAGAGGCGTATTCCTGCGGCCGGAGGAGACGAGCGAACCCAAGCTTCTGGGGCTTTTCCCGGGCAAGCAGCAGAGCATATGACGCCGTGAAATTTGCGGCGAGGGGAAAGCTATGTCCGTCAACGCGGACTGATTCTGCGGCCAGCGGATCGTTGATGGAGATAACACAGCGCGAACCTTCGAACTGCGCTGTCGCGGTAACGCTATAATAAATGTATGGTGGAGTGAACATCGCACTGGCTTGTTGCGCGGTGAGTTCTCGCTTCGCCACGAGTGGCGCGCCGATTCCCTCTTTTGTCACGTGATCCTTCACATAGGTGCCTTTGAAATTGAGCTCATCGGCCGGAATCAAGTCGTAGAGCGCGAGGTTCCACTCCGGGCGCGGATCGCGCTTCCACGTGAGAGTAAATTCGCCGTTGGCTCCGACCTGGATCGGCTGAGTCCACGGATCCAATTTCGCGTCGCGAACGACACTGAAAATACGTGCGACGGCGAAATTATAATTGCGCAGTGCTTCTGCGTTCGCTGGATTGCGATCCAGTTGGCGCAAGGAGTCTCGGGCGGCGGCTACGAACGCGCCGAGAGCGACATTTGGCTGCTTCCTTTCTTCGACCAGCGCACGATTGATTGTTTGCGTTGCAACCTGATCCGCGCCTGACCCGGGCGGCAATGGGGCAGGACGTTTTTCCGATACGACTGCAATTTGGGCGCAGCCGACCATTACAAGCGCGACGACTGATGCAGTTATGGATTGATGAATTTTCATATAGAATACGGTTACGCGACGAGCAGCATAATGGCAGCGCAGTTCGGCGTCAGCTCCGAACTAGATATTACCTACGGTGAAACTTCGGCTCGTGTCGTTCATTCACTGAGGGATGCCATCTCTTAACGACGACGTCCGCCTCCGCCGTGAAATCCACCACCACCGCCGCCGCCCCAACGACCACCACCGCCACCACCGAAGCGATCCCCGCCGCCGCGTTGAAAGTCCTGGAAGCGCTGACTCTGTTCTCCGCCTCGCGACCGATTCTGAGATTCGCGCTGCAGGTCGTCGCGTTGCGAGGCCCAACTGTCGCCGCCTCCGCCTGAACGATTGTAGCCCCCGCTGCCACTCGGCCGGCTTGTTTCCTGGCTACCTCTATTGTAACCACCCTGGTTCGCTCGATTCGTGTTAGCCTCTCCGGAGCCGGACCGCTGCTGCGCGTTTTCTGCCCCGCTCCAATTGGGCGAAGACGAAGCCTTATCCACCGAATTCCAGCCTCCATTGTCGTACTTTTGCCAACCATTACCGGTGTTCTTATAAACGTTACCGTCGTGCCCGGCATACATGTTCCCGCTGGAGGTTTTGCCGACCGCGGTGTTTCCCCACGCGGTACTGGCGCCCGCGGCTTTGCCGCCCTGCGACCCTGAAATGCCGGCTACTGTTCCATTCGCGGTCGAGTAATGGCCCATGGTAGCACTCTGGTTTCCCTTGGACACGTAGGAACTTCCCCACTGAGCTGTCGGGTTCGAACCTTGTCTGGTCTGGGCATAAGCTCCCGTGTACGGGTTATAGGCCTGCGCCGCACTTCTGCTCCCATAGGGTGTCGACACAGTGGCGCCTCGCGCGGCCGTGCCAGTGTAGGGGTTGTAGGCGGCTCCTCTCGTCGCCGATCCGTACGGGCCGTAGGCAGTTTGTGACCAGCCGTAAGCTCCGGTCGCCGAGTTATAGTGGGCCGTTCCGTAATACGCTCCGCCGTATGTTGCGGCGTAAGGATAGTAACCGGCGTACCCATAAGCTGGATGATAAACGTACGGCGGATAGTAATATCCGCTCCCGCTGGCAATGATCGCTCCGGTGGCGGCGCCCAGGACGAACGCGCCCAAGTACCCCGCTGTGTAGCTGGATTGAACGGTGCCGTCAGGATTCGTGCTCTGTGTTACGTAGGTCACGTTATAAACCGGCGAGCTCGGTGGAATCGTGTAGATCTCTTGCGGAATCGACTTGGCTGTCGTCCATGGCCCTTGCGGATTAGGAGACATGAACCAGACGCCCTGAAGGCAAAGGTAATAAACATCTCCAACTTTAATTACCTTGTCCTGGGTGTTGGTAGCATAAGCCATCGACGTTCCCTTGATCGGCTCGAATTTGGGATCACCGCCATACTCGACTTTGACTTTGGCCTGTGCTTCGTCGGGCTTGACGGTCATCGTCGTCGGAACCTGCGCCAGCAAAACGGCGTCTTTCGCTGCGTCGGTTCCCGGAACTGACGCGAGGATTGCCGAGGCAGGGCTGCTGGCCGGGATTTTGGCGAAGTCAGCAGGGAGGTTCGAAGTCGCGTAAGTCCATGGCCCCTGAAGATCCATCGCGCTGAACCATCGGCCTGCAGTCAAATAGTAAAATTGCTGCGTCGGCGTGAAGACGAAAACAACGCTGTTCGTGTTGGTGGCGTAAGTGAGCTGCGTGTCCGGAATCTGCGCGTAAACGGGTTGTCCCTCGAAGAGAATGACTTCCGCCGGCTTATCGCTATAGAAAACGGCTGGAGTAACCCCTCCGGATTTAGCGGGTGGCGGGATAATTTTTTTGAGCGCACTCCACTGTTTATCCTCCGGAACCTTGGACATGTCCCGCGGTAACTTCTTCGTGGGCGACCACTGACCATCGAGGCTGTTAGCCGTCAGCCATTGCTGGCCAACTGGGATGTAGTAACTGGAGTTTTCGCCATCGAAAAACAGGGGCCACTGCGTGTTGACGACGAACTTCAAATTCGTCTTCGGAACCTCTGAAAGGACGGGCTCGCCATCCACACTCAACAGGATCGATGGCCGATAACCGACAAAAATTTTGGGCGGATCGTTGTTTAATTGTACGCCAGCCGGTGCCTCCTGCTTCGGAACGGAGGCGATTAAACGATGCAAAGAGATCGAGAGCGTCGATGGGACAAAGCTTTTAAACAACTGATCCACCTTTTCCTTGGTGGCCTGGTCCAATGAGGGAAAGTACGTGCCCGTGACCTGAGGATTGGTGATGACGACCACCTTGCTCACGTTGTCCACGTCCGTATTTCCCTTCATTTCCACGACCCCCACTGCTTCTTTGCCGCTCTTTGGCGTGAGCGAAACCGCCATGCGCCAGGTCAACTCCTGGAAGTTTTTCCAGTCATCCACTTGTGGCTGATAAATAATGAGGCGGGTCCCATCCTGGTAACGTTCGCGCGGCCAGCCTGGGTCTGTAGATCCGGATGTCGCGTTGGAGCTCTTTGCGGCAAGGTCGCTCGCCAGGAGCGCGCTGGCTGCGAAAACGATAAGGGATGTGATTTTCATAAATGTTGTAGGAGGTGACGCGGAAACCGCGCTGTTGTTGTTGTTGGCTTTATTGGACGGAGCGCATTGGCGGATTGGCGCCGCAGTGCACTGAAAATGTGACGGAAGATTGTTCAGTCGGCATATTGGACTTTGGTCCCATACCGTTCGCACACAAGTCAACCCAAACCACTCGGCCTTTAGTCCGGGTAGCCAACGAGGGCACGGACGCGCGGAGTCCGGGATTAGCGCCCGGCGCGCTTTTTCGCAATCGCTTGCTGGATCTCCTGCTGGCGGATGGTCTGCAGCTGTTGGTATTGGGCAGGGTTAAGAACTTTCTGCAACTGCGGCGCGCTTTCGTTGTGGATGGCCCGGAGTTGCTTCATTTTCTGCATTGGCGGAAGCGAAGTATTGTTCTTGATCGCCTCGATTTTTGGACCCTCTTCCTTGAGGATCGGCAACATCTGGACTTTTTGTTGTGGCGTGAGTTTGAGCTGTTGCGACAACGCTTGCAGTTTCGCCGCCGGGTCGGTGGTCTGGCCGGGGGCGGCGGGGGCGAGGGTCAGAAATGCAAAAAGACAAAAGGAGGACGTCAGGAGTGCAAAAGGTTTTTTCATGGCTGCATTATGCCTCGCATCGCACGATACGCCAGCCGAAACCACAAGTTCACTTCACCGGCTCGATCTCGGTCGGCTGCCGGGTCTTGTCGAAGAGCGACTCCTTCTGGCTGTGGAGGAGCAAAAATATCCTACACGCTGAGCGCTTCTACTGGAACGCCAAGCCACTTCGCGGCGGCGGCGCGTTCCGTGAACAGCGAAACATGCAATGGCGAATGGTCAGTCAACATGGCGTGCAATTTTGCGTAGTGGGTGCTGGCGGGGCTCGTGACGAAGAACGCCGACTTGACCGGCGGATGCGAGTCAAAGGCGAGACGCCGGTGCAACGCGGTGTGAAAGACGAACCTGAAATTGAGATCGACCTCGTCGAGCGCCGATAAGTCTGCGAACCGGTTGAACGGCTTTTGAGCTCTTTCTTCGGCGGCCTCGACAAACGCGACGATTTCATTCACGAGTGCCTGATTCAGAATGCCATGCGGCTTCCAGACCATGAGCGACAAATCTTTGCGGAACAGAACGTGGGCGGGAAGTTTCAAGTGACCTCGTTGGTTTTCTGTTTGGGGTTCGCTTTGTGGGAAACAGTCCTTTTCGCTAGCGTGAGAGACTGCCCACGGTTTTAGGAGCGCGGTGTTACTATTTCGCCTTCACGATGCCTGGCGGTTTCCATGTACCTTCACCGGGCGGCAGGATCGAGGGTGCTTCTGTCTTCGGCCAGTAGAGGCGCATGACCAGATAGATCAAGTCGTTAGGCGCGGGGAGCCAGTTGCTCTCTTTGTCCGCGCCGGGGCTGTCTTTTTGGATGTAGAGGGTAAGCGAGCCGTCCGCGTTCTTCTTCATGTTCGGCAGCATCGGCGAGTTGATCAGGTAACGGTTAATTGGGTTCTTGATCAGAAGCTGGCTCTTGCCGTCATACATCGTGACCGACCAGAAGGCGTTCACGGGCGGGAACTGCCCGGCGGGAAAAGTCAGCGTGTAGTTGTGTTTGCTTCCGTCAAGCACTTCGCCATCAGCCAGCGTCTTTGTCATCGGATACATGGCCTCGACTGCGTCGTTACCGTAAATGCCACCCTGGGCGCCGGCGGCCCGCTTCAACCAGTCTCCATTGAAGAATGCGCGGTCGCCAAAGAGGGAACCAACTTTCCAGCCATTGATGTTCTTTTGGCCTGCCGCGAGATACTGCTTGATCTTCGCTTCGCCCGCTTTCACGCCTTCAACTACGGCGGCCTTCTGCTCGGGAGAGAGCGCCTTGAAGTCGAAAGTCTTGCCTGCGCCGATGCCAAGGCGAGCGAGCTTTTCCCGAATGTCCTTCTCTTCCGGACCGGGAGGAGCAAATTGCAGTGAGAAGTCGAGGTAACCGAAGAAGCCGGTCTTGGCCAGTTCCTTGTTAATCTTCGGGAAATTGATTGTGGGTGCCGCGGGCGGAGAGGATTGTTTCAGGAACGCGGAGAGCGGCTGCACCTTGTAGCCAGACTGAACCTTGACCACGTTGGGCATGTCCGCTGGACCAAAGAGTTGCGTGCGGTAGCCGGCTACCGAGAACTGCGTGGTGGAATGGAACACTTTCTTGATACCTGGTGGGGTCTCACCTTTCCAGTCGGGGCCGGCCACCAAGTAGTCGCCCGCGTCATTGCCGGTGGCACGACTGCCGATGTAACCATAATTAAATGTGTTACCGTCTTCGAGCTGCACCGCGTAATAGCGCCCTTTCTCTACCGCTGGAACCGAGAGCACGATCGGCTCGGCGCGCAGGTCGAGCCATGCGAAGGAGTAGGGTGTGTCGCTATTGGGCGTGACAATTGCTGTGTCCTTGTAGGTGAAAACGCGGGGTTCGTTCTTGATCTGATTGAACGGCGCTTTGAATTCCGGGTTGCCCTTGTTCACCGCGTACTCGTACATGACGGCGTAGTTCATCACGATCGGCAGACCGTAAATGAAACCTTCCTCGGCGATGGCCTTGGTTTCAGCAGGTGTAAGGTCCGCAGCGCGGACGCCAGTAAGCGCCAGCGCGCTAACGAGCGCGGCGGCCAGGAGGTTTTCGGTGCGTGTTGTTTTCATGGTGTGTGTTGGTAGTGGTGCTTCATTTTTCGCTTCGCCGGTGGAATCGTTTCACGAGCGCATTACTTAGCTTTCACGATGCCGGGCGGCTTCCAAGTGCCTTCACCGGGAGGCAGAATCGAGGGCGCTTCCGTCTTCGGCCAGTAAAGACGCATGACCAGATAGATCAGGTCGTTAGGCGCAGGGAGCCAGTTAGATTCCTTGTCCTTGCCCGGCGAATCTTTCTGGATGTAAAGCGTCAGTGAGCCGTCCGCGTTCTTCTTCATGTTAGGCAGCATCGGCGAATTGATCAGATAACGGTCGATCGGGTTCTTGATCAAAAGCTGGCTCTTGCCGTCATACATCGTCACCGACCAAAAGGCGTTCACCGGCGGGAGTTGCCCGGCTGGGAAGGTCAGCGTGTAGTTATGTTTGCTGCCGTCCAGCGGCTCGCCGTCGGGCAGAGTCTTGGAAATTGGATAGGTCGCCTCCGAGGAGTCGTTACCGTAAATACCGGCCATGGCTGCAGCGGCCCGCTTCGGCCAGTTGCCATTGAAAAACGCGCGATCACCATCCGGGTCGCTCACGATCCAGCCATTGATGTTTTTGCCCAGAGTATCAACCGTCTGCTTTACCTTCTCCCCCCCCGCCTTCATTCCTTCCACGACGGCAGCCTTTTGCTCTGGCGAGAGCGTCTTGAATTCGAAGGGCTTGCCGGCGCTCAACCCGAGGCGAGCCAGTTTCTCGCGGATCGCCTTTTCCTCGGGTCCGGCAGGCGCGAATTGCAATTGGAAGGCGAGGTAGTCAAAGAAGCCGGTCTTGGCCAGCTCCTTGTCGATCTTCGGGAAATTAATCGCTGGAGCCGCGGACGGGGCCGGTTGATTCAGAAAAGCCGTGAGCGGCTGCATTTTGTAACCCTCCTGGATCTTGAGCACATTCGGCATATCCGCCGGGTTGAAGAGCTGGGTGCGAAAGATCACCATCGAAAACTCGGTGGTCGAGTTGAAGACTTTTTTGATCCCCGGCGGCGTCGCGCCTTTCCAGTTGGGCCCGGCCACCATGTAATGCCCGGCCTCACTGCCGGTGGCGCGAGTGCCGATGTAACCGTAGTTAAAGGTATTCCCGTCGCAGAGCTGCACCGAGTAATAGCGCGATTTCTCGATCGCCGGGACCGAGATCACGATTGGTTCAGCGCGGAGGTCCATAAATCCGAGCGAATACGGCGTGTCACTGTTGGGCGTCACGATGGCCGTGTCTTCGGGGGTAGCGACGCGGTGCATGCTATTGAGCTGATTGAACGGCGCCTTGAACTGGCTGGAGTTCTTGTCCACCGCGTACTCGTACATCACGCCGTAGTTCATCACGATGGGCAGGCCGTAGATGAAGCCTTCCTCGGCGATTGCTTTGGTCTCGGCGGGAGTAAGGTCGGCAGCGCGGGCGGTGAGGGTGAGCGCCAGCGCGAAGCCGAGCGAAGTCAGGATGGTTTTTGTTTTCATAGATGATGTGTGCGTGTGTTTGTGGGTTAGTCTGACCTGTTATCGCTCGAACGCGAAGACACGCTTCCAGTCGTCCTTGATGCTCACGACTGTCCAGCCATTTTTCTTCGCGGCATCCAACGATTCGTGATTCTTTTCCCCGTACGCGAACTCGCGGACGGCATCGTCGTGGTTGACCATAAGTTGGAACGTTGGCCCTTTGCGACTCTGGCAGTAGCGGAGCATTTCAATGTCGCCACCGGTGCGGACATTGCCGGCGGCGAGTACGGGCCGCTTGCCGATGTGCAGGTCGATGTCCACTGGCTTGCCGGCGTGGTCACAAATACTCAGCAACTCCGGGAGGAGCCACACCACATACTTGCCGTCCTTTTCCACCCACTCTTCCTTCAGGCTGCTGCCGATGACCTGTTGCGGCGGAATGCCGTAAGCCTCTTGCGTCACCATCCGCATGAGATCCATCCACCCACCCGAGCAAATCCACGTCTGGAAGCCGTTCGCACGAAGGTATTGCAACAATTCGACCATCGGTAAGAACGCAGTCTGTGCAAAGGGTACACCGGACTT
>Ga0193727_1000032_pt1 | contig 39864 bp, 33 predicted proteins | sample H2c2metaG_FD_143051 | JGI IMG/M metagenome (GOLD analysis project Ga0193727, IMG submission 143051) | Soil microbial communities from a riparian zone of the East river system, Colorado, United States - H2c2 | ecosystem: Environmental > Terrestrial > Soil > Riparian zone | place: USA: East River...
AGGCCGGCGATCAGCACGACTGCGGCCCCGATCGCCGTGACGCGCAAGCTCCACCTATCGCGAAGCACAGCCGACAAAGCATTGTACGACTGCCAGATTGGCTTGGCGTGTCGTGCATCATCAAGGGCGACTTGGAAGACCCGCACTGGCCGTGCGATGTTCTTGAGTTGCCGTTCGCCTATATCCTCGAAAGTGACATCGAACTTGCCCCTAACCTGCCGGTGCGCGTCATCAGAGATGCAAATGCCGCCAGGTTTCGCCAATCCCTCGAGACGCGCTGCCACATTCACGCCATCCCCGAAAATGTCACCTCGATCGATGATGATGTCGCCGACATTGATGCCCATACGGAACTCAATGCGCTTCTCATCTGGTACCCCGGCATTACGCTCGGCCATCCCGCGCTGGACATCAAGAGCGCAGCGCACTGCGTCCACTACGCTGCTAAACTCAGCCAGCATCCCGTCTCCGGTATTCTTGACGACCCGGCCACGGTGTTCGGTAACTTTGGGATCGACAAGAGCGCGTAGATGGGCCTGAAGCTGGACGTGCGTGCCCTCTTCGTCTAGGCCAGTTAATCGGCTGTAGCCAGCCACATCGGCTGCCAAAATGGCGGTGAGCCGACGCTCGACGCGCTCGCTGGCCAAGACAACCTCCGAGATAGGTCGGAGACAGTCTACGCCTCCCGGTTCCGAGAGCCAAGTGATGAGAGATGGTGTTTGGCACCCACTGAGCCCAGCGCCGTGAGGCGCCCACCGTGGCTGATCATGTCCGGTTGGCACTTTTCGGACTAGCGGACGTTGCCCACGCATGTCCGTTCATTGATGTGAACCGGACGCGACTTTTGCGCCGTTGCTGGCAACCTGCAAGCAGATCGTAACACGGCAAACTTATTGAACGGGCCTTTGAGACGACCTGTCTATTTCAACGCGATTCATCCGCAATCTGTGGGAGTTTCTGGTGCCGTGAAAAAAATCAACAACGGTAAGTCGTTGATATGTTGGTGGGCCTGCCTGGACTCGAACCAGGAACCAGACCGTTATGAGCGGCCTGCGACGTTCGCCCCTGCAAAACAAATCATTTCATCGCTTGCAGCAACTTACGCGCGTCGGCCAACAACGTCTGAATCCGCTTTCGCTCGGCGATTGCGACCTTTGTGAACAGGCCATACTTGCGCGCGTTCTGGTTTGCCCTTGGCGCGCCGGATTCCGGCGCACCGCCGTGCATGCGGCAGCGCTTTTTGCCGCGCACCGCCGGCGAGCGGCACAGGCCGCCGGAACGGATTTTTGTGTCGCAACGCGGGCTGGCCAGCATCGGGCCGGTATTGCGGGCGTGATCTCTCATGCCCAGGCTTCCCGCCTGGCGTCCACGGGTTCGCGCTCCCGTTCGGAAAGGCCGGGCATCGGGACCCTCCGCGCCGCCGTCACCGCGGGCGGTGGGTTTTTGTCCGAGACGATCACGCTCGCATGCTGCGTGACGTTGCCGACGATGGCCTTGCCGCCATCCCCGACCGACACGTTCTGCACGGTGATGGCAGGCTCGCCATTGTTGCGATAGCGGTTGAGCGCCTCGATCTGGGCCGGAAACGTGCGGGCCAGCCTGCCCAGCGCGCGCCCGGCACTGTCTTGCCGAGCGATGTCTTCCGCATTTGCGAGGTGATAGGCACATCGCATCGCCATCACATGAACGCAAACCATCTGCGCCACCAGCATGGCCTCGACGGAATCCCTGGGCTTGATGCTCTTCACCATCGAAATCATGAAGCCGAGGCTGACCGCGTCAGGCCTCTCGTCCTTCACGCTGGCCTTCACCAATTGTCGGAGGATGCCATGCATCGCGTCACGATCGGCGACCCCCAATGCGTCCGCCATGAGCTGTTCGCCAAGCTCCGGATCTGGATGGTCGATGGCGTATCCGTGTGACAACAGCTTTATCCGCGGGGCTGCGGCAGCCCTGGTTTGACCGGTCGCGGCTGGTGCCGTTGCCTTGTCGAGGTCTGGAACTGGGTTCACGTCGATATCTCCTTAGGCCACGCGCATGGCAAGCGCGCGCGGCCCGGCAACGCGAGAGGCGACCCTTCGCTGTGGCGAGCCGGTGCAACTTCACGAGCCGGTGCAACTTCACGAGCCGGTGCAACTTCAATTGTGGGTAAGGATTTTTTGCCTGCAATCGCAAACGCGTCGAAGAGCCCGTCGGGCAGGGCCATGGGCGTTTTGCAAATTGCGCGATGATGGAATAGTGCCGCTGATTTGCCCGACGTGTCAAAATGTTTTTTGCGGGACCGCTCAAGGCATCGATGCCAGCGACCGCCATGCTACTTTGCATGGGGTTGTTTTCGATATTTTAGTTGGAAGCGAGAGCCGCGTCGGCCCTTGCGGCTAGGAAGCGTGGCAGCCTTCACTCGCTTCGCGAGCGAAGGCTGATGGGCCCGGCAGGACTCGAACCTGCAACCGGACCAGGAATTTACGTGTATGGGAAAAGCGAGAAACGTACCTCCTTCGTCGAAGGAAGGGCACGGCGGAGCTACGGGCATGGCAAGCCGATCGGGACATGGGAGGTGATGATCAAAGATCATCACGAAGGCTATATCGGCTGGGCCGAATATGAGCGCAACCAGAAGCAACTCGCCCTCCACGCAGCTTTCTTTTTCTTTCCCGGGGACGGATAGGTAGCCCACCGCATCCATTTCGGTTTCGTGGGGGGCGCCGACAGTCAAATTTTTCAATTGAGTGAACGAAGCCGACGTGCGGTACGACAAATGCAAGTGTAAGAACATCGGCAAGGAACCTGCCTAAAACTGGATCATGGAAGGCACGGCCGAATGGGCACTGATGTTACCATGCCGGACACGAGCGTATTCGGGGCGATTCTGCGGGGAAACCCAGGTGTGGCGCAAGATCTGGAGCGATTGAGGGCTAACGGCGACAGAGTCGTTGTTCCATTTGCTACATATACCCAACTTAAGAACACGCCGAATCCTGTCAGTAGGGCACTTCAACTAACGCTTATTAAGGAATTGGGTCTGGAAGTTCAACAACCGACGTCGCTCAAGCAACGAGTAGACACTTACGAGGGCTACGCGAACCTCAAGACCAGTGGTATCGCGACGGACGACCTGGCGATCGTGGCCGACGTTCGGATTTATCAAGAAACCTTCAAAGTTCCGGTAAAGCTCTGGACCGTAGAGCGAATGTCAACCAATAAAACGGCCATTCAACAGCAATTCAGGATCACGTTTTCACCACTTAGTCGTAAAGAAGTGCTCGGTAAATTCGTTCGCGCCGAAGACGTATTGGCTATGTTTCCGTCGCTCCAAGGCAGATTCAAATTAACATCCGACGGCAGAATTGTCCGAACGTTCTGGTCTGGGAGGCCTGGCACAGCGATAAAGGTAGGAGCGATCGTCGTCGGCGGTATCGCGCTGAGAGGTCTCCTGGGTTACTTCGCCGCAAAGGTCTACGCTCACTATGCCCAGAAGGCGCTCGATGACCAGTTCAAGGAAATTAGCGGGCGCATTGAGGCCGATCTTCGGCTGCATAGGGAAGAAGCCCTGAAGCTCTTGGCGGCGGGGCTCCCAGCTTTTGCTGTTACCACTATAAAAATCTGGACAAATTCAGATTTCGTCACCGCCCAGGGCACCACAATGCCGGTGGTTGAATATCACGGATTGTATATCTCACCGGTCAAATTGAACACCCACGGTACAGATACCAAATTTTACATCGGCAATTCTACTGATATCGATGTGTACATAACGTCAACGCCCATCACGTTTGAAAAGGACTTTATTGATGCTTACCGAGATTATCTCAAAGCGATCAAGTGGTATGAGGACCGGATTAGCAGCACGGATCTTTTAGCGGAACGAGTTCGATTGGATCGGGAACTAATGGGGATGATTGGTGAAATGAAAGAGATCATCAAACGACAATAAACCTGCTGCCTACTTGCAGGTGCGTCACGATCTGCTGCTTGGGTCGAGGGCCCTCTCTAATTAGCGCCGGTTTTCACCCTTCATTTGCACCGGGCAGGCAGTTGTACGAGGTCGTTCGAGTGTTTTCGTGATGTGTGGACTGGTTCACAAGGCCGAGAAGGCATTTCGGATAGGCTGCTCCAGGAACTGGCTCATCGCGGAGGTTCGTGCCGGTCGCTGGCAGCCGCGACGACGGTTCACAGGCAACATCGAGAGAGCAGGCAACACAATGAACAAGCCCAAACTCCTGGCGGCGGCGTTGGCGTTTGGCGGATTGGTGATGCCGGTCCTGACTGCGGCGCAGACGGATTCGCTTACCACGGCATTCTTCGAAGAGAACAAAGTGCCGCCGCGCAATGCCGCCAAACTACGTGCCACGATTTTCGACAAGACCATCTCAATCAAGGCGCTGAAAAGTGGCGCGATTGAGCAGGTCTATTACGGCGCCCAGCGCGTCGACGCCAAGGGAGAGAAGACCAAGTACAAGATCAGAGAGGGTGGCATCGAGGAGGAGCATGGTGGCGTGCCGCGCATGCTCCTGATCTATGACTGGCACAGTCACGCCTATGTCTGCCTTGAAGACGTCGGCGACCTGGACGAACTCGCCGAGGCCAAAGGCACCTGCCCCTACGAGATCGTGGCTACGACCCAAGACAATCACACCCGAGGAAAATGAAATGCAAGTCCCGAAGAACCTTCGCAAAATCCCCTGGCTCGCCGCCGGATATCACGAGCTGGGCGTCGGTCGCTTCGGATCGGTCGGTGCCCACGGGAAAGCTGTGCCGGCTCATGATACCGAAGGCCACATCCTGAACAATCCGCGCATCCTCGAATACTTCGCCGCGACGGCGACAAAAAAGAAAGGCCAATGGACGGAGTCCAACTCGTGGTGCTCGGCCTTCGTCAACTGGTGCATGCGCCAGTCCGGCATCGTCGGCACCCATAGTGCGATGGCGCGGTCCTGGCTGCACTGGCGCAACGGCGAGAAACTGGACCAACCGCGGATCGGTGCGGTTGTCGTATTTCCACGGCCGCCCGATCCCGAGCAAGGGCATGTGGCGATAGTCTGGAACATTCGCGATAACCATCTCGACGTGCTCGGCGGCAACCAGGGTGCGCATGCGGCCAAAGCCGCGCTTCACGAGGCCGCCGTCTCCAGCCATGTCTCGATTGCCCACAGAAAGGTGGGCACCGCGCTGGGATATTTTTGGCCAAAGAACTTTCCGGATCCGGACGCGGGAAGCCGGACCGCCGCGGGGGCGGGTACGACCATGCTGATCTTGCGGGGCATTGCGGGGCATTATTCCGGGCGCGATTGGCCGCGCGGAGCGTTGGACGAGCCGCCTGCCCTCGAATACGCACGCCGCAGAGACTATAAGGGGCGCGTGCTGGATGTGGCGGGCGCGACCGGTGCACACAGCCCGCAGACTCGAATGGCTTTGGACGAGTTTCGTCGCGACAAGACCGTTACCGCGCTCTATGGATTTTCAGGTGGCGGCTACAACGTGCTGCACATTATCCATGCGCTGACGTCCGCCGAACGCGAGCGCCTGCGACTGGTTGTCGTGCTTGGTGCGCCGAAAAGTCCGGAACACTTGTATAAGGGGCCGTGGGAGTTGGTTTATCGAGGTGATCCGCCGGGAGGCCACATGGCCGGCCCGCGCGCCCTGCTCGCGACGAATGTGTAAACGAATTGCGTTCGTTGGTGGGGAAAGTCAATCAATGCCCATTGGCAACTCTTGTGAAGGTTTTCGGAGTGCGCCGGAAGACCGGCAAGGAGTAGAGGGTGCAAGTCCCTTACGGTGAAGGAGTAGGCGATCCACATCGGCCCCGAGCAGTGCGCAGACGCCCGCGAGGGCGCCGGCGAAGCGTCGGCAGGGGAGTGCACAGGCCAGCCATTGAACCGCGAAAGACCTATCATCCTGGGTGCCGACACAGTTCCGAATGTGGAAGGCCATACGCACGGGCGCGCCATTAGCGAGCGCCTGGGTGGTCACAGACCCTGGCATGTGCAGAAGCTTCTTGTACGGGAACCGGGAGGTCCCACGGCCGGCCGGCAGCGCTCGTAACGCGTGCTGCTCTGGCCCGCATCGGGAAGGCGACGAGCCGAAGCCGATGATGCACGACCGTGGGAAGTCTGACTCCGCCAGCACATTTCCGCCAACGCAGTTTAACTCCTCTGAAAATTTAGTTCACGGAGCAATAATGGTGCGACGCTTCCCTAGCTACGTCGTCTACGCAACCTTGGATTCCGGAGAGGGCGTACCCATTACGATACCCATCTATTTCGCCGATGCCAGTCAGAGAACACTGGCAGAGATTGTAGTCGGTCAACATGATCCTATTCGCCAGCTTACTTGGTAGACCAGACCCGTGGCCGAGATCGGGACGGAACGATTAGCCTCCGCATCGCATCAGTAGACCTAGCCGAATTGCGTGGGATCGCTCGATCTACTCTCCGAAGCCAATAGGCCGCTGCCTGACTTGGCCTTGGGATCCCGTGAAGCTGTTTCAGTGGAACTGGAACAAGCCCATGAAATAGTTTCGGCGGCGGGCATCGTGTGATCAAGACGAGGCAGGCCGCACGCCAAGGAGGCGATAACGATCGCGACAGCATCACGTCTGTGACGCTGCCTATAGCGGTTGCCCGAGCTATCGACCTCGCTCGATTATTCCAGACGTACTAAACGGCCGATAATCGGGGTCGGGCCGGGTTCGGCTCGACGATCAATCAAGAAGACAGTTCGTTGTGGCCCCAGACTCGCCGCATACGTACCACCCGGCTTCAGTGAAGTGCCCGTCTTGGCAAAGTCGTAGAACTTACGCCGCGCGAGAGAAGCAGCGACGAGGTCTACATCGTACCGCTCGCCCTTCACATCGAGCCTTTCAACGACCAACTTTCCGCGGCCCGTGGTCTCGAAAACTGGCGAAAGGCCGTAAAGCGTAAGCCGCGGCGACATCGAACCCTCTTCTTCTATGCCGCGAAAACTTGTTGCGGCGCTTTCGCTGACTTCCCGATCGATCTGCGGCGAATGGCTTGAGTCGCATCTTACTTTGCCGGCCTTGACCTCGCCCAGATGGACCATGCTCTCCTCTGCGCCCACGATCACCGTCCCGACGCCCGTAATCGTTTCGCGCCAGCAGGATTTCATGTATCCGAGCACGACCATGCCGGCCGGCCCGAGCTTGATGACCTTTCCTGGGGCGACATAGTCCATGAACTCGGCGCCAGTAACCTTTCCTTGCACGGCCTCGACGACTGCGACCGGCGTCTGCGCTGCAGCTAGCCCTGTAAAACCGACGAAACCAACAACCGCGGCGAAAATTCTTACTGAAATCTTCATTAGGCCTCACCTCCGTCAATCAGATTCGGGGTCAGAGGACGGCGAGATCACCCATTGTATCCCGCCGATACCGCAGCTTCCGCTCAAAGGTAAAGCTTTGATAGCAAGTGCGGGAACAACTCTCGCAACTGGTGCCGCCGATGGTCACCGTCGCTTCTAGCGCGGGCGGAGAATTATTCAAAATGCTTTGCTGACATTGGGGACAATGGGTGATGGCCGCGGGCAAGGGGCCGACCTTCATGAAAGGAGCGGATATATTTGCTTGGCGTGCGCCCGCAGTTCCAGACGAGCCTTCGATCGCGTTCTTGCCTTTGACAATTTGAGCGGCGGTTTCGCGCTGGCCTATTGCAAGACGACGCCGGTCGAACGCCTCCTTCACTTGCCCGGGTCTGTGACGCATGGGTAATTGCATGGGGTTGTTCCTTTGCCTGAAGCTCGGACCTACCCAGGTGGTGCTCGACATTGCCGACGATTGCCTGGTCCGCGTTTACGGTGACGTGCTTGACCGCAATCTGCTGCTGGCCTCGATCGCGGTGGTGATCGAGCCTTTCGGTAGGCATGACCACCGTGCGCTGCACTGCAGACCGCTTCTGACCGGACGAGTCATGTTACCATAGCATGCGTTGGCCTGTGCAGTCCTGTCATAGGCGGCATACCCAACCGGTTCCTGTGGGAGATTGGGTTAGCCACGCCAAGTTTGGCAAGGGCCGGGTTCGGGCAATTAATTCGGAGGCAAGGATCACCGCAAGGTTTGGAGATCGCCAGCCGCGTAAAATGCCGGCCCCTTTCTGCAATCGGCATTAGTCGTGAAGACGGGGTCCACTTGAGCAAAAAAGCTGGCCGTACCACCGAGAATATCGGAAAATGCGCCCCCTTCGGCCCCTCGAAGCCATTGCCTTAGGCGGTATTATGCGTGGCCCAACGTCATTCTCAGCCACAGAGACCAATCTAAAAAATACCTCGTTCCGGAAGCTCTTGTTTATAGGTATCTTAGTAGTCGTTTTCGTCTTTGTCGCCAAGATCGAACGGCGATCCAGTACTTTGATCGAGTGGTTACTCAACCCCGATCATATCATCAGCTTGTCAATCGATTGGCGCAGTGACCATCCCTTTGGAACGGCGGTCACCGTCGTGGACGTCGACGACGCAAGCTTCGAAGCATGGGGTCAACCGCTGTCGGTTCCTCGCGACAAGCTTTTCGCCTTGGTGGACGCCTTGGATGAGCGCGGCGCAGCGGCGATCGTTGTCGACGTCGATCTAACGATCGGTCCAACTACTGATGATGTGAATGAGACCATAAAAAGGATCTCTGACTACACAACTCGTTCGCGGAAGGACCGCAATCATGGCACGCCATTGATATTGGTTCGCGAACTTTGGGACATTGCGCGTGATAAAAGGTCGCAGAATGCTACCGAAGTTCGCATACCGATGCACGATACCGGCAAGGCGCACTCGTCCCTGAACGAGGCCGTTCAACGTCTTGATGCCCTGGTCTCCAGCCCGGATAAAGACTCAACCGTCATATGGGCTTCGACGTTGTTTGAGGCTGATGCAACTGGAACCATTCGGAATTGGCGCCTTCTTGAAACGGTTTGCGGCTCCGAAAAGTCAAACCGTCGAACGTTTCTGTCCGTGGGCTTGATTGCGGTCGCATTGTCCAGCGACGGCAAACAAGACCTCCAACAATTGCATTCCAGTTCGGCACACTACGCGCAGCGATATTGCGACCTCATTGAAAGTGACACAGAGAGCGCACACAAATCTGCTCTGCTCTACAGCAAACGAGGAAGCGAGGCGACGGGCAGCGCAAGCTTTTCATGGCTTAAATTCGGGATGACGTCGACGCGCCTTCCCTATTTGTTTTGGCCTGCACCGGCAGACACCTTTCGCTTCGGAACCGCAAGAGATTCTCTCGGCCGAACTGTTCCGCTCATTGACATCCGCTCAGCGGCAACATTGTTGGAGCGCGAACAAGGCTTGAAAGATATCTACAATGACCCAGACTTTTGTCACAGCCTGACCCAAATCAATCCGCTCCCGCTTTCCTGCGAAGCAATTCGCGGGAGAGTCGCCATTATTGGAGCCAGCCATGTCGACAGCCGAGACAGTTATTTTACCCCTGTCGGATCAATGGCCGGGGTTTACGTGATTGCAAATACAGTTGCGGGAGCACGTGACACTCTGCTGAGTGAGCCCTGGTTGAAAAACAATGCAAGTTTCTGGGGAATTGTCCTGTTTGTGATATTTGGCATTCTGGCAGCTCGCATGAGGAACCTGTTTGCAGTCCCTTTGGGAATGCTGGTCGCAACCGTGTTTCTTACGGCAGTTTCTGGTTGGCTGGCGATTCCGGTATCGACGACATACCAGAGCGTTAACACCTCGATCGTCATGCTCGCGATTTTCTTGACTGCTGGAACTGTGGCAAACGATGCAGGGGGCTGGTTGTCTAGTTGTTACCGATGGTTGGTAACCAGAAAGCCAAATCGATTGGAATCTCCGCAAGAATAGGCAAAGAGAAACCGATGGCTTCGACTTTTCAATCCAAAGTGAATCGTGCGCGGCCCAAAATGACCAGGATTGTTTTTTCGCTGGCCGTTCTTGTGCCATTCACCGTCTTCGGAGTTAGGCTGGATGCTCAAGAGGTCAGCAATAAGCCCGTCGGAATCGTCGTTTCAATTAGTCCTCATCCCGGCCAATCTCTTGCAGGGCCCGTCATTTTAAAAACGTTAAACTCAGAGCACCGCCTCGGTGAAGGTGAATTCGTTTCAGAGAACGACGAGATCATTGTCCCCAACCGGGATGCTTCCGTGGTAATTTCCCAGAGCCGGGGATCCCTGATCATTTGCGATCCTAAAAATCCTACCGACACATGTAAAGCCCGCGTTTATTCAACCGGTTCTTATCTTTCACCGGTAGGAAAATTTTACGACGCGATTGTAAGAATAACGAGTCGGGTTGGTAGCTCTGCGTCGAGTGCAACGCTCTCGACCCGTTCCTATGATCAACCGGAAGCTCCAGAGATGGAGTTGGGCGGCAACAGGATTCAAAAAATAGCGGTCGGTGAACGTCAGCTCTGGCTGAGCTGGTCGGGAGGCCTGCCTCCGTTCCGCGTGAGCTTGACATCCAGCAGGGGGCCGATCGCTCTAGGTACGAGCGACCTTCCCGAAATAACACTCGGGCCAGTGCGAATTGCGCGTGGAACCTTCAATTTGTCCATCGAGGACAATCGTGGACGCAAGTTCACGGCAAAGCTGACAGCATCGGAAGACTTGCCGGTGGCTCCGAATTATTCAGCCTCGGCGCCCACGAGTGAATTGGCACGGTATTTGGCTGCAGCTTGGCTTAGCCAGCAGGACAACGGCGTGTATCGACTCGAGGCCGCACAACGTTTGTCGACGTTGGCTCGCACGTTGCCTGTTGCAGCTTCATTGCGCCGCGGGCTTCTAGTTGCTGAACCGCGATCTTGAAGTGACGCCCGTCGCGCACTAACCCAGTTTATACTGCCTTGGGTACGAGCCCCAGTCAGGCGGCGAAGTCGCGGCCTTTGGAGAACACATCGCCTGTGCCGATTGCCGCTGCCGTCGCGCTGGAGATCAACGGTCCGATGCCGGGCGCGCTGATCAGCCGATCGCAGCCTGCGTACCGGTGGGCGCCGGCTTCGATCTCGTTCGACAAACCCTCGATGCGTTCGTCCAACCGGCGCCAATCCCCCGGCCAAGTCTTCGAGGATGTGCACCAAACCTGGTGACAGAGCGTCCGACGGCCCGGCGAGGATGCTCGGCAACTCGCTTCGAAGGAAGCGCAGTCCTTGCCGGACGGCAACACCACGTTCCAGCAGAAAGGCGCGGATCTGGTTAATGATGCGTGCGCTGGCTCACCAACCGCTCTGGCACGCGGTGCATCGCCTGAAGGTCCAACTGATCCACGGTCTTCGTCGCGACGAACTTCATCGTCGGGCGTTGCACCGCTTCGGCAATGGCCTCCGCGTCACGGAAGTCGTTCTTCTGTCCCTTCGAATAGGGTCGAACATACCGCGCGGGCATCAACCGAGCCTCGTGGCCAAGCTTCCGGAGCGTCCGGCTGAGATGATGTGCGCCGACGCTGGCTTCCATGCCAATCAGACACGGCGGCATAGTCACGAACCGCGCCTCCAGCTGGCCCCGCGACCACTTCTGCCGCAGCACGATGGCGCCGCGCCCATCTAGACCAACGACGTGGAACGAGTTCTTGCCGATATCGATGCCGACGACGGCGATTAATTGCATGGGTGCGTCTGCCATGGCGGGCTCCTTGGCTTTAGTGCCCCGCACAAGCATCGCTTGCTGCTGGGGCGGGAGCACGGCCGGACCATCCCATTAGCCGACACCTACCGCAGGCCGCGCGAGAAGCGTTCACCTGCGCTCCAGTCGCCTCGATTGTTCAAATGAAATCACTCGACTTAGGAGTTCGCCGTTATATTCCGATCGGCGCGCTACTCGCGAACCGCTGAGGCAAACGGCCGAGCGCTTGAGTAAACTTACGGCGCGGCGCTCGCATGGTGGGAGGAAAACAGGACGAGGGATGTACACGTTCCGTTCGCGGTATCATGCTTGGCTGACGCGACCGTCCGGGCTAACCTCGTCACAGCTTTCAGGCCGGCACGGCAATGCGAGCTTTCGGCAGCGGGGCGACCATGGGAACCGTCGATTTCAAATTCGGCACGCTCATCCGGACAGGGCCGAAACTGGCCTACGGCGGCAAGTGGGATGCCGATCTCGTCGATTGGAAGATCGACCCTTCCACCAATGCCTATCTCACGATCTTTATCCGCATCTTCTTCGCGAAGATCGACCCCGCCGGAAAGACAGGGACATATGGCGATACGGACGATACCGCCGCGAAACCGTCCAAGAAGCCCATCCAGAAATGGAAGCCCGGCGAGTTCGAACGGTACGTTCGAAATCTCACGAGCAGTGCGCAACGTTTTTGGGACGGCCAGTTCTGGTTGAAGACGCCGAAAACCTATGACGGGCTAAACTATCTCGCCCACGGCCGTCCGGCCCACCGTTGCAATGTATATTGCAAGCTCGATCTCAAGGCGGCCTCACAGGCCCGCGACGCCCACTATACAATTGCTGTCGTTCGCGCGCAGGATGGTGTAAATTTTCGTTCGAACTCCGTCCTTTACAGTCAGAACGACATCAAGTCGGCGCAGATGATTCCGCACTCCACAGTGAAGTTCTGGACGCACTTCCATGAGGTCGGGCATCTGATCGGGCTCGGCCATGTCGGCACGGGCGGAAAGATTAATGTGCATAACGACAACAGCCCAACGGCCTACGGCGTGACGGCACAGGAAATGCAGGACGTTATGGGGCGGGGTTATGCCCGCCACAACTGGCACGCGACGCCCTGGCAACAGGCCGCCGAAGCTTTTACGGGCGTGAAGGTGGCAGACTGGAAAGTCTTTCAGCACCACATCCGGCCTGAGCGCATCTGAGTGCAAACCGGGCGTTCATTATCGAGAACAAGCCGGGCGCGAGCGCCAATAACGGCTTAGACGCGGTTGCGCATGCACGGGCTGGTGATCGAATGACGCGGATTCCGCTTCGGCACAAACGCGAAGAATAGGAATGTCCGCCGTTCGGTCGCAAATGGCCCATAGCGTCGTTTCGCTGCCATGCAATAATACGAGCACAGCGAACTCTGGCAAGTCCTCCGCCCGGCGCGTTTATGGGTTCACGGCCTAGCATACGATCGAAAAATCTCCCTGATCGGTTCCTATCTCGGCAACTTGCGAAGTACTCGTTCCCCAGACGCCAGACAATCCCCGGTGATTAGCTTGGCTTAGCTTAAATACTCTTCAAACGTAATACGGGCCGCCCGGGGTGGCCCGTCGCGTTTTTAGGTTCGGAAGCAGTATGGCACAGGTCGTCCCGAAAGTGGCGGGCACTGGGCGGTGGCAACCTTTCCAAGTTGTCCAACGTGTGGTTTTCGGGGCGTGTGCGGCCGCCCGCGTCGCAGAATCTGCAGCGCGCGGTGATCAGGGTCTTGTGAATCGCCGAGACTCACGACTTTTCCTGCAGCCCTCCAGTTCGGCCCAATATGGCGCTTGCGCCAGCGCACGAATGGAAACGCGCGGTCGAAGAGATCTGCAAATTCCTCGGAAAGCCGGTTGGCGCGAAGTCAAGCTCGTCATATCGGTACCTAGAATTTATGGTTGCAAGCATCCCCAACGTGAACTGAACAAGCAAAACAGCGTCGCGCTTATTTTAACATGCGGGTTCTCGTCGTTAACGAAGACAACGGAGTAATTTGCAGACGTTGGGGTACAAGCATTCGCGGGCTTATCTGTTGCACCGCATAAAATTTGGCGCCAAATGACCATCTCGGGACATGATATATCTAGGGAGCTGTAAAAATTCCTATTGAGCCGATCCGAGTGTTTGCGGGCATATAACGGAGGACGTTTCTAATTACCTGACTAGGCGCGCGTCGGCGATTAAGATCGGATAGTGCTTGCTCAAGCTCAGGAAGTCGTTCCGTAGAAGTAACGGCGACAATTTGATCGGCACCAAACGGCCTGCGAACGCGAAGCGAAATCTGGAAGCTTGACGCATCGGTTTGATTGGCATCGGGTCCAAGTGGGTACAGCATCTGGACTGTCCCATCACCAGATATGTTAAACAAAATTATTGAGCGGCGTGCTACATCTGACAACTCAACCGCCACGACGTCGTCGTTGTGGTGTTGCTCATCGCCAGTAGAGATTCGAAGAAGTTGCGGTGCTTTGGTGGATATTGTCTTCAACTCTCTGACCGCCGCTGTTCGATCGATCACACTCGGAATATCGTTTTGATCTACATGATAGGCGACGACATCTCCCCATGCGATTACGTCATGGGAATTTGGATCCCAGATCAAGTCGGGATTATCAATCGGTCGGACAATTTCAATCATCGCCTCACGCGGCTTCAGGTTCGAAAAATAACCTGTTCCACCATCCAAAGCCGCGAGTCGAATTGGCGCTTCGGCGCGCTTGCTTGTCGTGCTTGAAAATGGTTCGGATGCTTTGGACTGTGAAACGATGGGCTTTTGCAGATCAGAATTCGGTAAGCTCGTAGCCTCCGGATTCGAGGTGGCTTCGCGAGTTAGCTGATACACAACATCGACATCCAAGGGCCGGCCCGGGGACGTCTTAGTAACAATGTTCTGGCGTTGATCAGACAATTGGTAAACGACCTGCCGAACGTTGGCGAACAATTCCTTCAATGTTACTTTGCCATCATGATTATCGTCGGCGCTGCCCTTGAATGCGCGGGCAATCGCATAGCTTAGTGCGCCGCGGAACCCATCTATACCGGGTATGCGAATTTCGGGCGCTTTGGTATTACGGTCAACGGCCGCAAGGAACGTGGTTTGGTCCAAGTCCAGGTCCGTTATTGGTTCGTTCTGATCCGTCACCGGTTTCAGTGTATCGGCCGTGAGAGTGTAAGTAGGGACTTGCCTGAAACTCATTTCCTCAGCCCGTGGGTCTATTTCGCGCGCCAAGCCGCCGCCGTGACAGGTGTCCGCGACAAAAAGCACCTTGGCGCCACGCAACTCCAATTGTCGAATGAAATGATTGAACTCACTGCCAAGTATGCGTTGCTGCGATCCCCGCGCGGTGGGCTCGAATCCAGAGAGTAGAAAAACATTCTCGAGGCCATCAGGCTCCGATCCCTTCAGTGTTTCCGGCTCTTGGGCGCCGTGCCCTGCAATCGAAATGACAATCAGATCATTCGCTCGCGTTCGCAGGACAAGATCACCTATTGTCTGAATGACACTTTCGCGATTTGCACGAGCATCGATCAACGTCGTTATGTCACTTACTCCCATTGATTGAAGGGAGCTTTCGATATCGCGCGCATCAGCGACTGCGCCCTTTAGCTTACGCACGTGCTCATATGTATCTATTCCGATTATCAAGCCCCTAACAGCACCACCGTCTGGATTTTCGAGGCGAAGGCTGTCCAACGCATTGGCAGCGCGGGACGCCAAGGAAAGAAAGGTTACAAAAACTGCGAAAATTATCAAACCAAGCGCGCGCATGCGACATATCCTAGTGAGTGAACTACTCGCGAATAAATTCAACGCGACGATTTAGAGTGTAGATATCCTCCTGGCTGAGACCGGATGAGTCAGGATCGATACCGGCTCGTTAGCGCCGCGCCCGACGTTTCGATTGCCTTCTCCTTCATATATGCGTCAACGGCTTCGGAGCGCGCGGCTGAACGCTTCAGGTTTGTTTTTGCGGATCCGCGAACATCTGGGTGCCCGACCAACTTAATGTGATCTGGACGCTGTTCCTTGAGCGCAGTCGCCCACTTATCCGCTGCCAGTTCGCCAACGGAGGTTAATGTCGTTTTGGCATGATCGAAAGTGATTGGAATTGAAACCGTCTGCGGCGTGCCTCTTACGGAACGAGAGAAGATGCCACCAAGCGTGCCGTCACGATGATCCCGCGCAGTTTGGACGAATCGTGATTGTCCATCCGCGTTCTTGGCGTTTGCAGCCAACAGTCGGGCCTGCGCGGCGCGCGCCATCAAACCTTCGATTTCGAATCTTTCCGGGGGAGGCGGCGTCAGCGTCTCGTTTTTGACTATTTCAATGACCCGGTCGTAGGCTTGGGTTGCCTCGACGAACTTTCGCTCGCCGCAACGCCTCTCTCCCGGGGTCGCGGACGCCTGCCACAAAACCTCCATCGATTCGGCGGAGTTCAACGGCCGGTCGTAATCGGCGACGGGGCGGCCACGTTCCATCAGAATCTGAGCGGCGGACAGCCGCAGAGCCGCAAGCCGGCGTTGTGCCACCACCTGGGATTGCCCGCATTTCGCGCTGACCGCGATCTTGTCGATTTCGACCTGTGCTTCGTTCTCGAGCCAGGCATCTACAGCACGGTTGAATTGGTCGATGATCGGTTGGCAGTCGGCCGTTCGGCCATCGGAGGTGCTGGCAAACCCCAACGCGCAAGCTGTGCTTGCGATCAAAACCAGCCGTGCCAACCTGACCCTGATCATCTAAATTAAAAAACCGGGTTGCGGTCCATTTCTCTGAAAACCTCGTATACTACAAGCCGTGTTTGGGGACAAATAAGCGTCGAAGGTTTCGCAAGCCACGGTCCCGTAAATGTTCGCGCCGGCGGCGTTCGCCGTGTTTTGGGTTTGCCGAGCAGGGGGAGCGGTTTATTCCAATCCTCTGATGATGGCCGGCAGCAGCAGCTCAACCTCCGAGCGTATCATCCCGGCGCGAAGCCTTGGGTCATAGAGCAACTGCAGCATGGCTCGATCATAAATTGAAAGGTAGCCGACCTTCCGATTCTGATTCAGCGTGGTCCAGGGAATGTCGTCGGCATGATTCATCAGGCCAAAAGCGTGCAACGTTTCGTGATAGGCGCAATCGAGAAAGGTGTCTTTGCCCTGATCGACGACGATGAAAACATCCGCTCGCAGGATCAGGCCATTCCCGTCCGTGCGAGACCGGGTCGTGCAGCGCGGATTGGTCTGGCTAATGAATGTACTTGCCGTGCTGCCGCCCAGGGCAGCCGCGAGCGTGGGCACGAAATCCTTGGTATCGATGAGGCGGACGATGACGTCCGGCGCGGTCGAGCTGTCGACCACGGCGGCGTCGATTTTCGCGTCGAGAACAAAATCATCCAGAACGCGTTTGTACATTTCCGAACGGTCGATGCGCCCGGTGTTGGAAATACGAAAGCGAACCCGGTGATCGAATTTGTGGATGCGGTCATCGCTCTCGCCCAGACGCTGCATGTCCGATCCGAATGCGAGCCTCAGGAATCCTGATGTAAGTTCGGATCCGTCGAACGTAGTGTACTCTCGAGGCGCGCCGCTCGACGCCCCCACGGGCGGCGGTCGCATTCCGCTTGCAGCCATCCCTCGCTCCGAACACACAATCAAAGCAAGAATACAGAAAGCCAAGTCGAATGGACGCATTTCAGACGCAACCTTTGGATGCACTGGCGAGCTGCTCGAAAGCTGGCGGCCTGAGGGGAGGGACTTTCCGGCAATTTACAACGATAGCGGCAGACGATTTACAACGATAGCGGCGGAAATGTCACAGACGTGAGGCAGCCGCTAGTTTACCGTTGAGTCGTGCTAAAAAATTTGCTTTGCGATTAACCTTTTTGGAGCCGCGATGTTGGAAGTTTGTGTCCAGGTTCACTCGAGGATAGCGAAATCCTTTTGTATTGCCGCATTCCTGAGTCTGATTGGCTTCTCCGCGCAAGCGCAGGGAACCATTTTTTGCCCTGCCACGATTAACGGTTCCGGTGCCCCCCCTTTCCAATTGGTCAACGGCTTGTGTACTAACGGAACCACGGGCGCCTTTTCGACGGCGGCGCTTTCCAGTCAAGCCCTTGGTGACATTCAGCAATCGATGACACAGCAGACCACGACCGCCGCCCTCGATGCGATCTCGGCCCGCCGCAAGGAAGAGACCGAGCGCTGCCCGGAGGGATTCGAGCGCTCCAATGACGGAACCTGCAAGCGCATCGTCGTTTCCGAACCAAGTCCGCGTGTTTCGTCGTCGCAAAGGCGGAAAACAGCAACGCCGATGATGCCGGTCAAAGCTCCGCCAATCGTGGTTGATCAAGGATGGCGGTGGGGGGTCTGGGCCCATGGGTTCGGCGATTACGAACGGCGGACCGAATCCGGATCGTCTTCGGTATCTGTTCAGGGTGTCGGCAGCGGGCAAGTTATAGTTACCGATCTAACTCAAAAAGCGACCACAGGCGGCGTGATTGGAGGAGTGGATGCCACCTTCCGCAATCTCCTTGCTGGAAACGACGGATTGATCGTGGGCATCTTGGCCGGCTATGTGTCGACTGATATCTCTTTAAGCGGGACGACGACGCCGACCCCCCCCAATGCTAATGCCCTTCCGACGGGCAGTAGCACCAGCAAGATTCGTGTGTCCGGGCCTTCCGTGGGCGGCTACTATACTTATTTCAATGGAGCTTTCTCGAACGATACGACATTGAAGGCTGATTTTCTCGCGATTAACGAGAGCTTTAGCGAGATCCTGGCGTTTACAGGTGCCGGACCCGGCAATGTTGGTGCAACTTCTCAATTCAATTCTGGCGCCGGTTCGGCCAACGTGACGAACTTTGTCGCGGCCCAGAATTTTCAGTACCGTTTTCCAATCTCCGCGGGACTTTGGTTCGAGCCAACCGCTGGCTACCGCTATGTCAACTCCAATTACGACGCAGGAGCCGCGGCTCTAGGTCTGCAAGACGGTTATGACTGGCGCGTCCAAGGTGGTGGACGCCTCGGTATCGAGTCATTCTGGAACGCGGTGCACGTGACGACAACCATCACAGGTCTGGCTTACAGCGACGTCAAAATCGTCGGTGGACCTATCACCGGGGGCGCAACGACCGGCTCTTTTGCCGGGGGCACGGTGTTGCCGTCCGACGAGGGCAAAGTGCGCGGCTTAGGCATATTTTTGGCCAATTTCGACTACGGGCGCGGGTTTTCGACCTTCGTGCAGGCAGACGTTTACGGCGGATCCGGTCTGTTCGGCGCCGGGGGACGTGTCGGCGCTCGCATGCAGTTCTAGCCCTATAAGTGTGATCAAGTAAGTGCGACCAGGTCACTTCACTTATGCTCCAGCGTTCGGCTGGAGAATCTTGATGTCGCGCGCTGGCGGGCGGGGCGGCGTCCGGATGCAGTTCTGAGCAGAATCTTCGATCAGGGCTTGCCAATGCTCCGGCCGTGAGCCGGGCATTTATCGGCCGGATTTCCGGCTATGAAACCGTTCAATCATGATCTATCTTTTGCATCTGGGGTGAGGATGCTCCGATGCTTGGAAACTCGAACAGGGCTCTTCAGCTCATTTGTTTGATTGTCGGCTCAGCGGGCGTGCTTTCGCTCCAGCCGCAAGTCGCCCGCGGGAGCGACGATATCCAGCTGTGCGACAATTCAACGAACGATCCTGACGAAGGAATACCCGCCTGCACGCGGATCATAAACGGCTCGCAGACATCCAAACCCGAAACCATCTTCAACAATCGTGCTAACGCGTGGTTTCGCAAGGGCGTCTATTCCAATGCGATCGAGGACTACGGCGCGGCAATCGACCGCAATCCAAGGTTCGTCGAGGCGTTCAGAAATCGCGCGTTTGTTCTGATCAATCAACACGAGTTTGATCGCGCCATTATTGACCTCAACCAGGCGATTATTCTGGACCCCAAATCCTCTTTCGCGTTTTATCTTCGCGGTTTCGCCCTGGTCAGCAAGGGCGAATTCGAGCGATCGATCCGGGATTTCGACGCTGCGATTGCGCTCAAGAGCGATTATTACGCTGCCTACCTGCATCGTGGCGACGCATGGTACCGCAAACGGGAATTCGAGAAAGCACTTAAAGATTTCGATCAGGCCATCAGGATCGCGCCGAAAGATCCAACAGCTTTCAACGAGCGGGCTCAGGTCTCGATCGACCGTGGCCAGTACGACCGCGCTATCCAGGACTACAGCCAGGCCATCGCGCTCAATCCGAACGATTGGCGCGCCTACAGCGGACGTGGGGAGAGTCTCCGGCTGAAAGGTGATCTCGATGCGGCGCTGTCCAGTCACAATGAAGCAATCAAATTGAATGCGAAGTCGACCGACGCTCTCATCAACCGAGCGCTTGTTTGGAAGGACAAGAACGAACTCGATCAGGCCATTTCCGATTACGACGACGCTCTCTTGCTCAACCCGAAAGAGGATCGAGCGCTCAGCAATCGAGGGGAAATCTGGCGACTCAAAGGGGACTTAAACCGATCTCTTGCTGATCTCGATAGAGCCATCGGCCTGATTCCAAACTCAGCGCTCGCGCTCTGCCGCCGCGGCGATACCCTTAGGGAACGAGGTGACCTGGATCGATCAATCAGCGATTTCTCCGCCGCTATTGCTGTCTCTTCTTCGGCCATATGTGGCTACACGGGCAGAGGCCTGGCTTTGGAGAAGAAGAATTCACTAAGGGAAGCCAAGGCGGACTACGACAAGGCGCTAACGGTCACGGCCGAAAAGGATCCCGATCCTGTCTCGGGTAGAGACGCTCAACAGACAGCCCGCATCCGCAGCGCCAAGCTGGCCGAAGACGCGCGACTGGAAGCCGAAAAGCGCGTGCAAACAGAGAAAGAGCAGGCGCGGTTGGCAAACGAGAAATTGTTGGCAGACAAGGCGGCTCAGCAGGTCCCGGCAAAGCAGGCGCAGGAGGACGCAATCCGAAAGGCCGCTGAAACAGCGCAGGCAGCGAAAGATGCCGAGAAACTTCGGTTGGCCAACACTCCTCCTAAAGTCGTCATCGATCAGGGAAGGCGGGTCGCACTCGTTATTGGAAATTCAGCTTATCGGAACGTGCAATATTTGCCTAATCCCTCTCGAGATGCCGACGCAGTGGCAGATGCGTTTCGCAAAGTCGGATTCCAATCCGTACAAGTCGAGCACGATCTCAACCGAGACGATATGATCAAGGCTCTACGAAAATTCGAAGATGTTGCCGCCGCCGCGAACTGGGCCGTGATATATTATGCGGGCCACGGTATCGTTCTTGACGGCCAGAATTACCTGGTTCCCGTAAATGCAAGACTTGTCTCCGACCGGGACGTGCAGGACGAGGCGGTAGCACTCGATCGCGTTCTGGTTGCGACCGAAAGAGCAGCGAAGTTGCGGATGGTTCTGCTGGATGCGTGCCGCGAGAACCCCTTTGTCGCCAAGATGAGGCAAACGACGGCTTCACGTTCGCTGTCGCGAGGACTCGCAGCCATTGAGCCTGGTGTTGGAACACTTGTTGCGTATGCAGCACGAGACGGCCAGGTCGCGCTGGACGGAAACGGTGACCACAGTCCTTTTGCCACCGCGCTCCTCAATCATCTTCAGACGCCGAACCTCGAAATAGGAATGTTTTTTCGCGTGGTCCGGGACGACGTGCGTTACTCGACCCGGCGCCAGCAAGAGCCTTTCGTTTACGGTTCCTTGCCAGGCGAGGATTTCTATTTCACCATCAAGTAGAAGATGCGGGCGCTTTTCTCCGATGTGAGCGTTGTTCTCAGGCCACGGGTCTGAGGTCTTGCTTTCGGTAAGCCTACGGCAGCTGCTGATCGATATCGCTATTTGGATGATCGACGACCCTTTGCCTCATTGCGGAGCAGCCCTCAATTGCAGAGCAGCCCTTCGAGAAATTTGCCGGGTGGTCGCGCTTCAGGCTTGAACTCTCGACTGAATCTTCGTCTCTACCTCCGGCTTCATGAAATTTCTAATCTCACTGTCCATCATACATAATACCGACAGCAGCTTGAGCGCCTCATTCAGTCAACGATTACTGACGATCCTCTCGAATTTCACTCCTTGTTCTTCCTCCAAGGTCTTGTCATCGATTCCAACTAATCCTCTAAACGGTGCTATCTTCGGAAGGTTGATATTTTGACTGAGAATGTGCATCCTGATCTCAGCCGGAAGTTGTGCAAAATTTCTGTGCGACTTGAATGCCTCCCTCAGATGACTGCTGGCGAGACTATCGACGATCCCTGCCTTATCGACATGGCCTCCCAAATTGAAATAACTCGCTTTTGAGGTAACTGTAACTCGCCATTGCTCTGCGCGCGGCTCCAGGTCCGGTGTAGTCAACTTGAGGTCCGGTGTGGCCAGCTTGGCTATCTTGAGCTCGCTCGGCCGGTCTGTCTTGATAAAACCTGACGCTGCCGGAGTTTTCTTTGGCGGCGGGGACGTCAGGGCTTGATCGGCCGGATTCTGGCCTTCGACGGCGAACGAGCGATCAGGATCTATCAGCGGAGTCAGCGGAAAACTAGCCGATGCCGCGCCCGGTCGGCCGGTCGCGAAACCCGGAATTTCGTATGCGGATCGTTCGACAGACGCTGCGACGCTGGCGAGTTGAGGCGCCTTTTTGATCGGCGCCGGATCGGATTGCAACAAAACGACCGCTTCAAAAGTCACCACGCCAGCGACAATCGTCACCGCCGATACTGCGCCGATCAGAGGCCAATCCATAGTCACCTCCCAAACCTTGCTCGCATTCCGGCCCTTGTTCTTGGCCTTGCAGTACCCCGGGAAAACGTGTCCGCCGGGCCGACCTTCGGCCACGAATTAACTAAAAGGCCTTCGAGAAATCAGGGAAAGGCCGGCCCGACAAATCATTGGATGATGTAAGATTTCGCGTTGAATGACCATTTGGCCTCGCGTAATTGGCTGGTCGTGTCATCGGGAATGCGCAGTTCGCTAGTCCATTTGGCTAAATAAGCCAGCGTATCGGATTGACTTTTTACTTCCGGCGGAACATCCGGCAGGTCCAGTATTTGTACCGGCTGTGCGCTCAAGATCGCGACAACCATGGCCTGGCCGCTTGGTGGCGAAACGACGTATTCGACTCGGCCAGAGGGATCTGTTGCGAGCGGTATCGCCAACGTGCGGCCTGGCTTGATGTAATTGCCGTTGGGCCGGGCGGCTCGCACAAGCGAAGCGGTATTGGGATAGATTTGGGTCAGATGTCCCGTCGCGTCGACATCAAGTAGCACGAGGTATCCCGCTTTCTTGCTCGTTACTCGAAAAGAAACCCGCGAGCCGACACTGACGGTTTGGCCGGGCAGCATCTCGACCGACACCTCGGCCGAGTTTGCGACTTTTCCGGTCCTGAGATCGTTCGACACGGTTGGCGAACTCGGCGCAATCCCACCGGCAGCCGGCGAGGCGCTCGTCGGGCCAGTTGCCGGCTTTGGGGTTGCGGAGTCGCTGGGAGGGGTCAGCTGAGACGGTGCTGACGGCGTGGGACCCGACGGTTCGTCTTGCGGGGCCATATTTCCCGGCGTGGACGTTACGGACGGCTCAGGGGCCGGCGGCACCCTTCCTTCCAGGATAAGAACCGCCGCGAAAGCGTGTTGCGCAAAAACGGTTAACGCCGCGCAAACACAAAAACGTTTTAGAAGAGTCGTTATCGGCAACATGCCCCACCTCAGGGTGCCGTGAAAAATCCAATGGATCCCCACGCGAGCGTCGGAAGGAAGGAGCTTGGTCATTATCTTGATTAATTGGCCAGGAGCCCTCCCCTGATTAAGTTGGAGCAGTGCTTGTTCCAGACCAGCCAGACACTGCGTCGAGGAAACGGCCGCAACCTGCTCCGCCCCTGGGGTTTCCGCACCCGGGGCGATCATACTATTTGACATTTCCGGCGATGGCACGATCCAAATGCTCTATCCGATTGGGTCCGACGCCGCTGAAACTCAGGCGGCAAGCGTTCGGCTTCCACTGTGCGTCGATCAACGTGGTGAGGTCGCAGGTCCCCATTGAGCGTATCGACCTGTCGATGTCTCGGGCGTCCGCGACTGACCCCTTGAGCCGACGAAGGTGTTCATACGCATCGATGCCGATAATCAGGCCGCGGATGGCGCCGCCGTCGGGTTTCTGCAGGTAAAGCGCTTCGGATGGAGCGGAGAAGCTGGTCGTCATGGCAGTCATCGTCAAAAGTGCGACGACGAAAATCATGGAGAGTGGCGAGCGCATGACTGATACCTCGGATGCCGGTTAGCGGACAAACTCGACGCGGCGGTTCAGTGCGTAGATATCGTCCTGACTGAGGCCGGCCGAATCGACAAGCTTGACCGGCTCGGTTGAACCAACCCCTTTGGTTTCGATCGCCGTGCCGACCCCAGCCTCTTTGAGGTAGGCGGCGACCGCTTCGGCGCGTGCCGCCGAAAGTTTCATATTGTTCTCGTCACTGCCACGGATATCGGTATGACCGACAAGGGTGATACGCGCAGGCCGCTGCTCCTTGAGGGCGTCCGCCAGTTCGCGGACGGCCTGCTCGCCGATCGATGTAAACGTGGTTTTGGCATATTCGAACGTGATCGGAATCGGGACGGCCTGCGGCGTGATCCCGCGAACCTCCCGCGAATAGATGCCGCCGAGCGTGCCGTCGCGCTGATCGCGCGCCGTCTGGACGAAACGCGTGGTGCCATCTGCCATCTTGACGTTGGCGGCCAGCAGCCGGGCCTGCGCCGAGCGCGTCAGCAGCCCCTCGATTTCGAATTTCTCCGGCCGGGCCGGCGTGAGCGTCTCATTCTTGACGATGGCAATGGCGCGATCATAGGCTTCGGCGGCCTCGGCAAAGCGGCGCTCGCCGAACCGGACCTCGCCCAGGGTCGCCGATGCTTGCCACAGCACCTCGGTGGTCTCCGCGGCGGTGAGCAGGCGTTCATACTCCCCCACAGGGCGCCCGCGGGCCATCAGGATCTGGGCCGCGGACAGGCGAAGCGCGGCAAACCGGAGTTGGGCCCGGGTCTGGAATTGCCCGCAGTCAGGACTGCCAGCGATCTTGTCGATCATCGCCTGCGCTTCGCCCTCCTGAGCGGTGTCGATCGCATGATTGAACTGTTCAATCAGGGGATTGCAGTCGGCGGCCAAGGCGGGGCTCGCCGTGGCGAGAAAAGTCGCTGAAATTGCGGCTGCGAGCCGATACTGCCTTTGAATGCTCTTCCGGATCATTTTTGGGTCCGTGCGGCCGAGTAATGGTTGCCCGCTGAACGTTAAAAAGGCCTTATACTACAAAGGCGAGCCGGGGACAAATGAGGTAGTTCACATACCGATGCAAATCCGCCGGCCGTGCCGACCCGATGATCGAAGTTAGGATTTTAGGGGCCGCGATCCGGTCGACAATTGATTGATCCTTGACGCCGGCCAGCCGCGCGTCGGATTGCCAGTGCGCCCGGAAGCGCCGCATCGCCTCGCGCGAGGCCGGGTCTGGCAGCGACACATGAGCCGCTGGCGGATGTAATTTTCGCTGACGAGACCGCAGCGACCGCCAAGCACCCCGGCGGACGCGCACCGGCCGATCAGCAGCGTAGCCATTCCGGCCCGTAGCCCGAGCATGGAAAATGGGCTCTGCAAAAACAGATCACGTTCAAAAAAAGCGGCTTATCACGCGAAACGGAGCTTAGTTAGTAGTTCAACAGAAGACCTGCGGAATTCTTCGGATCCGGTCGCCGAGACATCTGCCGAGCCAAAATGCGTGAGGAGGCGACGGCAGCCTAATGCTTGCCCTTTTTCATCTGCAACCGGCCTGCCGACGCTTCTTTCTTCTGCGCCCGGCCTGTCGGCGCTTCCTTTTCGGCCTGGTAAGTGCTTTGAGCGACGACCATGGTGTCGTCGGCCAGCGCCTTGAAACGGACCGGCTGATAGCCGCGCGCCAGCAAGGCTGCCAGCGGATAGACGTTGCGGCACACGCGCCCATTGCAGCCACCGGTGGATGATTCCATCATCTCGGCCATGCGATCTGGCGTAAAGCGCAGGAACAACATGACATGCGAGCCGGGTTTATTCAGCGCGTCCCCCGGGCGTAGGTCCCACGGATTTGTAACAGGCTTTGCAATCGCCGGAATTGCCGCCGTGGTGTAGTGGACCGCAAGGCCCCAGGCCGCGCTCACAAATGCGGAGCAGTCGACGCCCGCGACATCGTTGCGCGGCGCGTTGCGGGTGCAGACATTGCCGGCTTTGACGCCGCGCTCTATTTGCGAACGGAAATTCGCCAGCGAACCGTGGCAACCCCAGCAATAGGGTACGCCTCGCACCTGCTGTCCGATCTTGCCCTGCAGGTACCATGGCCGTCTGATCCGGCCGAAACCGGTGCAGGCCGTATCCGGGTCGCTGCCGTAATTCTGCGGCGTGACCTGCCATTGTATGCCCTCGAATGCAAAGGCGGTCTCGACGACCTGCTGGCGATTTGATGGACGTACCGCTGCGATCGCTGTAAATTTGCTCGGCTGCGAGATGGCAGTATTCTGATTGCGCGGGGGCCGCACATCGATTGCCTTCGCGTTGCGAAGCGGCCGGAAACCGACGCCGACCACGTCGACGCCCGATCGCTCGGTCCGCAGAAAATAGACGTCGCCATCGCCGGAGATTGTCACGAAGCGGCGGGTCAGCGGCGTGTTGGCCAGCGGAAGCTCATAAATGCCTTCGAGTTCGCCATTAAGCGCGTAACGCGCGACGAAGGTTGCTGCGCCGGATGAGACGTCCGGGATGTTCTCCGCCAGGATGTAGATACGGTCGTTGTTGTCGATTTCGAGGAATTCGACGGCGCCCAGTCTGTTGCGCACGCGCAAATGAATTTTGGCGACGGCTTCGTTGCCGTCTATCGTGCGCACTTCGACAAGCGCGTTGCTGTCGCCCTTTTCAGGCGTAATATCGGCGACGACGGAGCCCCGGCCGCGCGAGGCTACATATTGCCGGCTTGGCTGGCGTCCCTGTTTTAAAGTGACGGCGCGTGTATTTTGGTCGAGCAGTTCGAGCGCATTGCCGGGTGGTTGCGATCCCATCTGTGCAAAGGCGGATGTCGCAAAAACGTCATCGACAGCTCGCGAGCTAACTTCTTCCAGCTTGATCGTCGCCCCGTCGACGCCGCGGGTCGATTGTGCCTCCGCGGAGGCCTTAAGGGTGCGGATGCCGCCGTCCCAGACTAGAATCTCATCTTTCCGCACCAGAAGATCGCTCGGCTGTACACTCTCGGGCATCTTGAGAATGCTTGGTTCTTCGGCCGGCCGTTTCGGATCGAATCGCACAATGCGCTGGTTGAGCTGGTCGAGCATGAAGAGGTTGCCATCCGCGCCAGCTGTCAAGGCCAGTGGCCCGGCAAGTTCGACGTCTTCGCTGGCGTCGGCGATTCCCACGGAGTTTGCCGAATCGCCGCTGCTGAATCGCTTGATGACAACGTCATCGGCTGTGGCTGCTTGAGGGAGCAATACGGCAAATGCGGTAGCAAACGCGAACGCTGACCACCTGTTTCGCGACATGGTCGCCTCGGTGAAATTGATCAAAAATCAGCCGCAACTCTACATCGCGTCAGGCGGAAAGTCAGCACCGCCAAGAACAAAAGCAGATTTTGGGGTCCGATCAGGGCCGAGGCGCCGCGCTCGCAGGCAGTTTTGACGGTTTAGCCGGACGAGAATAGGCTAGGTCTGCAATTCCGTGATCGCTGGATCGTTGGAATTCGGTAATCCAAATCGACCGTCGATACTGTAGAAAATTTGCACTTTGGGGCAACAACAATGGCGGCAAACCGGTTCGAGCAAGTCAATGAAGTGCAGCCTGACGCCATCACGCTCTCCCTGCGTAAGTCTGCCAGCGGCGAGGTCGGCGCGGTGATATTTCCTGCAACGGCGAGTGGCGGCAGATTGAACGAGGACAAGATTAGCGGGGAATTGCCTGCGGTCGATGCTTTTCGTTCGGCGATCAAGTTGGCAAACGAAATGAAGGTTGCCATGGTGGTAATGGACCCTGAGGACGTTTGGAAGAAGGATTGGGGCGAGCTTTATACGCCAATCGATGGCTGATTTCTTTGAAGCCAACGGGTGGAGAAGGTGGTCCCGGTTTTCGGGACAGTTTGGCGGCAGGGTGAAGCTGGATTTCGGGATTGATTACGCCGGAAGTTTCTTCTCGTTAAACTGCATAACGTAGACCTCACCGGGCTGACCGCATGGAAACCCAATATGAGCCCTAGTGCAACTTCGTTTCGAGCAATTCGACTCTTTTTAGCAGGAGTGATCATGAATTGGCTGTGTCCAATAACAATGGTCGTTTGCGCACTTGTCATGAGCACATCCGTCGCGATCTCAAACGACACGGCGGCAGAGCTTTCGATCGGAGGACTTCAGTTTACCCATGCCGCGAATGTCGCCATGGAAAGCGAAGAACTGAAAATATCTCTAGAGCGCGTTAACGTCCGCTATCAGTTTACAAGTACATCATCGAAGCCCGTCACCCTTACAGTTGCGTTTCCGCTTCCCGATATCGATTTGTCGGAAGGCGAGAGTATCGCTTTTCCATCGAACGATCCTGTCAATTTCGTCGATTTTGAAACGAAAATTGATGGCAGCCCGATTAAATTCAACATCGAGCAGCGCGCTTTTGTGGGGGACAAGGATGTCACCCCCCTGCTGAGCGAACTTAAGATTCCGTCGCTTCCGCTTGGAGCGCAACAGTTTCGCTCGCAGGATCTACCCGAAGCAGCCAGGGGCAGAATGGTCTCGGAAGGCCTGCTAATGCCGGCCGGCAGGAACGAGCGAGGACGCCCGCTCTATGGGCCGGCTTGGGTCGTGAGGACTTCGGTGTTCCGCGAACAGACATTTCCGGTCGGAATTCCAGTTTTTGTGGAGCATGCATATCGTCCGAGCGTCGGCGGTAGTTCGGATACAATTTTGCGAAAGGGAATTCGGCAAAATAAAGCCATGGCGAATGAGGTTGAGCGATATCGGCGCGAGTACTGCGTGACGGACGAATTTCTGCAGAAGTTGGACAAGATCGCAGGTGTGGGTCCGGCAAATAATGCGATGATCCAGGAGCGCCGCATCAGCTATGTGCTTAAGACCGGAGCAAACTGGGCGGGTCCGATCAAAAGTTTTCGGCTGTTGATCGACAGAGGCGGCAATGATCGCCTCGTTAGTTACTGTGCGGGTAAGTTGAACCCGTCCCCCACGACTTCCCTGGACGTTAGCGCGGCGAATTTCATGCCTGATCGCGACATCAAGCTCTTATTCGTCGGACGGTTCTAGCCCAAATGTTGTGCTTCGCCCGAATGTTAATCTCGTCCTCCAACCCGCATCCGGCATAAGATAGTTTTTGCCTTGATGCCGAATCCATCTCCAGCGTGATGAACGCGCGCTGAATCTGCTATTGCAGCCAGACGGGAAGATTGTTCAAGCACTCCATCCAGTTTGCGCTTGACGTTGGTCACGAATTGGACCTCGAGGCCCGACGACTAAAGCGCCGCGGCAATGGCGGTTCTATCATTTTCCGATTAACGAGAACGAGACAAATTCTAGTATTCGGAATTGCCAACCCCCGATGCGACGCGACGAGCGGGGAAACAGCATAGGCATCAGCGCGTGCAATACTTCTCAAAAGCGCTAGGACCTTTGAAATTCAAGCTTCGCCGTAGTTGCCCTGCTGTTAGTTGTTGCGGCTCGAATTCAATCAAAAAAAATCAATACTGCCGATAATTGTATGTCGCGTTCGTTGGGCTTGTAAGGTTCACGCGGATTTGGCTAAATTTCCGGTCCTTTGTCGCCCGAGGCCGATTGGTGCCGTTGACAACGGCAGCAGTGCCGTCGAACCTGAGCGGCGGTAAGATATTCGGCTTAACAGGCACCTCGGGGAAACTAATATGCCGCCGGCCTCCCGGATTACAGACATGCACACCTGCCCGATGGTTACCGTGCTGGTCCCTCATGTCGGAGGTCCTATAATACCGGCGTGCTGCCCCACGGTAATTATTTCCGGCATGCCGGCAGCCAGGATCGGCGATATGTGCATTTGTACAGGCCCTCCAGACGTCATCGTGAAGGGCTCCGCTACGGTTCTTATTGGTGGAAGCCCGGCGGCGCGAATTGGCGATATCACTGCGCATGGGGGCGTGATCGTCTCAGGTGCCCCAACGGTTATCATCGGCGGGTAGCAAACGGACCATCTGGTCGGTGTCGGGACTTACTTCTGGATAGTAAAATATCGCGTGGACGCATTGATCGTAATGTTTGCTCGCTGCGCCTCGCTGAGCGCCTGCAGGAAAAACTGATCCGCCGGTGTAGGACGGGGTTGCCGGAGCGAGTCGAGAACGCGAGGGGTCGCGACCGCCATGACAAGTTGCGGCTGAGGGCCGCTGGCGGTATCGTCGGAACGCGGTATGTCGATCGCGAACGAGAGGGCATCCGTGCCTGGTTTGAGAAGATAAGACATGTTCTGGACCTGCCCGTTGTCGGCAACGAGCAGAAGCTCCACAACACGGTTGGCGAAGTTCTCAATGTTCCCGACCAGCGTTTCCCCTGGCCGCAACTTGACCGACCCGAGCGAGATCCGCGGAGAGCGGACGCCATCAACACGAAGTCGGTTCAAAAACGTAATGGCTGGACATTGCGGTGGCGTCACGAGGCGGACGCCGATTGACGCCTCGAATCCCTGGCTTTTCTTGAAGGCTTTGTCCAACAAATCAAACGGCGCTGTCGAGGCGCCAAATCCTTCCACGACGGCAGCGCTCGCGCTGACTGCAACTGGCGTCATGAAAAAGCAATCACCCCCGTCAAATTGCTGGATAAAGCGACGAACGACGTCGCCGCGATTCGGAGTTTCCGTAGACAGTTTCGGCGTCGTAGCCGGCGCGTCGTCCGGTATTGGGCCGGGAGTCGAGGGGTTCAGAGCCAATGGGTTCTGATTCAACGGGGCTAAGGGTCGGGCCGTAGTAGCGACGGGAACGCTCCAAACATATTTGTAGTAGGCAACGCCGGAGCCACCGATAAGCAAAAGCACGGCGGCAGTGACCACGCCGTATCGAATCCAGGAGCGCGCTGGCTTTGGAGCTGCCCTTTCGACAGCGGTGTCTTTGGTGCGCTCAATTGGCTTGTTCGGCAGTTTGCTCGGCGAACCAACGCTCCAGTTTTCGATTTCCGCCATGGTAGGGCGGTCGTCGGGGTCTGGCTGAAGCATTTTTTCCAGCAGCGGGCGGATTCGAGCATCGACAGCACCCAAATCCGGGACCCGGCGCCGCTTCTCGACGAGCTGAAATTGGGTCCCGCCCATATCGAGCTTTTGTCCGGTCAAGGCGTAAAACAGCACCAATCCGAAACTGTAAATATCGGACTTGGCAGTGACGTCGCCTCCGAAAAGTCCGATCTGCTCGGGCGACACGTAGTTATGCTTGCCGGCAAAGCCGCTACCAATGATCGTCGCGTCTCCGATCTGGGTAGATCGGGCGATGCCGAAATCGATGATCTTGGCGCGAGCAACGTCGCCTTGCGGAACAATAATATTGTCGGGCGAGACGTCGCGATGAATGATACCGCGCTCATGGGCCGCGTTCAGACCGGAAGCAACCCTCCGCATGAGCCGAAGTAGAGCCTCCAACGTCAGCGGCCCTTCGTCCAGGATATCGGCGAGAGATCGGCCGTCGACGAATTCCATGGCCAGGTAGGGCCGCTGCAAAACCGGTTCGACGGTGAAAACGAAATATCGCACGATTGCATCGTGCATGAGATAGTGGAGTGCCGACGCCTCCTTCCGAAACAGCGCAAGCGCAGCTTCATTTTCGCCCATTTCGGGCAGCAACATTTTGATTGCGACGGCAGTGCCGGTTTGAATTTCGTGGCTCTTGTAGATTTCACCCATTCCGCCGACGCCGATCATATGGTCGATTTCGTAGATACCGTTGAGTCGAGTTCCAGCCGAGACCCCGTGATGCGCCGTCCGAAATCGATCATTGGAGTTCACGCGGTCACTCCCAAACGTCGGTTGCCGGAGGCTGTTGCAAGATTGCGGCTGGAACCGTGCGTTCCTTCTTGGACAACTGCCTCCGCGGCCGAACAACGATGACGGTTACATTGTCGAGACCGCCCCTTTCGAGTGCCAGGTGGACAAGCGAAGCGGATGAGGTTTGCGCATCATGGGTTGAAACGCATTTCAGGATTTCGTCATCTGCGACGTGTTTGGTCAGCCCATCACTGCAAAGAACGAAAATATCACAATCCTCAAAAGCGCCGGTTACGATTTCGAGCTCCGGATTGTCTTGAACTCCGACCGCTCGCGTAATGACATTGTTCGGCCAACTCTTGGCTTCCTCGGCGGTCACAGCGCCGCTCACCAGCATCTCCTCGATCTCAGTGTGGTCGCGCGACACTTGTCTGATGGTGTCGCGCCTTACCAGGTAAAGACGGCTGTCCCCGGCCCATACGCAGGCATAGTGGTCCTCCGAGATGAGGAGGATTGCGACAGTGGATCCGATTACAACACCGCCGCGCTGGCGGCTCATCTCGAGAATCTGGCGGTTTGCGAGCAAGATCCGGCTTTCCGTTTCTTCGAGAAGCTCAATTGCGGAGCCTGCGGCGGCGATCGTGTCGAGGGCCTTAACAATGAGTTGGCTGGCTACGTCCCCCGCTTCGTGCCCACCCATCCCATCGGCAACAGCCCAAAGGCCCGCATCGTTTCGCACCAAACAAGAATCCTCGTTTCTCGGCCGGACGTTGCCCGGATGGGTGGCGGAACCTGCATCAAATGCGAAAAGTGGCTGGTTCATTGATACTTCGCACCCCTTTTTATGAGGCACTCGCGGTTTCATTGCCGGCCATGATACCGGTCAGCATGATCGAATACCGGAACGGATCTGGCATTCCACGTGAGCAGAGCGCCATCGGGGGAAAGTTTCCGCCACCTTCCGTCCACCAGAAACTCGCGGCCGCCGAAGACTCGTGATTGCTTTGACGCAGTTTGAGCAACGAATCCTGAAATCTCTTGCCGGCCGTAATGGTACCCACCATGGTGTCGCCAATCGCGAGGACCTCGGCCGAGTCGCGGACGCTGGCTTCCGCAAGCGGCGTCGGCATTGCGTCTAGCGCTGTCGAAATTTCATCGAACGACTTGGCTTGATCGAGGGTCGAAAGCAAAAACTCCTCCGCCGCGGTGAACCATTGATCTTGGGCGTTCAAATCCGGCGGAGGAACGGAATGCGATGGATCCGCCATCGCGAGCAGCGTTAGTGGATAGTAACGTCCCACGCCGTCCACTGATGGCATAATCGCGCCGACGACTGTCGTGCCGGAGATGTCCGCACCGAGCCAAAAACGCCAGACCGGCGCGGTGAGAAATGCATTCTGCCATTGCGCTCCCAGCTGGTGGCGGCTTGCGGACATGCAGGCCTGAATCCAAGGCTCCCACATTTCGAGAAAACGGCGCGGTGTGACCAACGCAATAAAGTCGCGTTTCGCGCCGAGCTTTCCGAACAAACTGCAATGCATGGCCCGTCAAATTCCACTAGGACAACGAAAGTCCCTCAAGGCGCTGAGATTCAGAGGATTTCTGATCGATCCCGTCGTGATTTGATACTTTAGCTCGCGGCCGGCGACGATAAAGGTTGCGCTGGCGGTTTCTGCGCGAGCGGTCATCGACCCCGCCTCCAAAATCCGGAACAGCGACCATGGTCCGGTGCGTTCGAGCACCGACGGCGGGCTCGATGCATCGTTGGTGACGGAAATCGCTGCTCTCATAGATGGTCCGGGCCATTGAACATTCGTCGGCGCGACAGTCACCGGTTGAACCGGTTGAGACGATGTTCCAAAACTCGAGCTCGGTGCCGGCGCGGTCGGGCTTACTATAGCCGTGCCCCCCAATTCGATCCTCGCGCTTGCGCCGGCGCCGGTGATCACGGCGGGCAGCACGGAGAGCGCGACCATCGGCAGATTTCCTCCGTTTTGGAAAAACGCGTCGCGGATATACGCTGCGCGCTGAAATTGCTTCAGCGTATCGGCCGACAGCGTACTGCCTACAGGGCTTTCCTTTCGCCACGCCCATTCTGGTTTCGATGTGTCGGCGTAGGGAGCGAGCGACTGGGTAAAAAACTTGTCCAGTAAGCCGTTCGGACTGAATAACTTGGAGAAGTCTCCCAACGGCACCTCCTGATTGCTCCCGCGGGTGAACGGATAGCGATTGGCGATGGTTTGCTGACAGACTGGCGTGACCTGATCGCGTAGCGTCACGAGCAATTGGCCGGCCGTCGAGGCCGCCATGTCGCCTTCGAACTCGGCCGCGGCGCCCCGCAACATGTCTGAAAACGGCGGCGGCATTCGGGCTGCGTTGTTGCGGAGGGCCGCGACCTGGGTTTGCAGCGCTGCGTTCGCCTGCGCCGTCAGCAGGGGATTCTCGATGATCAGCGTAAGGCTTTGCGCGATGTCGTTCAGGTTCGCGATCACGGAATCGATGGGCCGCTTTGTGCTGTCGCCTTCGAGAACGGCATGAAACGGCTTGAACTGAGCCTCGATTTTGGTGCCAGGAGGGCCGTCCTGTGTGTTGAACAAGATCGCCAATGTTGCGGTCTTGGGATCGGGGGCACGGGCCGCGTTGCCACTATTTGCCGGCTTCGGCCGCTCACGCGTCAGTACTGTCTCCTCGCGGATCGATTCCAGTATCAATCTCAACGGCGAGGTGGGCGCGGAGACCGCGCGCAAGGCCTGATACCTTGGCTTGTCGGCAAGCAGCTTCTTCATTTTCAGCTTTGACAGCGCGCTGCGCCAAGCCGCGATAAAGTCGTTGCCATAGAGATCGAGAAGATTGTTGGCGAGATTGTCATACTGCTGACTGAGCGCCGCTTGTTGACCGGCTTCGCCCAGCACCCAGCGATCGCGCTTCACTCGCTCCGACAGGTTGGCCAGTTTGGCGATGAACTTGTCCTGGAAACCGCTGTAGGTGAAAAACGCGGGAACGCTGATCGCGTCGAGCGATTGGCCTCGATCAGCTTCGAATACATTGGACACATCGAGACCGCCTTTCCGCGAAACTATCCAGTCGTCGGCGGTCGACGCCCGCGCTTCCGATTTCAGCAGTTCGTAAGCGCGCTGGGAGACACTCAAGCGTGCCAAGGTCTTCTGGGCTTCCGAGACGAGACGGCCGTCGAGTTCGACCAGCGGCGGCTCCTCGGTTTCCAGCGCAAACATCGCGGACAGATGCTCCTCAAGAAGCCGGCGACCCTCGGAATTGGTCGGGCCAGGATAAAGGTTCTCCGCCCAATCGCGTTGCATCCAGGACTTAATGAGTTCCTGGTCCGGCGGCTGAAGGCCGCCCAGCATCATATAAACTTTCAGAGCCTCGTAGACGAAACCTGCATCCGCGATACGCGTGTTGAGCTGCTCCTCGAGGCGATAAAGCAGCCGCGGCCGGAACAGTCGCTCGAGCGCGGTATGATAAGCGGTTTGCGACGACGACTGCAGGCGATCGCGCTGACTTAGGCCGAACTTTGCAGACGCCGGTGTAGGCGTTGTCCGGTTGCCGTACCCTACCGGCACATTCCTCAACCGATGGAGCAGCGGCAAGACTTTATGCAATTCACGATCGTCGATCACGGTCTGCTTCACGAGAGGGCTGGCCGCGGCCGAATATTCGTCGTCGGCCTGCTCGTTCTGATCAATCAGATCGCGGTTGTGCTTGAAGCTAGTGAGCCAGGCGACCGTCAGTCCGACCGATATAAGGCCCACCAAGGTCAAAGTGATCGCCTTGAGGATCAACGCCCGCCTGATCGCGGCCCGATCCGTCGAAACCCAATCGGCCTCCCCAATAATCACCTTTGAAATCAAATCGGTTAGAAAAAAACTTTTTCCGACGCCGGAATAGCCGGTGGTTGCGACCTGTTCTGCCCCGAAGCTGCGAGCGAGCGAGCCGATTAGTTGGTCGATCGGCGTGCCCTGCTGCGTACCGGAGGTAAAATAGAAACCGCGCAGCGTGGCGTTAACGTGATAGCGGGTGGGCTCGAAGATCTGATTGAGGAAATTGAACACGACATGCTTGAGACGCGCCATTTGCGTCGGAAAGCCGAACAGCGACACGCGATAATTAGGCGAGGGCTCTTCCTGCAGGCGGTCGATCGTGTCCTCGCTTAGCCACTCCAACAGTTGATCGAATTGGTTCGGGATCTCGCCAACCATGTTTTTTTTCTTAGTAGCGGTCTGAAACGTTGCGCCCCAAACCTGGCGGCGGCCGGCCTCATTTAGATAACTGAAATATTCGGTAAAACCTGCTACCAGGTCGGTTTTGGTGAAAAGCGCGTAGACCGGAAAGTCCACCTTGAGACGCTGATGCAGGTCAAGCAGGCGCGCCCGGATCGCGTTGGCATGCGCGGTAATTTCGGCCGCCGGCAAGGTCAGAAGATCTTCGACGCTGATCGCCACGATCACGCCGTTTATCGGTTGACGCGGACGGTTTTTCTTCAGGAGATCAAGAAAAGAAAACCAGCTTTGTTTGTCCGATTTGGCATCGGAGTCCTGCGTGGTGTAGCGGCCGGCAGTGTCGATCAGCACCGCCTCCTCCGTGAACCACCAGTCGCAGTACCGGGTACCGCCGATGCCGGCTATCGCCGACGGCGTTGCACCCTGAGAGAGCGGAAACTTCAAACCGGAGTTCACGAGCGCGGTGGTTTTCCCCGAGCCCGGCGGGCCGATGATGACGTACCATGGTAAGTCATAAAGGTAGCCTGATTTGCCGCCGCTCGCGGTTTTCAACGTCGCCAGGGCGTCCTTCATCCGCTCCTTGAGGAGCGGCTCATCGTTGACCGGTTCGCCTTCGCCAGCGATGCCATCGGCGATCCCCTGCGCGCTTTTCCGCCTGCGATAAAACGAGAAGCCGCCGAAACTCGCAGCGCCCGCTATGAGGAGGACTAGCGCGATGTCGCGGGTGATCGGGTTTTCGAGGGGGCGCCAATCGCCGATCGCGATCAGCGGACCGGCAAAATAGATGAGCGACGAGAGCGATCCGAGACCGATCCCGTACAGGATAATACGAACGATATCCCTGCCAACCATTCCGCTGTCGCCTTTGTCAACCCGACTGTTATTCGCTTCGCGCAATGAATATTTCGACACGCCGGTTTTTGGCACGCCCTTCCGGCGTCGCATTGGTGTCGATCGGTGCGTCGGCACCCTTTCCGTCGACGTCAACACGACCTGGATCGGAAAGGCCCTGCTTCAGCACCGCGGCCGCGGCCTTGGCGCGCTCCATCGATAGTTCAAAGTTCGATGGAAATCGCGTGTTGCTGATCGCCGTGTTGTCGGTATGGCCCACCACGCGGATTTTGCCCGGTTCTTTTTCCAACGTCGCCGCAAGACGTGCAGCCACCGGTTTGAATTGTTCGAGGACCGTCGCCTTTCCCGAATCGAACAGGATCAGGTTGCAGACCCGGATGACAATGAAGCTCGCGGTCTGATCGGCGGTCATCTTGCATGACGTGTTTTCGGCGGCGAGTGCGTTCCGAATTCTTTGCAGCTGGGTAATCCGATCCGGTGGCGGCGGCGGTGGTGGAGGCGGCGGCGGCGCGATGATCTTTCGCTTCAGTTCGATCTTGTCCGATGGATGTAGCGAGAAGGCCAATTGCGCGGCCTTCTCGGCGTTCGAAGCCAGCCAGGTCCGCAAGGTGATGAAGCCCGCAAACAGGAGCGCGGCGGCGACCGAAGCTACCAGCCAGGCGGGAATCCGGACCCGCCGTCGGCGATTGGCCAGGGCCTGACCGCGCCAATGCGGCGACAGATCGCGCATCACCTTCGGACGAACCCGCCGAAGCAGTTCGTACAAATTGCGCTGGATCATTTGCAGCCCGGCGATGCCCCCCGACGAGGTCCGGTGCATGCCTTGGAAGCCGAGCGCGAGGCAGGCATGCTGCAGTTCGAGGACCGGATAGTTCACCAGCGGATCTGCCTTGAGCCGGTCCAGAATTTCAAAGAATCGAACGCCGCCGACCCGTTCGCCGAAAAACCGGCTCAGCATGCTGTATTGGGCCCAGACGTGCCGTTCATCTGTGGGAATGTGCTGGACGATATCGTCGGCGGTCGCGCAAAGAATATATTTGGCGGTGTTGGCCTGCTGCTCCGAAATTCCCGCGGACCGGATGTCAGTCTCGAAGAATTTCAGGGCGTCCGCCACCTGATCCATCAGGCTTGCGAATGACGCGCGCATCAGTGCGACGCGAAGGCGGCCCAGCAGTTGAAGCAGAGGTCCGGCCGCCCGCATGATCGGGTTGGCGTTCGGCGCGACGAGATCGTCGACACGTAATACCGGCGCCGCGGGCAGGTTTTGCTGCGCTGTTGCCTGGTTCTGCGAAGAGATCCACTCTTCGGGCGTATGACTGGTGGGGGCTGCGGCGAACGGCGAGGGAGGCGCAGCTAGCGGTGCGACGGGCGGCGGAACGGGCTGGTATTGTCCCGCGGGCGGATAGGGCGAAGATGGGTTGTCGGCAAGTGGGTTTGGCGAGTAGGGGCTGCGGGCGCCCGGAACGGACGGTTGTTGCTCATTTGAGGATGGATACGGGGCTGGAGCCTGCGGCAGCCTTCCGCCAGGGTTGGGACGGATGATCGTCCGCTCACCACGCCCGAAAGGATTTACCGGTTTGTCCCTGTCGCTCATCGCCGATCTTCTAGAATTGCCCAGAGATACAGTTCGAGTTCCGGCCAGTCTCCGGAGAAATGCATGCCGATAGACGCGGCGTTGCTAAAGTCAGGCCAGAGCGGCGACTTTCTGTCCAGATAAAAATAGACGTGGTCGGTGATAGCGCGAATATGCGGTGGCGGCGACGGCAAGTGCACGAGGGGCAACCCCGGCAGGTTGGCGTGGACAATTTCGTTCATTTTAGTGTTCGGGCCAATCTTGAAAAGGTGCGGAAAATCGTTCTGAATTTCGACCAGCGGCCTGCGCGCGGTAACCTCGAGCACGAATGTTGCGTTCCGGAAAAGCGACCGGTCTCGGATCGGCGAGACGAAGGCGTTCTGCGCGCGCTCAATGATTTCGAGACTGATTGCCCGGCGTCCAAGTCTGGCGCTCAGGAACTCCTGAATGTCGCGCACCAGCGGTGTGAAGACGCTTTCCAGGTCATCGTGATCGTAGGCGGGATAATCTCTCGCCCGCCGTTCGGTCGTTGCAAACGTGGCAAGTTCGCCGGCGAGCCGAAGCAACTCGTCATACAGACGCTCGGGATGAACGTATCTCGACCGCTGGAAATGGATCAGCGCGGGAATTTGCCGATTCAGCAGCTGTAGTACGAAATAGTCCACACTCTGCAGGCCGCCCCCCGACGAGGGATCCACGGCATATCGCGCCAGTTCTTCCAGTTTGGCCTCGATCCAGCCGATGATGCGATTGAGCCACCCATCGATGACCGGATGGGCGGAGCACACCAGCATCGGCGGAACGAATTTGTCGTCAAACAGAATATTCTTGTCACGCACCTCGAGAATGCGCGCAATACCTAATCCCATGTAGCCTGGCTTGGCCGTTTTGCGCAGCTCAAAGGAAAGCCGCGGCGAGGCGATTTCGATCTCTTCTTCAATTCGAAGCGCGGACGTGGAGTCGATGAACGTCTCGGCGCCCCTGGTGTAGCGGCTGGCGCTGTCGGCGCTGGTCTCATCGACTTCGCGCGTGTTGGGCGCTGCCAGCGGCATCATCAGCCACGCGATCTGGCCGGCTGCGCCGTCCGGCACTTCGATAGCTTCCGGAATAGGACTGTCGGCTGGAATGTCGAACGGTGTTCCGTCCGGCATCATCCCGCTCGCGCGCCGAACCGCGAATTTGCTTTGATGCGCGAGATCTTGATCGATATCGATCTGCTCAAAGCCCCAGGGATAAGGCGTTACATGCCGGGTGCGTTTTTCGATGAGGTGCTCGACATATCGATCGTTCTGCTGCAGGTGGTGCGGACGCAGAAACAGACCCTCAGACCAAAAAACCTTGCTGTACCAAGACATTCTAAATCCGTTCAAATGTTCCGCGGGTCGAGCGACCGGCGGGTCTTTCGCGCAGATCCATCATCGCGGATTGATCCTGTCATCTTGATCGTAATAGTCTGCAAAATGTAGCATAAAGCCTTCGATTGCCGCACCGCTGTGTCTTCCGAAACTTGCCTTCCAGCGGACTAAGAATGCGTCCCAGAGACGGCTCTTTCGGGACCGCACCTTGTCGATGATGCTATCGTCGGCTTCCAGGTCTTTGGCGCTGTTGGCTGGGTCGAGAT
>Ga0193727_1000033_pt1 | contig 39810 bp, 74 predicted proteins | sample H2c2metaG_FD_143051 | JGI IMG/M metagenome (GOLD analysis project Ga0193727, IMG submission 143051) | Soil microbial communities from a riparian zone of the East river system, Colorado, United States - H2c2 | ecosystem: Environmental > Terrestrial > Soil > Riparian zone | place: USA: East River...
AAGATCACTGCCAGCCTTGGCGCCAGTAATTAATGGATTGGCCTGCTCAAATGATAAAGGCTGAAACTGCATGGCTTGGATAGGCATTAACCACCACCTGCGGGCATTCCCGCATAAGATTTGAATGCGTTACCAAGGAAACCTAGTTCTGCGCCCTCGATACCCAATTTTGATGTATTTTGATTCGCTTTACCTGCATAACCTAGAGATGCTTGGCTCATTAAATTATTGCCCAAACTTTGAGCTAATTCATTGCTTGCGCCATAGCCTACATCATTCAAATGACTTTCACCTTCCAATCCCATGCCTTGAATGCCTAATACATGCGAAATCCAATCGTTATAATCTTGATCGGCCAAATGGCCAACCATATCAGCTGTATTTTGTTGATGCTCAGGTGATCCCGCCATGCCGCCAGCGGCCTCAGCATGAGCTGCGGCTTGTTCAGCTTGTTTGACTCGCCAATCGTAGCCCGGTGATTGCCTGAATTGACTACCAATTTCATTCAATGAGCCGACAGGATTGGTCGCATACTTTTGGTATTGGTTTTGAAGTACAGGTTGAGCTTGTTTGCCTGCATCAATATAAGGATCATAATAAGGCTTAATAGTACCCGGAACCTTATTTAGATAAGGTTGAGCTGCCTTTGAAGGGTCTTCAAATTTATTGAAATCAGATAGTCCTGCGATGCCTAATGCACCGAGACCACCTGCTGCCGCTGTCCATGGGTTAAATGCCATAAATCACCTATATCCTTATAGGGTAACTATCGTGTGAAAAGTTCCACTTATGTTTATCTTACCTAAATTATTTGTTGAATCATATAGCAAAGTCCCGCCCGGACTATTGGTTAAAGCCGCTAGATTTGCAGCAGTTTGAGGCGGTATAAGCAAGCCTTCAGGTGAGAAATTTGTCTGCAAAGCAAGCGTTAAATTCTGGAAATACCATATCCACAAAGGGTGAACTTTGATATTGCCTTTTTCATCTTTCATGACAAAATCAGTCTCTCTTGGTAAATCAGGAAAGATTGCTTGTTGCTTTCTTGGGTTCATAATTATTGCCTTACATTAACAAGTCCATTTGTCACAACAAATCGTCCCATGCCCCAAAATCTAAATTGCATCACCACATCATTAGCTAATCCTAATTGCCACCATCTTAACATATTTTTATAAACCCCAATGGGGTTAAGGCTATTTGAAATGTAACTTCCAAATGATTCACCGCCATTATAAGAAAGCGCTAAATCAACTCTTGGTGTCACAGGAACAAATAATTCATTATTAGAGATGAGAAATGCAAAATCATTTGGATCAGATTGCTCGGCAATAAGATTAAAACCATCTTCAGTTAATAAAAAATCATCAAGCTGAGTGCCTAAAAATAAAGTACTACCTTCGGTTATTAAAAATTTACCATCTTCAGTAATTAGATTTGGAAATCCAAGATCAAGGTATTGATAATCTGTCGTACCTTGTTCAATGGTAAATCCAATATCATTAATAATAAAATAATCCTGTCCGGGCATTCTTACATTACGGCAAATTCTGATGCGAGGTATTTCTACGGGTAGAATTGTAGTAACAGCAGGTATAACAGAATTATCAGTAACAGTCGTATCATAAGTTGTATAAATAGTGTCGAATGCATAAAGGTTTCCATCGTTCTTGCTGACAAAATAATATTGGTTTTGAAAGAAAGCTATTTCCTTCGCAATGAAGTAATTCATGTTTTGATCACAAGCATGATAAAACTTCTTGGTATTAAAATCGTAGAATAATGAAAAATTATCAGTGTAAAAATTTATATGATAAAAAAGATGTCCATCCTGTCGATAGATAAAAGCCTCTGAATCTTCGGGTGCGACTAACTGAGAAAAAAGATAATCTATTCCATCGGTGGTGATTTTTTCAGGACGGCCACCATCTGTGAACATAATAATCGGGCCGGACTTTTCATTTTGCGCAAGCCATACGACCACTTCATCAGTTGCAGCAATGGTTGAAGCATTAATACAACCATAGTCAATGTTGTAACCTGTATTTCTCTGATAAGGGAAAAGTTGTAATCCATTGTCAAACCAAGGTTCTGTTACTGTATGACCCATAACATAAACCATGTTACCACCACTAGGGACACGCACAACTGCAACAACATTATCAGGTTTAGTCTCAAGTTTTCCAACGAACTGTGATGCAAAAGGAAATGTCACCGCAGGAAGAGATGTAATGTCATTTAAACGCCATTCATTTGTACCGGTTGATGCTGCAATAAAATAGCTATCATGAAATGTAATATAGCCCGGTACAAAATCGATTGAGATTTGTTGTAATGGCGGCGTCAAGTTTGTTGGATCATAAACATAAAGAGCTGTCGTGTCAGATATTAAAATCTGACCGCTATTATTTTCAGCTATAAAAACATCTGTCTCAGATGTTAAGAGCTGCCCAATGAGCGTCTTAATGAAAATGTAGGGTACATTAGAATTTGGATTAAAGATAATATCTATTAGATAGACATTTTGCTCATCAACTAAAATCATCTTTTGGAGAATAGTTGAGGAGTATATCGCGCGACCTTTGAGAGAGTTATTAAGCTCAGCTGCTGTGATAACAATTTTATAGCCTGCGTAGGGCACCATGAATGAATCTGATTCGAACATATTATAGGTACGCTCAACCGAAATCTTGGGGTATCGGCCAAATGTGCTACTTCCTACAATATTCAATTCCACTTCTTTAAAGCGGGGAGTTCGATTTATCATCTAACCATCCTTGGTCTAAAACTTAAGAAGGACGCCAGCCTTTACCGATATTGACGTCGCCCCAATTGTATCCACTGCCGCTCGTCAAGATGCTCGATTTAATCATAGATAAATCAGGTGGCGAGATATCCAATAATTGTTGTTGAATGCCTCTTAAAATCTGTTTTGATTCGGGGTTAAACATAATCCCATACTCAGAACACATATATTGAGCCAATGCATAACGTAAATACTCAATATAGGAAGAATCATAAACCGTTAGCATATCTTCTTGAAGCGTTACATCCTGCAAACCAAACTTACCCATGATCTTGATGGGATAGTTTCCAGCCGGAAGGAAATACATATAAATCGTGCCACCACCTACTTTTCGATTGAACGTCCAGTTAAAAGGTAGTGCTTGAATATTATCAACACGGCTTGATCCAAAGTAACGTCTACGTGTCGTGAAGTCAGTTGGATAACGAACCACATCGATATTAAAAGTCAGCGATTCAACAGCATAAAGATTGGGAATAAAATAGGCTTCCTGCCCTTGAACAGCAGGAAACTCATAGTAAGTCCAATAAGGAATAAAATCCGTTTGAATCGTCTTCCAATCTAAAAGCGCATTCAACAGCATCAAGCCATCAGTAAGCTGATCCCCTGAAACTGTCTGTGCGCCTCTAGCGACTATGCCCGATAGATACCAAGAGCGCGTAATGAGTTGCTGCGCGGTATAAGTCATCGCCATTACACGCTCCTTGTGTCATTAAGCTAATGAAACTGTGTAGCCACTAACCAGTACAGTTACAGCATCACTTGAACTTGTTACTTTGTAATCAATCTCAGGTTTAGATGAAGCAACACCACACATCACTTGAATAAAGCTTTGTTGTGGAACGCCAGCAGCTACACCTGTGATTGTCACTAAGCCCGCAGTTGCAGTGCTACCTGTAGGTCTGAACTGAACAACGTCACCAATTGCAGCTGGCGTGAATAGAACATCCAGATAAGCAATAACGAATGGATCAGTTGTAGTTGGGATCGCAGTAGACAAATCAATTGCAGTGAAACTTGTCGCATTACCAGCAGACAATACAGATACTTCAGGCTGCAAGTAATAAGACTTGCCACTAGAAATATTGAGAATTGTTGCAGCTGTAAAGTGAGCTGAGGCATCAGTCGGTGCAAATCCTAACAAGCGATAGGAGTCATAACCGGCTGGCAAAAGTGGATATGCGTTGCTTTGAAGGCTGATTAATCCTGCAACGGGTTTATAATTGCGGGAATCACCGATAATGTAAACAACGTAATTTGTACTTGCAGCAAGAGTTCCTGCATCTAAACCATTAGCACCAACGGTTGCTGAGTTTAAATAAAGAGGAGCCACTAAGTTTGACGTACCTAAAAAGTTTGCACTAAAAGGCATATCAACATTGTTGGTTGAATCTCTTACTTGACCGGGAGCGACAGCTAATACAGTAGTCGATGCCACAGAGATATTGGCGCCGCTAATGTAAAGATGAGGCAATGAATAAACTAGATCATTCTGAATCGTCAAAGTTGTCATAGTAGTTTCCTTTAATCCTTTAGTTAAAGGGGGCGTTAATTAAGGATGCCCCCTTATCCTTTATTAGCCCTGAGATAGAGGGATAATAGTTCTCATCGAATATTCAGGAACGACTACTGAACCCCATGTAGAGTCATAGATCATGCCTGTCTGGTTTTGCCCGAATAGAGAACCGTATGTTAAGCGCAGAGATACACCCGTTTCTGGATCGTATTCATTTGCTGTGTCATATGGTCTTTGTTCAGGTAATTGAGGCATAGCGATATAGAACGCATCGCCACCGACAACCATACCCGCTCTGTGAGAAGGAAGAGTTGATGCTTGCATACCAGCTGCTAATGGATTGTTAAGGTTCTGTCCATTTCCGCCAGCCCAATTAAGCGCAGGGAAAATTGAAACAGTTACTAAACCGCCAGATGTGGAAGCTGCATTTGCGAGAACTCGAACTTGCACAGGGTTGGCACTTTGGGTGTGCCCGATGAAAGTTAAGTAGCGCATATTAGGTTGACCGCTAACGCCGTCATTAAATTGCATCAAATCGCCAGATAAAATTGCGCTTGCATCAGAGGTGCCTGCACCTGAGAAAGTTAACGCTGTAACATTTTGTCCGGTTGGATCATTGGTGCTAACTAATGTCAGAGTTGTTCCATTGATACCTACGTTTCCAGAAACATGGATAGGCAGCAAGTTTGATTGGTAGTACTCAACTTTAGGACTTCCAAAATCACCTACTTCCCATGACATAGCAATTTCATCATTTCGCATTGGTACGAATTGGTTTAAGCCAGTTCCGACAATGGAAGGAATGATTGTGTCAGGTAAGTAGTGCTTGATGCCATGAGACACTGCGCCGTAGTTTTTGAAGAACATAATTTCCTGAGCAAGTTGTTGGTAACTTGTCAAAGGTGTCACGCCATTTCCGAAGAAACGATATGGGCCAGATTCAGTATGCAATGCACCTGTTGGAACAGATTGACCATTTTGATCAACGGACATAACAGGAACCGCACTGATAACATTCAATGCAATATTAGCTTCGATTTGATTCGCTAATTCTGCCATGAAGGATTTACCGAACACACGCATGTAATCTTCTTCACCTTTTTCTAAGTTGAATATGCGTTGTTGCGATGTAACTGCGAAGGAAGCATTACCTGCTTGATCGCAGGATAGAGATTGAACTCTTTGATCCGCACTTTGCCATGCTGCAACCAAACCATTGGTGACAGTTGCGCGAGGTGGTAAATCAAAGGTAACGACTGATCCAAGATTCGCTTGAATCTTATCAAAGTCTTTAAATTTTGTATTTGCTGTGCTGACAAAGCAGCATAGGTTTAATAACAAGCCAAGAGACGATCTTTGATACGTCTGTACTTGTTGTAAAATATTAGCAGGATAAACAGCCATGAGATCACTCCCTTAAATTCCATTTAGAGAGGACATGGGCTTACTTAGTGGTTACGCTCGATAATTAGGATTTCTCCGATAATCGCTAACCGACTTCATAGCACCAGTGTCCGTACCAGTATTAGAAGGTCTCATATGATTCAATGGAGATTTAGGTAACTTAAAGTTTTGTGCCGCTTCGTTGTCTTTAAGACGTTGCGACATTTTAACCATCAAGTTATATGCGAGTTTTGGCGAAGTGTTAATTAATTGCTGCAAGTTTCCGATTTTCTCGGGGTTCTGCGCAAGGTCATACATCACATCCGCTGTGTTATCCACCATGTTCGCAAGCTGCACGATATGAGGGATATTTTTAAACTCAACATCACCAACGGTTTGATCCCAATCCTGATATTTAGCTTTGCCTGTATCGAGTTTATTTGTAAACTCATGCGCAATTCGAGTGGCTTCCTGCTCATTCGATTTTTGCTGAGACTCCTGAATCCATTCGTCTCTCAAGCGTGAGGCTTCTTGGGCTGCCAATTTTCTAACATCGCTTTCAGTAACCTGTGGCATCCCGCCTAATAATTGCGGTTGAGATTGTGCCTGAGGTTGCGAGTTGGATTGCTGCTGTGATGACGTATATTCGCGTTTACCGCGCTCATACGCTTCCGCTTTCGCACGTCCAACGATGCTATCAACATCGGATTGCCTTAAAAGTTTTTCGCTTGTGTCGCTAGATGCCGGTTGTGCCGACGCTGACGACGTTGCTACAGGTTGCGAGCTAGAGTTATCAGAACTCTGACTCATTCCATTGTTTACCATTTCAGTCATAATGATTCCCTTCGACTATTAGCCCCGTCACGGTGATGTTGCCCCTACGTATCGCGTAAGTTTCGACTATTTTGCCCGATAGCTCGGTGGTACCTCGCTAATCCGTCACGAGTCTACGTTTTCTTCTTTGTCGCTTAATAACATTAGAACTATTTATTGCACACGTCAAGCACAATTAAAAATTATGCTTTACGTGGTGTAGTGCCCGCATCACGATTGAAATCAGACTTCTCACGTGGCTTTTGATTCATCTTTCCACCTTGTCCAACTTCCATATCACCGGGTCGCTGCATAACGCGTCCTATACCTTCTTTTTTCCCACCCTTTTCCATTTTCTCCATTTTCTCTTTCATTTCAATACTCCCTTTGGTTAATAACATTATAAGCATTTAAATCTTCTAATCCACGTATAGATAATAAAGTTTCTTGATCTATTGATCTAAACGCATAAGAACAAATTTTAGAACAAAATTTTCTTTCTTCACTATTCTTATAATCTTGTGGTGCAATATAGATCCCTTTGCAAGTATTGCATACAGCTTCCTTACCAAGCGTTCTATATCTCTTCATTTTATAAGCAGTATTGCATTTTCTGCATGTGCCATTAACATGACCTGTTTTCTTGATAATTATAAAATTTTTTTCATTTCGTAAAAATTCAATCTTGCAATGAGGGCATATTTTATAACCCGGACGATTTTTTATTCTCATTTCAAGCATACTCCATAGGCTTACCATTACACTCAAATATAACAGGCGCTGCATTCTCAACATTATATGAGGATGATTCATATTGATAGTATAGCTCAAATGCAAAAGCTAAATTCATCACAAATGAAAAAGTGATAGCAATACTACAAAACAATTTCTTCCACATTATGCCTTATCCTTTTTTCTTACTAGATTTTTTAGCACCTGATTTGCGCGCTGTATTAAGAGCAATAGCTATAGCTTGCTTTTGAGGCTTACCAGCTGCCATTTCAGTTTTAATATTAGAACTTACAGTCTTTTTGCTATCACCTTTTTTTAATGGCATTTTACTTTCCTTTTTTGTTCTTAAACTTACCCTGATCTTGGGGTTTACCCTTAGCACATGTGGAATTGGGTACTTTAGGGCGTTTTGGTTCCTCGTAAGAGGCTTTTTCTGCTTTCTTGGGCTTCATCTTTAATCGGCTATTCATCACTTTCTCCTATTAACTTCCATTTTTAATATTGCTTTTAATTTTATCATATCCAGACATCATTGTTTTTTCATTAGTTAATGAAGGATCATCTTCTGTTTCAGATAAGCCTGAAAACATATTTTCAGAACCTTTCTGAGCTTTTTGACCTTTTACATAATATCGACCGTTTTTATCATCAACTCTTGTATTCCATGCATTTTTAGCATCGCTCTTTATCTTATCTAAAGTTCCCATCTCACTTTCTCCTATTGTAAAAATCTTGATAAAATTTGCGCTTTTGTTCAGCAGGCATACCATCAGTATGCTTGCGAATTTCTTTTTCAACTTCACGGCCTTTGATGCCATATTTATCCATGACAGCGATGCCGTCTTTCAGGTCATTGTACGTTACTTTAGGCGTTGACATTAGAGGTGGCTCCTTGTCCTATTTTAGGTTGCGAGATTGTATGATGCAGTTCGATCGCTTTATGGTGCGTGTCGATCACATCTTTTGTGTGGCGATGCAGCTGATCTTTATGCGCAAGTTTTAGCTCGACACTCTTGGAGAATATTTCAGCATTTGCTTTTAACTTTTGGACTTCAACTTCATCTTTGCTTAATAATGCATCAGATATCACCTTCATTTGATCTTGTTGAAGTTTCTGCATATCAATTGTGAATTTAGCTTGATCGGTCTGGCTCTTTTGTTGAAGTTTAGCCATTTCAATTTGATTTTTCATGACAAGTGGATTGTTTTGCTGTTCAGCCTGAGCTTGAGCCATGGCCGCTTGTTTTTGTTCAGCCACTTCTTTAAGCCAGCCTTCAGCCATTTGTTTGATTTGGTCAATGCCTCTAATCTCAATATTATCGAGGAGTACGGGTAGTCCTTTCTCATTCATGAACTGACCAAATTGTTCACTAGCCTGCATCAATCCTATGATTTGCTGCAATGCGCGAGATTTCTGGATTTGGAAATTGACGCCTGCCTCAACTTTGATATTAAGCGGGTTATCCGAATAGTCAAGATCGATACCACCCGGCTGATTGATTTTGACATAAGATTTCTCTCCGTCTATGCCTTGAATAGGAATCGTTCTTGGCGTTTTATAATACTTCGGAATCAGATCAAGAATGCATTCTGCAACGCGCTGCAATCCTTGAAGAAAGCCAACCACATAGGGCATCGCAGCCGCATTAGATTGGGTTGCGCCCTCTACAATGGCAACACCCGAGAGCTGGTTATCATTAATACCTAATGATGCATCATATGAACCCAAGATATTCTGAATAAGGGCATCAGCGCCGACAAAAGATTGCACAACTTCTTGCGGCATCGGTACACGTGCTATTTCTTCAGGTGGTGGGCATGGTTTGTCGGGGTCGTTTTCATAGAAAGCGTTGTAGACCAAGGTTGACGGCTTTTGGATGTCTTTGTACGCTTGGAGCCAGTCTTCTTCTTTGGGGAGCGATTCTTTGGCGACTTTGAATTTGTGCTGCACCATATTTTCCATTTCATTGGCAATAGTGATACCAGAAAAGTTTTTAAGGCGTTGAGCGCCTTTCGCTTGATAGACATACGGGCGCGTGACTTGGCAGATGTTGCCATTTTTGTTTCCCCTTATAAGCATTGAGTTCCCATCAACAAAAACGAGAGGGAAATAGGTATAATCTGTTTCTTCATATTCAATGACGCGATTTTCAATAAGACGATATCGAACAATCGTTTCAATTTCAGTAGTGCGAGGCTTTCCAAGGATTGCCGGAGGTGGAATAAAACCTTTCCATTCCTTGACCATTTCATTGTATTTTTTGCGAGTCATGACCTTGCCATCAGCGGTCTGTATGATCGTTCTCTTTTTCATCTTCTTTTCGTAATAATCACATACCAAAAGAATCTGATCAGAGTTGTTAGTGTATGACCAATTGAAACCCGCAAAGTCACGGCGGTAATTAATAGTATCTATATCTACATCCGGGTACTTTTCCTCAAACTTTTCCTTTTCCATAGGAAATAGTTCAAAGCAGAATTTGCCATCGCCTTTATGGGAATAGCGAGCTAATTCATCAAAGCCGCAAAGTGTTGGATCATAGGCGCGATCGAAGCAGATATTCTGATTGAAGCTCATTGGATTTGCGTAATCAGTGGTAATCTTGAAAACTGAGAAACCGCCGCTTAGCAAATCTTTGTACACTTCATATTTAGAATGATAGTTCTTTGCATCAAAAAGCGCATGACGCATATGCTGTTCAACAACCTCAATCGTTTGAGGATCGGCGTTCTCTGGATTTTCTGCACTGACTTCAATCGATGGTTCTTGCTTTGAAAATTCACCAAGCAGACGTGAAACATAAGCCTCAAGAATATTAAACTCTAGTTGAGGCTTCCCCATAGTCTGGAGCAGAGTTGTATCATCGGATGAAAGGGATGTTTCGAAAACGAACTTTCTAAATTCATTGTAGCGATCGTAGTTCGGCTTAAAATAATCGTAAGCATTGCGAACGGATTTTTTGATTCTTTCTAATTGATCTTGATGCTCAATTGCGACTTCCATTCGCTTTCTTCCTTAAAATGTCTACCTGACGACTTCCTGCCGTCATACGTCTTGCTAGATCATCATACTCTTTTGTCTTTGTTTCAATCAATAGTGGATTAGGGCACGCAAAAGTTAAAGCGAGTGCGTCCGCCCGATCCGGTGAGCGAACGCCTCTCTTCTTCATATCCTCTTTGCGTTCAAGGATGAGTCTTGTTTTAGAATCAAATTTATATCTCACGCCGCACAAATCAGCATGTAATGAATCATTGTCGGGTATTTGACATGGCAAATCAAGCAACCATTCCTTCATCTCACCCCATATTTCACCGCGTACATTAATATAGCGCTCAGCGTTAAGAGGGGATGCCCCAAAGTTAACAGCGATAACAATTTGTGCGTGACCCAATTCCAGTAATCTATCATAGACACCTGCGCCGAGGCCGCCAATGTCAATGCAGACTTTAAATGGGTGCTCTTCTTTAATAATGCGGTGAACCAAACCAGCCACTTCCATGGTGTCTTTCTTATTATGTGATTCAAGGCCGTAAGCCAATCGCCCTTTGCGTCTAATAATTGAGGTTGAATCATCGCCGAATCTCGCTGGATCAACGCCTATAATAAGTCTCCCGTAGGGTTGGCAAATGGTCTTGCGTGGTGGCATAACCATCTCTGGCGTGATAAAACTATCCTCGCCGGTCGTTTGGAATGCTTCGGTTGGCGTATTAGGATATTCCGACATAAAGGCTTTGGCGCCATCAATGCCGCCTACTGAAAGCTCAATAATCTTAATCCGGCGCCAAGCCAGTTGGTCAAAGGTAAGGTTATGAACATCAAGTAATGCCATTTCCTCATCAGTTGGAATGAATGGGTTCTCTGGATCAATCTCGCGCCTATATTCATTCTGCCAAAACCAAGGCACAAAGATTGGAATGAACTCAGATTGACCAGATTCAGCAAGTTGCCATTGTTGGTGAAAATAGTTTCCCACGCCATTAGCTGTCGACTCTAGAAAGATTTCAGTATTAGCGGTACCCGGGACAGCTTGCAAGATTCCCTTTGCGTGTTCTGCAGCATTAGCCCAATAAGCGACTTCGGAGCCATGGAAGTATTGTATAGTTTGTGACCGACCCACGACCTTATTTTCAGCGGTACCAATCTTATAACCTGAATCAAGATTGCCAAAGATGAGTTCTTTGGAATTATTGATATTGACGGCGGGTCGTACAATTTGTGGGCAGTTTTCATGATAGCGCTGTACCATTTTGAAAAGGTTGTTCGTGGCATCAAGGGAATGGGTAAGAATAAAAGCCTGCACACCAAAGGAATGGGTGACTCGCTGGTAGAATCGCCCCTCTATATAGGTTGAGATTCCTTGCTGTCGCCCTTTGACCACAATAGCTCGAACTTTGCCCGTGCGGCGCTTCTGATCTTCAACTAATGCGTGGACATGGGCTTGCGCCTTATTTAATTCAAGCGGCAGAATTTCCCCTGCCTTGGTTCGAATCTTAAGGCACTTCTTTGAGTAATGTGCATAATCATCGCGCAAGCGCGTTCTAATGCGTCGCTCTGTTTCATCCATGAAACATTCCTTATTATTTTTTGAGAATCTTAGTTTGTTCTAATGGCATCTTATGGTCAAGGTAGCCTTCATAAGCTTGATCAAATGCAAAACTGATAAAAGCAACACATCCCATAATGCATAACCACTTAACTTGAGCATCTCTCATATTTTTAACTCCAAAGCAGTTACACGTTTTTCTAACTTAGCTACTCTCTTTGATATATGATATATATCCATTTCTAAGAAAAAGATACAAAATAATATTAAGATTATTAATAATCTAAACGGCATATTTATTTTAATCCTTAATTATTCTTGGCATTAATGGAAAATAGAATCGCTCGCCTATGAGGCCATAGGGTTTGATTTCGTTAATATAGTCTTCATTGTAAAATCCGAATTGCCGAGCATCAAAACCTAGTTGCACATTTATCCAATCAGCAATCGCAGCTGCATCTGATTCAGGCAAAGATAGCTTTTCAGATATGTAATCAGGATTGACCGCACGAGTGAGCGTAAATAAAAATGAACCAACTCGCTCAATGCCAATATACAATCCTTCTCGCGGGTTACCTTCATGAAAGGAATGCGCAAAGAAAGCCGTGATTCGAAACATCGTACCATTGGCTAAATCTATCCATCTAATAAGAGGAGGTTTATTAATATCTTTCCAATCTAAAACTTTTTCCCATTTGACTTTTACTTCTTTAATCATATTAATCCTTTTCCTATTTCTTTTAGTAAATATCTAGCTTCTTCATTAATCCATTCCATTGTATTGTCTCTATCTGGTCTTTCAATAGCTAGCTCAGTTATAAATTCAAGCATTTTATCATGTCGTTCAATCCAAGCTCTGATACAACCCAAACATGCAAAATCAAGTTTATGCACTTCGCATTTGTATTTATTTGCCATCTTTTTCATTTTTGTCATCATCCTTGCAATGTTGAATATGCCAATCATATAAAGTTTTATGGCTCCATTTTATTAGCCATTGATAAGCGCTTATTTTTTTCATCTGTTCTTCAGTGAGAACCTTACATAATTTACAAAGATGATCATTGATATTTCCCATAGGAAATGCTTTCAAGTGTCTTTTCTCACATTCTTGAGCCTGCTCTCTAGTTAATAACCCTTGAGAATCAAAATACATTCTTTCTTTGCATCTTCTCTCAATTTCAGCTTGGTCGTTTTCATCTGGTATTTCGCAATAACATGGCATTATTTATTCCTTTTAATTAATCTCTAATTTTTAGAAAAATCCCGAATAAGCAACATGCTACAAATAAATTAAAAGATGACCAGAAAGGCTCAGCACCTAAATAATGACAAATACATGAAATTATTAAAACCACCGCACATGATAATATCCAATAAAGCATTTTAAAACCTCTCAATTTTTTCATTGCCGCAATGTATGCATTGATACATCCAACCGCCATGCTTTGGTAAAAAAATTTCTTCCTTTTGGTGCATGAAAATTGGCTGAATTGTAATACGCTTCAATTCTTCATCGTGAAACCCTAATTTGCATAATAACTTTCTAAAAATTTTCTTCATATTGATTCTCTATTGATCTTTTTTTATTAACTGAATAGCTTTATCATAAATAGATAAAATATGGATTGTGCTATAATTTGAACTTGCACCGTTTCCGCTATCAACATGATCTCTAAATTTCTTAGCCTCACCTAAATCATGGAAGGCGAATTGAAGCATTGATGCTCTGTTTGCAGCGCCTAGTGTTACGACAAATACTTCTCTCATTTTGGTGGCTCCGGTAAATACATCCAATAAAATACATCAAAACCAATATCGTCACATGACTCACCATTGCTCATATGCCACTCAAGCATTGAACAATAGAATCCAGCAAATACATCTGTGCCATCTGTTATTAGAAGAGTTTCATTATTATTATCTGGAAGACCGTCTTTCACGCTTATCCATTTACTCATGTTACATCCTCAAAGAGATGAAAAACTATATCACCTTGAACCATTTGTATACTGCCTATATAAATAAAAACTTCCATTAAATATTCAATCGGTTGACCTGTAGTTATAATAGAAAAATATCTTGAAACTAATGGTTTCTCTGGATTAACTAACGCCCATATATATGGTTTATTCTTTTGAACCTGAAAAGTTAAAATCTTTGAATCAACAGGAATCTGTATAGTAAAATTATCTTTAATTGGAACTTCATATTTAAAAATTTTCATTAATTATGTTCCTTTAAAGCTAAGCTATGTGCATCATTTAACATTAATTCTACAAATGCAAGAATATCGCCAGTGCATTTCTTATCCCATGATTCTTTTGTTATAAAACCATATAAACAACCTGAAAATTTAACTTCATAAAAACCAATACCCTCACCTTTGTTATCAGCATTGCTACTAAACCATGGTTCATCTCGATATATTATTTCCCATTTCTTCTCTTTATTTTCGCTCATTTAGGGTTCTCCGGCAAAGGCATCCAATGAGTAGCATTATATGATTTATTATCATAGCTATAAAATCTATTAGATTTAAATTTATCACCTAAATAGATTCCAAAAGTAGCTGGTAAAAAGTTTTCATCAGTAGAGCAAAATAATATTTCTTGCCCGGCATGAGAAGGATAATTATCTTTAATACTTATCCATTTCGGAATTGAATCAATTAATTCTTTTAATTCGGTATCTGATATGTCAGCTCTATCTGTAAAATTATGAGGCATCTTTGCACCCGCAGTATTTTAAGAAGTGTTTAACATGGTCTGATTCAGGTTCGTTGTTATCGCGTTGGTGTTGCAATAAATCTTTACTAAAAAGAGCCATGTGAATTGAATTTGCAGCGACATGTTTTAGTAAATGCTCTTTAGAAACAGGAAAGATATTGCAAATTAATTTTACTCTATCATTAATTTCCATACATAATGCTGCTATAGCTTCATAATCTATTTTGTCTGTCATTTCTTTTTATCCATAGTGAAAAATTGATTATGGTATTTGGTTAGGCTATTGAGTCTTTCTATTTCATCGTGGTCGTTCCACTTGGCTTTATTGAGGCGCTCTTTGTAAAACTTTAAATCATTATATTCAGATAATAAATTAACAATAGTATAAGCAATAGAAACAAATAACGCGCCAATTGCAATACCGTTAATCCATTTAAATGGATTAGAAAATAACAAGCCAACATTAACAAATAATATGATAAAACTAATGATTAAAATATTAAAAAGTTGATTGTAATTTTGCTTACTAATACTTAACTTTAATTCTGATCTTTTAATTTCATTCATTAGTAATTTTCTCTCATCCATTTCTTATATTCGTCTGTTTGCTTTGAAAACCATTTTTTAAATTTATTATTACATGGAGTGCATAAAACTCTCATCGAATCATTTTTAGTTTCAGGATATAATGTCAATACCTCCTCGGCTGCTTTAAATTCATTCCAACGGTTATTATTAATTTTATTAAATGTTTTCTTGCAATTATCACATGTAAATTCACTCATATAACCTCAATGCTCATCGGATTTATCCCAGTGTCTAGTTGTATCTGTTTTCATGTCGATAAAGGTCGTGGCATTTATATTTAATTCTGGCGCTTCTTTTGATAAATATTCTATAATTTCTTGGATATATTTTTTCATATTTATGATTGCTTCATCTTTGGTTTTGAATATTGTATTACATATAAAATGATGGCCATCCGGTTCGCCCAATAATGAAATAAGCATTTCCCATTGCCAGCCACCTTCAACTTCTAATGTTTTTCCTCTGAATCGTGGCATTAACATTTATAATTCCTTCAATCTTTCTGCTATAACATCCCAATGAATAGGCGTTAGATTATTTTGCTCAACGCTTACATTAAAATAATTTGGATCATCTTCGAATTGCTCATCAAAAGGACTTCTTACTAATATTTCTTTTTCTTCCGCATCCTTATTAACTTTTAAGGAATACAATCCATTAATTGCATGTTGAACTCGCTTGCTATGTAAATGCCCGTGAATATTAAGCATCCAACGGGAACCTAAACCATTTGGATGAACAGGACTATGACTTAAAATGCATCTATTATAAAAAATGACACCATATAATTTATCGAAATAGTGTAAATAATCACTAGTGGGATAAGTATCATGATTACCCATAACCAACTTCTTTTTACCATTAAGTCTTTTCGCAATAATAAGATTCTTTTTGCCGAAACAAAAGTCACCCAAGTGATAAACAATGTCGTTAGGATTAACAACACTGTTCCAACGCTCAATAAGTGTTTCATGCATTTCCTCGATAGTTGCAAATGGGCGAGCTTCTTTCTCATACTCTAGTATGTTTTTGTGCCCAAAATGGTGGTCGGATGTGAACCAAGTGTTTATCATTATTTTATTTCTCTATTCTAAATCAAATTCATCATATCTTCGTGGAAACTCTTTATAAAATGGAGCATCTAATCTATGGTGATAATTATTAAAAAATCCTTTCTGATTCATCGCGCAACTATGAGCTAAATCAGATAACGATTCGCTATAGAGTGTTGCAATCTTATCAGTACAATATTTTCCCGTGTCAACATCTTGATAGCGTTTCGGAAATATCATCACTGTATGCATTGATTCCCGAACACGCATCTCGCGTCTTATTTCATAACGCGTATATGGTACCATATTCCATTGGTGTGACTTTAAAAACATTTAAATTCCTTTTAATTAATCTGTCTTTATATGAACCGAGCAAAATATCAATGCCATTAAAAACCACCAAGGCGACCAATTCTATTTCTCAATCATTATAGCAGTACCAGATATAACTGCTAAAAGATAAAGAAAATATAATAGAATGCAAAAGAAATCCTTCATTAATAATCCCTTATCAATAATATGCAATCATTCATCCCAACATCTATAATAGAGAACCAACCCGATTAATCCTATTCCGTGCCAAAATCCAAAACCTAAGCCCATTAGAAAGCATCCTACTGTACACATTTGGCCTGCTTTAGTGCGCCATCCCCAATACCACATTTCTTTTAGTATTTCTTTCATTGCACTTTACTCATATAGTTCTCTTCAATGGGAACGTCGCATTTATCATCAGTATTCTTTTGATACTTTAAATTGCTCGCTGATATCAAGCTACCTTTATCTGATAAGTAAGACATATAAAAGATATTATTCTTATCCAAGAATTTTCTAAACATCGACCCGCCCAAAAAACAGATTTCATATTCATTAGTCTTATCGTTCATTACTTTAGATAAGCGTAATTGCCATGCAGCACCTTCTTTTTCAGGAAGGATAAATAAATCAATATCTTTTTTGATTAGAGCTTCATGAAAGCGCAATGATTCTTTTTCATCTAAAATTAAAGTTGGCTTGCCTTTATTTTGATCGATGCCAAAATACATAATGAACTGAACGCAATCAAACCAATCTCGCGGACATCCACCAAGATTATGTTCATATAGAAATAGCGAACCTTTCTTACATTCTTTCTTAATGAAATCTTCAGTAATACGAACAGGTTTTGGTATCTTAACCGTCATAAATGTCCTTTTAGATGTTCAATGATTCCTTCTAGATGATTGATAACCATTTGTGTAACTTCTTTGCTTTCTGATGTATGACCCCATACTCCACAAGTAAAGCAATAATATTTACCTTTAATCAAATCCACTTCGAGAGATGGTGTTTTTTCTTCATGATTATGACATTTGAATATAAATTTCATTTTTCATCCCTCTTATTATTTTTATAATAAAGCTCATGAAGCTGTAAACCTGCCATCTCATTCAGGTCTAATAATTCACGATATACTTGCGCTAATGTAATTGACTCACGGCCTAATTGATTTAGCAAACCAGATAGTTGACCTACAATTGTTCCAATCAATAATGAAAGCCGTTCAATCTTAATGTTTAACTTATCATGCTCATTCATGTTTAACCCCATATAATACCTTTCCCTTCACAAGATATACATATAGCGGGTGGTAGATTAGTATTTTCGCCTACTGATTCATCCACATACTTTCTTGATAATAAAGTCAATCCATTGCAGACAGGACATTTATAGGGTTTAGGTTGGTAATTAGTCTCAGATAATATTTTTCTACATTCATCGCGCAGGTCAAAGAACTCTTTATTGCGAACATAAAGCGCATTGGAAACAGATTTTAATTCTTCTTCTAATCCTAATAGTCTTGATTCAGCACCTATATTCTCAAGGTCATGAATGCGTTCGTCGTGGTTAGATATAGCTGTTGCTACCTCTTCAAACTTGGGCTGTATTTTTTGCTTTTCAAACTCACGCAGGAGTGAGTCAACTTTATTGACCCGCATAGATATATCAGCCACAGCATTAACATATTCTGTAAGCGATAAGTTTAAATCTTCGATCAATGCGCGGTTATGACATTCGTATCTGCTAATCTCATTAATCTCTTTCCTAAGTTCCTCTAATTGCGCATAGAAGCCAGACTTCTCATCAAAGTTTATTTGACATACCTTTTCTATTTGTTCTAGGCGCTCATTTAAGAATTTCATATTCTCGATAGTCTTCTCAGGATCGTGTAGGGCTATTTTATCTATCTTTCTCATATAATCCTCGTGCGCTAATACTAACGGACTAAGGATAGCTATCTTTTCAAGAAGGCCGATAATCTGAGCATGCAGAGTTAAGCCATAATCTTTATTATAATTGCCACTGGATTCTAATCGTTCAATACGCTTTTCTATTTTTTCGCATTCTTCATTATATACAGAATCAACAGAGCTTATTGCATCTCTGATATGTTCAAATAGTTTAAAATTCTCGCCACCAGCGCTGCCACATCTATAAGCTAGACTATTTAAACTTTGCTGGAGCTCCTCTAGTTTTTCTTCTATAGATGTAATTTTATCCATGAATTGAGTATGTTCTAACATTAGTGTAAATCCTTTCTGCTTTGATTCTTTAAAGTGAGGAGCGGTTGGACAAAAGCTGTAACGCGAGATTCGCTCATTTCTTTTGGGAGGATAATACGAAATACAGAGTTATCATTTAACTCCATATCGATTCGCCACTCTGATTTCTTATTGATACCGTCTTTGTCTTCTTCGTAAAAATACACATCAAGTGTATTAATATGAGGCGACATTAAATTAATATTGAAGTCGGTGTCAATAGTTGCATCATCGGGCGGCATAACAATAGAAGTAAAGCTATTAACTTTTTTGATCTCTATATCCATATAGATTAAATCCAGTGAAATCCATGAGCCATAATAGCAGTGATAGTCGCAAAGCCACCAATAATCCAATAAAACTGTGTCCAAATTCTATCATTCACTTTATCAAAACGTGAATCGACTTTATCATTTAAGGAATCAATCTTTGAATTTAAATGATCGAAACGTGAATCTAACTTATTATCTATTCTAACAAGCGCACTTTTGATTTCATTTAATGTGATATTAATATTGTTAATTGTCGTTTCAACTATTGCAATACGTTCATCGTTTTTCACGGTATTTTCTCTTTTATTTGTAGCCATTGCTATCCTTAAAGTTTATTCCAATTCTTTTAATTGCTCTTCATGTGTCATTTTGATATCAGCCGTATGATGAATGCGTTCACCGTAAACTTTCGGTGCTAATTTGCAAGCAATCCATTTACGCGTATCAATTCGAGTGCGAGTAACAGCTGCATATTCAGGTGTCGAATTATCTGCAATATCAGTGACATCATCGATAAATGCTTCTACTTGCGCTTGCCTAGCATACACGTACAAATCTCTAAATTCCGGGTGTCTTAAGCGCCATCTAAAGATAGTCGGACGCTTTGGCCAATGCGGATTTTCTTTGCATAAAGTCGCTAATGATTTACTAGTTGTAGAAATAGCCATCGCAATTTCTTCACCAATTACAGGATCATAATCAAAAGAAGGACGCCCAGCAGTCATAATCATTTATATCCTTTTCCATTGCATTTTTCACATATAACAGTGCGACCAGAACCATCACCAACCCACCATTCACCTAAACCTTTACACGGCTTGCATTCAACTTTAATTTCAACAATTGCATCTTTACAAGAATAACTTTTTTCATCAAACACAGAAATAATCGCCTTCATTTATTTATTCTCAATCTTCTTAGATTTAAAATTCTTTTTATCGTCCATCTTAATAACATTTTCACCCGTTGTCGCAAACACAGCCGGTTTATCTTCATATCCAATAATAACATCACTTTCTGGAAATACAGTTAAAACAGCGCTATCTTTCATCTTCTCAAGATACGCAATTTCATCATCAATCTGTTCAAGATACCCCACCCCTTTACAAGTCGGACATTTCATCTCAACCATGCCAAGTCCCATGACAACCTTAGCCGTAAAACACCCATCACACTTCCTAAATCCCTTAATTTCCATACCCTATAAACCCTCATAATCCCTATATTGTCCACCTATTATGCACTATTAAACCAATAATAAAAACCCTCATCAACCCCTTGACAATCTATTAGTAGGCTACTATACTACCCACTTAATCAACTTCTCACAGAGGAAATACAATGAGTATAAAATTTTACCAATACTACGCAACCAACGGCACAACAAAAGTAAAAATTCATTACAGTCTAGACGGTAGAACCGATAAAAGAAATTGCGTCACTATCTATGCTCGCGATTATAACAGAGCCGATTTTAAAGCTATTTTCGGCGATATAGCTAGAAACGACAGTGATATGATGACCGACTATTTCGAACAAAGCCACGCCGACATATTCGAATCTCATCCCCTCTACAATCTAGCCCGTCAAAAAGCCGAACATTACCTAACCAAAATCAAACAACGCAGAAACAGAGGATATTAAAATGAGCGAAGCAATAAACATTAAAGTAACCACCCTAAACGGCTTTCAAAATTCCTTCGACCAATATATAGAATGGTGTGATTCCCAATCGGAAGCTGGATTACCCACCTGTAATTGGGGCACGTGGTGGGATCGCCAAAAAGAACTAATTAGCGAGGAGATTAAATAATATGAGAAAATCACCCGACCATTTACCCGACGAAATCACAATCACATGGACAGTCGAAGACATCAAAGACCGTGACCACGAACGAGACGAGCTCAGCCGACATGATTGCCGACAAATTCTAGATATTATGCATCGCCACCATGACGCCAACATCGGCATAAATTGGGAAATAATCGATCTAGAAATAGAAAACTTTTACACTGAAAAAGACAATAACAAGGAATAAAAAATGACCCTAGAAAAAAAAGTCTACATCATGCCAGAACCCTACGATCACGATAGGGTTCTCTGGACAGATGCAAAGCAAAGACAAAGAGGCGCAGGCTTCATCCAAAAATACGACAAAGATAAACGCCACATCGCCCTCACTCTCTGCCCTGTCTGCGAAAAAGAAAACCGCATTACCTACATCCTAAAAGGCCAATGCTGCTTCTGCAACTTCAATCCCAATACCATCAAAGAAAAAAAGGATTAACCTTAATGCCATTATTTCGCTTTCATAAAGGTTCGCTTTCCACTTCTTTGGAAACAACCGTTATTGTAAAAAATTTAAATGAATTGAAAACTCTCATTACTGATGCCATGCGAGGTTGGATATTTATAAAAGACGATGAAAAAGTAAATATAGAAATTAAACCTTATCCAACCATAAGCACTCATTTCGATTCGCGCATCGGCTGGTACACCCATATAGTCATTGCGCGAATCGAAAAAATGACAGCATGCCCAATCGGTTTTTTAAGTGAACCATTACAGGAGATAATCTAATGCCAAAAACCACCACCACCAAACACAAAAGCACCTCGTTCTATCTATCAGCTCCCGTCAATGATTACTTAGATTACATTGCTAAAATGATGTATGAAAATAAAAGCCAAGTCATTAACCGATTAATCATTCAAGAATATACGCGAATGGAACGCGTCTTCAAAGATGAAGGTCTTATTTCTGATTCTGATTCTTAAATATTGTAAACCCCTGTCAACATCCCCTGAGCAAGCGAAGCTGATCGACCCTTCACTTGTTCAGCCCATTTCGAGTTAAGCATTTCAAAAGCGGCTCCCTTAAAATCACCCTTTGAAATCGCATGAATCATTTTCTTAAATCCTAAAAATTTCTTCCAGCCCATAAATGCCATATCAATCAAAACAATCTGCCTATCCGCATTCAACACTTGATACCAATCAAACTCCATCAACTGATTATAAAAATAAAGCACATCTTTCTGATACTGTGTATTAATCCATCCATCATCAATACCCCGATCCGATAAATTATAACCAATCCCAATTGTAATTTTTCCAACCGAGTCAATATAAGGAAACTTTTTATAATCCTCGTGGGCAACTAGAGATTTCTTGAGTTTCTCCAACATGTCGACTGTCATCATAACTTTCACTCATCCATGATAATGCTGATACCGTATCACAAGGCACATCACATTTCCCACAAACATAATAACTCGCGCCTTCATGTCCGCATTGAACCCAAACCTTTTCCTTGCAACAGCGACTCACAATCATATTCAACTCTCCATTCCATTGTCTAAATTATTACCATTCCCTCACAATCCCTATTTCCCTAATCCTCCCGAATCGGGAACAAACGGGAACACGGGAACAATAAGTGCCGATAGGTACCAAGCATTAATCAGCACTAAAATAAATTTAATTAAATTTTGATCAATCCATTTAAAACGATTTTAAAGCGATTTAAAGCGTCGTAATCCTACCCGCCTATATGACTCAAATCAATCGAGATTGTCGAACCTTGCCCCTTTTTCATTTGAATTTGACCCATCGTCTTCACATCTTTACTTTGCACCAACCCTTCCACCCATTGTTCATCCTTTTCTTCAAAGAGTCCCTTCAATAATTTCCTAGCTGCCTCTTTATCCGCTAAATTAACGCAATTTCTCATATTAATGTCCTTAATGTAATCAATCCATGTTTCACGTAGAACCCAAACCCATATAATCCGTAACAATTTTAATCAACTCACTCGCCCCTTTTGCCTCAAACCATGCATGCCCCTCCTTGATCAAAAAACCTGATGTTCCGACAACTTCCCACCCGATAGCCTTTTAAGCTCAATATAAAGCCCATGATACCCTTTCCGAGCATAAGGAATCACAAAGTCAGGGAACCCCGCAGAAGTCCCCATACGTTTAAATTTAGCCCCTTCTCGCCAGTCACGAGCCCCACCATTAGGCGAATGGTGATGCACAATCCCCATTTTCACCAACCAAGCATGCGCCCTAAACTGTTCATCTTGCTCCGACGGCACAATGCAAATCGGCGTCTTAGGCGCTTTCGGCGCTTTAAGCGCCAGAGGCAAAACAGGCGCCGAATCAGAAACAACACTCAGCTCCGTTTGAATGGGCGTTGAAGTTCCGTAGAGGGAATTGTAATTTTTCCAGAATCGCTTGGTCGGTTTGAATTGCTGCATTGTGGCATCCTTGCCTTAACATCGAGAAAAGTTTTAATGGGAACATCCAAGTTCTCATAATGTACTTTTACTATACCATTTATATAATCGTTTAAAAAGTACTCATTATCCCCTCCATACGCATCTGATATTTCTTTAACCAATTTTGCAAGCTTATCTCGTTTAGCCTTCCATCCCATTTCCAAGTGATTCACCCTCGCGCGCGTGAAGACAATTACATAGTGAATCATATATATCTAAGCCCATATGTAGAGAGGCTTAGAGGTGATTCACTGCCCTGTATCAGTTATGAATATTTGGATCATTTAATGAATCAGTGATTCACTACTTATTCACACCTATGAATCACCCTTAGACCGCGCCCCTATTGGGTTACACGGAAAGTGATTCATCTTTACCTTTTACCACTAGTAATCCCTAACTCTTCCAGCGATTCTAGCCTTCTTGATCAATCTATTTACAGTAGGTTGGGATATTAAAAGCTCTCTCGCTATCTCTCTCTGAGACATTTTTGCATTAAGACACTCCACGACCTTATCTAGAACAGATTGCTCTATTGATCTGTAACTAAACATTTGCTGTTCGAGTGTCACTTCATAAGACACGGCGTCTTTCCCACCAAACGATCTGGATTTTTGATAAACAATTTTAAATTTCTTACCTTCTGCATAAACATCTTCCACATTGTCATCATTTACAGGCTGAAGTGAAATGGCAGTATCAGCGCAATCCAAAAGCCGAGAAGAGCCCCTATAACCATTCTTATCCTTGCCCGCATGATGCACAACAATGATAGATTTTCCCTTAGCTCGTAAAAAAAGTAACCAATCAATCACAATCATCCATTCGTGCGATTTATTTTCATCAAGGGTTGTTAAGACAGATAAGTTATCAATAACAATGACTTCATATCCAAATTTATCAATAATCTGATTGTAAACATCTTGCCCATAAAGTGTGTCAACTTTAGGCATTCTGATCCCATGTTTTTGTAACTCATCCGGCGTCAACACCCCGAAATTTTCTGGAAAATCCAACACACCATGAGAACTTTTGATTAAGGCTATGCGCGCTGCCAATTGTGAAAATTTCATTTCACCATCGATATAGAGAACCTTCCTAGGCTTAGGACAAATATATTTTAAAAATTCACCACCGCCTGCTATTGCGTAGGCCAGATTAAGTGCAAAAAGTGTCTTACCAAGCCCGGCTGCCGCATAAATAAAACAAATGCCCTGCGTTTCAAGGCATGGATGAAACACATATTCCGGAGGATTGATTTGATAATTATTTAAAATTTCCATCGTAATGGGGTTCATTTTGCCTACATCAATTTGATGCGAATGCATATTAAGAATATTTGAAAGTTGAGGAGGGTTATAAGTAGGATCAGTTTTTCTAATGTCGGCTAATAATTCATCAGCATTCATAATATTTAATTCATTAATTGGATCTATTTCTTTCATATCTTCTTTGAAGGCATCTATAACTTCTTGTGGAATAGGTGATTCCATTTCATCTATATTATTATCTTTCATTTAAAGCTCCTTTTTAACATTAAAAAATTGATCAGGGTAACTTTCTGACCATATATAAATTAGATTAGGTTTAAATTTAAGCAGAATTAATGACATTTTCTTGAGCTGTTCCATGCTGAGACCACCCGTATCATAAAGGATGACTTTTTGATTATTAACTGGCCATTCATAACGCGTAAAATCTTCGCCCGCAGGCAAAAAGGTACAAAGCGTCCCCATTTTTTTTTGAGCAAAACCCTCCTCAGAGGCATTTTTGCCCACAAAGATATAGATAGGAAAATCCAATCGAATATTTTCTTGCTGATAAGCTGCTAACACTCGCCCAAAGGGGGGAAGCTGAAGTCGATTAAAAGATGAAGAGCTAGATAAATTGCTATTAGAGTTAGAATTAAAGCCAATATTATTGTGCATTTCCATATCCTTTTAAGGGTTTTAGTTGCAATTCCGTTGCAATCATTTATTATAACCCTTGCTTATGGGTGTTATAAAATTGATTAAAATGGAATTTACATTTGAAAGAGGGGGTCTTCGAACTCCCCCCCTTTCAACTTCACTAATCATATTCTCAACTACTCATTAAGTACAAGAAATATCGCTAAATCCCTAATTTCAATAATTTAATTCAAATCCAACTCGCCACAAAAAAAACTTACCCACAATTTCTGTGCATAAACCTCTTGACAAAATGATACCGTAATACAATAATTCAAAAACACCGTGGTATAAATATTAATTAAAAAGAGAGGAAAATATGGAAGATTTGAAGGCGTATAGCATCAGAATGCCAAAAGATTTGTGGAAATTTTTAAAGAAAGAATCAATGGAACAAGAAGTGTCCATGAATAGCATCATATTAGAATGCATCATAAGATATAAAAATAAATTGAAAAAAGGCTAGACAAGATATGATACCATGATATAATGGTATTAAGGTGCTGACCGAGCCAACGCAAATTCACTCAGTCAGCGATCATACAATCAAACTTCTCACAGGATCATTATATGAAGAATGTAAATATATACGCATACCCGATAGAAACGCAACCTTTTTCAACGATCAGTCACCAAGGACGGAGACTAAAAATGGATTATGCTCACCAATTAATTAAAGAAATTGACCTTCTCATTGAAAATGATAACACCTCTTTTGAGTCTCTCGACGATCTCGACAAAGATACTCTCGTCACATTAATGATGAAATCTCGCAAGCAAAACGCTTACGAATGCCTCACCGATTCAAATAATCTAATGGAAATCACTGAAAAACTAAATCAATTCATCTATTTCGGATCAAATGAGATTGCAAAAGAACTCGCAGACCTCATGCGAGAAAGCGCAATTCAATTCTACGCATCTGATCTAACTCAAATTTATGATGAAAGATTTCAATCTATACAAAGTGACACGCATTACGAAAATGGACTTAAACCTATTCAGGATCAAACCAATGGAGAAATCACATGGATGCGCGCATAGATTATAAGGATGTCGGAAAGAAAAGAGTGAAATACAAAAAAGAATGTTTCCTAGAAAAAGCATTTTGGTTCGGACTTCTAATAGGACTCATTTATTTATGTTTGCTCACGATTTCTAATTATTAATAAAGATGAAAGTAATACAAAACTAAAGAGGAAAATAAAATGTTAACCGAAGCTCAGAAACAAAGCCGAAGGCTTGGATTAGGTGCCACGGATTGTGCAGTCGTCATGGGTTTGTCACCCTATAAAACCCGTTATGAACTATGGCTTGAAAAAACAGGCCAAAGCGAAGATGAGCCCATCCTAAGCGATGATCGTCTACACCTGCGTCATGCTCATGAGGAAACGATTGCTCGTGAATATGCAAGACGTAACAATGTTAAACTTCGACGCGTGAACCAGACCGTCTATCATAAGCGTCTACCATTCATGTTTTGCAATCTAGATCGAGTCATTATCGGTCAAAAGAAAATAGTAGAATGCAAATCCTCAAGCGGCTTCATGCGTTTCACATGGGGGGAGAGTGGTACTGATGAGGCGCCAATCTATTACATCTTGCAAGTTCAACATCAAATAGCCTGCGCCGAATATGATGATGCAGATATCGCAGCTCTCATTGATATTGACGATTATCGTATCTTTACTCAACCAAGAAATGAAAAGGTTATTAAGAAGATCGAAGACGCAAATGAACGATTCTGGAACGATCACGTCCTCGCAAATGTAGCGCCAGAGGCCACAAATCGAAATGACCTAAAATTAATGTACCCTATGAATAACGGCAACTTCATTGAAGCTACACCCGAAATTCTTTCATACATTACCGAACGCTCCGTAGTTAAATCTATTATCAAAGACAAAGAAACCGACGTGGAGCTTCTAGACAAAGAGATAATTCAATTCATTGCCAGCAACGACGGCATTAAAGATGGCGATAGAATCATAGCAACATTCCAAGCCAACAAAAACGGCACACGCTCACTCAGAATCAAAGAGGGGAAATAATATGGCTACTCAAAGACAAGAATTATCCGTCATCCCAAACCAACCTTTCATTGTAAGGCCAACATCCTTTCATGAGATGCAGGAATATTGTAACTATCTTGCGACAAGTAAACTTTGTCCTGAAGCTGTACGCGGTCGTCCAGCTGATGTATTTATGATTGTTCAAACCGGCGCTGAGCTTGGATTGCACGCGATCCAATCCCTCAAAACTTTCGGCATCATCAATGGAATGCCTTTTGCTTATGGCGATGGTTTCTTAGGTATCATCAAAACGCACAAAGATTTTGAAGACATGAAGCTTTGGTTTGAAGGCAAGATTGAGGATCGAACCCTGACGGCGTACTGCATGATGAAGCGCAAGAATCAAAGCCCCATTACTGAATCGTTCAACATGAAAGACGCCGACCGCGCAGGACTGCTCAACAAAGGTAGCAAAAGCGCATGGGGAGCCTACACAAACATCATGCTACAGCGACGAGCTATCGCCAAAGTCGGTAAATTCACCTTCCCCGATGCTCTCTATGGCATTCCTCATGAAGATGATATACAAAGAAGCAGCAATGAAGCGGATGTCATCAAGCTTAAGGGAAAGGGCATGAAGGGCTTAGAAGCGACACTCGGAATCGAAGATGAGGAGGAGAATATTACTCCCTCTGTTATCGAAGCTGAATTTACCGAGCAACACGAGGATATAAATAGTGAGAGCGAAGCACCTACCAATGATGCTATCATCATTAATGAAGTAAAAGCTCTCATTATTGAAAAGAATGTACCGGAAAAGAGCGTTAATAAGTGGTGCAAACAATTCAACGTGGACACCATAGAAGGTATTCCCATTGAAGATATAAAGAAGATCATTAATCACATAAAGGAGAAATAAGGTATGGAATTTACACCATTGAACGATCAGCAGTTACGCGAATTGAATCTCTATCCTGAAGGCCGCTATAAATTTGAAGTGCTGCGAACGACTCAAAAAACATCACGAGCCGGGAACGATTACTTTAATTTAAAGATGCGCATTTGGATCGATGGCAGAGAAAGAGTTTTATTTGATACTCTTTTATTCGAAGGCAAGATGCTATATAAGACGAAGCATTTCTGCGAGGCAACTGAAATGCTAGATGTCTACGATTCAGGTAATATCATGCCAACCGATTGCGATGGGCGTAGAGGCTACCTAGATTTAGTGCATCGAGCCAATTCCGAAACAGGCGAGATTCAAAATTCCGTGAAGGATTATCATGTTCCAGAAGAAACTTTAGTTAGCCCCGCAGAACTTGCGGATATGGCTGCTAAGCATAACCCTAATCCTCAAAATACAAACGGCTTTAATGATGAGATTAGTTTCTAAAGAAAGCATGCCGATGGGGTGACAAGGAATCACCCCATTAACACTAATCACAATTTTAAATATGGGATAAAATCATGACTGCACATAGACTAAACGAAATAGTAAAATTAATAAACGCTCAAAATGAAGAAATGATAATTATGGTTGAAACTCAATCAAAGTTATTAGGTCGCATCGAAACCTCAATAAAGATATCATTAGGCCAAGGCTTCCTAGAAAATCCAGATTCTTTAATCTATTCCCATTTATCCAATATTGATGATACATTGTCCGACATCATGCAAATAAATGACGACATCCTCGCCAAGCTAAAGAAAGAGGAGTTGCTATAATGCTGCATTTCATTTGTTGGATTATAGTCATAATAATATTTATATTATGGATTATGGGTAGACTTTAAAAAAACAGTTCATGGCTCTCGATGACTGGCGCCAAAATTAGTCGTGCTGCCTTGATAAGACGTAGGCTTGAAAGGGTACCTATCGAATCAAGTGACCCCTTATCACGAGACAGATGTAGAGAGCCGCCAGTTATGGCCGAAGACAAGCACAGAGGTCGCAAGCCTTTTAAAACTATGCGGAAAATAGGCCGCTTTTTATCGGGAGATAGTTTAAGGCGGGGATAACACGTGATAAGACCGTAAAACAGCGGGCTTTGAATCCGCACAATGCAGGTGAAAGCCCTGCTCTTCCGGCTCCTTTATGGCCGACGATACTTAGCCGAACGTACAAGTTTACGGCAACCGCTAGGGAAAATAGGCCACCATTTTGCTTAACCTACCAATATGGTTTGAATTGATAGATAATCAGTATTTGAGGAAATCGCGGCGTTGACAATGAAACGCATGACCCCTGCGAGCGGGGAGAAACCCTAGTGGACAATTGGCTTATATAAAATCGTGAGCCTAGCCAGTGCAATTCTGGTCGATTGCCTCTATTAAAAATAGAAATAGTGTATATAATAGCGACATATCAAAATCAATATGGGTGATTTACAATGCGATTTGTTCAAAATGAAGAGTTAACCGAAAAACAACTAAAGATTTTTTCCGCATCTAATGCGATATATGATGGCGCTATTGATTTTATTAATTCACAAATAGCTAAGCTATCCAATGAACCTGAATTTGCAGAATTACAAGATTTTGAAGTCATTTCTTTTATGATGAATTTAAATACAAAGATTTTTTCTCATATCTTTATGCTTATGATCACTTTGAAAAATGAACATATGAAAGAATTTGAAGCAAGCAAAGAAGACCTTCTTATTGAAGGTGTCGATGGTATCTATCGTCTTCTTGACATAGAAAAACCAAATTCAAATTACGAATCAAAAAACGAACCAAGAAAAATAATGAATTAATATGACATTTAAAATCGATGTTTCACTACCAATCTGTTCTTTCGAATTAGCCAAAGAGCTAAATGAAATTGGCTTTAAAGAATTTTCTACATTTTATTATTTACCTTCTGTAAATCCTAATTCAAGCAAACCTAGTATTGGAATAAAAGGTAGTTTTGATGAAATGTATCGTCATGATGCAATAAGAGCCTATACCTCATCCGAATTGATAGAATTTTTACCTAACACTATCACCATAAAAGAAAATGAGCCCTTTAATAATTTTCGATTATTTATCCGAAAACTTTTACTTGTACCTGAAGATAAAGTAATCACACATTATGGAATCAATTATGAATGTGATACTTTTGATCCTAGTGATCCATTACCATTTTTACCAGTAACGCTTTTCAAGCATCATATCATTGACCAAAATTTTTCCAATGCATTAGCAAAAACTCTTCTGCATATAATAAAAAGTGAATATACAAAATTTATATAATTTACATAATAACATTCTTGATCACGCAAAATATAATTAAAAGAAATACTATATGGATATAAGAATCAAGAATATGTTTATCAAATTGCTTAATAACTATTTTGAAGAGCCAATGCATTGTTCTGCGCCTCCAAAAATTAACATTTGTCGAAAATGTAATAAAAATCCTGAAATATTTTCAATGCGAGAAAGACAGGATGGTTATCGCATTCTTTTGATCGGCATAAATATAAGATGTAATTTTTGCAATGAATCTGTCTATATACGTCATTCTGCTTGTCGTTCTACAATACATCCAGATGATTCTACAGTTCACGTTGCCATAACCAAATGGAATGAAGCCAATGAAAAAGACCCTATGCCATTGCGGAAAAGAATTGCATTATAGTTCGGGTGCAACCGAGCGATTTGTTAAAGATATGGTTAAGACCCTCGGAGAGTATATTGAAATAACAATCATTGAAGGCGAAACTTATAAAGTACAACGTCATTACTTAGCTCTTCATGGTATAAAAGCACATGAACTAGATCAATTAGGATTTGAGAAAATAAAAAATGAAAATTAATGTCGATGGTTTAGAAATAGAAACTGAAAGAGAAGAGCATCCCTATAACTGCAAGGAATGCTCGCCAATTACTGATTACATAAAAACTTTAGATGAAGACCAAAAGGATAAACTTTTGCATCTTGTTACTTAGCGTCTACGTCTGGCATAAATTCCACCACACATATTAGCAGTTCCTCCTGTTAAATTTATTCTTGCGGATATATAAATCGTAGTAGTACCAGCAAGTGAAAATCTTACCAAGGGTGCGGTAATTCCTGACTGTGAACCTATAGTTCCAGTTGCTGAATTTAATCCAGAGAATAATGAGTTATCTGGCAAAGCTGCTGATGTTGAACTAATCCAAGCTGCCATAAAGGAGGATCCCACTGTCACTGTGCCAAAATTAACATTACCCCAAACGTCCCAGTCACCAGCCGTTAATGAAATGGTTGTTAAATTTGTATTCGTAGCACTAGAAATAGAAACCGCAGAAGCATCTGCAATAACACTAGAAACAAACTCTCCTACTTTCCCTGCCGCTGCATTATCATTCGTCGTCGTTCCAATGATACCGCCTGTAGTCGGACTGAAAGCCAGACTTGTTCCAGTCGCAGCGCCTATTACGGGAGTAATCAGCGTTGGTGTATTAGCTCCAACGAAGTTTCCTGTTCCAGTTGATCCAGCTAACCCTACATTCACCGCATTGTTTGTAGCCATAAATAAAAGTCCTTTTTAAAATTAAAAAATAAAATCACACAATCGTTATAATTCCTTGAACGCCAACAGCCGCTGTCCACTCAAGATTGGTATTGGTGCAAACAAGATAAATAGCATCGCGACGATTTGTTGATGCAATGCTGCCACCTACGCCTGCGGTTGTACTGCTTGAGCCGATAATAATTTGCTGAGATGCAGCTTGCGAGACAGCCCATCCACCAGCGCCACGTCCTATGATTTGAATTTCATCGCCAATGGTTGAAGTTGCAGGAAGTGCTAGTGTGACAAGACCTGCATTATCAGCAATGTAGCCATTGTTCGATGCCATGGTTTGAGTCGTGCCAGTGACATGCGTCCAAGTAAAACCACCAGAACCTGTTGCCGAGATTGTGATTGCGCCTGCTGCATTAACAATTGAAATATTAGTACCCGCTGTCAGCGTTGAGCGAACAGGTACGACACCTGTTGATCCAATAACCACTTGTCCATTTGTCATGGTACCTAAAATATATGTCCAAACTGCGGTACTTGAAGAACCTGCAGTTGTGCAAATGAATAAAGCTAAGTCAACCGTGTCCCAGCAAAGCGTATAAAGTGTTCCTGCAACTGATCCATTGGGATTTCCTGCATTGTGAAGAATGACACTCCCTTGAAAAAGTGTCATGACTTGTCCAAGAGTCTCTTGCGATGAAATGCCACCCTGTACAGCGCAAATAATATCGCTTGCGAGCGCATTAGTGACACCGGGCAATTGCGTAAACTTTTCTGTTGCCATAATTAAAAATCCTTTTTAAAGTCAAAAGCCGCCCGTCATGAGCGGCCAATTTCTTACGACACTAAATAACCAATCAATAATGTGCCGTTTAAAGCAGTTGCAGCTGTATTATTGAAAATGGTGAGTGTCGATGTTCCAGCACCGTTAGTTACTTTGAAATTGAGATTGTTGGTAGCATTATTACTTCCACCCATGATGCTCAATTGAATAACAGAGGTTGTCGTAATAAAGGTATTTGTCCAAGTGATCGCATAAATTGCGCCACCTGCGGTTGTAAGAGCGGATGTTGTAATGATACCCGACGTGCCGCTTGCTGTGACCGCATTAGCCGCTTCAGTAGCATTTACTTTAGCTAGTACAATGGATGAGCCTGCTGCCATCGTATTGGTTGAGTCTTTGCGTACTATATTGCTTGCCAAGATTCCGCTGTCAGAAATAGTGCCAGCCGCATCAGCTGCGGTTACAACATCACCAATAGTGAAGCCGGAACCTGCGGTTGAGGCAACTGTTGATAAAGCATTATTAGAAGCTGCTTTTGCTGCTGCTGTTCCTAATACACCACCATCACCAATGGTGCCATCTGCCGCTGTAAATGCTGCAACGTGGTTGATGGTTGGAGCCGCATTTAACATAACAACTTTAGTTTTGGCAGCATTAGTAGGGGAATAACCTGCATCTTTAATTTGACCAGATGTGCCATTAAAATTTGCGAAATCATTACTAACAACAGGAAGTAATACATCGCCCGGATTAGCCCAATTGACCAGAGTGATAACACCATTTGAGATTGATGGTGTAAATACGCCATAAGTTCCAGAATTGGTTGCAGAGTTAAAGAGATAGATTAAATCAACAACGTCGGTGCCATAAATAACATATCCTTCTAAGCTAGTAGGATTTAAATAGCCTGCGGTTGTAACAGTAGCTAAAGAATCAGTTGCAACAATTTTGATTCGACGAGGATTAACGCCAACTTGACCTGCTGTGTCTGTGTAAATAGATACGATACTCATTTCAAAAACTCCTTTTAATGAAAAAAATGAAAAACTTTTTAAGCAACCGTTAAGTTGCCAATAACACTTGTAACTGCAAACGTCGTGTTCGCTGTCACACAAACGATTGTTACACTATCCCATAAATTTGTCGATGTGAGAGAACCAGCACTTGAAGTTGCTGAGCTTCCCAAATGAATAACTTGTCCGGTATTGGCTTGCAATATCCAGCCAGCCGCTCCCTTTCCTTGTACCGCAAAGACTGAGCCTTCGGCGGCAGTAGCAGGAAGGCTGACAGTGGTTTGTCCAGCATTGGAAATAATATAGCCATTATTGACTGCTGCGGCTTGAGTTGTACCGGCCACATCATTCCAAGTTAATGTTCCAGACGCACCGCCAGTTAACGCAATAGAGATGCTTCCTGATCCGCTTGTCACGGTGATGCCAGTACCCGAGCTTATTGTCGTTGCAGCTGGCGCACTTGCGGTCGTTCCTACTAATATCTGACCAGCAGTTAAGGTTTGCCAAGCTGGAACTCCGGCGCCACTTGTCACGAGTGCAGCGCTATTGGCTGTTGCAAGGCCAGTAACTGCGTTAGTGCCAGATGCGTAAAGAAGAGTGCTTACTGCATAAGTATCTGCAAAAGTAGAGGTTGAATAGACATTATTAGTCGCATCGGATCGTAGAATCTTACCAGCTGTTCCACTTACGCTTGGATAGGTCGGCGTTGAATAAGCCAATCCTGATGCTGCACCAGAGCTCACTTGCAGAATTTGTCCATCTACTGTGCCAACTGCTAAACGTGCATTGGTTGTCGTCCAGACCCAAATATCACCTTTCGTGGTAAGAGGTGATGCTAATAATTGCGCAGTAGTTGCCAAGGTACCAGAGGTTGGAAAGGTTACAGAGGTCGTATTGGTGAATGTGAATATTGCGCCAAATGCGCCGACGGTTGTTAAAGCACCAGCGGTTGTTAATGTGCCACCCAATGATAGAGCGAAGGCTCCCCATGAAGGTGCAGCGGTGGCACCTGATAATAAAGGTAGATTTGCTGTAGCAGTTCCTGAAAGGACGGCCATAGCGGTCGCTGTTGAATAAATAATACCTCCATTGCTAGCGGTTAAACTCGCATTTGAACCACCACGGGTTAATCCTAATTGTCCTGTCCAGCCAAGTGTGAGTGATGCAGCATGGAGTAATGCAGTTGCAGGTGTGCCACCTAATGTGAGAGTCACGTTTGTATCATCTGTTTTGGTTAATGCAGCTGCTGTGTAAGGTGCACCAAATTGGGCGCTAAAATTTGAAAATGTCATTGCCGCATCATTGCCGACGCCATAAGGTGATTGACCAAAATACATTAAATCTGTCATGGCATTAGATGTAATTGGATTTGCAATAAAAATCTGATTAATATTCTTTGACATGTGAAACTCCATTTCCTAAAGCAATAATAAATCTGTTCCATCCAGTAAAAGAAAAAATGATCCATCCAAAAGCAGAAAAGCATTCCCCATGAGACCAGAACCATTTTCTATAACATTGGTAAAGACACTATCGACCGCAAAGTCGAAGTTAGTGTCAGTTGCAAAATTTAGCCCCATTCCCAAAGGCTCATCGTTGCGCATTGGCATATAAGCCCACCCAAATATCAGCGCTTGAGGAACCATTATTTAAAATATTAATAGTGGCAGCAGTGACTCCATCGGCTTTAAAACAAGATACAATTCTAGCGCCCGGATTAAGTTCAGAGGTTGTTGCAGCAAAAGTGGCACCAGCAGGAGCTGCGGCATTTCCATTAAATCTCACCCAAATATCACTGCCGGGTTGATAAGAGAAAGCTACAATCCATGTAGGTTTATTTGTAGGGAGCGTTATAGATGCATTACCTCCCGCTGCGAGAGTTGCGCTAAACATATTGGTTGAAATAGGCGGTGCATAAGAATTATAGCCTTGAACATCCAATGCAAAATTAAGATCCGTTGACATAAATTACATCCTTATAATTTAATAAATACATTCACAAAAGTTTCTGGTGGTTGGGTTGTCATTGCAGAATTTACTAACCCTGTAACATCCCCTGTCCTATCAAAATTCTGACCAGCATTAGCGCCAGTATTGTTATAGCTATTATTCGTTCCACCTGTTTCAACAAATTGTCCGCCTGATCCAGTTGTTGCACTATGTGTATGGCTAGGTAAATTAGCAGTTGCGATTGTTACATTTTCATTACCTGTTGTTTGACCAAGCACCCAAGTTGTTCCAGTATTAGTGCCTGAACTTGGTGCGCCAACTGAAGCTAATGCGCGGCCTAGGGTTTTTGTCAAAGCGATAGTTTTATGAGCAATAAAATCTGCATAGGCACTTGCACCACGACCTGTGGAGACAGGTGCATTTGCATTAGAAACATTATTCCAAATAGTGCTATACAACTGAAATGTATCAATATTATGTCTTGTTGAGGCTCCCGAAGTATCATCACCAATAGTTCCATCATTCATTGGCACCCATCCAAAAGGTGAGAATGTATTTAATGAGGTTCGAATATCACCAGTACGGGGGCAACTGACGATTGAATTAATTTCATCATAGGATTGGAAGCCATTAGTTGCGGCTTCCGATCCTAGATAAAGCTCAGGTTGTGTAAAGTTAATGTCAGTCGTTGTGCCTGTAGGAAATGCTATTTGTAAATAATAAGCATCATCGCCTGCGCCACTTAATACGGAGCCATAACCTGTTGGGAAAACTCCTGTATTTAATACATAGCGAGTCCATGTATTTGAAACAGTAATTTGAGGCGTTATCAAAATAGGCGCAGGTGATGCGACGCCTGTACCTAAAAATTGATAGAGATAAATCTGCAAATTATTAGATACATTTCCAGCAACATTCTGTGCCCAAAGAGCAACCGTATATTGAGTGTTCGCGGTTAAACTTAAGATATGCAAATTAATAGGAAACTGCACAACTTTAGTGGTTGAGCTGCCTGCAACGGTTGAATTAAAATTTAAATAATATTCAGGAGTAACAGCGCCATTCGCAAGTGTTGAAAGCGTTGCTGCAAACTTTGTAAATGTAATAACATCGGTACCGTCATTCACGTCTTTTATATATCGAATATCTGGATTGGTTAAGCCTTCGTGAGCGCCGGGTGCAAGCACTGTATTTAATGCAGCAATATTGACCGAACCCACATTTCGCCAAAAGACATTATTCACGAGTACATTATTTAAAGTTGGGTTGCTCGTAGGCGTTGGTGAATTAAGAGATTCAAAAGGAAATCCGGAACGAGTCCATTGGGGCGCTGCATTTGAATTAAACGTAGTAACAAAATAAAGTTGCTGAATATTTGAATCATTTTCATCAAAAGGATAATAGAAAAGTAGAATATCATTTCCATTGTCATCTTGAGGCGTTCCAACCGCACTAAGCGTCATCGGATTTGGAGCCGGTAAATAAACGTAGTTTCCCGGTACGCCAGTTTGATAATAAATATTCTTTAAAAAAGTCCGTGCATTGTCCTGATAAAAAGTAATGGTTCCATCAGATAATGGGGTGCCAGTATCTTTATCAACAAAATAAAGTTGCAGCACTGCGGCTGAAACTAGTAGCGACGGATTTATAGCCATAATTCAAAAAGTCCCTTTAGTACAACTTCCATTAACCGAAATCATTTCAGTCAAATTATTTCCATCTAAATCATTTCTTAGCTGTCAACTCTAAAGCTTTCATGAGCGCAGGTCGCCCCACAGCCCAAGCAGCCCCCAATGAGGAGCCTACGAGAGGATGACCCAAAACACTTCCAGTAATCGCACCTGTAGCTATTTTTCCTGCACCTTTTACTTTTCCAGCTATGCTTGATCTTTTTTGTAATTCCTTAGCCAATTTTTCCATTTCAGGTGAAATATTAGCCTGATAACCATGCTGTTTAGCTTCTAAAATTTTACTAGCAAGCTCTTTCGCATCTTGCGGATGAGCTGATTGTAATTCATTATACAATACATTATTTTTTCCTGATGTACCTATATCTTGTAATATTTTTTGCACATTTGCAGTTGGATAAGAAAAAATACTTTTAACTTCTGAAGGTGTAAATCCCTCGGTTGTTCCTTTTCTGCTTATTTCTGACAAAATTGGATGGTCATCATAAGGAGTGACATTCTCACGCCATTTTTGTCTAAAAATTTTATTTTGATTAGCAAGATATGGTGATTGTTTTTCAATAAATTGATCTTGATCATTTTGCAATGAAGTTCTTACTTTTTGCAAATCAGCAAGCTCTTCTTGTTCTGTTTTATCAAGAGGTTCTCTAAGTGATTTTTTCTTTAAATCGCCAATTCTACCGCCTACTGATTGTTGTAAATCGTCTGAATTATTCAAAGTAGGCTTTTCTACGAATTTATTATTCAATTTTCCTATTGGAGATTTGTCACTATTCCATTTTTTTAAAAGATTACTATTTTCTTCAAAGTAATCTTTAACATCTCTTTCCTCAAAAATATCATATAAAGGATGATTATAAGAAATATTTTTTTCACCAAGAGCTTCATAAACTGGTGTTTTATGAGCAAGTGCATCAACAGCATTACTAGTTCGAGAAAAATTGATTCTTTTGGCTAATTCTCTGACATTTTCTTCTGAGGTAGGTTTTGAACCTCCTCCTAATTCAGTCATAAAATTTTCAGCCGTTTTATCAGGTTGCAAGTAATCATAAGCTTCTTTTCCAAGCTTAGCTGCTCCTATTGCTCCTTTTATTCCTCTTCCTAATGGCAATAATGAACCAGCTAGTTCAGCTCCTTTAACAACGGTGGGATTTTCATATGCGCCCATAGGAACATAACCACCAACTTGATTTTGATTTTCAGGAGAAAATTCTCCAAGAGATAATTTCTGCTCTTGACTTAAAGGCGTATTTTGAGGATTAGCAGCAATAGAACCGGGCTGCGCCCCTAATGGAACTTTATCGCCAGTATCTAAATGAGGTAATAGATTCATTAGGTTAGCCCTTCTAATTCTTTCATTACTTCTTTTCTGGAAAGACCCGTTGCCTTCATAGTATCTTGAATATTTTGCTCATTAATATCAGATCGAGAAATAGGACTGTATGAACCTTTTTCCTTGATTGATTTCACAGCACGAGGCGATAGGAAATCTTGCCAGTGATTTAGATTCTGCGTTAAAACCTTATCGCCTTTCTTGCTGGCAATAGGATATTTGTTTTGATATGCAGTCCAAAGCGCATCGGCATCTTGTTTAGGTAAATCAAGACGTGGATTATTGCCTGCTACTGTGTAAAATTGCGCTCTTTCTTGAAGTCGTTTATTGACGGCATTATTAAAATCAGTGTAGAACTTTCTCGTTCCTTCAGTCCATGTGCGAGAAGGTTTCATGCCTAATGCGACATTTAAATCAGCTACTGCAAATTTTGCAGAGCCCATGGCGTCACGTACTTTTTCAATACCAGAAAGTGAAATTTGATTAATAATATTATCAACATTTAGCGAAGCCGTTCCTAATGCTGGCGCACGTCCGCCAATCGGCCCGGATAGATTTGATTGATCCATCCAGTAGTTGTATTGCGATAACAAACGCGAGGCGTCAACTGCATCAGTTGCAGCTTTATTTGCGCTCTCAACTTCTTTTTTGTAATCGGCATATTGCCCTTGTTGCTGAGCTTTGGCATTTTCTTGTTTAGGTGTAAAAGTGTCCATGCCAAAAAACATTTTATTAGCGATATCATCAACACTTGGTTCAGGTGATTCAACACCGTAAAAACTATTCTTAGCCTGAGTTTGTTGCGCAGGCGCTTGATTAGGTGTTTGTCCTTGTTGAGTTTGTGATGCAGGCGAAGATGGCTGTACACCCATAGAAGGATTAGCACCATTAGCAGAATTAGCAGCGCCTTGATTCGGATTACTGAATGCACTATTAGCGCTTGGTGTTGACATGCCACCTTGATCTTGAGGTGCGCCGCCTTGACTACCTTGAGCGTTTTGAGTGCCTCCACCATGCATTTGATCCATTTTTTCTTTAAGAACGCGGAGCATGAGAGCTTTTTGTTCAGCGTTGGTGCCATATAATCCAGCTTCAGCATTTTGAAGTGCGATTTCAGCTTTGGCTTTGTCGCCATACCATTTAGATTGCTGTCCAAGTAAGCCTGCATTAGCATTGGCTTGGCCTGCTTGAGCTTTCGTTAAACCGGGTAAGGCTTGAGCTTGAGCAAGTTCAGCTTGTGCCATTTGTGGGGCGACAGCTGCCTTTGCTTTTGCTGTTCTATTGGCAAGTTCA
>Ga0193727_1000034_pt1 | contig 39334 bp, 62 predicted proteins | sample H2c2metaG_FD_143051 | JGI IMG/M metagenome (GOLD analysis project Ga0193727, IMG submission 143051) | Soil microbial communities from a riparian zone of the East river system, Colorado, United States - H2c2 | ecosystem: Environmental > Terrestrial > Soil > Riparian zone | place: USA: East River...
GGTCAGGCTCAGTTTGAACAGATAAGTGCGTGAAATGATGAAGACGGAATCAAAACAAGTACGGCGGAAGGCGTGGGACGCGAAATACGCAGCGAAGCGCGTACCGCAACGCGTTCGAGCGGCACATGCACGGTACCGACTCAACCGATACGAGCTCTCGCAGGAGGCTTTCGCCTCGATCCTGACCCAGCAAGAGTGGCGCTGCGCGATCTGCAGCATCGAACTCGTTGATGGTCACTTCGTTCGCGTCGGCGACGCGGTGATCCTCAAGCCCGACGATTCGCCGGTGCGTGCGGGATGGCATCGCGATCGCGCCTGCGTGGACCACGACCATGAGACCGGCCGTGTGCGTGGAGTCCTGTGCACGATCTGCAATCGCGCGATCGGCCTCCCGCAGGAGAGCGCCGAACTGGTCGAGCGCGCCGCTAAATACCTTCGCACCGACGTAGATCACCGCGATCCGGACACGAAGAACGGATACCGCGATGTGCTCTCGAAGCGCGCCGCGGATCGGAAGACCAAACGCCGCAAGAAGTCGCGAAAGGATCCATGACCTACAAGTTCATCAATCGGACGCTTCCCGGTTCGCCGTTCCTCGCGGACTACGACTGCGATGCGTGTGGGCGCTTCGAGCTGCTCACGACGCGCGACGAGAACGGGGATCCGCCCGAGGATGTGCCCTGCGAGACGTGCGGCCGCCCATCGCAACGCGTCCTGTCGACAAAGATCGCGAACCCGGCCTTCATCCCGACCGCGATCAACGAGCCCGGTGCGTCGCGGCACGATAAGCCCGATCCGCGAGCCCTCGACACGCGAGATCTCGCCGAAGGCAAGCTCACGAAGAAGGAGTGGCGCAAGAAGCAGGCGGAGATCACGAAGGCCCGGCGGCATGCGAAACGGATCAAGGCCGGGCGTGCTGTGAAACGGATCCAGGTCGACTCGGCAGGTGTGAAGTGAAGCACTACATCGACGACATGTTCGAGATCACGTCATGGATCGATCCCGACAAGATCTTGCCGCCTGTGGTGCAGCTATCGGTCGACTGCGGCTGTAGTGGGTCGGCGCATCTGACTGCAGAGCGTGCTCGGGCAATTGCGAGCGGCTTGGTCGCCGGCGCCGCGGCGATCGAGCCATATCAGCCGGCTGGCATCGGCGAGGACGCCGACCACGCGGCGCTCGTCGCCTACCTGCTGTCGGCGGTGCGGCGCAAGGACTGGCATGCGGTCAGCGATGCGGCGAACGACCTGCGTGTGCTCGAGGCGAGCCGCCGATGAAGGGGACCACCGAGATCAAGTTCGACGAGGCCAGCGGGAATGTGGTGTTGACCATCACCACGCCGAGCAACGGCATGACGTCGGTCAACGACTACTCGCTCAAGCAAGCGCTGCAGCTCTACGCCGCCCTCGCCGCGGCGATCGAGCAACAGAAGCGGCAGGCGGCGGAGCTGATCGCGTGACCGACGTCGCCACGATCCGGCCGATGACGCCCGCCGATCGCCAGTTCGTCCGCTCGGGCTGGTCGGCATCGTATCGCACCGCTCGCGATCTTCCGCTGATCCCGATGAAGGGCTACGCGGATATCATGCATCCCATCATCGACAGCTACCTCGACGATCCGCGAGTGCAGACGCTTGTAGCCGCCGGCGACCTGGGCGTGCTGTTCGGGTTCGTGTCGGTGGACCCTCGGCACTACGTGACCGAGATCCGGAACGAGGACCTCGAGCTCGCTGGATACGTGTACTACCTCTACGTCGCGGGGCCATTCCGCGGTCGGCGGATCGCGAAGCAGCTCCTGGCCGCGGCCGGCATCGATCGCACCGCCGCCTTCGGCTTCGCGGCAAGCACACCCTGGAGCCGGAAGCTCCGCAGCAAGATCCCGTTCGCCGAGCTCGACACCCTGCGCGCTCGATTCCTATCGATGGAGGCAACATGACCGACACCGCATCTAAATCGAACGACACCGCGGCCAAGCCGCAGCTCACCCGCATCCCGCTCGACGCGGTGTGGTTCCCGGCCGAGGAGCCGATGGATCTGCCCGGCGGCAACGCGATCCAGCCGATGCTGAACTTCGGCCTGCCGAAGGTGAAGGGACGCCAGTACTTCTTGGGCTACTTCGTGCCGAGCTATCAGGTCGTCGATATCGAGTGGTATCGTAAAGAGGGTGACGAGGCGGAGTACTTCTCCATCCCGATGTCGGCCGTGAAGAAGATCAAGCGGAGCTCGAAGAAGGCGTGATCGATGGCGCGGCCGCGGCTGCAGCGAGACGTCGTCGTTACGACGATCGTCAACGCACGGCCGATCCGCAGCGCTGGCGCTCGGTCAGACGTCGACATCAGCGTCGACACCGTCACGCGGTGATCGACTTCCTGGGGGGCGAGTGCGAGCGGTGCGGTCTTCGCGACGTCCGCGGACTCGTCATCATGCAGGAGCTCGCCGAGCGGCACTCCGAGGATCAGCTCTACACGCTCGTGCTTCACGAGCCCGAGGTCGCGCGCGAGACGCTGCGCGTGCTGTGCGCGACGTGTCGGCAGATCGAGCGCGCCGCTCACCAGCCGCCGGCGTCGCCGGAGTGCCAGCCGTCGCCATCTCCGCCCGACCAGCCGTCGGATCCGTCGCCGTCGGACCACGCATCCTCGGATCGCGGCAGCAGCGGCGATCGCCGCGCCGCCGGCGCCGCGGATGTGCCCTCGGACGGCGTACCCTGGGGCTCGGACTTCTGAAACGCCGGCAGTAGCGCCCCGACGGCGATCCGACCGTAGAGCCAGGCGTCGCACGCGTGGTTCGCCTGCTTCGGGTTCTCGACGCGTCGCCCGTTCGCGTCCATGACCCACTGCAGGCTCGACATCTCGGTCGCGAGCGCCGAGCCCTTCATGATCCGCATGTAGCCATCGAGCAGGTCGCCGCTGACGGTCTCGATCGCCGGGTCCTTGTACTTCGGATGCTTGTCAGCGCCCTTGATGACGATGCCGAACTCCACGCGCATCTCGTCGACAAACCGATCGCCCTGACCGGAGAGATCCGCGACCATGAAGTCGGGCCAGCCGAGCTCGCCGATGATGCCGGCCGGCTTGGAGATGTCGAGCTCGGGCCCGATGAGGAGCGTCGCGATCGCGCGGGCGGACTGCTTCGTCTTGTAGTACTCGCCGATCTGCCAGATCGTGCGGTCGAGCTCGTAGCGGAAGCCGAGCGCCTCGAGCGCGAACGCATCCTTCCATCCGACGTCCATCGACAGTCCGTAGCCCCAGGTCCTCGAATCGAAGCCGGGCGGAAGCTTCGCCCACCGTGTCGATCCTGGCGTGATGATCGGCGACCACTGGTTGTGCTCGGCGCCATCGTCCTTGTACGCGCGATAGGCGTAGACGTGCGTCGCATCGTCCTGCGCCCACTGACCGAGTCCCTCGCGCAACCATTTCGGGTTGGAGTCCGACCAGCCGTTCGACGCCTTCAGCTGCAGCTTCTTCTCCCACAGCCGTTGCAGCGCAGGGATGCCGGCCTCGGCTCCCTCCTTCGCGCTCCACGCGTGCGAGGACCACTTGTTCCAGTCATCGGGGTATTCGTCGCGTTTCGCGTACGGGCGATGCTGTGGTTCCTCGGACCCCGACGCTCCGCGCGTGACCTCGTAGAAGAGTCCCTCGAGCGAGTAGCCCGGCGTGCCGAGCAGGACGAGCGCGCCGACGAGGCGGGGGCCGATGATCTCGTTGACGAGCCGCGCGAGCAGATCTGTGCGGGCGAGACCCGACTCGTCGATCGCGATCTCGTGGAACGTGCGGCCGCGAAGCTTCTCGATCTCGTCGCGCTCGCCGAAGCCGTGGAGCTGCAGCACCGAGCCGTTCGCGAACGCGAACTCGAGCCGCGTCTCGTTCGAGTGCACGCGATCGTCGAGCCCGAGATCGTGGATGAGGCCCTTGAACTCGGCCCACACGATCGCTCGCGCGTGGTCGCGGGTGTCGGTGATGTAAAGGCATTGCGCGCCCTTGCCCGTAACCTCATCGCCGCGCATCAGCACGAGCAGGAGGCGGATCAGTTCGGCGAACGTCTTGCCGGTGCCGCGGCCGCAGAGGAGCGAGATGAAGCGCGCGGGATCGAGAACGAAGTCGCGCTGCGGCGGATGACACTGCGCGAGCAGGGTCCGCTCGGCGGCCGCGATCTCGTCGAGCGAGAACGGGCCCTCGACCCATTTCCGCTTCGGACCCGCCAATCGTCAGGCCTGCATCGGTGCGTACGCGCCTTGATTGAACGCCTGCACCGGCGCGCCGGCGGGGAGTTGCATCGGCGGCATCGCACCGGGCGGCATCTGACCTGGAGGACCGGGCGGCATTCCCGGCACGCCCGGCATCACCGGTTGTTGCATCGGCGGCGGTGGATTGAGGATCCCCGCGCAGGTGTCGATGAACGAGGAGAGCCCTTCGAGGACCTCCTCGGGCACGTTGTCCTGCGGTTGGATCAGCAGGTACTCGCGCTGCATCATCGTGATGCACATCTGCAGATTCATGTACGGCTCGGGCGTCACGCCGGTCTCGCCGTCCTCGATCCGCTCGATGACCCACTCGACGCTCTCGATCGCGGCGTTGTAGAGGCTGAGGATGCGGTCGATGTCGGGGTGCTGGACGAGCTGGCGCGCCTCGTCGAGTGAGACGATGCCGGCCTGCGCGAGCTCGGTGACGCGTTGCTGACGACCGGCCGGCGTGTTCGCGATCGCGCTCGCGACCTGCATCTCGTACTTGAGATCGTCGAGGTTGATCTTCTTCCACTTGAGCGTGCGCGCCGGCGAGCCGCCGAACTTGCTGTTGTGGACGAGGTCCGGGACCTTGTCGGCCGGCAACTTCTTGCACATCGCGATGACGAGCCACATCGTGTCGAGGACGAACTGCTCGTACGCGCCCTGCTGGATCGAGAACCGCTGCGAGTGCGTCTTGCGAACCTCGCGCACGCCCTCACCGCTCTCGATGCCGCCGGGCACTTGGCCCGCGGACATCATCGCGTTGACGCCGGTCTCGCGCTCCGCGCTCGCGCGGATGCGATCGACGTCGTTGTACGTCTCCTGCCCGACGGCCTGGTAGTCGACCGATTGCGGAGGCGCGGTCTTGTAGGCGCCGGCGGTGATGCCGACCTGCGAGAACGTCTTGAACGAGAGGTTCTTGTCCGCCGTGTGCACCCAGACGATCGGGTTCGCCTTCTTGTTGAGCGACTCGGTGATCTGCCAGTTGCGGCGGTTGAGGTTCGCCTGGTGCGGAAGGATGTACTCGGCGAGCCCGTGGCCATAGAAGCCGAACACGGCGCGGTCCCAGTCCATCGAGCTGAACGGGAAGTAGTCGTCCTCGTACTCTTCATCGAGCAGGTCGACGCCGTGGATGCAGATCGTGTGGCGACCCGGAACGTGGTTATCGTGATCGATCGGACCGATCGGCAGGCGCCAGCTCTCGATCACGACGATCTCGTTCTTGTGCGCGAACGGGCGATAGCCGGCCCACTTGCGCCAGTCGCCCATCGTCTGCGCCTTCGAGATCTCGACTGCGAATTCGGGGAACTCCTGCGCGAGCAGCTCGCGATCGTAGAACTCGCGAAAGTGGAGCTGGCGCGGCTTGCCGTCGCGGCACTCGAGCTCGTCGACCACGATGTTCTCGACCGGGACGGGGCGAACGTTCACGCAATCGAACTGATCGATCCAAACCTTGTTGAACGCCTTGCCCTTCAACGCGGCGCCGGTGCGAAAGCCGTGCTGGCACTTCGCGATGACGTCGTAGTAGGCCATCGCCGCGTTCGAGTACTGCTCGAGACGCTGGGCGTTCTGTTGGCGTGTGAAGTCGGCGTTGTCGGTCTCGACGCGAATCGAGAGGTCGGCGTCCGCGACGTTCGCGGTGACCGTGTCGATGCCCTGGCGCACGAGGTTGTCGGTGACGATCGATCGGCGCTGGCCGATGCCATCGCCGTACGTCCTCGTGCCGCTCGACATCGACATGCGGTTCGTGCGCGGGTTTTGATCGACGAGCGCCTCGAGCCGGAGGCACTTCAAATAGAACCAGCTCTGCAGGTTCTCGACGGCGCGGACGTAGCTGATCACCTGCTCGTGGACCTTGCCTTCGTCGGCGTTCCACCAGGTGGAGGCGGGCTGCGCCCCCGGTTGTCGTACTCTCATCGCCGCTCCTTCGATAGGTCGTCAATTTCCAGCGTCGGAACAAACCCGCTCGGATAGGCGTCCGGGTCCTCCCAAGGGCTCGACGGCTCGGGCCACTTGGGCTCCTTGTCGTCGGCCTCGTCATCGGCGGCCGCCGGTACCGGCTCCGCCGCGGCGAAGGTCGCGGTGCAACCATCGACGCCGATCGCGAGAACACCCTTGCTTCGGAGCTCGTCCGCGCGCCGAACGACGCGGTCGATCCACTCGTCGAAACGATCGCTCACGCAATCACCCTAGTCGCGGGCGATTGGACGCTTCAGGCCTTGACTGTCCGTGCGCGAGAAACACGTACGGACGAACGAGCCGAGCATTCCGAGAATGCAGACGCGTAGGGTGAGGGCGAATGGGTGACACGGCAGAAGCACAGGCTCCCGCGGCCGCTCCGGTAGTGGCTCCCGTCGTGGCGTCGCCGGAAGAGCGACAGGCCGCGCTGCTCCGCGATCGTGACGAGGCTCGAAAGGCCCGCCGCGCGACCGCGATCTCGAAGATCCACGCCTCTCACGCCGCGGCCGCGGAAGCGCCCGTCGAAGAGGCGCCCGAGCCGATCGCGCCGGCAAAGCCCACGCTCGCGCCTGCAAAGCCGACCGAAGCTCCGAAGCTGGTCGCCGAAGTGAAACCGACGGACGCGAAGCCTGTCGAGTCCGGCAAGACGGACTCGGCCGCGGATGACGCGGCGACGCAGCGCGGTCTCGCTCAGATCGAGCGCGCGCGGAAGAACTTCCTCGACGAGCGATCGGCGAAGGAAGAGGAACTCTCTCGCCGCGAGGCGCGCATCGCTGCGCGCGAGAATGATGTCACCGGTAAGGTGTCCTCGATCGAGGAGCTCAAGAAGCTCCCCCTTTCGACGATGCTCGACCGGCTCGGCCTCGATGACACCGCGCTCGTGCAGCTCTCGCGCGAGAGCTACTACCGCACGTCCGAGGGCCAGAAGAATCCGTCCGCGAAGCAGGCCGTCGAAGAGGTTCGCCAGCGCTCGAGCATGTCCACGCTCGAGCAGCGGGTCGAGGCTCTCACGCGCGAGCTCGCGGAGACCAAGGAGTCCGCGATCGCGGCGCAGCGACTCGTGTTCCAACGCGAGCACGCGAACGAGTGGGTCGAAGGCGCGCTCAAGGCGGTGCCGGCCGACAAGCCGTCGCTGTTCGCACTCCTGCAGGCGAAGAATCCACGCGAGGCACGCAACAAGCTGCTCGCGATCGGCGGCGAGCTCGAGAAGTCGGGCGGCGGCGAGGCACCGAACGCGGCCGAGGTCTTCGCCGAGTACGAGAAGCGTCAGCGCGAGCTGCTCGAGTCGCAGGGCATCGATGTCGAGCGCCTGCTCGTCCCCGCAGCGCCCGCGAAGGCCGCGGCGCCGGCGCCGGCGGTCAAGCCCGCGCGTACGCTCGCGCCAGGCTCGACGCAGATCGTCCGCCCCGAATCGGTCCCGACCACGCGCGAGGAGCGACGCACGAATGCGGTCGCCAAGATCCGCATGCGGCAACGGCAGACCGCCGACGAAGTTCACTGACCCGGCGCCGAGCGCCACCGAAGACCGAACACGCTGAGCCCGAGAGACCAAGGGCACGTCCGCACAACCGAAGACCCGTAACGGGGGCGACTGAGTCGCCTCACGGAGTGCTGCCTCATGTCTCTCGTCACCGACGTTCAGCAATATCTCAAGGATGTGTTCGCCACCGGCTACGCCGACGAGTCGACACGCATCCACCCGGGCCTCGACCAGCTCTCGATGCCCGACATCATTGGGTTCGACTACAAGTACCTGATCAAGATCGCCAACTCGCAGGCGATCGCGATCGGCGACGACAACCTCGCGGCCGCGCAAGCGATCGCGGTCGCCGGCGGCTCGAAGTCCAAGCGGTTGACGTTCAACCCGTCGATCATGTCCGGCGAGGCGATCCTTCCGGTCACCCAGCTCGAGATGGCGCTGCGCGGAAACGCGTACGCGTTCGGCGAGCTCGTCGAGACCGAGGTCGACGGCATGCAGGACGAGTTCTACACGCGCCGCGGCTTCCAGCTGTATCGCGACTCGTTCGGCAACCGCGGCAAGGTGGCCTCGTTGCCGGGCGGTCAGGTGATCGGGTTCGTCGACCCGCTCGACGTCGTGAACATCCAGGTCGGCATGCCGCTTCGGTCATCGGTCAACGCGAATGGTTCCGCGCCGCGCGTCGGCACGGCGACCGTCACCGCGGTCGACATCGACGACGGCCTGATCACCGTCGATGCCATCGCCAACATTGTTGGTCTCGCGGTCAACGACTTCCTGTTCGTCTCGACCGAGCTCAGCCAGCTCGCGCTCGAGGGCATGGGCCTGTCGACGCCGCTGATCGCGCCCGTCGCCGGCGACTCGTTCCGCGGCCTGGATCGCTCGGCCGACGTCTCGCGCCTCGCGGGCTCGCGCCTGACGGCCGCGCAGGCGACCGGCACGCTCGAGCAGAACCTCATCAAGCTGATCGCGAAGATCCGCATCGTCGGCGGCAAGTGCAACTACGCCGTCATGAACTCCGACCGCGCGCAGGAAGTTCGCACGCGGCTCGGCGCGAAGGTCCGCTACAAGGACGGTGGCGACGCGACCTACGGGTTCAACACGTTCATGTTCGATGCGCCAGGCGGCCCGATTACGGTCGTGGATGACCCGGATTGCACGTCCACGGCGGCATGGGTCGGCAACACGGCGTCGCAGCAACTGCCGACGCTCGACGCGCTCGTTCGCATCGACGAGAGCGACGGGAACTGGGCCTACAAGAAGCCCTCGAACGACCAGATCGGCGTTCGCATCCGCTCGGTCGCGCAGTACCTGCAGCGCGAGCCGCGCAACTTCGGCGTGACGCCCACCTGATTCGCGAGCAGCGAAAGGAACGAACATGTCGATTCAAACGCAACCCGCTCAGACCGCGGATCCGGAGAGCTACACCCTGCTGCTTCAGCTTCAGGGTGCGGGCGCCGGCGTCATCCCGGTCATCCCGACGACCTCCAACGCGCACGGCATCACGATCGCTCGTACGAGCGCCGGGCTCTACACGCTGACGTTCAACGAGGAACCGGGCCCGAACTTCGAGGGCCTCGACGCGGCGTTCGGCGACACGACCAACCCGGTGACGGTGGCCGGATGGTCGGCGACGTCAGGCGTGTTCACCAAGCGCAGCGCCACCACCAAGGCGACGCTGACGTTCGGCACGCAGAACTCGACGTTCGCGGGCGCCGACATGGCGGTGACGTCGTACGCGTTCCTCCAGCTCTGCTTCAAGTTGGGCGCACCGAAGCTGTAAGCGGACGATGCCGAACCTCGTCCTCATGTCCGATCTGGTCACGCGAACTACACAGCTCGCGGACATGGAAGGGGACGGGTCCATCTCGAACACCGAGTGGAAATCGCTTCTCAGCGAGGGCTACGGCGAGCTCTATGAGGACACCGGCATGGCCGGGCTTCGTTACTGGGAGACGATCAAGACGTTCATTACCGACGGGACCGGCTTTCTCGCCGAGCCCGATGACCAGCTCGCGATCGTCGATCGTCTCGAGCTGGTCACGAACGTCGCGACAGGGAAGTGCCGCCGCATGCGCAGCATCTCTCCGCAAGAACGTGCGCGCTTGTCTGGGCGCGCTGGCCTTCCACGGGCGTACGAGCTCGTGGACGGCCGCTATTTCCTCTACCCGACCCCACCGGTCGGGCAGACCATCACGCTGCGCTACATCGCGCAGTGCCCGAACCTAACCGCGTTTGCGGACGGTGCCGTCGTGGATTGCGTGACGTCGTATGGGCGCCGCTTCCTGCAGCTCCACGCTGCGATCCAGGGGATGGCCAAGTCGCGGCGCGACGCGAGCGACCTCATCCAGGAGCGCGAGCTCTGCCGCAAGGCTCACATCGAGTGGGCCGGCAATCGTGCGTTCAACGATCAGCCGGTGCTCTTCACCGAGGATGACACCGACGGCGAGTGTGTCCCCGATAGCTGGGACTTCTGATGCGCCCGCGGCACGGACAAGCGCGTACGCGCTGGCGGCACCAAACGAGAACCTACTCGTCGTGGGTGTCGATGATTCAGCGCTGTTCGCCCAAAGGCAAATACGCGGGCCGAGTATCGGTCTGCGAACGCTGGCTGTCGTTCGAGAATTTCTTCGCCGATATGGGCGAGCGCCCCGAAGGTAAGACGCTCGATCGCATTGACGGCGCTGGCAACTACTCGCCGGACAACTGCCGTTGGGCGACGCATTCTGAGCAGAATCGCAACCGCAGCAGCTGCAAACTAGAGAGCCACGAGTACGACCAGATCGTCTGGTTGAAGTCGCTTGGCTACTCTCGAAACGCGATCGCGCGATTCTTCGAGGTCTGCCCCTCGACCGTGGCGCAGCATCTGCGACGCGCACAGTGGGGCCACTAGATGGCGCTCGCGATCGCCACCGGCCAGCTCGTTCGACCGACGACCCCGAAGCTCGTGGACGTCGACACCGAGCGCATGCGCCTCGAGTTCGAGCGGAAGATCGCCGAGCTCCAGGACATCGTGCGTCAGCTCGCCGCGAGGGTGACCTGATGTCGGGACTGCCTCGTCAACCGTTCGAGATCCCGTTCGACTCGGGACTGCTCACGCGCGGTGACAAGCGCGCGAAGCCGGAGCCGTCGGTCGAGAACCTGCTCAACATGGAGTTCGACGACATCGGCGGACTGCGCGTCCGATTCCCGTTCGGCGTGACGACATCAGCGATCACGGGTGGCGGCACGCTGACGAACGTGCGCCGGTTCGCCAAGCGCAATGGTGAGCTACTTGCCTTCACCGTCACCGGCTTCTACACGTGGGTACCGGCCACCAACTCGTGGACGTATCGCGGCGATCACCTCGCGGTGATGACCGACGAGCAGACGGTGTTCTCGGAAACCGACGACCAGATTTGCTGCGACCGCGCCGAGCTGAACGGGCAGATCGTCTACGTGTGGAAAGACTCAGCGGCTGGGACGGTGCGCATTGCGGTGACCGACAAGACGAGCGGCGCTGTGATCCAGCCTCCGACGACGGTTGGTGTATTGGCGGCGTGGCCTCGGCTGATCGCGTTGTCGAATTGCGTGATCTTACTGGCGGTCCAAATCGGCCCGACAGCGAACCTCCTTGCGTACAAGATTACGCTGTCGCCGTACGCCATCACCGGCCCGACGATAATGGGTATCGTCGTCTCGTCCCTATACGACGCCTGCAAGATTCCGGGTCGCGATCAGATCTACGCCGCGTTCGATCTCGGCGACACGGGGCCGCGTCACTACAAGATCGCATCCATCGACTCGAGCCTGACGACGTCGTCGGTGACGGCCGTGAATCCGTACGACCCCTCATTGGCCGCTCCGCAAACAATATCAATCGCGATCTCGCCGGATGCATTGAAGTGCGCAGTCACGATCGCGCAGGGCTACGGCATCATTTCGAGCGGTGTCACGAATCCACAGCAGGACGCGAGCACCGATATCTGGACGGTGCCAGGTGCCGGCGTGCCGGCGGTGAAGACATCAACGACGGTGATCATCAATTTTCACCCAGGTGGCGCTGGAGCGTTCATCACCCTGAACAACGTGAACGTGACCTCGGCATTTCGGCTCGTGACCGACGGCGGCCGTTACCGCTGCTATGTGTATTGGACGCAGAACGAAACACCGACGACGATCGTGGGGAGCCGCTGGAACTGGATCGATACGACCGGAGCGATTGGGTTCGCCGCGGCGGCTGCGCCGTCCTTCGTGCCCGGTATGGGGCTCGGCGCTCGAGCGTTCGCGCGTGACACGCACGTCTATCTGATCGGCACGTTCGGCGGGCTCTCGTTCGCCGGATCGGATCCGACCGGCGTGCATAGTCAGCTGCAGAACACCTACTACCTCTATCGAGACGATGCGTTCTTAATCGGGAAGGCCGTCTGGGGTGAGGGCGCTGGATTTCATCCCTCGGGATGGTTGCCGAACGTCAATCTCGACGCAGCGAACGCGACCAAGTATGTCGTCATGGAAGGGATTCGCCGCATCGTCGACGTTGGCTCCAACTCGGTCCTGCCGAACGGACAACCGCAGATCTACGCAGAGCGCGCGCCGCGCGAGGTCGCGTTCGTGTTCGACGACAATCGCGCGCGTCGTTCGCTGCAGATCGGCGAGACGCTATACGTGACCGGCAGCATCGTGCTGCAGTACGACGGCAACGCGTTGACCGAGGTAGGGTTCGCGACTTACCCGTGGGCGCTCACTGCAGTCGCCACCGCCACCGCCGGGCTGCCGGCTGCCGGCGGCTACTCGTACAAGGCGACCGACCGTTGGAACAATGCGGCCGGCGAGATCGATCGCAGCACGACGGCCACCGTCGCGAACCTCACGAGCGCGGGCGCGCTGAAGATCGCCGTCAGCCCCGTGTATCTCTACATCACGCGCAAGACCGGCGCGGCCGTCGAGATTTGGCGCACGGAAGTCAACCCGCCTCCCGGTGCGCCGTTCTTCCTGGTGACGTCGCAAGATCCGAGCACGGCAGGTGCCGATAACGGATACCTGCCCAACAAGCCGACGATCATCGTTCCGGCTGCGTGGCTCGACAACGAGATCGACGCGACCATCGCTATCGCGCAGGCGAACCCGCAGAACGACAGCACGCTCGATTCGCTCGAGCCGCCTGGCGCGTCGATCATCATGACCGACGCGCGGCGGATCTATCTCGCGGGCGTTCCAGGCGCGCCGAACACCGTCTACTACTCGAAGTTCCATCAGCCTGGATTCGTCGTCGGGTTCAACGACTTCCTGTCCTTCGATGTTCCTGCCGACGGCGGCGCGATCGTCGCGCTCGGCTACCTCGATGGCGGACTCATCGTGTGGACCGACACCGCGACGTACCAGTACTCGGGGCCCGGCTATTCCGATACGGGCACGGGTGGAAACTTCCAGCTCGCACGCGTGGTCTCGCCCGAGCTCGGGGCGGTCTCGCAGGACGCGCTGAACTTCAGCAGCGAAGGCTGGTACGTCAAAACGCAACGCGGCTGGTACTTGCTCGACAAGGGCATGAACTACCACTACGTCGGTGCGCCCGTGTACCGCTACGACGACGAGCCAGTGCTCGCGGCGGTCACGATCCCGCAGCGACATCAGATGCGCGTCGTCACCGCGAGCCGTTGGCTCGTGCTCGATACGCTCGTGAATCAGTGGGCCGAATGGACGATCGCCGACGGTCTCGACATGCTCATCGACGCGAACGGTGCGTGTCAGTACCTGACCTCGAGCGGCCCGCGCCAGGAGATGACGACGTGGGACGGTTACGCCGGCATCGACACGTCGCTGCTGTTCTTCGAGGTCGAGACGCAGTGGATCAAGCCTGACGGTCGGCAGCAGGGTCGCTACGTCGTCGATTACGTGCAGCTGCTCGGCGAGTACCGATCGCCCTGCCAGTTCCAGGTGCAGATCGCGAAGGACTACGAGTACACGGCGCCCACCGTCCCCAATTGGCACACGGCGAAGATCTGGACACCGACGCCGGCGATCGATGGCAACGCGCTCGAGGTCCGCACGTCGCCGGTGAAGAAGCGCTGCTCTGCGATCAAGGTCCGCATCAACATCGGCTCGGGGCTCGGCGGGCCGCTACTCGGTCCCTGCGCGCGACTCACATCGCTCACCGGCCAGTTCGCCGTCGAGCCCGGCATCTACGCGGCGATCGGCGCCGGCCAGAAGCAATAAGGAGAACGATCATGGGCGATCTCAATCAGGGCACTCAGGCGGGAAACGCCGCCTACCAGAACAACAGCGTCGGGTCCGGCAATCGCTGGGAGGACATGGCGCTCGGCTGGTCCGGTATGGGCCAGTGGGATCCGACCAACGGAGATCGCGGCTCGCTCCAACAAGCAGCCGCGCAACAGGGCCAGTTCGGGCAAAACCTGCAGGGCCAGTACCTAGCGAATCAGCAAGGCATCAACAGCACGCAAAACATGCTGTACGGCCTCGCGAACGGACAGAACAGCGTCAGCGCCGCGCAGCTGCAGCAGGGCCTTCAGCAGTCGCAAGCGCAGCAGATGTCGATGGCAGCCGGCGCGGCGCCGCAGAACCAGGCGATGGCCGCGCGCACGGCGATGAACAACGCCGGCGGCCAGGCGTCCGGGATGATGGGCCAACAGTCGATGGCCGGGCTGCAGGAGCGACAGGGCGCGCTCAACGCGCTCGCGCAAATGCAGATGCAGCAGAGTGGTCAGAACATGCAGGGCGCGCTCGGCGCGTACCAGGGGCAGAACCAAGCCTACGGCTCCACGCTCCAGACCCCTCAAAAGGGCGTCGGGAACATGTTCGGTGGCGGCATCGGCGGCGTCGTCGGAGCTCTGGCGGGATAGATGTCCGACGATCCGAACGATCCGGCGCTGGACCAGCCGGCGGGCATCCCGCCGATCGATCCGAGCATCAACGGGACGTGGACTCCGCCGTGGCTCTCGCAACAGTCCGGACCGCCTCCGGTCGTCGACACCGGCGCTCCTCCACTGACGCCGGCCGAGAAGTCGGAGATCCAGATCGATAAGCCGCTCGCGGAGAAGACTCCAGAGCAGCAACTCGATCCGACGCTGTCGGCCGCGATCCCGACGGATCAGCAGTTCACGCCGCCGTGGCTCGCAGTGGCGCAGGCCGGCGTCGGCGCTCCGCAGGTCGACGCGGTGAGCGGCGCGCCGGGCCCGAGCTCGGCGCTGAACCCGCAGCAGGCGCAGGACCGGTTCGCGACGATCGCAACGGACCCGACGGCGCCGCTCGACGAGCGCTCGAAGGCGTGGGCGTCGATGACGCCCGATCAGCGCACGAACGCGCTGAACACGACCGACCCAAAACAGCTCGCCGCGATCGCGAACGACGCGATGACACCCCAGGAGCTCGCGACCATCTCGGTGCGCCACAACGCGGCGAAGCTCGACGAGGAGACGATGCGGCTCCACGCGATCTATGCAGAAAACGCGGCGAAAGCGAGACAGGAGGCCGACGCTCAAGCGAAGGCGTCGGCATACGCCGATGCGGAAGCCGCGAAGGACGCGGCGGCGGCCGAGGCTCTTGTCGCGCAAGCGAAGAACAATCCGAACCAACGCAGCGCCAGCCGCACGATCGCGGACGTCGTACTCGCAGGCATCGGCGGAATGGTCTCGCAGTTCACCGGCGGCAAGAATCTCGCGCTCGAGTCGATCCAGAAACGCGTCGAACAAAACATTCAGCAGCAGACCCAGGAGCTGAATCTCGGCTGGAAGGCGATCGACCTGCACAAGAACGCTGTCGCGTCCGAGTACGCGCGGCACGGCGACGTGATTCGCGCGCAGGCCGTCGCTCGGATCGCCGGACTGCAGGAGGCGAAGGACGCGCTCACCACTGACATGCAGAACTACGATCCGAACGGCACGACCGCGCTGTCACGCGCTCAGGTGATCCAGCAGATCGATGGTGTACAGCGGACGGCCGCGAACACGCTCCATCAGCAGAACTTCAAGAACGGGATGGAGCTCGCGAAGGCGCAGACCGAGGCCGCGGCGCAGACCGAGACCATGCGCAAGAACAAAGCCGACGAGTCGCTCGCGTGGACCAAGGAAGGTCGCGAGGGTGCGGCGGCGAAGGCCGTGAAGCCCGATGACGTGGTTCACGATCCGGCGTGGTTCGCGCAGCAGGGTTACAAAACCGTGCCGGCGGTCGCGATGTCGGTGAAGTCGTTCGGCGGTATCACCGAGAGCAATGCCAAGGCTGGCGAGGCAGCAGGCAAGGACATCTCGAACAAGGCCGCCGCAGCGAAGGGCCAGGTTGCCGCTCCGATCCAGGTCGGCACCGCACCGGACGGCACGCCGGTCACGAAGACCACGGTGCTCACGCAGCCAGACGGCACGGCATGGGCCGCGCCCGACAAATTTACCGAGATGGCGGCCGGCGCAAAGAAAGTCGCGCGTATCAGCGATGCGCTAGTGCGCGAGATCAACGAGTGGGGCGGACAGAGCGATATCAAGAAGTCGCCGCACTACCAGCAGATAACGTCGCTACACAAGGATCTGATCTTTGCTCTGCACGAGGCGAAGAAGATCGAAGGCTTTCGACCCGGCACCGGCGAGCAACTAGAAGAGCTGACCGGCGGCGTCGATCCGACGAGCTTCTTCCGTGATGCGACGCCTGGAATCAAGGCGGTGAAACAGAACATCACCGACGATCTAAACGACGAGGCGACGACCGCGCTCTACAAGGGGCCGCGCATCGTCTTCAACGATCTCTCTGCACCGCCCGCGCAGGTCGACACGCCGGCGGACAAGCAAGACAAGGTGCTGACGCAGAACTTCGGCGCGAGCGACATGGACGAGTCGGCACTCGATGCGGACAACCGCGCTTTCACGATCGCGGCGCGCAAGGGCGTCACGACGGCACCGTCGGCGAACAGAGCTGACTACGCCGAGGCGCAGGGGCTGAGCCCGCTCGCCACGCGTGCGCTCGATAACGGCGTGGCCCCGATCCAGCTGCAAGCCTTCGACGACCTCGAAGGCGATATCAAGGGCAGCGACGACGTTGCGCGCGCTAAGGCCGTCGAACGTTTGGAGCAGGTCCGCAAAGGCAGCAAGTCGTCCGCGGTGCGCGCGTACGCGAAGGGGTTGATCGAAGAGGCCTCGTCGACGGTGCTCGAAAACACGCCCCTCGACGTGGAAGGCAAGCGGTAGTGCCCGATCCGACCCCGCCGAAGACTGTTTCGCTGGTCTCGCCAGAAGGCAAGACGACCGATGTGCCTGCGGATCAAGCGCAGTCGTACATCGACGATCAGCACTTCACCGTTCAAACGACCGGAGGACGCGCGCAGTCGAACGTCGACACGACCGTCGCGGAGCATTCGTCCAAGCTGAAGGCGGCCGGGTACGCATTCGCGCGCGGCGTCTCGGGCGGCGCGTCTGACCTGCTGCTCAACGCGGACCAGAAGATCGACGCGCAGGACGAAGAGCAGCTCCACGGCGGCACGTCACTGCTCGGCAACGTCGCCGGTGCGCTCGTGACCGGCGGACTCGGCGCGGGCTCGCTCGGAGAGCACGCGGCCGAGATGTTCAGCACGCGCGGCGCGCTCGCCGCTGCAGCCGGCGACGTCGGCGCGCTCGGCAAGACGGTCGGCGGTGTCGTCGAAGGCAGCATCTACGGAGCCGGACAGGGCCTGTCCGAGGCCGCGCTGTCCGACGATCCGCTCACGGCCGAGAACATCATGGGCCACGTCGGCTCGAACGCGCTGCTTGGCGGCGGTCTGGGCGGCGGACTCTCGTTGCTCTCGCACGGCGTCGGCTCGGTGCTCGAGCGCGCCGGTGGAGCGATGCGCGAGGCTGGTGCCGCGAAGGGAGCGCTGGCGTCGGTCCCCGAGGACCTCGCGAAGCTCGACGAGACTGCGCTCAAGGCGGAGGCCAAGACGGCGGCCGCGGCGCACGAACTCGACAAGGTGGCGGAGGTCAACTCGCTCGAGTCGCTGCGCGGCAACCAGCGCGCCGAGCTCGCGAACCAGATCCTCGACAGCCACGAGGAGCTGCGGACCGCGAAGATCTACCAGGCCGTGAACGACGAGTTCACGAAGCTCGCCGAGACGGGCGAGTCCGCCGGCGTCGAGAAGATCGAGGGCATCAGCCTGGCGAAGCGCCAGCTCGCGGACTCGAACGCCGCGCTCTCGCGGCTGACGAAGCACGAGACGACGTTCGCGCGAGACCCGAGCAAGGCGCTGCAGGCGCTCGAGGATCGCCAGAGCGCTCTCGAGACGATGCAGGAGAAGATGCCGCAACTGCGTAGCGCGCTCGCGGACAACCCCGCCGGCGTCGGGCTCGAGCACGTCGATGCCGCGCTCGCGCAGACCAAGTCGCAGATCGACGCGCTCAAGGCGCTCGACTCCAAGGCGAATCCCGTCACCTCGACCCGTCTGCAGATCATGAAGGCCGGCCCGTCGGCGCGCATGGAGCAGATCGAGGCGGCGCAGAAGGCGCTCGCCGACGGCAAGGATCTCGGCATCGTCGGCAAGGGCGTGAAGAGCATCGCGAGCTCGACGGCGAGCGGGCTCGCGCACCTCCTGCCGATTCCGGGCAGCTCGTTCGCGGCGCACTGGATGGGCGAGAAGGCGGGCGCGGCCGTCGAGTGGATGGGCCGCAAGCTGTCGGGCGCGGCGACCAAGACCGCGGATGCGACCGCTGGTCACGTGTCGTCGTTCCTCGACGTCGCCGCGAAGGCACCGCGCACGCTCAAAGGTCCCGCGGTCGCGACCGCCACCAAGACCTTGTCGACGACGAGATTCGGAGCCGAGCAGGCCGTGAAGTCCGACGACCTGAAGGCGCTGTTCAAGGCGCGATCGAGCGAGCTCAAGCAGCAGACGATGTACGCGCCGCAGCCCGACGGCACGAACGCGGTCGTCATGCGTCCCGAGGCGCGCGCCGCGATGGCGCAGACGTTCGACGGCCTGCGTGCGGCGCATCCCGTGCTCGCCGACAAGCTCGAGACGATCGCCGCGCGTCGCGTGGCCGTGCAGTCGAAGGCGCTCCCTCGCAAGCCCGACGCTCCGCCGGGTCCGCAGGTCGGGCCCGACAAGTGGTCGCCGAGCGATCTTGAGATCCGCCGTTGGGCTCGCGTCGTGCGCGCGACCGAGGATCCGGCCTCCGTCGAGGAGCGGCTCGCGCACGGCATCGTCACGCCCGAGGAGGCGAACGCGTACCGCGAGGTCTACCCGGAGCGCTTCGCGGCGCTGCAGCAGACGATCTTCAACGCGTTGCCGACGCTCTCGAAGACCTTGCCGATGCGTAAGAAGGTCGCACTCTCCATCTTCACCGGCATCCCGATCACGCCGGCGATGCGGCCGGAGATCGTGAAGACGCTGCAGGCGACGTTCGCCGTCGAGCCGGGCAGCGCCGGCGGCACGCAAGCCCCGAAGCCACAGCCATCGTTTGGCAAGTTCGGTTCGATGAAGGACCAAGACAAGCCGACCCCGAACCAGGAGCGTCAGTCATGACTCGATACGTCCAGCTCAATCACGGAACCCTCTACGCCGTCGATCCGATCGGTCCGCCGATCGGCAACATCATCCCGCCGGTGTGGGACGCCGTGAACAACTGGTCCGTCGCGATTCCCGGAGCGGGCACGTTCTTCTTCCCGATCGGCGGCGAGCGCTACGGCGCGATGGTCGAGACGGTCTTCCATTCGCTCTCGCTCGTCTGGAACGCGGCGCTCGCCGGCGTGTTCACGATCGAGGGGACGAACTGCGCGAAGTCGCAGACGGCCAACGACACGGGTGGTCCCGACGTCTCCGACTGGGACACGTCGCCGGCGTGGCAGCAGATCGATATCACCGCGGCCGGGATGCTCTACACGAACATCACCGGAGCAGGAAACACGATGGCGAAGCTCACCGCGACGATCGGCGGCGCGAACGCCGGCGGCGCGCTCTACAACCTTCCCGAGCTCGGGATGCTGCGCATGCGCGGCAAGCTCGTCGCGACGCACAGCGGACAGCTCCGCGTCGCCGCGATGGCGAAGCTCGGATCCTAAGGAGCGCTCGTGCCGTACCCGCACATGCCATCGAGCGGTCATCCGCCGGCCGCGAACCCTGACCAGCGGTTCAAGTACGTGTGCACGGGCACCGAGACCGACACGTTCAACGTTCCGTTGCCGAGCGCGCGTGCAAACACGAACTACATCGCGGTCGTGTCGCTGCTCTTCGGCTCCTCGAGCTCGCAGTACCTCTGCAACGCACCACCGACCGGCTACACGACAACCCAGATCCAAGTCATCGCCGGCGCGGCTCCTGCTGCGGGCGATGTGCTCGGCATCGTCATCACGGACATCGCATGAAGCCCCAAATCATCCGCCCCGTGAGCCGCTTCGCCGCGATCGCGGCAACCGTCGCGGCGACTGTCGCACTGTGCATGTTCCCGATGCTCGAGATCGGGCGGAGCTTCGAGCGACACGACCATCGCACGTCGTTCCCGGAACAGTTCGTCACGCTGGCCTCGACGCTCGAGGCCGAGAACCTTCACGTCTCGAACAGCGTGATCGTTGACGGCGAGACGGACATGAACAGCCTGCTCAACCTCGACGGCAATCTACACTTCAATTCGAACCTCAACACGCTGGATATGAACCTCGGGTTCATTACGAATCTCATGGATCCGACGAACGGATCGGATGCGGCCACGAAGAGCTACGTCGATGCGCACGGCGGAGGTTCGCTCTCGGGCGGAGGCACGAACGGATCCGGCGCACGTTGGACGAGCTCTACGTCGCTCGGTAACGCGTCGTTCGGAGACAGCGGATCAATTCTCACGATCAACGCGCTCGCGGATGGCGTGGCAGTCGACAACACGACGTTCGCGGCGCCCTCCGCATTCGTTAATAACTACGCGTTTCCCGCGAACGCGCGAACAGTAGTCATCGGCGCGAGCGGCGTTGGCGCGGCGGCACTGGTCACGGGCATCGTCGCCCCGACCACAAGCTACCGGCGAATCTCGATCGTGAGCAACGCCGGGCAGTGTCTGTCCGTCTACGACGACAATACGAACAGCACGATCACCAACCGTATCAAGTTGCAGATGAACGCAACCGCGAACGGGTTCCTCTGCAACGGAGGATCGCTGGACTGCATTTATGATCCGAATGCCGGCACGGTCACGCCAGGCCGATGGGTTTGCTCGATCACGTGGGCTCAACAGTCCCCGAGTAGCGTCACGATCAACGGGGCGCTGACGGCCACTGGCAACGTCATCGCGTTGAATGCTAGTTTCGCCGGCTTCATCGGAGCCAACAACGGTGTGTACGAGGGAGCTGCCAGCGACGTGGTGCTCCACACGAGCGATATCATGTACGGCGTCGGCAGCAACGCTGCGTACACCGGCTACATCAACGCAGCCGGCTACAACGAGCTGTTGACTCAGCCGCGCTCGCTCGGCATTGGCGACGGCGAGGGCAGTAGCAGTTCACACCTGATCGAATTTCTCGACGGAGCCACTCGATCGGCTGCATTCTACGGCCACGTCAAAGCGATCGGCGGCATCGCGCCATCGTTCTCCAACGCGCTTTGCAACTCGACGACGTGCACCGACTACGCGGGCACGATCCAGACATCGTCTACGACAATGACGATCACGTTCGGGCAGACGTACACGAACGCCGACGATGCCGGGTGCATCCTGCAGGAGATGGGCGGCACGGTCGTGCCGACGTTCACGACGAGTGCGACCGCGTTGACCGCGACCGTCGTCGTGAGCGGCGTCAAGTACCACTACATCTGCGTGGGGCACTGAGCCGTGACCGACGGCCAGCTCACGGCGATCCTCGCGGCCATCGTCGCGTGCGCCGGCGTCATCGGCGGTGCGATTCGGTGGAGCGTCAAGCGGCTGACCAAGGCGCTCGACGACAACACGTTGAGCAACAAGGCCGACGCCAACGCGAAGCTCGAGCTCGCGAAGGAGATGGCCATCCTGTCGGAACGCATCAACCGCGTGAGTGACTTCGTCGAGGAGCACACGCCGCCGCCACAAGAGCCACCGAAACCACCGAAGCGCGCGGCAACGCCGCATGTACATCCAACACCGGCCGGGCTCGCGGCACGACGGAGATGAGTGATGACCGCACGAAGGTCCGCAACCGCACGCAAGCGACCGGTCGAGCCCGAGGGCGCGCTCGCACTCCTCACCGTCGGCGACATCGACGACATCAAGGAAGCCACGCGCGGCGTCGGCATGCAGCTCACCCGAATCGAGCGCGTGATGCGCGAGCAGCTCGAGATCAGCCGCGACAACAGCAAGCACGCGCAGGACATCGCCGAGAACACCAAGGTCCTGCCCCAGCTCGCGAAGGACATCTCGATGCTCCTCGACGTCCTGGTCGGCAAGCGCACGAACGGCAGCACAGATTTGCAAGCGGCCATCCCGGCCGCGGAAGGAACAGAACCATGAGCGACCAAGCATCCACCCCACCCACCGTGATCGTCACCCCCATCTCCTCGCCGACGAAGCCCGGCTGGCGCACGTCGGAGTTCTGGCTCAAGATCGCAGCAACCACGCTGTCGGCGTTGTTTGCCAGCGGCCTCATCACCGGCAACACCGCGCTCGCGATCGCCGGCATCGCCGCGGCCGAGCTCGGCTCCTTCGGCTACACCGTGATGCGCACCAACGCGAAGGCGGTCTGAGATGTGGAAAGAACGCCTCGGCGTGACATTCCTCGTCCTGGCCGCGCTCGCCATCCCGGTGACGGCGGGTATGTCCGCCTGCGCGGCGACGAGCCGCAACAAGACGCTTGTCGCCGACGTCGCCGTGCTCGATGCGGCCGACGCTGCAGCGACGGCGTACGAGCACCAGCACGCCGAGGCGACGATCGCCGCCGAGAACGGTCCGCAGCTGCAGGCCGACATCGCGGCGTTTCGCGCGAAGATGGACAAGGTCCACGCCGACATCGACGGTGGCTATCGGCTCGCGGCGAAGGCCGGCGCGGCCAACGATTCGCCGTCCCTCACCACGCTCGAGGCCGCGCTCACCGCGCTGCACACCGAGCTCGTCACGATCGGAGTCCTCAAGTGAACGCCACCGAGCTGATCGAGGTCCTCTCGGCGGCGATCGCCGCTTACACGGAGATCCGCGCCGACCTGCAGAGCGGCGTCATCACGGCCGCCGATGCCGAGGCGAAGATCGCCGTGCATCACGCCGCGCTCGTCAGCGCGCGCGCGGCCGAGGATGCGGAGATCGCGGCGAAGGCCACGCCGTGAGCGACCCGCGGCCCGTCTCAGCGTCCGAGGCGGTCAAGCGCGCGCTGTCCGTCGTCGGCGTCGGTGGCTCGTACCAGCTCGGTACGGGCGACTATCGGCCGCGACTCAACGGCGACCAACTGATCGACGTGCCGTGGACCGAGCGCGAGAGCGACCACGCGATCGGCGCCGACTGCGCGGGGTTCGCCCTGTCGTGGTGCTGGAAACTTCGACGTCACCGCCCCGGCTACAACAAGGGCGGCAAGTTCGACGTCGAGGACGACGTCAACTGCAACAGCGCGATCGGCGACGCCTTCGGTGCGCGCGACCTGTTCGAGCTCGCCTCCGGCATGCCGAAGCCGGGCGACCTGCTTTGCTACCCGAGCTTCTACCTGAAGAGCGACAGCGGCACGCAGCTGCACTTCATCGGTCACGTGGGCATCTGCGTGGGGACCTCGCACGTCACCACGTGGGACCCCGCGAGCCCGCGCTACGACCTCCTCGACGTCGCGCAATGCAGGGGCCCCGACGGCAGGGCCCCCGGCGTGATCTTCACGGACGGAAGCATCTGGCAGCACCACCGCGATCAGTGGCCGAAGCCCGAGCACACGGTCTACCTGCTTCGCACGGTCGGCTAGTCGTCGCCGGAGCCGCCGGGCACGCCTTCGCAGTGATGCGGTAGCTTCGCGCCGCAGTCGAGACAGTAGGTCGCTGCCTTCTCGGTGTCGAATAACCGCGCAGCACGCTCGCCGCGATCGTCGAACGTGATCACGCGCCAGCCATTGTGCTGCTCGTAGGGTCCGAGCACTCGCTCGCCGCGCTTCTTCATCATGCGAATGTGCTCCGGAGTGGCGACGCCGATCTATGTCGACGGTCTCGGAGCGGCCATCGGGGCCGCGTTGGGTTCGAAGATGTAGCTGATCGTCTGCTCGTTCAGGGGCGCGTAGATCTTGCCGATGACGATCCACTCCTTGTCGACTTCTACGGCGAGGTACAGATCGTCGCCGATCGAGTAGACGTGGATCGCCTGCGCGTTGGTCTTCATGGCGTTCCCGCTTCCGCCACCACGTACCTCCAATGCGACCACAGCAACGCCGAACCGACGTCCGTGACGTTCTCGGTGTCATTACGATGCGAGCGCTTGTTGACGACGATATCGGCGAGGACCTCGCCGCTCGCGTAGGTGATTCGCATGTCGAAGTCCTCGTCACGCCGTCGCTCGACGTAGAGCTTCGCGCCGGCGAGCTCCGCTCGGCAGGTGTCGCCCGCAAACTTGAAGACGATATCCGGTGCACCGGAAGTGGATACGCAGGTTGATTCGAAGTCGCTCATGGGTCGTAGTCCTTTGGCCTTCTATGTCGGCCGGTTCGAGAAAACTTACGGTCGTTATCGATTTCGAGCGCGGCGGAGGCGCTCGGCATCCTTTCGCACAAGCTCGCGAAGCGCAGCCTCGTCGATCGGCGCCTCGTCCTCGTTCGCCGGCGACGGGTCGCCGAGCGCCTCGAGGAGCTGTCGCGCGAGCTCGCGCGGATCGGGTTTCACCGGATCCTCCAGCGCCACACCGCATCGCCGGTGGGCGGCAAGACCTTGAGCCGCGCGAGAACGAGGATGCTGTCGACGGTGAGGCGGATCATCAACGCGTAGATCCGGCCGATCGCGACGAGGAAGCGGATCACGCGACCAGCGCTCCGAGATGTGGCGCGACCCATATCTCGTTGTTGTCGAGCTCGAACGCGCCGAGCGACGCGAGCAGCAAGGCTCGAAGCAGCTGGTTGCCGATCGCGGTGCCCGCCTTCGGCGGAACAGCGTTGCCGATCGCTTCGCGCCATCGCGTGTGGCTCGTTCCAGCAAGCACGAGGGGCGCGCCGGCGAACAGCGCCGGGAAGCTCTGCAGCACCGCGAGCTCAAGCGTGGTCAGCGGTCGATGCCACGTGCCATCATCGGCGACGATGATCGGGATGAAGCCTGGCGATCGGTCAGGGTTGAGGTCGAGCTCGAGCGCCTCGGCGAGCGTCATCACGCGGTAGCGGTCGCTCGGTGGCCACGTCCGCGGGTCCGCGACCTGGAACGCCCCGCTGTGGATCTTCGCGCCGCTCGTGACCGTCGGCGAAGGTGACGTCCACGCGGTGACGCCAGCGACCTGTTGCCAGTTCTTCTTCTTGCCGTCGGCGAAGCGTGGATCGGCGACGCTGAACTTACCGTTGTTCGGAAGCGACTCGCCCGCGATCGTGCCTGCAGCTTCGTTCCACGCGGTGACGCCGAGGCGACCACCTCCCCATCGTGGATCGGCTACCGCGCCACCGCCCGAGCTCGGCGCCGGTGATCGCGTGATCGTTCCGACCGGTTGCTCCCAGTCGGTGACGCGATCGACGTTGCCGAACCGTGGATCGGCAACAGCAGCGCGCGCGGCGTCGATGCGATGCTTGCCGATCACGGCGGCGCTGGGCTCGTCGAACGAGAGCACGCCGTACGCTCCTGCTCGTGGTGCGCAGCCGAGACCGATCCGAGGATCAGCTATCGACGGAGCTCCACTGCCCACGCGCGTATCGGTACCGGTTACGGTGAGCGCTGGTTGGGTCCAACCGTGGACGGCGTACTTGTTCCAGTGCCGACCATCGCTCGCAGATATCGCGACGCGCGGATCCGCCACGGCGACAGAGGCACTGCCGCCTGGGCCGGTCACGGTCTCGGCGGTCGCGTCCCACGCGGTCACTGGTGCGCGGCGGAATTTCTCGCGTCGCTTCTCGCCGTCGAGCAGCGTGCCGGGGAGGTCGCGCCAGTCGCCGCCGGCAGGAATCAGCGCGAGCCGTAGCCAGTTGCGCCACGACAGCTTCGGTACTGAATGCATCGGGCCGGCAAGCTCGACGTTCCCGGGAATCGGCAACGGACCGAGAACCTCGCCGCAGGCGCGCACGCGAAGCTTCGGTGGCTGATAGACGAATTGTGGAATCTTCGCGCGCAGCCGCCAGAGCTGGAAGTAGCGGCGCCGGTGCTGCGCGAGGCCACCGAGCTCTCCGCAGTCGTGCGTGCCCTCGGCGACCGCGTAGCCGTGCGCCTCGCCCATCGCGATGCAGCGCCGAACCATCGCCTTGCCGCGACTCGCGATCCGCGGAACGTTCTCGACGAAAACGAGCGCCGGCGGTGTCGGCCAGGTCGAGCAGATCAGGAACAGCGCACGCTCCATCAGCGTGTTCATCCGCTGGTAGTGCTCCTCGGCCGCACGCTTCGCCGAGAGCAGTCCCGAGAAGCCCTTGCATGGCGGGGACATCATGATGACGTCGGGTGCGACGGGGCCGAAGAACGCGATCAGATCGGCGGGCTCAAGCGTGTGCAAGTCCGCGCACAGCGTCGGCGCGCCGACGAGCATCTCGAAGTCCTTGCAGGCTAGCGGATCGAAGTCGATGCCGCCGACGGTCTCGAAGGAGGCTTCGTGGTCGCCGACCATCGCGAGCGCTTGCGACGCCCCCAGGCCCTTGCCGCCCATGCCGCAAAAGATGTGCGCGATGCGATAGGTGTGCTTCAACGTCGCGCCCTCCCATTCCGCAGCCGACCCTCGTCGTGCAGCAGATCGAACCGTTCGAGCTCGTGCTCCTCATTCACGCGGCGTCGGGTGACGTTGCCGAGCCACGGGATCTCAGCGCGCGGCATGTTCTCGGGCTTGATGTCACGCTGCATGACCGCGAACCCTTCGCGTGTAAGCGAAGACGCCATATCCGTTGTTCAGCGATGCCGTCCACAGCCAGCATCCGCTCGACGAGGCTGCGACCTTTTGCCAGAACCGCGCAGGGAGTCGCGCGTCTCCGAGGACGACCACCTGAGTATTGGTGATTCCACTCATCAGAATGCCTCCTCGGCGCGGATCGCTTCCGCTTCGGTGGTTCGTCCGTCGAGTTCGGCGTCGCGCGCCACGAGGTTCACCTCCGGCCAGTGAAGCGTGACGATCGTCGTCGCCCACTTCTCGGGCCCGAGGTTGACGGCTGCGGAACGCCTCCAGCGCGTGGTCTCGGGTGGCGTCTCATCGGCCACGTGAAGACCGAACTCGACCGCCCAACGACGGACGGCGGCCTCAGCCCACGGGGCTGACTCGAGGTCGATGCTGGCCATGCATCCGTACACGTTGACGCCCGTGATCGTGTCCAGACGTCGCCGCGATTCGAGCAGCCTCCCGAGGCCGATGGTCAGCTCGGCATCGCGCCGCTCGCTGAGTCCCTCGGCAAGCTCGTCGAGCTCTGGCTGGTTGAGCGCGATCGGCATCGCCTCGCCGTCATCCGAGACAACGAGGCGGCCGATCACCGACGCGTTCCGTCCATCGAGGACGTCGGCGATCTCGGAGCTCGACGCGCGGCGAAACGAGCCATCGCTCGACAGGAGATAGAGGGTCTTCATGGCTCTGCGGTCTTTCGGATCGCGGCGACGCGGCGCTTCTTGGCCACGTCGACGCCGATCGTTGCGAATTCCTCGGCGATGTCGGCGAGCTCGATGATGGCTGTGCAGCGCTCGATATCGCGCAGTGCGAGCCGACCGAGCGACTTGGTCGCGACGTCGGAGATCGTGACGATCGTCGCCCGAAGCTTCGCCCGTTCCTCGAGCAGCTTGCGAACCGCGGCGTTGGTCTTCGCCGCGTGCTCGAGCTGTTGCTCTTCGGCGGGCGTCATACCAGCACCTTCTTTCCGTTGAACTCCAGGCCGAGGTCTCCGTCGGGCTCCCAGATGTCGAGCTCGCCGACCGCGCTCAAGTACTCCGGCCACTGCCCGGTCGCCTCGCAGACGTTCAGCCGTTCGATCCACCCGCGGCACAGCATCTCGCCGACCTCGAGCGCGCGATCGGTGACGCGCAGGATCGACACCGGCCACGGCGCGGTCTTCTCGACCGCGACGATGTAAGCGTCGACCGGGCGCTTCTCGCCGATCGTCTCCATCGCCTCGCCGTAGAGCCAGAGCTGCGCGTGATAGAACAGGCGCAGCGCCACCCGCGCGAACTGCGACGGCTCCGACGACACCGCGGTCTTCAGGTCGACCAGGTGCGGGCCGCGCGCGTCCGGCGTCGCCCTTGCCGACTTGCCGACGAACGAGAACTCGATCTTCGATTCGCGCACGGTGTCCTGGCAGAGCAGCCGCATCGCGTGCTCGTTGCGGCGGAGCGCCGTCGCGACCGCCATCGCCATCGCGTGCTCCTTGTCGTTCAGGATCTCGACGATGCCGTCTTTCGCGGCGTCGGCCTGGAAGTCCTGCCAGGCCTTCGTGCGAGGGTCGCGCCGGCCCGAGTACCGACCGATCGTGGCCGGATCGCCGAGAAGGGTCGCGTGCACCGCGGTGCCGAACCGCAGCGCATCGGCTCGCTTCTGATACGCGGAACCGAGCATCCCGAGCCGGCTCGCGATGGTGTCGTCTTGCGGCTGTTGCGCGGCGTGGTGATAGTGCGCCGGCGAGAGCGCCATCTTCTTGAGCAGCGAGAATCGTGTCGGCACGGTGCGCGGATCGACGGCCTGCGAGCCATTCGACTCGAGCTCATCGCGGAGGTCCTCGGACAGGTCGAAGGTGTCGTCGAGCATCAGTCCTCCTTCGGGGCGTCGGGGTCGAACGTGTAGCCATCGCCCGGCGGCGGTTCGGTCGTCGTCTTCGTGTCGGGCGGCGCCGGTGCGAAAGCCGGCTGGTTCATCTGCGGACGCTTCGGCGCGATGCGGATCGCGTCGGTCTCCTGCTGCTCGCCCGTCTTGCGATCCTTGAACCGCGTGCGGACCACGACGAGCTCGACCGGGCCGCGCCACTGCTCGATGACGCCCGTGCCGGTGATCGTCTGCATCGCCTTGCAGTTGGTCGCGTTGAGCGCGAGCACCTTCGGCAGCGCCTTGCCGCTCCGACCCTTGAACGCGATCCACGGCATGTCCTTCTTCTTGTCGCCGTCGGACACGCCGATCACGCCGCTGTCGACGATCTCCATCACGACCGACGTGCGGCCGTTGAGGTCCTCGGCGAACAGCAGGTTCTCGTTCATCCGGCGGTGCACCTCGCGCCAGTGCGTCTGCGTCTTCGCCGCGGTCACTTGGACACCGCCCAGTCCTTGGGCCTCGGACACTCCGGCCAGCTTTCCGAATCAGCCTGGAGGCACCGCAGGATACTCAGTCGATGGATGTCCTCGGGAGCCTTCGAGGGTTTGAACACCCGATGATCTTTCTTAGGGCCGTCGGACGCGAGCTCGTCGAGGTGTCGCGTTCCCGACGTGCGCACGACGGTGCACGCGCCGATCAACTCGTACTCGTCGCCGGCGATCCGCTTCAGCCACCCGACTTTGGTGACCTTGTAGTAGTAGCGGCCGGGCATCTGGATGATTTTCAGTCCTTCTTTCACGTCGAGTTCTCCGATCAAGATTGCGAGCAGGTTGTGAGCTTTCAGACGGGCGTCGGCGTCGGCGTCGGCGGCGGCGGCGTCGTCGGCGTCGGCGTCGGCGTCGGCGGCGGCGTCGTCGGCGTCGGCGGCGTCGGCGTCGTCGGCGTCGGCGTCGGCGGCGTCGGCGTCGTCGGCGTCGGCGTCGTCGGCGACGGCGTCGTCGGCGTCGGCGGCGGCGGCGTCGTCGGCGTCGGCGGCGGATGACCGCCTATCAAAAATCCAGTGGGCCACGCCGAGCCTCGTCGGGTTTTCGCCGTTCGATAAACGGAAGTCCTCCAACACCGCTCGGGCATCCGGATCGCTCCGAAGATCGAGAAGCTGTTGCGGAGGCTCTAGGGCTCCGCGACCGATCACGCGACACCGGCCAGGCCGCGGAGCGTGTCTCGCGCATTGATCGCCTCTCGCGCCTGCTCTTCGGCGTTACGCTTCTTGCCGCGCGACCAACCCTCCGCGACGAGGCGTCCGCGCGTTCGGATCTCGTAGTTGAAGCCCGGCTCGCCGCACATCGCGGTCGGCCGGTAGACGATCGTGTAGGTCTTCACCATGGCGCGTCCTCCGCGAACAGCTCGCGCTCGCTGATCGGCGGCAGGAGCTCCGCGCGCGACAGGAGCAGCGAGAGATACCCGCGGCCCTTGTCGGAGAGCCGGTAGGTGTAGTGGTTGATGCCGTGCCCGAACCGGTCGAGCAGGCGCTCCTTCACGAGACGGCAGACGATCTGGTTGTAGTTGCCGACCTCGTGATCGGCGACGTTCAGCGCGACGTAGATGTCGGTCGACGCGACCCAGTCGGCGCGGCGCATGAAGCGGAGCACTCGAACGCGCGGCATCGCGAGCAGCTCGTCGAGCGGGACGTACTTCTGACCGCGCGCGCTTCGGGTGCAGCGGGCGGTCACGCGCGGCCCCGCAGCGCGGCGCTGATGTCGGCGCGGCGATCGCGAACCTTCTCGATGATGATGAGACGAGCGCCGGGGAGCATCGCCGGCTGCCGGTAGAACGTCGGCGCCCTCGGCCAGTGCCGGCCGACGAACAGGCCGAGCACGAACGAGGCGATCGGCGCGCACATGCCGCCGGCGATGAGTGCGAAGAGGATCATGGAATCTGATCCCCGCCCGGCATGCAGTAGCAGACGCGGGTCGCGTCACGCAGCGCGAGCACGTACGGCGACGAGCCCGGATCGCACTCGCTTCGCGGCGTGCACGTCGGGAAGCAGTGGATGAAGCCGTGCGGATCGGTCGTGCACAGCCCGGCCCGACCGTCGGTGGCGCAGGCGTACAGGTCACCGCCGCTCTCGGTGTCGCCATCGCCGCACGTGATGGTCGATGCGTCCGGCGGCGAGGCGTTGTCGCCGCACGCGACGAGGAGCGCCGCGATCGTCAGGATTGCGATCACGGCGCGCGCTCCTGCGGGACTTCGATCACGACCTTGCCGTCGTCGTCCCGCTTCATCAGCCGCGCCTCGGTCTTCACCAGCACGCCGATCGTCGTGGTGACCTGGGCGGCGGTGGCGCGCACCGCCTCCGCGAGCTCGTCGAGCCCTTCGGCCTTCGCCTCCTTGAACTGCTCCTGCAGCGTCTCGTTGATCGCGTACAGCTCGAGCAGGAGCCGAACGGTGCGGCGCGGCGTGCTCACGAGCGAACCTCGATCGTTCCGATCACGACCACCGTCACGCAGTGGAACTGGTTGTCGCTCGGCTGCATCGTGCGGATCTCCTGCACGACGAGCGACGGCTGGTCGCGCATCTAGACCGTGACCGCCTCGCCGAGCACGTCGCGATCGCGGTGCATCGTCGCGGAGAAGATCTTGACGATCGGGACGCGCTTCACTTGTCACCGCCGACGCGCGGTTGCGGAACGCCCGTCGCATCCGTCTCGCGGATGATCGGAATCAGCTGGCGTCGGCGCGGCTCGCGCTCGGCGTCCCGGTTGGCGTCGCGATCAACCTTCTCGTTGATGCGGCGCGATTCGTCGTAATAGAGGTGGTTTCCGTTCTCGTCCTGAGTCGTGAGCATCCAGTATCATTACCTGATACGTATGACACTCGTCCAGTCTCTTTGTATCAGTTCGTGCGACTGGTAGATCTACGCGAGCAACTACGCGTGGTAGCGCTTGCGCGGTCGACCTCGAAACATCAGCTGCCAATCATAGCGGGCGATGATCTGCTGCGCCTCGATGAGATCGCGGAGCCCGCTCTGCACCTCCTCGAACTTCGCCTCGTCGAGTTCGCGAAGCGCCGCGCCTAACGCCGCCCACTGAACGCCGGAATCGTCTTCCATCCTCCGACGCTAGCAACCGGGGCTGACTACTTAGCGCGCGCGGTCCGGATTGGGCCGTAAGATCATGGCAAATGCGTTCTTCTCCTGAATCTTCGCATCTACCAATAACCGCACGCCGGTGAGCATCTCGGCGAAACGAGCTGCGTCGAGCTCTCGCAGCTTGGCTCCAAGCTCGGCCCATTCGGCGAGCGGTGATTCCGCATTCGAGCCGACGAGTGGGCGCCGGCTCTTCGCTTCGATCCTCACTAACTCGTCCTCGACACTGCGCAGCGATCCGATGCTGGCCTTCCCGGCCTTCAGACGGAACGCGGTCGCTCGTTCGATGCCGGCCTTCTTACAAAGCTCGACCCACTCTTGTCCGATGGCGTTCGCGCGCGCGACAACCTCGGCGACCTGCGCGGCCGTCGCGTGATTCTTCGGCACCGCGACGCCAGGGATCTCGCGTGGCTTCTCCATCGATTCCCTGATGGTAAAGCCCGCGCGCGTATCACTTCTGAGACCACCATCTTGCACTCGGTATCAGGGTCTGATACTTGAGTGGATGATGTCTACAGGAAACCGCATCCAGGCTATCCGCGAGAAGCGGGGATGGAGCCGGGCTGACCTGGCGAAGAAGCTCGGTTGCACGCGGATGACCGTATGGCGTCTCGAAACAGGCGAGACGAGCCTACCTGCAGACGAGCTGCCTCGGGTCGCTCGTGTGCTCAAGGCCAAAGTGACCGAGCTGATCGCGTGACGCTACAGACCGGGAGCGCCGAGGTGCTCGGACGGCGGAACGTTGAGGCACTTCTGTCGAGCCATCTCGAACAGCCCGTCGGCCTTCGCACCGATGTCGTTTCGTTCGTCGTTGAGTGCCGCGTGCAGAATCACGCCGGGGATGATGAACAGGGCGTAGGCGATGAACAGCCCAAAGTTGCGACCGCCGGTCTCGTAGTGCTGTCGAACGTCGATCGACTGTTGCGCAGCGAGCACCTCGCAGTTCTCGCTCGGCGACTCGGGTCGTCGGCAGTTCAGCTGTGGATCGTCGTCGCCGAGCTTCATCGAAGCACCTCCGAGCACCATGCCCTGTATCGAGCACTGCTCGCGCGGCCGAATCGGCAGCTCGGCCATGCACGAGGTCAGCGCCAACACGGTCACCACGCCCAGGATTCTTCTCATCGGCAGCCAGCGTAACGCACAATGCCCATCGATCGCACACGTCGGGATGCTCTCGCGCACGCTCTTTGTGCACGAATTTGTGATGACCGTCGCAGCGAGGACGAGCTCGTCGTGGCCGACAAGCTGCTCGGTCGCATCGAGCTCGGCGCCGATCGCTACGGCCCGCTCGATCTCTCGAAGGCGCGCGACTGGGATCGCGAGCTCGCCGAGGAGCTGCTCGACGTGCAGGTGTATCGCGCGATCGCGCAGACCCTGGGGCGTCGCGTATGACCAGCTTTTTATTTGCTCGTGCGCGTCCGGAGTGTGGACGGTGAGCGCATCTATCACGTCGATCCGTCCGCGGACATTGCCGCACAACCTCGACGCGGAAGCCTCCGTGCTCGGCGGCGTCATCCTCGACAACAAGATACTTGCGGGCCTCGACATGCTCGCGACCCACTCGTTTTACGATCCGAGACATCGCGTCACGTGGGACGCGATGCGCAATCTCCAAAGCGCCGGCCAACCGATTGACGTCGTGACGCTCGAGGCCGAGGTCGCTCGGATGGGCAAGCTCGACGCCCTCGGCGGGATGGCGTTCTTCGGCGAGATCGCGATGCGATGCCCAACGCCCGACAACGTGCTCGCGTACGCGCGGATCATTCGCGATCACGCGCTGATTCGCGAATCTGCACTCACCGGCGCCCGCATGGTCGAGCGCGCGTACGACTGGGAATATTCGGCAGACGAATTTCTCGGCGAGCACCTCGCGGACATCCAACGGATCGAGCGCGAGTATCGCGAGGCGAACGAGAAGCTGCCGATCATCACGATCGAGGACACGCTCGACGAGAACGAGCGCCTCGCGCGAACGCCGATCTTCGAGACGCCATTCCCTGAGCTCAACAAGGCGCTCGGGTTCGGCGGTCTTCTCGGCGGTCAGGTCTACTACCTCGCCGGCGGCACGGGCTTCGGCAAGACGAGTTGGATCGCGACGGTCGTGCGTGCGCACGCCGAAGCCGGTAGGCCGGCTCTCATCGCGTTCTGGGAGATGTTCGGCGGCTACTACACCGCTCGCATGTCGGCTCCGATCCTCGGGGTGCCGGCGACGCAGATCCTGCGCGGACATGTCGAGCGTCGAAGCATTTCGAATGTGTTTAGCGCGATGCCGGGCTCGATCGAGATGCTCGATTCGCCGTCGATGTCGGTGCTTCGTCGAACGGTCGAGCGAACAATCAGACTCGGCCGCGGTGCGCCGCTGATCGTCGTCGACTACATCCAGCTCCTCGGCGAGAAGGTGATGGCGACGATGCAGCGGCCCGATCCGCGCGTCGCCGCGGGGATGGCGAGCGCCGGACTCCGCGCGCTCGCGAAGGAGACCGGCTGCGCGATCATCGCGGTGTCGGCAGCCGGACGATCAGCGTCGAAGGATCTCAACAAGGACGTCCGGAAGCATCCGCCGCGTGACCTGATCGCCGCGTCGCGCGAGAGCGGATCGATCGAGTTCGATGGCGCCGGCGTGATCGTGCTCTCGATGCTCGATGAGATGGACGGCGACGAGCACATCGCGACGATGACTGTCGCGAAGGCGCGGTTCGGGATGACCTGCCACATTGATTCGAGGTTCGGCGGTCACTCCGGCGGCTGGCGAGAAATCGGTCGCGTTCAGAAGGTGACAACGATCGATTCGAAGCGGGACGACGGCTCCTTCCGACAGGAGATCCTGGCCGCCATCAAGAAGGCCGGCGGCATCGCTTCGAAGAACAAGATCTCGAAGCTCATCGGCCGCAACAAGACGTCCGTCTTGAGCGAGGTCGACGTGATGATCGATGCCGGGATCGTCATCTCCACGAGCGGCGGAATCTCGGTCGCCCAAGTGGTTCCGGAGGTGGTTCCAGCCCTTCTTCAGACCGCGATGCTGGAGTCCCAATGACTGCGCCTCAACTCGGTTTGTTCGAAACGCCGAATAGTGAGGAGTTTCGCGGTTCCAAACCGGTTCCGGAACCACCTGGAACCACCGAGACCAGGTGGTTCCGGAACCACCTGCCGAATTCCTCAATGATTCAAGGCGGTACAAGCATCGCCCTAAAGGGAACTGAAATCCTGGAACCACCTACCGAAAACAGACCCCTCTTGCAGGGGGAGAGTGATCGCTACGCTCTCTCCCCTGCTGATCAGAAGGGTCGTGGACCGGAACCGGACAGAAGCAGAGCTACCCCGGTTTCCACCTCCGGAACCACCTCCGGAACCACCCCTCAACTCCGCCCCTATCAGACCGCCGCGATCGAAGCGGTGGAGCGCGAGCTCGCCACCCATCGCAGCACCCTGCTCGTGCTTCCGACCGGCACCGGCAAGACGGTCGTCTTCGCGGAGCTCGCGCGTCGCGATGCGCTCGCCGGATCACGAACGCTCGTGCTCGCGCATCGCACCGAGCTGCTCGAGCAGGCCGCGCGAAAGCTCACCGACGTCGGAGTCACGTCGAGCATCGACCAGGGTCAACGTATCGGCTCACGGTGGGCGCAGGTGGTCGTCGGTTCGGTGCCGACGCTGCGAGGAGCTCGCCTGCATCGCTACCCGCGCGACTTCTTCGCCAAGCTCGTGGTCGACGAGGCGCATCACTCCGCCGCGAAGAGCTACGGCAACATCCTCGAGTGGTTCACCGGCGCGAAGGTCCTCGGCGTCACGGCCACGCCGGATCGCGCGGACGGCAAGGGCCTCGGCAAGATCTTCGAGACGCTCGCGTACTCGTACGAGATGCGACGAGCGATCGCGGACGGCTTCTTGTCGCCGCTCCGAGCCAAGCGCGTGCTCGTGAAGGACATCAACCTCGCGGCGGTGAAGAATCGCGCCGGCGACTTCGCGCAGGACGAGCTCTCGAAGGTCCTCAACGATGCGAAGGCCGTCGTCGGCGTCGTGGTGCCGCTGCTCGAGATGGCGGACCGCCGTCGCACGCTCGTGTTCGGCGTCGACGTCGCGCACGCCAAGGCGATCGCGCAGGCGATCAACGATCGGCACCCGGGCAAGGCGATGGCGCTTGACGGAACCGCGAACGCCGTCGAGCGCGCCGCGGTGCTGGCGCTGTTCAAGCGCGGAGCGTTCCAGTTCCTGTGCAACTGCGCGCTATTCACGGAGGGCTTCGACGAGCCCAGCATCCAGTGTGTGGCGATGGCGCGGCCGACGCAGAGCCGCGTGCTGTACACGCAGATGCTCGGTCGCGGCACGCGGCTCTTCGAGGGCAAGACCGACTGCCTCGTGCTCGACTTCGTCGGCAACAGCGGCAAGCACCGGCTGATCGGACCGGCGGATGCGCTCGCGGCCCGCGAGCTCGACGACAAGACCCGCGAGATCATCGAGAAGGATCTCGACGGGCAGCAGGACCTCGAGGACGTGCTCGCGCATGCCGAGGAGGAGGCGAAGAAGAGATCCCGCCGCGTGAACGAGCTCGCGATCGCCGAGTACCGCACGCGCGAGGTCGATCTGTTCCTGGGCGACCACATGCCGGACGTCGACCTCGATTCGGACGCGGCTAAGCGCCCCATGACCGACGTCCAGCGCGCCGAGTTCGACCGTCTCAAGCTGGGCAAGCCTCCGCAGGGGTTCTCCGAGGCGGAGGCGCACGCAATGTTCCTCGCCGTACGGAAACGGCGGGCGCTCGGCCTGTGCACTGTGGCGCAAGCCAGAGCGTTAGAGCGGGCAGGGATCGACACCAAGGGCATGAAGTTCGAGCGGGCGAACGAGCTGATCATCAAGATCGTCGGCGCCAACGCGTGGGGCCAGCCGTGGCGTGTGTTCAGCGGCGCTCCCGAGTACCGGCCCGGGAGGCGCTCGTGAAGAGCATGACGCCCAAGCAGATGGTCGCGGCGATCGCGAAGCTGCGTGCCGAGAACGCGCGGCTGAGGACGAAGCGCGCGAACGTTCTCGGCGGGAGCAAGGAGATCGACAGAGGCGGGTGGTGCTCGCCTCGCGCGTGGGCACAACGCGTCGGACCGTTCGATCACGATCCGTTCAGCAATCCGCGCTCGCACATCGTCAGCACGACGCGCTCGATGCTCGAGGACGGCGGCAACGGCCTGTTGAATCTCGACGCGGCCGGCTCCTGGCGCTGCGGAACGACGCGCGTGATCGGCTGCGCCGACGAGAACACGAGCACGTGGATACAACCGCCGTACGAGATCGTGCTCGCGGCGATCGCGCACTACGGCCACACGCGGTTCTGCGCCTTGCTTCGCTTCGATCCTTCGACGGAGTGGTTTCGTCGGCTCTATCGCTTGACCGCGCTGGTGTGCGTCCCACGCCAGCGCATCGACTTCGAACCTCCGCCGGGCGTGAAGGCCTCGAAGAACCCTTTTCCGCACGCCCTTTACTACGCACGCGAGAGCGACGCCACGCCGGCCGTCCTTCGCGCGTGCGTCGCTTGGAGAACCGGCAATGGCACGTAGACAGCTGCAGATCAAAGGCACGGAACGCAAAGAACACCCCGAGGTCGAAACCGCGGCCGACTCGTATCGCGAGGCTCGCGACGATCGGATGGAGCTCACGAAGAAGGAGAAGCAGAAGAAGCTCGAGCTCATCGCCGTGATGCAGGCGCACAAGCTCAAGAAGTACAAGTTCGATGACTCCGAGGGCGAAGAGCTCTGCGTCGCGATCGAGGACAAGATCGACGTCAGCGTTCGCAAGACCGGCGACACCGCGAGCGAGGTCGGTACCGGCGTCTCGTCGGGCGACGGTGAAACGGGCGGCATCTCGCAGGGCCTCATCGACCAGGCGCTGAAGGCGCAGGACGACATGAACGTCGAGGAGACCGCGGGAGGCGACATCGTCGTTCCCGACAAGGCCGCGCCGAAGACCAAGCGCAAGGCGAAGAAGAAGTGAGCGAAACCTCGGTCACGATCCATCTGGTTCCCGGCGACACGGCACCGCGCTACGACGGAGGCATCGTCGAGGCGGAGCTGCAGCACGTCACGATCACCGAACAGGGCACGCAAGCGCATCTGCCGATCGTGGACATCGTCGCCGTGTTGCCCGATGGCAACCGCGTCCTGATCGCCTGCACCGGTCGTGTCGTCAACATGATCAGCGCAGCCGTGAAGGGCGTGAACGTGCGCAACCACGGAGTCGCGGAACCATGAGCGATCCGGCCGACAAGGGAGCCGAGCGCGAGACTCGTCCGCATGCGTGCACCAAGCGCACGTGGTGCATCGAGCTCGTCGACCATGTCGGCCCGTGCATCGAGGTTCCGCGCGAGAAGCACACGACGCCGAACTACGGACCGAGGCGCGCATGATCCTCGGCGTCGACACCGGCAATCGCACGTTCGGGTGGGCCCGCTTCGATCATGAGAAGCGACGGTTTGATGGCATCGGCGCGATCGAGCTGCCGAACGACAAGGCGCTGCAGAAGACCGACGACCAGGCCGATCGCGTGATCACGATCGGCGGACTGCTCGTGGACGTCGTGCGCGACTGCGACATCGTGGTCGTCGAGCGCATGAGCTTCCCGCCCGGCGGTCAGGTGCCGATCGCGCTCGGCTTCGCCGTCACGGTCGGCGTCGCTCGCGCGGCATCGCATCGGCCGGCGGTCTACACGGTCAAGCCGCAGACATGGCAGCGCGCGGTGCTGCCGAACAGCGGCAAGAAGGTTGATTACGAGGAGCTTGAGCTGCTGGTCGGCGAGTACGTGCGGCGCGATCAAGCATCGGCGATCGCGCTCGACTCGCTCGCTCCCGCGCTCCGCAACCACGCGCTAGATGCCGCGGCGATCGCGATGATGGGCGCGTTTCGCCTGAACGAGTGCCGACTCGTCAAGGAACGGGTGCTCGCATGAGCCGCGTCGATCGCAGGAAGCGTCACGCGACGGGCGTCATGGGTCGCAACGGCACCACGCCGATCGAGATCAAGAACCTTGAGCACGCGATCGCCGAGCTCACGAGCGCTCGCGAGGAGCTGATGCGCATCGATGCGGCGCAGCTCCGAGGTCTCGACCGCGTGCACGCTCGCGTCGAACCGATCGCGAGGCTCGTGCTCGTGCGCAGGTACATCGACGAGATCGCGAAAGGCGCCACGTGATGAACCTCGACACGTGGACGCTCGATCCGGTGTTCGGATGCAGAATCTGGACGGGCAAGCTGAGTGACAACGGCCGCCCGGTGATCTGGCGCGGGTCGTCGCCGCAGAGCGTGATTCGCATCGTGATGGGCACGATCAAGCCCGAGCACGTTCCAGATCACCTGTGCCGCAACATCGTGTGCGTGTATCGCGAGCACCTCGAGGCCGTGACGAAGGCCGAGAACGAGCGGCGCAAAGGCATGAAGTATCGGATGAAGCGAGCGAAGTGTCCGCACGGTCATCGACTCGACGAGGCGACAAGGATGTTGACGCCGACAGGCGGTGTGCTGTGTCGGATCTGTCATCGAGAACAACAAGCAGGAGAACGAGCATGAGCAAGACGATCAGTGAAGTGATGCAAGAGCTACTCGACGCAACCTCTGCGGCAGTGCAGCGCTGCGAAGGGACGACCACGGAAGCGTTCACGCGCGCGTACGCGACGCTCGAGTCGACGACGAGCCCATCGTTCGGCACGAGCACAGCGAGCAGCGCAGGCGTTCGTGAGCTAGGTGCGATCGGCGCGCCGGCACCGGGTGCCTGACCACCCCATTCGGGCCGGGTAACCCCCTCGATGGGGTAGGACCTCGGCC
>Ga0193727_1000035_pt1 | contig 39237 bp, 58 predicted proteins | sample H2c2metaG_FD_143051 | JGI IMG/M metagenome (GOLD analysis project Ga0193727, IMG submission 143051) | Soil microbial communities from a riparian zone of the East river system, Colorado, United States - H2c2 | ecosystem: Environmental > Terrestrial > Soil > Riparian zone | place: USA: East River...
CATCACCAGGAGTGGTGACATATCTTCTCCTTTTATATTGTTGCAACTATCGCGTAAAAAAGATGCACAGCTGCCACCGCTCCTGGTGATGCCGTTATAGACCCCGTGCTATTTGAAAGATACAAAGCTCCATTATTAAGAGTAGGACGTGGACTACTAGTTGAGTATGATGGTTGTTGAGCTCCTAAGTTGTGAATTCCAATATCTAATGTTTGCCCAGAAGACATGTTAAATATACCAGAACATGCAGCAGCGACACCTGCATATGCAGCGCTAGTTTGCAGACCCATTCTCATTCCACCTACTCCAATACTAAAAGTAGCAACACCCACCTCAAAGGCCCAAGAAGAGATTATGTAACAAAACCCTACGCCAGCAGCAGGAAGTATTTGAAAAGGAATGCCAGAAGAGCTTATAACATCTGTTCCTGTCATTGGAACTCTTATATATAAAGTAGACCCAGCCCCTGGAGCCGCCTGAAAGCTTGGAAGGGTTGAAGAACCATTGCTTGTTAAAACATAGCCAGCGGTTGAGATTCCTGTATCTGCAGATTGTAAAGCTCCAACACTTGTTGTGCCTCCACAGATTGGCGCGTATTGTGTGAAACTTGTTTTTGAGGTTCCGCCAAAAGGAACTGTGATCGTGCTGGCATTCCATGTGCCCGTTGTTACCGTGCCAAGTGTATTTATTGAAGTTTGACCAACATAATTTGATGCGATATCTATAATTGGATTTGAAGCGGTGCCAGAAATAGTTATCCTATTTGCTGTTCCTGTTACAGTAGAAACGCCGCTGTTAGTATCAAGAACGGTATACCAGTCCGTGCCATTGTCTGTTAATTCAATTGCTCCTATCTGTGTATTAAATCTTATAGAGCCGGCTATTGCTCCTCTTTGCGCTGTTGTTCCAGATGGTAAAGTAACAGCCGCAGTTCCTGGTAGAATCGGATCTGGATCTATGGATATAGTGACGTTTCCAGTTGGAGCTGATACTACAATCTGATTTGCTGTCCCAGTTAAGGTGGTTACAGCGCTCGGGCTTCCTGTTGTAAATGGAACCCATGTTGAGCCGTCTAGTGTACCCTCAAAAACTGAAGTCTGTGTATTAAATCTTATGCTACCAATTACTCCAGCTTGTTGAGCTGTTGTTCCTTTTGGTAATCCTACTGATCCTGTTCCAGGTAATCTTGGATCAGGATAAATTGATATAACAACATCACCAAAAGTTGGGTTTGCTATTAATTCATTAACGGTACCTGTTACTGAATTTACAATGTTTCCGCTGAACTGTGGAACCAGGTCCCAGTGTGGTCCCATCCCAACTCTAACAAACTCATAAAATCCCGCTCCTAATGTTGATGTTGGTGTTTCACGTGTAACTACTAAGGCCACATCTCCAGGATAGATACCTTGTGGATTTGCAAGCCAATCTATATATCCGGTTTGTTCGACAACGCTAACTGGGTCATCTGTAAAAATATAAGTAATCTTTGGATTGACTCCGCCCTGTCCTGGCGAGTTTACTTGATAAGATAATACTGGCATGTAATCTCCTTTACGTTATTGTATTTATAATTGAATAAAACATTGTCACATTAACAAGTCCATTTCCTGTTATATAAGGCAATGTTGTATTTGATGCATATATTCCAGTATTAATAATGCTGCTTATAGAGCCTGTCAAGTTTAGATTAAGCTCTGATGATTGGGTTACTATATTTTGTGTATTGCTTAATAGGGATGGAGAAAACATTGCTATGTTTGCACTGCCGCCATGGATTGTATTTCCATATTGCAATACAAAATTTCCATTACCATCTGATCCTGTATAAGCCGGAAGTGTATAAACGTATTCATAAAAAACATCATGAAAAACAATAATAGTATTAGTCCCTTGTGCTGGTATCATTAATACAGGCGTTGCATACATCGCTTTAATGTTTGCAGAAGACAACACTACTGTAGACTTTATATATTCTACTGGTGAATTTATTTGCGTGCTTATTGCCATTCCTTTGTTCCCTTTATGATGTAGTTGTTATCACGGAATAAACCAGTGTTATTTTTGCCGTAGAATTACCGCCAGAATAAGCCGCTGTATAATTTGAAATATATACGCCTGTATTTATAACTCCCGTAGTTGTATTTAGTGAAATTCCACCACCGTCAGCTCCATTGGTAATATAAAAAATGCTTTCAGGCTCTGTAAAAAAATTACTTGTATACGCTAAAATTGGGTGTACATTAGAGTCCGCTCCAGTGCTTCCATACTGTAATTGTGGAGGGTCTCCGTTAATATATGTGGTTGTATTAAAAATATATTCATTAAAAACATCGTGAACCATGATACAGGTATGAGCTCCTTGAGCAGCTATTAAAAGTATTCCAGTTGTATGCATTGATTGAATATTTGCAGATGATAAAGTTACTGTTGTTGTGAAAACAGGGATAGGGACTGTTGCTGTATTTAGTTGTGTATTAATTGCCATTTTTCCCTCTAAGCAGTAGTTGTCACAATAGTATAAAAAAGGCTAACCCTAAATGTTCCGTTTCCAGCTGTATAATTATTTATGGTTGTTGATGCATATACACCTTGATTCACATAACTTGTAACCACATCAGAATTTGTAAATGGAACTGTTGGGTCTCCTCCGAAATCACTGGCAGAGCCATTAGGGTCGATATTGGAGTTTGTAATTATCAATCCAGAATCAGATCCGGCGCTTCCATATTGAATTGCAAATCCACTTCCATTCGCATAAGGTGTACCACCGTATGCATACTCAACAAAAAAATCATGAACAAATATAGTTTTATGAGCACCCTGAGCCGGCACAATCAGCACCGGACTCGTGTACATAGCTAAAACTTGAGCAGACGATATATTCACCACGTTTTTAAAAACAGGAAAAGGCACTGTCGCGGTATTTAATTGGTTATTAACGGCCATAATTCACCTCTATGCTGTTGTTACGCCGCTACTAAAAACCCAATCTACCGACCATGTAGTATTTGCGGTAATGCATGACACTTGAATTGAATCAAAATTAGCTGCTGATGTGATTGTTCCTCCGCTTGAGGTAGCTGACTGTCCTACCTGGATTGTCTGGCCTGTGTTCGCTGTTAAAATCCAACCAGCTGCGCCCTTCCCTTTTACTATGACAATGGAGCCTATGGGAGCTGTGGCCGGGAGTGTGATCGTAGTCTGGCTAGCTGAGCCCACGATATAGCCGGTGTTAACCGCGGCTGCTTGGGTTGTTCCAGCGATATTTGAAAACGTAATTCCGCCTCCACCGGGAGGGCCGCCATCGGTTAGTAATCCTAAATTAGCTCCGAATACCGCTACATTCCCGACTGTTGGAGGGACTGCACCGTCATAAGCAGCTATATAGACCTCACTATTGGTTATTGGATTTGGCAAAAGATAAGTCTTGCTTGCTGCTATAGAAGGATTGTTATAAAGCGTAGAGCTAAAATTTCCATTACTTGCATCCAGTGCGTACATAGAAAAATAGCCTGAACTTACGGTTGTTGGATAAGCGGTAAAACTACCCTGAAATCCACCATCTGGAGCGCCAGAACGAATCGAACCTTCAGCTGTGATGATAGCCCCGGCTGTTACGCTTCCATCTGCTATAACGTTAGCCGTTAAAAGTATGCTTCCATCAGTTGTTACGTCTCCAGGACCTGAAGATATGGTTCCGTTTGTGTCCGTGAACCGGGCCATTGCGCCTGCCACTGTTGGAAGAACAACCCCGCCACCTCCGGATGCTTGATAACCTTCCATTAATACAAGGCTCCAGTCTCCTCCAGAATAGGTCATGCTCATTGCGGTTACGGCCTTGTTTGCTCCAGTCCCTGTGCTAACAAGAGCTAAGGCATTCTCGCTAAGCGGTAAATTTTGATGGGTTAAAACATTTAAGTAACCAGCAGTTAAAACGGTAGATATACTATCGTCAGTTTCTATACGAACAATACTTGGGACTTGCCCAGCATTACCGATATCGTTAAAGCTTGTGCTTATGATTGGCATTTTATAAATTCCCTTTTATGTTAAAGTTGGGTCGGCACCACTATGTATGAAACAATAACGCCTACAGAATTTCCTGTTCCTGCGCTGCCAAAGTTTCCACCTGCATTAGATAAATATATTCCTACACCGTCAAAGGTTGCTTTCGTTACAGCATTTAATGCTACTGGAATAGCTCGAGACATTACTTTAGCTGATCCAGCAAATTGAGTGGCTGTTATTGCTCCCATAGTTGCAGTTCCTGCACCTGAGGCAACATTCCCATACTCAAGAACAATATTCGTTGCGCTTCCTACTACAAAGGGAGAAGAACCGTATATATACATAAGCTCCAATGACATAACCACAATCATATTTCCCGTCGTTGGAGGTCCAATTATTTGGATTGGCGTGGTAAACATATTCTGGAATTGAGAGCCGGTTAAGGTCGTGCTTATAGTATTTACAAACGTAGTCGGGATAGGCTGGAATGACGGCAACGCCGAAGAGCCATTGCTTGTAAAAACGTTAGTAGATACTCCCTGCCCAGTAGAGGCTACCTGTAATGCACCGGTTGCTGTGGTCCCGGCACATACCGGAGCATAAGCGGTTGTCATTGTTGCAACACCTGTACCCCCCGTCGTAACGGGTACAGTAAACGGAAGAGTCGAGGTAATACTAGGTACGCCACTGCCGTTGGTTGCCAAAACCGAATTATTAGCGCTAGTCAGACCAGAAATTGTCGTTCCGCTTGAAGCATAATACCCAAGCTGATTTGCTGTTCCGCTTGAAACAACCCCAGATGAGCCGCCTGTAGTTTGCAAAGTTCCAGAAGTAGGAAAAGTTATAGCGGTGTTTCCTGTCAAAGTACCTGCAAATGTAAACGATCCAGACAAGGAAGAGTTCCCGCCAACTGTAATGGTTCCTGTATTTGCTACACCAGTTCCGCCAGATGCGGGAGGGATTGGAACCGTATTTGTATTTAAACTATTATTTGCCATTTTTAATCCTTTAAGTAATTACAAATGCAGACGAAACCGGGCCATACATACCCCATTCTGAATCCGCGACTATACAAACAAGCGTGATAGCGTCATATCTGTTTGTAGAGCCAACGGTGCCTCCGGCTGTTGAAGGAGAACCTCCAACATGAATAATTTGTGAAACAGCGGATTGAATAATCCATCCGGCAGCCCCTTGACCTTGAACGCTTATCATTGAGCTGACTGGGGCAACGGACGGTAAAGTTATCGTTGTGGCCCCAGCATTAGATATGATATATCCGTTATTAATATCTGCCAGAGCCGTGGTTCCAGCTACGGAGTTCCATATTAAACCCCCACCTCCAGTAGTAGAGCTAATCATCAAAGAATTAGAGCCAGCGGTTAGGGTTATACCTGATCCCGCCATTATTGATGCTGCCTGCGGTTGTCCACCGGTAGAACCTATTACCACCTGTCCGTTAGTCAATGATGATGACCATACGGGAACGCCTGCAGAGGAGGAAACAAGCACCGCACCATTTACTACTGCTGTTTGACCTACGGTGTTACCTGCAACTGCGTATAAGAGCCCATTTATCGTTGTAGTAGACGGATAGGTGGTTGTGGACCAGCTGGGCGCCGATGATGCGCCAGAGCGCAATATCTGGCCTGCTGTGGCCGTTCCGGGCAGTATGGCACCTGTTGTAGCGTTGCTATAAAATATTCCGCCATTACTTGCTGAAAGGCTAGCGCCAGTCCCACCCATCCCGAGGGATAAAGGAAAAGATGGGATGCCGCTAGTTAAGGCTAATGTGCCTGACGCATCAGGAAGCTCAACTACCAAGGTTCCAACCGATGCTTGACCTTTTAATGTGGTTTGCCCGGTTACTGAGCTTGCAAAAACTGCTGTAGCAATTTGAGATATGTTTTTAGAGCTATCAAATAAGACTCCATTGATATTTACATTACCCATCATCTTTGAGGAAATGTTTAAATCAATATTAGAATCAGAGCCTTTTGAAGATATAGTAGGGCCTAATGTAGTATCTGCGTTTTCAAAAGAAATATAATTAACGGCTGAGGAGCCAACACTAGAATAGCCTAACAAAAAGTTGCCGTCCGCATCCGAAATGCCGGTGCCTGGGAATGTAAACTTTACATTATCTGATGCTCTTAACCCCACAACAATATCGCCTACGCGAACGTTGCCACCAGATGTGAACTGGCTAAACTTAATATCGGCCATCCTAGCCTCCTAATTTTTAGTTATTTGTCCCTACTGCGTATAAGACAATGCTTACATCTGTTGTAGCCGTGCTACTCAAAAAATGAATCTCATCTCCTGCGCTAACCTCTCTACATAATGGGAAGGCCCCGGTTAACATCTCAGATGTTGAAGCTGCAAAAGTTGTACCTGCAGTTGCAGCGGCCGCTACATTAAGAGCAACCCATACTTCACCGGCTGCAACAGTTTTGAGTATAGCTTTATATTTAGAGGCTGCCCCAGGAACAGTAAAAGTAGTATCAGTAGTAATCGCTAACTTAGCGCTATATTTTAGGTTTGGAAAACGTAAACCAAAATCGGTTACGGTTTGCTGAGCTATGTATGGTGTAATCATTTTAAAATCCTTTTAAGTTGTTAAGCTATCTTTCCTAATCGACAGTCAGCTGTATAATGGAATCTAATATAAGTCTCATCTGTTCCATTTTGAACGCCAGGAACTGTTTCTATTACGATCTGTGAGTTTGAGAAATAATACACCCCAAACATTCCATTTGATGTTTGCACCCATCCTATAATATTAGGATTGGATCCCGTCTGTAATCCTTGTTCATAGGGATAGCCAATGCCAGTTTCAATTACACCTTTGAATGAATATGTATATGATACCGTAGCAGCCGCCCCAGTTACAGGCGAATATAAAACTACCGTAGGCGCCACTCTTTTAGGTATATCATAAGTAATACCAAACGAACGAGTTGCAATATCAGTATGAGTTCCATCGCTAGTTGGATTTGCACCCTGTTGCCTAATTAAAAGACCAGGCAAACTAGCTATTCCAGGATTAACACCTTGGTTATAGCTTTTCTCATAGTAGAATTGGCATTGAGATAAAACATCAGAGGCTGACATAGCCGCTGGTCTTGTTGGCAAATCTCCCTTATTTAAGGATATTGACACAACATTAATGACCGGAGCTGTAGTCCACGAAAAAGTAACAACCATGGCAAACTTATCCGTATCAGACAAGCTTCCAGAATCAACCACTTCCCATCCTGAAAATTGGATGTCATTGGACGTTGTTGGAGTATTGGCAAACACTTGGGACCTTGCCGTATCTAAATTGCTCCTTCCTACTTCTGTCCATCCAGAGGCTGTCTTGGTAAATGTTCCGTCTATAGCAATAGTTCCCAATGATGCCGGAAGGATAGGAACCACTGAGGCTGCCGTACCTACAAACAGTTGGGCTTTTACGGTAACAACGCCCGCACTGGCTGTTAAGTAAGCTGAAATATTAGAGCTTAATTTAGTGTAGAGCATCTCTTTTGCCTGAGCTCCAGTAAGATACTGAATCATATACATAGCATCATTGGCTGAAGCTGGAGAAAGTTGTAAAGCCCCTGTTATGGCGTTTCTAGCAACAGCTACATTTCCTGCCACGCTATTGCATATAGTCTGGTCCCAAACATAATCTGGGGTTCCAGTTACTATAGTCTGAACTGCCCCGAACTGAGCGGGATTTAAAGGAAAGTCCCAGGCAGTAAGAAGGCTTGGAATCGGAGAGGTTGCATTTCTTGGAATATAATAACTACCCAATAATGCTTGGTCTCTATTGGCCGAGGCTTCATCATATTCAAATACTGGCGCCGCTATTACTCCAGAAGAAGGAACCACCTGCACGCTACTAATTTGAACTTTTGAGTTTGGTGAAAAGGATATGTAAATATCTATATACCCAGATGTTCCGCTATTAGCATCATCTGATAAAGGCATAGCTATAACGCTTGAACCTGTATACATAGTATATGGATCGCCAGTGGGAATAAGCTTATCAAAAATAGTAGTTAAAGGAGTGGCTCCAGAGGATGGATGATAATACATTTGAATTGATGTGTCAGCTCCAAGCTCATTTCTAGCCAAAATATTAGCAGATAAAAATACGCTTTTAGCTACCGTGCTAGACCATAGGCCTGAATTCGTATTAAATCTTTGAGATAAGTAACAGAAAGTAACTCCAGAGCTTACTTGAACCTCAATAACATAAGGAGGGCTAGTAGGTACTGTAGATGATCCGGCTACGGCAATTCTTTGAACCGTTACAGTTCCCGTTCCCGATATTACAAAGTTCCAATCTGGAGCAAAAGCAAAAACCTTATCTGTATCTGAGCTTACAGTATAGGTAGTTGTCTGAGGCGTTAACCCGGGAACATCATTAATAAGAATCTTTGTAAATTGAGGATTTGAGACCTGATTTTGAACTGGTGCTCCAGATTCTCCATCTACCTGGTCAGCAACCACTCCATTTGGCCATGCCTCACGGGTAAACTGGTCAACCCCAACGTCACTTTCTACATCGACATAATACAAATCGACAGTAATGCCGTCGTCAAGATAAGGATAGTAATAGATAACAACATTATCGCCTCCATTGTTTTGTGGTGTTCCAACTGAGCTAAGGGTAACTGGGTTATCCAACTCAACATATTGATAGTTAGGAGGAGAGCCAGTTAATTGATATACGGTTTTCTTAGTTGATCGCGCAACATCTCTATAAAATGTTAACTTACCCCCAGATAAAGGCAAACCAGAATCTTTATCGACAAAAATCTGCTCTAACGGTCCGTCAGTTATATAATGTGGATCTAATGCCATTAGTTTGTTCCCTCTTTTTTATTATCACTTCGCGATGTTCTTATAGCCTGAGAGGTTGCAGGAACCCCAAGCTTTTTAAGCCATTCCACTGTTACTGCTGCTCTTTTTGACGTATCGCTAATTTTATTTAACTGTCTAATTTTAGCTGGCCAGTTTTTAGATAACCCAAACTTAATTGCAGCTTCATCAAAATCACCGTTTTTGAACATTTTCATAAATGAGTCCAACATCTCTTTTTTAGATCCACTTCCTACTTGGCCCGCAGCTTCTGAGCTACCTGATGCAATCTGGTCTATAGATTTTGATCTAACATTTTTTAAGACAGAGTGTAGTTCTTCTAAATTTTTCATTGCATCTTTAGCGCCAACATTTAACTTTTGAACATTTTTATTGTCAGTCGTTGTTTCTGCCAGCATTCTTGATAACTCTTTATGTGTATCCTTGTTGCCAAAATTGTCTACAAAAGATTTTGAGTCTTTTAATTTTGATTTAAAGAAATCCTCTACTTTCCCTCGAGCCTTGCTTAACTGGGATAGCCTTAATGCTTCCTCAGCTGGAGCTATATTTTCCTTTATAAAGTTATTTAATTTAGCTCTTTCGTCTTTTGCTTTCTTAATAACATTATGTTGCATCTTGCTATCAGGAGCGCTATTTAGGCCGGCTATTCTATGGTCATATTGTTGCTTTAATCCTTGAAGATACTCTCCATTTCTTCTTCTATCAGCCACCTTCATATGTCCAAACTTTTCTTTCATTTCAGGGGTGCTCATGAAGGCATCTTCCGCCGCAGTAGCAACCTTAGATTTAAATATATCTTTATGCTCATAGTTGGGCTCTACTCTACTTCTAGAATACCTTTCTAATTGTTCAGCTTTTCGTGATCCTTGCGTCTCGGGGTTATATATTTTGTTTTGAGCTTTTTCAATATTGCTATGCACAGCTTCAGCCTGTTTCTTCTGTCCCTGCTGAATCAAATCTTTAGAAGCTCCGGTTTTTCCAAGCTTGCCTTGTTCCGAAATTACACTTGAGTGTTGCGAAGCTTCCTCAGGAGTTAAATGAATTCCCATTTTTCGGCCAGCTCTATAATTTTGCCGTGCCGTCTTATCAATATATGGACTTATTTTTTCTGCATAGTTTTTAACATGATGGTTTGGATCTAACTTTGGATTTATAAACTTTCCACCAGCTTTATAGGCGGCGGCAGCAGCAGCATATTGGGCAGCCGTAGGCAGTCCCGCTTCTTTCGCAGCCATAAAGGCAGCACCAGCAGACATAACAGGAGCAATTTGGCTTTTCAACCATCTTGCAGGTTTACTTTTAGACATTAAGGCTTCTGAAAGCAAATGCATGGGAGCTGTTACCGCAGCAGCAGTTCCACCTTGATTTAAGGCATCCTCAGGATTAAAAGCAGCCGCAACACCACCTTGAAAAGCTGCATTGCCTAAAGTTCGGCCAGCAAGCCCCATTTTTGCCAGCCTTCCCATTGGCGTCATTGAAGCAAGCATTTGAGGGCCTATTCTAGAAGCTCCTTGTTCTTCGGCTACATTATGACCGTAATCCTCTGGAGACTCTTGATAATTCACCGGATTGCCGCCGGCTCCTTTGGGAGGAAGGCCTTGTCTCGGGCGATATTGCTCAGCAGTAGATTGATTTTGCCATGGCAGTCCACCTGTTTCTTGCCCAGGCATGCCAAAGTACTGTTGATACCTATTAGGCTCTTCTTGTTGAGAAGCTTCCTGTGGTTGAGGCTGTTGGCCCTGACCACCTAATGCTTGGCCCTGGCCACCTTGAGATTCGGAACCAAGATTAGATAGGAATGCGTCTTGCTCAGCAGCGGGCATCCTGGGGTCAAAATGAACCCTTCGTCCATTTGGGGCAATTCTTTCTATATAATCCGCCATTACTTCTTACCTCCGTAAGGAACAACTATAGGAGGCTGATTATAGTTATTAACCATTTGTGGGTTTGCTGCAGTTCCGGGCGAAGCGCCTGGTCGTGATTGAGAAGCTGGCGCAGGGGGGGCAGCATACTTATTTTGGGCCGGTACCAATAAATCAGAAAGGTTCCCGGCATTATTAACATACTTAATATGCTCTTTAGTTAAAGTAGAAAATGCAGACTTCATAAGTTTTTCAGCCTCAGCTGGAGATAAACTTAATCTATTACCATCTAAGAACTTAAGCAATCTGTTCATTTCTTTAGAAGTTACAGATCCTTTAGTAAAAGCCCTTACATTAGTAGCTAAGGATTCCATTTTATTTTCTGCATCTTCATATTTACGCCAGTTTTCATTACCAGCAGCTCTATCAATTCCTTTTTGTTTTTTCGCAATTATTCCACTATACCGAGTTGCATCTTTTATATTGATATCATCCATAAGAGTTTGCATAACGCTACCTGCTTGGAGCTGAGGCCACATTGCTGCTGGAACAGTCTTTTGTATTTCCCTGGATTTCAGTATTGCCAACTCACCGCCTACCCTTTGTCTTTCCTCTGGCGATAGATTTTGGTTCTTAAGCAGATCTTCTCTGTCTCGTATAGATTGAAAAGCTTTTTCAGTCTCAGATGCTCCGGTCATTGCGGATTTGGCTTGTGCTTGTTGCATCAGACCTCGAAACATTAGATCTGGAGCGCTTCCGGCTCCATGTTTCTTGATTATATTTTGATGGTCATTTACCATCTGCCCCATATCAGTTTGAGGTCGACCAAGAGCTTGCGCCGAGGCATACTTGTAAGCATTCTCTGCGGCAGTAGTTCCAGGCATTAATTTTGTCTGTAAATTGGTATGAGCTGTATTGGCCCCCTGATTAGCTATTAATGATTGATTTAATTGAGGCATCCACTGAGTTTGCATATTGGTATGTGCAGTATTAGCTCCAGTATTAGCAACATTAGCAGCGTTAATCTTTGGATTCCATTCATTCTCTTGTCGTATCTTAGTTAGATTCTCCTCAGACATCCTGGGTGCATAATTAAGCTCATTCTGCTTAAGAGCGTTAGCAAGAGCCTCTTGTTGCTGTTCTCTCAACAATCTCTGAGGTAACGCGCCCATTTCCATGCCTTGCTTCAAATTATCGGCAAAGTTACGGGCCCAGGGCTTCCCGATTGGCGCTATATTTGCAAAGTTAATTGGCTGAAATGGCATCTTTTATTGCCTCCAAAATGGTGAAGCTGGTGGATACATAGGCGCTCCTCCACTTGATGGTTGAGCTGGTGGCTGTCCTTGGTTAGATGCAAATCCTCCATATTTGGAGTTATTCATGTTTTGTCCGAATTTGCTTACATCCCAGCCATTTTTATTTCCGGACATTCCGCCTGACAAACCACCGAGCGCACCTATACCAGCTCCCGGAAGACCGCCCGTAGCAAAGCCCATGGCTGCACCACCTGCGCCTTGAAGTAGACCTTGTAATATGTCATTCCAACCGGTGTTATCTTCTCGAGCTTGGTTATAAGCTAACTGACCCTGAGTGCCATATAGATTAGACATATCTCCACTATAGCCTTGGGCCGCTCCAAATCCTGTGTTGAACAAATCTTTATTGTTATTAAAATATTGTTGCATATTATCGTTTTGCAACGCAGCAGCTAACCGGCCAGCTCCAAGTTGTTGGCTTTCGGTTCCACCCATTCCGTTTGCTCTGGCATAACCTCTTTGCTGCTTTAAGGCTTCATCCATAGCAAATTTCTGACCTGGTGATTGTTGGTAATCGCTCATCCATTGATTTTGCAAAGCAGAAGGATCCCTTCCTGCACTTAAATAAGGATCATATTGCTGGTTAAGCATTGGCTCAATCTTATCTAAATATTTGTTTGCTTCATTCTGGGGGTTTTTCGGGTTGCTAAATGGCCACATGTTTAAAATCCTTTTAAGTGCTTGTTACTGTTTGAACTGTTCCAGCTCCGCTTTTAAACTGAAGCTTATTTAAGGTCACGTTATACCATAATGTCCCTAGTGGTATATTTATATCGTTCGCGTATGCATTTATTTCTGTTGTTATCTTTCTAGGCAGCTGTAATCCTGTATTAAAATAATCAACTACCTGTGATAATATCTGATAAGTTAAGTCATTATATAACTGAGCATTTACAGTTAATTCGCCCTTTTCATCAGTATAACGCATATTGAAAAAAGGAGGCAGACTTGGTATTTGGGTAGTAGCCATCAGTATATCTCCGCAATTCCATCTGCAACAACAAACCTGTCTAATCCCCAGAATCTTAATTGAATAGTTAATTCATTTGCCTGGCCGATCCTATGCCATCTTATTTGATTTCTAAAATGCGCCATTTCATTTAGCTCTCTTCCAACGATATTGCTAAACGACTGATTGCCATTTTTAGAAACTGACATATCAACTCGAGGCCTATTATTATCAATATCACACGAACCAGATTCACTAAGCATTATTTGGCCAATCTCGCTTATTATTGTATCTTCGCTTATCTCGGTTATAAGAACTCCATTACACCCTTCTGATGCAGTAAATGTAGTTACACCTTGCTCTATCCAGAATGTAAACATTCCGCATCTGAAAGTTGAGCTGTCCTCTTTTCTTATTGTCTTACATATTCTTATTCGTGGTATTTCTTCGCCTATAGAATCAGGTAAAGTAGAATAATCATAAGTATTAAAGTTATCGGCAATTTCATAGATAGCCGCATCCCTAAGCGATATAAGGTATGATTTTTCATTAAAGTAAACAACATCTCTAGCTATATGAAAGTTTAGGTTTTCATCGGACAAATGGAAAAACTGTCCACTCGTAAAATCGTGGATAAGAGTCAGATTATCCTTTGGATTAAAGAAGGTTAACTGATAAAACAAATGACCATTCTGACGAAAAAAGAACGCGGTTGATTGTTCTGGAAACTCAATGCTTTCCATCAAGTGATCTATACCATCCGTGGATATTTGTTTAGTCTCAGCACCATTGGTTACCATAATAACAGGAGAGTTAGCCTCATTGACTGCTAACCAAGCAATTGTGTCTTCTCCTGCTGCAATAGTAGATATGGAAATACAACCATTATCAATATTGTAAGAGGACACCCTAATATATTGTTTAGATATTCCACCGACTGATTCCGCACCAACAAAGGTCCAGATTTCAGCTACAGATTCTCCAAGAACAATAACGTTATTTCCTCGCCCAGGTATTCGCTTAACAGCTACGGCTCTATCAGGCTTAGTAGATAACGTTTGCTCGGAGAATACCGATATCTTTGTATCATCACTTGGATCTTGCTCAAATGAGTACCATTTCTGATTATTTGCACTTCCTCTTGTAGGAGCAATTAAAAATAACTCATTATGATATGAGACATACCCGGGAATAATTGGAGCACCAAGAACATCTAATAATGGCTGTAAGTTGAAAACCCCACCAGGGTAATAATATATATAGGCATTAGTACCGTCTACTAGGCAAATCTGACCTTCAAGATTCTCATCTATGAAGACCTCGCCAGTTACGGTAGTTATATTATCTATGAAGATAGGGGCTAGATTAGAATTTAATCGATATACACCAGAGCCAATAACAACGATGAGAAAACCACCCCGCACAGAACGAAAAATAGCTCTTCCTTCACCAAAGGTGGCAGGCTGCGCAACTTTCTTATACCCAGGGAAGGATATCATCCAACTGTCACTGATGTACATGTTGTATGTTTTTTCTAGGTTTATCTTAGGCCACACCCCAAATTTTGAGCTGCCAACTACGTTGACCGGCTCTTGTGTTGATAGTTCTGTTCCCACAAAATCTCCAAAGTATCATGTAAATCAACTTGGGATAAATCCCTTTCCAAGGTTTATCCAAGCCCAACTATAAGTCGCATTACTGCCTTGCAAAGAAGAAACCTTCTCTAACTGTAAGTCTATTAGTTTGGATTTCTTATCTATCCATCCCTCGTACTTACCTAATTGCTTTACAACACCTGGAGGGGTTACATAATTATATTCAGCACAAATTCTATCTGCTAAGGCATACCTTAAATATGTAGTGTAAAACTTATCTAAAGTTAAGCTTAAATCTTGATTTAACGTCACTTCAGTAAGCCTAAATGTCCCGTGTAACTCTAAAGGGTAAGCTTGGTCTGCAGTGAAGTAAATATATAGATTGCCTCCGCCAAGTTTTCTTTCGAAATACCATTGATACGGCAAACTTCTTATGCTCTCTACTCGGTTAGAGCCAAAATAAGCATTTCTTTTTGTATACGACATACTAAATCGAACAGATTGCTTATAAAAAACAAGCGTATCAACCGCAATTAAATTCGGTATGGAATATATCTCTTGTCCAGGAACCGCAGTAAGATTATAGGTTGATTCGTAAGGAACCATTCCATCGTCTACTGTTTTCTCTGTAATAATATCGTTTAGCCAACCAAGGCCATCCCCAATCTGTTGTCCACTAACGGTTTCGAATTCGCGTGAAACCACGCCGGATGCATAAAAAGCACCTGCTATTAACTGGTTAGTTGTATACGCCATCTTGGGGCCTCCTTAGAGTTCTCTACGCTAAACTATCTGAATAACCCGCAACAAGAATTACCAGAGCATCACTCGCCGATGTTTCTTTATGGGTAATAGTTGGCACGGTAACATTCAGAGCCTCTGGCACCACGACGACTCCTTGTTGAGCTGCGGCAACCCCGCTTCCTACTACAACCATACCTGCAGTAGCGGTAGAACCAAATGGCGCCATAGTGGCAATATTGGCTGCGCTTGCTGGGGTGTATGTATATTTTAAGTAAGCTTCAGTAGCCAAAGATGCTGGTATACCTGCAGCTAGAGACTGGCTCACATAAGATGTAGAGGTTGTAATCGCTGGTGTCGCGATAGCAGTGTCGTACCACATATCTCTTGATGAGCTGTGGCCATATTGCCAGAACTTAAGGATCAAAGCGGAACCATCGGTCTTAATATAACCAACACGACGGAACATATCATAACCAAACGGTAATGAAGGGGCCGTTGCGCTTAGCGATAACAAGCTTGCTGTTGGCTTATATTTCGTAGAATCACCGATTACGTACACGGCATAAAAACTGCTAGCAACTGCTGCAGCGATGTCTACACCATTAGCACCCACTGATGTAACAGTGTTAGTAACGGGAGCACTTAAAACGATATCATCAATATTTGTTGAGTTACTTGCAGCGCCAGCAGCCATTGTTAAAGTGGTTGTGGTAGCAAAAGCTAACTCTAATCCGTTCACGTACTTAACGCGAGCGTTTACAATTGGGCTATTTACGGACATTTTTTATCTCCTTTAGATCTTGGGGCTGCGACGCAAATGCGGTGCAAATACGTCGCAAATTATTTATATAGGCAGTGCAACCATCATCGCGTATTCATCGACGAGTGTAGAACCCCATATAACATCGTGTACCATCCCTCTTTGGTTTTGTCCGAAGAGTGACCCATAGTATTGGCGAATACTTGCACCTGAATCAGGATCCATTGCAATAGAGGTTGGGAATGGAACTTCTTCGGGTAATTTTGGCATTGCCAAAAAGAGCGGGTTTCCAGAAATAATCAATCCGCATCTATGGTCCGGAAGAACTGAAACTTGCATACCCGCAACAATTGGAGTGTTTAAGTTTTGGTCTTGCCCAGCATTTACCTGTAGAGGAGGATAAATATTTACTGTTACTTGTGAACCGGCAGTTGAGGCAGCATTTGCCGTTGCACGGAACTGGACAGGAGACTGAGATTGCTTATGTCCAATAAAGGTAAGAAATCTAGCATTAGTTTGTCCACTAACTCCATCGCTAAACTGGAATTTATCGTACTGTTTAATTGAATTAACATCTGAAGCAGCGTTTGTGCCTGAGAAGGTAATTGCAATAACCGCACCGTTTCCATCTAAAGTTGTAGAGACAACAGTTAGAGTTGAACCTTCATTTCCTTCTGTTCCCGCAAGATGCGTTTTTAAAAGATTGGATTGATGCCATTCGCATTTACTAAAGTCACCAATCTCCCATGACATGGCTTCTTTATTACCGCGGTCAGTAGTGAACTGATTGAGTCCGCTATTAACGATAAGAGGGAAGGTCAAATCTGATAGGTAACCTTTAGTATCTGTTGGTACTGCACCAAAGTTACGAAAGAAAGCTAGAGCGTTAGCTAATTGTAAATATGAGTTAATTGGATTAATTCCATCTCCGTAGAAACGGAAAGTATTGGTCTCAGCAAGCTGCGCAACGTTAGATTCAACTTGGGTACCTAACTCTGAGGTAGCTGACTTACCAAATTTAGGCATATAATCACGTACATTGAAAATAAATTGTTGGGCGCTGAACTCATAAGCTGTTGAAGCTTGTTGATCTACCGTTAAATTCTGTACACGCTGTACGGCTGGCTGGAAAGTTACGACCAATGAATTGGTAGTAGTAAAACGAGGAGGCAGATCGAATGAAACTGTGTCCCCGAGATTTTTTGGCACGCTGTCATTAAAACCGACGAATTTTTTATTCGCAGTACTTAAGAAGCAAAATGAGTTGAGCAGAAGCGCCAAGTTACTTTCATTATAAGTAATAACTTGTTGCAAAATATTTGTAGGCATCGACAATCTCCCTTTGTTTTTAATAAAGGGAGCAACGTCCGTTGTCTTTTACGAGAAGAAAACTAACCCTTTAACCAGGGCTGGTCTCTTAAATCTCGCACTGTCAGCTTTCCGTTACTCCCCGAAACTCGGGAAGGTTGTAAAGGATTAAGCGGAGCAGCAGTTGAATATTGATCTGCCTCTTGTCTCGCATTGTTGTTCTGCGAAATAGATTGAGAAAGTTTCATCAACTCTGCATATGCGTGCTTGGGCGACCGCTGTGCCAGTGAATCAATAGTAACGAGTTTTGAAGGATTTTTACTAAGTTCGTAAATAATGTCCCCTGCATTTTCCAATCCGTTCACCAGATAAATGAGCTGGGGAAAAGCTGATGGGTCAAAATCTTTCGTTATCTCGTCGAAGTCTCCGTAAGCTTGACGACCAGAATCCATTTTCGAATGATAGTTATTGATCACGTTCGTCATTTCTTGTTGGAATTGACGTTCCTGCATCTCTCTATTAAATCGTTCTTGGACTTGTTGATAGATAGCATCAGCATCAACATCAGAGGGTCCGCCTTGCGGCATGCCTTGAGGTTGGCTTTGCATTTGCGGTTGCTGCTGCTGGTGCTGCTGCTGCTGCATTTGCATTTGCTCTGCGCGTTGTTGATACTCCCTTTCAACTTCTTGTCGTGCTCGTGCTGCCGCATTTTGCTTTTCTCGTGCAATAAGGGCATTGACTTCAGACTGCGTTAGAGTTTTCTCTGGCGCTGCCTGTTCAATACCAGTCGGCTGGGCTCCGCCCATTTGATTCAGTTCATCCATGTACATACCTTCCATTTTTTTGCACTGTTACCCGCGTGTCGCGGTAGAGCCTCGTTTCGACGAGTTCGCCAAGCTTTAATCCTTAAAACTTGGAAAAGTAAACCGGCGTTTAAAGTGACCGTGCACTATTAGTTTTACTACTAAAATTAGTTTAGCTACTACTCAAAATAAAGTCAACTCTCTTTTTTTGGTCGCCCCAGCTGGAATCGAACCAACGCCTTATATGATTGGAACAATGCGACAGGAGAGCAACATTGTTCTAATCACATTTCCCTCTTCCAGTTAAGGTACAGGGCGATTAAATGGTTGGCACGCCTATGGACAAACGCACCAACCCGGAGATCACATGACTGACTCTCTTTAAGTATAGTTGGCTTTTAAAAGAATGAAAAACGGATTTATTCACTCTCAAACCGCCCTACTCCGTGTAAAAAACCAAGTTTCTAGTTAAAAAAACGGGAGGAGGGGGGCCGATCATATTTCAGTGCCAACTTATAAGATTTCGGTCCTCACTTATAAGATAAGCATCACAAGCGATCATATTTCATTTCTTTTTCATCTTACCTAGGGTCTCAGCCAAATTTGCTCGCTTACGCATAAGAGGGGATTTACTCTTCTCAGCCTTCTCAAGTTTGGCCTCGGGAATTTTCTCTCCCTTTTTTATGTGCAGCGCAGCTCTAAGTGCCCCTGGTTTTTTTATTGCAGCTGTGATGAAGTTCTTCTTCGCTTTCATGTATAGTGTCCTCGTTTTTAATATCAGTGCTTCTTCTCTTACCTGAATTTCGTCTAAGCTTGCCTCTCTTGGTGGACGCTAATAATGCAAGAGCTTCAAAGAGGGCCTCATTAGATCCAATGTCATCACTTTGTAGTTCTTGCATTTGTACGCTCAAAAGTATCCGCCATCTTTACTAGATTCCCAATGATTTCTCGAGAGGTTTCAGCATCTTGTTGGGCCGCCTTTTGATCAAGCTCTAAACCTTGCATCCTAATCTTAGCTATGGTCTCCATAAACTTAGTTTCGGAATCTCTTTCTTTTAGGGAAATATTTGCAGCATCAACTCTGGACTTCTCTTGTATAGACATCAGCCCTAACTGTTCAATGCTTGGAGCTTGTAATGCACGCTCGGCTTGAGCCATTTCAATTTCAACCCTTTTTTGATCTATCTGAGCTTGTTGTTGCATTTGTTGAATTTGGGCTTCACTTTGCTGGGCTTGTTGCTGAGCCTGTTGTTGCCTTTGTTGCATTAGCTCTTGCTCAAATTCGGCGGCTTTCTCTTTAAGACCTTCAATTCCTCGGATTTCAATATTGTCGAGAAGGATTTGCAACCCATGTTCGTTCATAAATTGACCAAAAATAGGAGATGCATTCATTAGGCTTGTTATTGTGTTAAGTGCAATTTCTTTTTGCATTGCAAAGTTAACGCCAGCCTCAACCTTGACCTCAAGCGTGTTGGGGTCATAGTTCATATAGATGCTGCCTTTCTTGTTGATTTCAATATGAGAACGTTTTCCGTCTGGCAACATTATAGGAAGGCTTCGTGGTGTCCTGTAATACTTAGGTATTAAATCAACTACAATTTGAGCTACCCGATTAAGGGCTTTAATATACCCAACGATATATGGAACTGAGGCGTTGTTGCTTTGTATTGCTGAACGAGCAAAAGCTATGCCACTCATATTGTCTTTATTTAAACCTGCCGCACCATCATATGAACCAAGAATTGCCTGGGTCATTTCATCCGACATTCTAAATGTTTGTGATATCTCGGGGGGTATTGGAGTACGGTTAACCTCGCGAGGGGGAGGAAGTTGTACATCTGGACTACGACTGTCCAAGAAATGATTATAAACAAGAGTGTCCGCTTTTTGAACGTTTTGGTATGCGGTTTGATAATCTTCTGGGATCGACTCGATGGCAACAATAAACTTGTGTTGAATTGTGTTCTCGAGCTCATTCGCAAGCGATTGACCGGCATAATTTTTTAAACGCTGAATCCCTTTTGCGTGATAAACATACGGTCTTGTCATTTGAGCCGTAGATCCACCCTCTGTTATATTGACTGAATTACCGTCAACAAAAACTAGAGGAAGATGCTTAAAATCGGTCTCAACATATTCTAGCACTTGGGACTCACAGAAGCGATATCGACAGATATTTTCTATTGTTGTCATACGAGGCTCACCTACAGGTAGGGGAGGTTGCTCAATATGACCTTTCTCATTCCATACTTTTATAAAGGCCTTGTACTCTTTTTCCGTGACTACATGGCCGTTGGATAGCTTGACAATCTTTTCACGCTTGCATTTCTTCTCATAAAAATCACAAACCAAAACGATATCTTCTGTTTCATTTTGGAATGACCAACTAAAACCAGAAAGCTCTCTGGTAAATGTCATGTTCGAAGTGGAATCCTTTCCGTACTGCTCCTCAAACGCTTTACGTGTCATGGGTGATAATTCACCGCAATAACGACCGTCTCCCTTATGAGAATCCCGAGCTAGCGGGTCAAAAAAACAAAGAGTAGGGTCGAAAACTCGTGTAACACAAATCTTTTGCTCAAAGGACATCTCATTGACATACTCAGTCATAACTTTCATTACTGAGAATCCGCCTGCTAGTTCATCAGTCATGATGTTATAAGCAAGCATGTCGTTAGATGACTCTGAAAATATTGCTCCTAAATGGCCTTCTAAAACTTTTAATGTATGAACAAATTCGGGGGTTATTGAGGAAAGGGGAACGCCATCGGCTGCCCTAACGGTTAACCCTGGTTGTTGTTTTGCAAACTCTCCTCGCAGTCTGGAAATGTAAGCTTCTAATATGTTAAATTCAATCGTTGGCTTGCCGGTAGTTTGGAGGGCCGCAACCTCTTGCTGGTTCATCGAAGACTTGAACACGAATCGCATAAAATCGTGAAATCTTTCGACGTTATGGTTGAAGTAGGACTGAGCCTCTTCGACCGTTTTTTTTAGATCTTTAATCCGTTCAGAATATTTCTTGGCGATTTCCATTATTTTTAGCATTCCCTGCTGTTAGTCGTTCATTAAACTTGTTGTTTAACTTACTTAAGATTTCACTTCTTGTGTTATCTGTCTTATTAATACTATATACGGTCTTATCTATAAGCGCCAACCGAATTGCGTCGGCAAAAGTGTCAGCTATGTCATCATGACGATGGCTATCATTGGCTGTAATCGAAGTCATATGCTTGATACAATGGTCTCTATGTTTTGCTCCTTTTGTAAATGAGATTAGCTTGGAGGCTACGTATGGTTGAATCTCTAAAAATCGTTGGGTTTTGCTACCTGATGCTCTGGTTCTTTCTATTTCTCGGATGGTTATCCCTCTAAGTTCTTTAAGGATGCTCACAAGGGTAACTCCGGTTGATTTCTTCTCTATTGCTGCCATTAAAGGAGGTTTACGATGTCTAGTACATTCAGTATAGAATTCAACGAAGGAATCTTTTAGATCTTTTGGTTCAACTCGAAGCTCAACCGTGTCAAGCCAATGGACACCCAATTCACCGGACTTTTTGCCGAAGTTGACAATCTCATAGACGCCCCAAAAACTGAAAACTGTTGCGTCATTCCAACTCTTGTCGGTCTCTGCTGTGTCACAGGTAATAAACGTGATAAGCATTTCAGGCTCTTCATCCAATGTGATGAACCAGTCGGGTTTGAATAATCCTCCTCCTGCAGGAATCGGATTCTGCTGAAACTGGCTTGCGAAAACGTAAGGGTCTTTGTCTTGCTTGATAAGCAATGACTCTAACGGAAAAGCTTCGGGGTAGAGTGCATTACCTAATGGGTCGATGCTTTGCAATATAATCCTTTCCCAGTCGTAGCCATCTTTACCCTCAAGTAGGTATGCGGCAAGGTCTGCCTCATGAACTCTTTGCCCAATGTAGATGTACGGGACATTAACTCCCCGAGCACGCTGTTGTATTGTTTCTCGATAATTCTCAATAACGCCTTCACGAATAGTATTAGAATGTGCCTCATCAATCTTATGGCTATCATCCATGATGACAGCACCTGAAAAGCGGTCTAAACCAGGTAGTCCGCCATCCTGCCCAACAATAGCCCCAGCTGAGCCGAATGCAGCGATACTGCCGCCAGCTGTAGTTTGAAAGAACTCTTTCGCCTTACTATCCCAACGAATACTAACGTCAAACAAATACCTATAATGCCGTAATCCAATAATACGTTTGATTGTTTCAGTATGTTTGGAAGCCAAGGATTTAGAATAAGAAATATATAGATACCTGCTGTCAGGATATTTAGACAGAGTCCAAGCAATCCACATACACAAGAGAGTTGACTTTGAGTGGCCTGGCGGCACATTGATAATAAGTCGTTGACTTGGTATTTGAAGTCTTGCGGCTCTTGTGAGGGCTCTACAGATTGTGACGACATGCGATTCTCTCCCGATAGGTATAGGTACAATAAAATCTCGTCCAGTGAGAAGAGGGTAAAAGACTTTGCAGAACTCTAAGAGACTTCCTTGGAGCTCTGCAACCATAGTTTCTTTATCTAAATCTAATGTGCGTTGCATTCTTTTATGCTAGCAACTATCTCTTCCTTTAGTTTAGCGTTCTCATCAAGTGCAGTCTTGTTTTGCTCTAGAGTTTTAAGAAGCTTCTCCAGGAGATTCTTAATCTTATCTTGCTCCGAGATAATTTCCTTTTCTTTAGTTTCTACAACATCTAACAGCTTAGGAGTTGCATAGAATTCGCCTGTTTTAAATTCTTCTATACGCTCTTTTTCTCTATAAGCCTTAATAAAATCATGATAGTTTCCCTTTGATCCACAACCAAAGCAATGATAAGTTTGCTCTAGTTCGTTAACCGTAAAGGATGGTGTTTTTTCTTTGTGAAGAGGGCATAGAGCCGTATACTTACCAGGCAACTTTTCTTTTAGCTCAATCTTGCATCTAATGATGTCGACAATATTCACGTCCTCAGGTTTTAAATTTTTATATATCTCAGACTTCTCGCATTTGATTTCCTTTTCTAGGTCTAGAATCTCGGTAACATAATCATGGTATTCCTGCATAGCGAGCTCTCTTCTAGCTCTTGCTTTAATAGATGTATCTATTTCACCTCTATGTTTTAAACAAACCAAAAGATCATAACATTCCCCTCTTTGGATTTTGTTTATCTCAGCAGCTGCCAAACCAACAATATCTTCTCTAACCTGCACTATATCGCAATCAGCTGATAACTCAATTACAGCTCCAGAAACTGGCAGACCTTTATAATTCTCGTACACTTCCTTTGTAAAATACTTTTGACCCTTTTCGTAAAGGGCGGCAAGTTTTTCTTCCTTGGTCATTAATGAGATGCTCCTATATCTTGTTCATAGTGGATTTGCTCTATTTCTTTCATATCTTCTTCAAACTGCTTCGTACATATATTCAACTCTTCAGCTTCAATCTTATTCATGTCTTTTTGAAACGCGGCCGTAAGATCTTTTCTTTTTCTTTCAGCTTCCCTCATGGTTTCATTAACTGAATCCTTAATTCCTGATTCTTTTATCTTTTTAATACAGAATAGAAAGTCATAAACCCCTTCTCCGTCTATTTGGTCAGCGATATGTTGTGTGAATTGCGTGGTTATCCAGGATGAAGCTTGCAAGACAGCAATAGACGCAACCTTAACACGTAAGGACTTCCATAATTCATCTTTGAAATTATCAATCCCCATTCCGTATTCCTTACATATTTCTTGTTCTTTTTTCTTGTATTCAAGATACAAAGCGGTTAGCTTTTCTTCTTTAGTGCTCATTTTCTTCGTTCCTTATTTTTTCAGCCATTGCATTTATTATTTCGTACTTCTTTTTGAAGTTTTCTTGTTCTTTTTTTCTTCTTGCTTCAGCTTCGTCCGAGCAATCGTATTGGCCTTTATCTTTTAGCACGAACAAAACGTCATAACATCTTCCGGGCTGAATATCGAAGCTAAAAAGAGCATCAGAAATATTCTTGGCAACATCGTTTGCCAAACCAACGGGACAAGTGTCTGAAGGTATTTCTAAAGCAAACCCGTCATTCTTCTGCCCTATATACCTTTTTACCGATTCTTCTGTAAGATATTCGCTAGCATCATCATATAACTTTTTAATTCGCTCTTTCTTAGTCATGTACGCTCTCAATATGTTCTTTTAGATTGTTAACATGCTTTGATAGGAGCTCCCATCTGGCTATTACTGAGGTAATATCGAATATAGCCTCGTATTCAGAGTCATTCAAAGCCTTTTTTGCTTCTTTTTGAAATTTAGCCGCATTAAATATAATGCTAGTCAAGTCACTCTCGTACTGCATCAAATCTTTTTCTTTCATTCTGATTCCTTACTTATTTTATCTAAAACAAACCCAATTGCTTTTTTATGCTGTGCTTCTGCTTTGTCCCATGTTGAGGATCTCTTGCAATATATATCCTTCCCATCATCAAACACCATGGTTTCAAAGAATAAAGCTCTCATACTTTTGCTGAAACCGTGCGGTGTGCCAAGAAAGACGGTAGAGACTTTGTATTGGTTCATTTCAGTCATACCTACGCGCTTATTATTTGGTATCGCGCTCATCCATTGGCCCCACTCGATAACGTCATCACACTCAACCGCGACCTTATCTTTTAGAATATACATAACCGGAAAGTTCCCTTTTTTTAAGATATCACTTACTGATTTTCTTAATTCTTGTTCAGTCAGGGAGGTGTCTTTAGTCTGCATCAAAAACGTCTCCATAAAGACGCGTGAAGTCTTCTCGTATTAGGTCTGCCTTCCTGTTTCTTTCGATCTGAGCTAGAAGCCCCTTCTTTCTTTTCTCGTGAGCCTCTTCGGACTTATCCCAATCTCCTACACGATGAACCGCAAATAGAATCTTATATACTCCAGTCGTATCTACTTTACTTTCTAGTGCTCCGTAAAAAAAGGCAACCGTATCCTCTATGGCTCTTTTTATATCCTTTTCTTTATCAAGTTCTATATCGGCATATTTCCAATTTAAGTCTTTATAATCCTCGATGTTTAAATCTGGTATTTCCTCATATAAAGCATTCAATCTCTTGCGTAAATATTCTGTACCTTCTTCTTGTTTTGCTTTGATTTCTTCTTCAGTCATAAGCCCTTCTTGTGTTGTTAATTAACCTCATCAATCTGTTTGCTGAATTTAGCATTCCAGCTGTGCACGTATAGCCGTGTAAGCACACATCTTCTAGTTCCTTGTTTGCAAAATCCAGGAGTTGCTGGGCTTCTACTATTATACTCTTTACAATGTTTATGTGAAGATCATTGTCAATGGGGTGAAAGTTTTGAGTCCAATGTCTCATGCCCATTAACATATGAACGTAATGTAGCCTTGTTATTGCCGTATCTCTTCTTTGACCTATTCTTTCAGAGGAGACGCCATAGTGTGCAGCAACATCTTTTAGATACATCCGTCGCGACATGTCTCGGTTATAAAGCATTTTTAAAATCTTGATGTCTTTAATCTTTAGTCTCGTAAAGACTGCTACCTGGCTATCTGTTGGCTCCTCACCTAATTGTTCTCGAATGCGTATCCTTGCTAACTCTAAAGTTCGCATAAAGTTAGAACTTTCAGACTTAAGGCTATATCTCATTTGTCTCTTTTCAACCTCATTCCAAACCTTAGTCCTTCCTTTTTTAGCGCCGTCTTTAGCTTAACAACATGAATATTAGTTAACCCTGGAACCTTTATTAAATCATCTTCTTTAAGAAGCACTAACTGTCCAACCGTGTATAACCCCTGACAAATAAGTAGATTGATTATCTTTCCGCTCACTAAAAGATTTTCAACAGAGTAGGTGCCCAAGTTATCAATAGGGGGTTTAGGCATCATTTGCTTTTTGACTGCTTTGATGTTGTTCATGAGGAACTGATAGTGCGTCAGTATCTCTTGCCAGTCAGGTGGTTCACCTTTTTTTAACGTGAGCCCCTCGTGTTTTGCTGCGTTTGCAACATTTATTGCATTATGATGAATCCGAATTAGACATTCCTTTATCTCGCCGTCTTCCATTAGTTATATTCCTTCTTCCTCTTTTAAAAAATCTCTAAGCGCCTCTTGTTTTGTTGGCTGTCTTAGCCTTCTCAATGCTTTTGCCGCTATTTGTCTTATTCGTTCTCTAGTGACACCTTCTTCATTGCTTATATCTTGCAATGTTCTTTTAAACGTTCCGTCTCGATTGTAACGCCAACAAAGAATACGTACTTCTCTTTCTGGAATGTTAAGAGAGCCCGACGCTTCACTAAAGCTTCTGCTTGCATGATCACCTTTTGATATTTTATCCATAACTCCAAAAAACAACTCAAATGTGGGATCTCCCCAGTCTTCTTCTGTCTCTTCATGTGAATCCATACTTATTCTTCCTTGTTAATTGTTTCTGATAATTGCGTTTGTAGGTTCTCAATTTCTACTTTTAACCATCCGATATGTTCTTGATGATCTTGTAGCGTTCGAGATTGTTTAATTCTGTGGTCTTGAGTTCTTTTCAGTTCTCCAAAGAGGTAATCTAGAATATCTACCATTTCCTCTACTTCATCATCATGAAATGACTGATAACCCTTGGCAGGTGCGGGCCGCTTAAGACAATCTCTAATTCTTTTTACCCTAGAATCTGGATATTCATCATTTTCATCCATTAGTCATCTTCCTCTCCCCATTCTGAACCATCATTTTGATATATATCGTTCACGCGCTGTATATGTGAAAGAATCCTAAAAGCATGACCAGACAGATTATCAGGGCTTCGAATAAATCCCCCATCATATGTGTTGTGCTCTTTATCATGCTTTAAACCACGTATAGTTTCTTTCACATAATATTGTAAAGCGCTAAGCTCATTTATAATGTCGTGAAAAGAATTAATGTAATCATTTAAAAGTTTCTCGGTTTTTGGGTTTATTGCTTTTTTGTTATCCATCTATTCCCCCTAATCATCTGAAAGTATCCATCTTATAAAAAGGCATGTTAAACCTATAAGAGTCAAAGAAGCGCATGTAACTAAAATCCATACGAGAAGTCCGATCGCAACATGTTCATGCATTAATACTTCTCCTTATTCAGCATCAATTTCTTCTATCCTTTTGTTATACTCCTGCCATCGTGACTCAATAAATCCATCTGATTTTAGACACCAAGACTGATTTTCCATTCCTCTGCATCGCCACTGTTCTGCTTTTGCTTTAAGCGCTAGTTTCTTTCTTCTTTTGGCACATTCTTCTTCTGTATATGTGCAATCTTCCATGCCGCCAAGTCTCATTAGCCTTCCTTTTTATTATTCAAAGATCTCTTCATTGTAATACTTCTCAGTTAGTATTCCTCAATAGTCTTTCTTATTTTATGAATAACTTCGTGGCTTGCTCTTATAGAAATCATTTGAAGTTGTCGTATATCTTCCAGCTCTTGTATAAGCTTTATAGCAGCCTTAATTTCGCATTCATATTCTTGTTTGATGTAGTCATCTTCTACAATAGACCTTAGATCTTGTAAAATCTCAGATATTGTTTTTTCCAATACATTCATGATCAATATTCCTTTTTATTAACTTCGGCTAATTGCAACTTTAGAGCCATTAACTCTGCTTTAATACTCTCATTCTCGCCCTGTAACTGCTCTACCGCACGTCTATCTCCAAAGATAGTAGGTGCAAGTTTTGCCGCGTGCCATTTTTTCGTATCAACGATAAGCCGTCTAGAAGCAATGAAGCCAGGATCGATTTTGCTACAGCCTTGTTGGTCAGAAATATACTCCACTTCCTTCGCAATCTCCTCGCAATCTTCACCCATAAGATATGTTTGATGTTGTTTAGCTAGCTGGTAACGGGTGGAAAACTCAGGATGTTTCCATCTCCATAGGTTTACCGTTGACTGGTCCGGCATCATCTCATCATCAATGCACATCTGCTTTAAACCTACAGCACTGGATGCAACTTTGTCGATTATATAATCCGCAAGCTCCTCTGTGTACGTAGTAGGGCGCCCCATCTTGGGTTTAGATGACTTCTTAGCCTCCTCCATTACGGTCTTCCATGCCTCGCTTTTCTTTGCGTAATAAGCCTCTTGAGCCTCTGTGTGAACCTTCTTTCGTCCAGGCTTTGGTTCCTCAATATTCTTTCTCAAAGACGGTATTTTGTTTTGGCTTTTTTCCAACTCGTTTTTTCTTGGCATCTTTTGTGTCCTCAGGTTTCTCATCTATCTTAGTAGGAGGGATTCTTTCTATTATACCCTTACCAAGGCACATTGGACAGTCAGTTAACGTACCTCCTGAGTTATCAAAAGACCATGCGCCCCTTACTTTGTATAGCTTTTTTCTCCCTCTGCAGCGTATACATCTTCTCTTGCCATCATCAATTTCGGGTCCCTTTCTTAAATCCATTTTAAATTCCTTTTTTGTATATACATACCAAGACTCTATCACAGGGCTATGCACAAAATAAAATATTTTAATTATTTGCAAATAAATATTGACACTCTCGTAACACGGTGTTATTATATTCAAATAATAAACAAAACAGAAAGAGTGAGATGTAAAATGCCAAATGAAGAAACTAGAGAGATGAGAAACTACGCAAACTACATTACTAGAAAGATTAAAGAAGAAACGGCTGAGCTTGAAGTCTATCTTCAAGATCGATATAAGACGCTTGAAGCTTATAAAACATGTAGATTTGAAGAGTCTCATAACGATGATGAGCTTGCTTATCTAGTGGAAACCGAGCTCGGAGAAGAACCACAATATTTTGACGAGCAAAATGGGACACAGGAAGAACAAGATCAGTATGAAGCTCTTTATAATGGATATTACGAAGAATTACACTCAACGCTTAATGAAATAGATACATTTCAAGAAGCAAACGAGAGTTGTTATTTAAAAGAGGACAAGGATTATGCTGAGTTCATCGAGCAAGGAGCTGAGCTTGAGACATTGGTGGAACAGCTTAAAGCTTTTACAGATAAATTAATACAAACCAGGAGACATAAAATGAAAGATTATTATGAAGCCGATATGCAATGTTTAGAGTTGGTCCATTTATCTAAGGATGTTTACGAAGACATCAGGCAAGCGTGCAATGCAATGGACCGTTACAGCGCAGAGAAAGATTTTAACCGTCCAACGCTTACAAGAATGTATTATCACTTATATAAATTCATCTTAGCATTTAGAGCCTCGGAAGGAATGTGCGGTCATCAACTGTTCAATCACTTTTTAAAGAAGTTAAAAATATATGAAGAATGTGGAGAGTTTGATTCGCAAAGAAACAAAGGCATGACGGATCCAGAAGTGGTCGCCGTAAATATGATTTTAGCTTATATAGCAACAAGCTTTATAGAAAGTCACGATTAATATCAATAACCAGGAGAAGTAAAATGAAAATGAACGACGTAATAAATATGACTAGAAACATCATTAAATCAAAAGACATTATGGAGATGATTTATAAGCTTAGGGGAGTAGAAATCAACTTAAGCCCAGATACTCATGGGTTTATTTTATTTAATACTCTATGTTTATTATCTCCAAAAATAAATAAGCTTATTGATGAATATAAAGAGGTAGACGATCATTTGATGAAGCTTGTAAGAAAGAAGCTTATAGTAGACGACTATATTTCAAAAATGAAAAACTCAATGCTGGAAGAAGGATTCTTTTCTTGCGCATTCCCCCGAGTTTACATTTAATAAGCTTGCGCCTGACATCAGATATTTCTTTATCTCTTGTTGGGCGTCTTCACAACTATAGGCAACCACAACAGAATAGTTTTGTTCTTTTAGCTCTTGATGAAAATCTTTTTGAACCTTAGAGACTCTTCCTGTGTCGGATTTCATTTCTATAAACAATCCAGGAACAAAAACTATCTCAATCATTGGTTCCGCTTCAGGATGGGGCTGGTGTTTGACTCTATAAACTCTTGGAACTAAAAGCTGTAGGTCTGGCATTCCTGCTCGCAGACCCATCGCTTTCATCCTAACAGCTGACTGTAGCCCTAAATAAGTACCCGCGGGATAACCCACAAGTAAATTTTGCAATTTAGGGTACTGCAGCTTAAACCACTTAAGTAGTGCTATCTGACTAAGTGACTCTTTATATTTCACCTGTACTTCCTTGTACGGTAAGGGCGCGATCTAAATAATGGTTAGAAAATTAGATCGCGTTTTGTTTTTTACACTGCTACTTCAAATAGAGCAGGATCGATAGGACCTAGGTCGCCTTCCATTACAATTAACATTGTCAATCTAGACAAGCCATCTCCTAAATCTTCTAGTAAATAGTTCCCGCTGTATGCGAACTCTCCAGCTGCTCCACCTGATACAGCTTTAACTTCTGATAAACATAAATCTTTCATAATCATTCTCCTATTTTGTTTAATGTACCTGATTGAAACCCAATATTGCAAATGCTTGCGTTTAGCCAGTTAACTTTATTTCTTCTACAGCTTCTTTTTTAACCTTCCTTTGTAGTTTAGCTAATTGTTTGATGAATACATCTTCGTATAATTCCCACGCCTCATCTTCGGTAATGGGGCGGTCATCAAGCAAATCGATCGCCCTGTCATGTGCTAGTCTATGTAATCCATTTACCGCCCAGTCTTTGTGTGTTTTCAGCATTTAACGTTCCCTCGTTTAATTTTATACATGAGTTATTAACAGAAATTGTGGATAAATTTTTGTTAGCTGCTTTCTTAAGTTCGTTCTTGACGATACTTTTCGCTAACAGTTCGAAACTGTGTACTCGATTCCCGGCCTTGAGAATCGTAGCAACTAGGTTTTTGACAGAATTTATTACATTTATTTTTATATCATCGCCACAATTGAGCTCCTTTAGCACCGTGGTTATTGCCTTTTGCTCTTCTTCTGAGAAGTTGCGACAGATTTTTATAAATACATTTCGTGATAGCCCGGTGTTGTTCTCCGGCATTGATTCTTTTTTGTTTGAAATATGAGTCGGATTGCTTTCAGTATTTTGGTAATTTGCCCTTCCAAGCTGGAGATTACTCAAAAATCCGTCGGCATCGCCTGTCGAGATATGCCAACTTTCAGCAAATAAAATTTCCCTAGGGGGTTCGTCGAGGTCGATCGGCTTGGCGCTGAGGTCAATCTTGCCGGTAAATCGCTCAGATGTATTATTTCCCATATGGATATTTCTTAGATCTGGGATATCCATATTAGAGGTGACATTTAGTTCAAAACCCACTGATTCCGGGGTGTTTTCGACCTGTTTTTCAACTTCTCGAGGTGACATTTGTACTTTCTCTTCCTTTTTGACGTTCGACTCTTGGGATAACTCGATAGTTTTTAATCGAAGTTGCCCTTCATTATTTTGTATCACATAAAAGTATAAGTCTCTTCCTAAGCTGGTTGACTCGTATCTATAGGCAGATCTAAAGCTTTTGCTTCTTTTGTAAGAGAGCAGCCCAAGGTCACCCATTTTCTTTATCAATCTTTTTATTTGCCTTACATTTAGTAACTTATCATACCCATAGCCATAAATCTCTCTAGCCAGCGTACTTTGTTTTGTTATACAGTTTCCAAGCTTGAGTTCGCGACCAACTATAAGCTTTAGCAAGCAGCCAATGGCTGAACGCCTACCGGTAGTTGGATGCTGAAGAAGAGGATAACGAATTGATTGTATTTTTTCTATCTCTTCCTGAGTACGATAGATTACTTTTATATCTGTGTAGGAGCTAGTGTTTTCGGGGTTTTTTTGTTTAAATTCAGGTATTTTTGAGAATAAATTGGATAAAAAGCTAGAAACTTGATTCGGACTGTTGCTTTGTGTAACCTGATACATTATGATATGGTTTCCTTTGGCGAGGATTATAAGAATCTTGAATCAGAAGGTTGAAGTCTGATTCAAGGGAAAATTTTTGTTATATATTATTTAAATATAACAGTTGTACATGTTACGACAGATCTGAAATAAAAAAAACTGTTTTGTGTATTTATTCGTAATAACACATTATAGTTTTATTGAAGATGGATTTGTCGTAAGATTACAAGACCGGATACGTAGACAGGTAACAAGGTGTTTATTTTTGATTAGGTTGGTTAAAGCCCTTCTTGGTCGAGCGTATATACAGAAACTACTGGTCTGCATGTCCGGTTTTTTTTCGTCCAGATTTTAACCTATCCATTTATTTTTTTTTACTTTTCTGTGTAATACTAAAATTATAGTAATAATCACAGGGAGTGAAACTTATATGTCATTTTTCAAACTTTTAAGCGATAAACAAGAAGACTTCGAACCCGATGATCGCTCGTATTGTGACGAAGATGAAGATCCATATTGCACGGATTTCTATAATATAAAAGCGGGCGAGCTGGAGAATTTCCTAGAGGTGACCCTAGATACAGGGGAGCAGTTTTTTGTCCCCCTAGAGTGGCTTATAGCGGCTTGCAGGTATCATCGATTCTCTTCAGATACCGCTCATAGTGGGTTCATGCATTGATACCCGTCAATTTCCTGTTTCTTAATAAGCTCGTCTATGCCCGACATCATGCATTCATATGCAAAGACAGCTGGCTTAATTTCATCTCGATAACACGCTCTTTTGATGCGGGCAAACTCGCTTTCGGTAAGGCGGATGGACATCGTTACTTTCTTTTCTTTAATTTCGCTCATGAATACCTCTTATTAATTAAATCATGGGGGAATGTTACCTGATAGTTGTGTTACAGTCAAATTTTATTAAAGAAAATAATTTTAAATAATTATTGACACTCGTAACACGGTGTTATATAATTCTTGGAAGTCGACAATAATGAAGACTTAAATCAAGAAGGGCTTTAAAAAATGACAAACGCAGAACTATCACAAAGAATCAGTGATTATCAAAATGAACTATTAAATTTCTTTTTCATGTACGATGAGAAAGATGATTTCCACATGGAAATGGTAGAAGCTGAAAGCTTACAAGGAGGTGAGTAATGGGCATGGAGTATTACGACGAGTATTTACCAGAAAATGATTGTAGTAGAATTTTTATGCCAGAGTGTTTTGAATTTGAAGACGAATCAACTCACTTTGATCTTTATGGGTATGATGAAGAATAGGAGAAATTGAAATGGCGTATTTAGTTTTATTGTTTTCTTTAGTTGGTTTACATTTTTGTGTAAAGAAGATTTTATCCATAATTTCTGAAATAAAAAGAGATGTAACTAAGTCTTTATCGAAAAAACGTAATAATGCCTTCGTTCTTTCAGATTACGTAGGCGCAAAAGAGAGAATTACATAATGTTATATAAATATTTAATTTGCTTCGTACTATGGGCAATTATTTTGTACTTCTTTATAAGCAAAGGATACAAAGACGGAGTGAACATTAGAGCTATAGCTTTGAAAGAAGCCAAAGAAGAGTTCATGAAAGAAATGAAAGAAAAGGAGGAGCTTAACAAATGAGCTTTACTTTTGAGCAACAAGAGCAAAGATTAAATCATATTTGCGGCTCTGATGCTGCGGTAATATGTGGAATCTCCCCTTGGAACAACATAATTAAACTATGGCAAGAAAAGACAAGATTAAAAGTTTCTGAAGATATATCTGATGATCCAAGAGTTAAAGCGGGCATAATGCTTGAGCCTATCGTGAGGGCTTGGTTTGAAGATGTAACAGGATTAAAAGTTGATGTTCACGCTGAGTTTATAGAGCACGGAACGCTTTCATTTCTTGGAGGCCACGTTGATGGCTTAGTAGGTGATGATGCAATATTTGAAGCCAAAACTGCCGGCTACGATGATGGATGGGGAGCTCAAGGTGAAAACATAATTCCAGATCATTATCTTATGCAAGTTGCGCATTATATGATGATTACAGACAGAAAAAAGGCTTATGTAGCAGTCCTAATTCGCGGTAGCGATTTTAGACACTATGTTATAGAAAGAAATTATCAGCTTGAAAAAATGATAATTAATCAATATAAAAAGTTCTGGGAAAATGTCTTAACAAATATTGCACCGGAGCCTAAAAATGGAGACGAAGTTCTAAGCTTATATGGGTATAAATCTATTGCAGAACCTATTGTAGCAGACGGGGATATACAAAATGATTTAGACACACTGGAAAACATAAAGCAGACTCTCAAAAAGGCTAATGAAGTTAAGGATAAATTAGAAGATAGAATAAAAATATACATGGGGCAAAAGGATACATTGCTAACACTAAATGGTAAAATAGCTGCAACCTGGAAACAGGCACAAGAATCAGTTAGGTTTGATCTAACTGCTTTTAAAAAAGAAAACAAAGAGCTGCATGATAAATATGTAAAATCATCGACAGCTTCAAGAAGATTCGTATTAAAACAACAAGAAGGGCTTTAAAAAATGAGTGACGTTACAAGAATTAATAATGAAATCCCAGCAATGGACAGACTACAAAAACTAAAACCTTATTTGGATAAGATACTTCCAGAAGGAATGAAGTCAGATAGGCTAATTATGTCTGCAGTGGCTGAGTTGAGAAATACGCCGGCATTAAATAGTTGTTGTCCTAAATCAATCTGCGGTGCTATACTCCGGGTTGCTCATATGGGACTTGAGGTGAATTCTTTACTAGGGAAGGTCTATTTAATCCCTAGAAAAGGAGAAGCTACTTTGATGTTAGGTTACCGTGGAATGATGGATCTCGTAAGAAGATCTCCAGACGTATTGTCCGTTAAGGCTGGCTGCGTATATGAAAATGATTTTTTTGAATTTGAAGATGGCACTTCCCCAAGCATTAAACATGTAAGAAAGTGGGCAGATAGAGGTTTGTTTTTAGGTGTATTTGCCATGGTTGTTCTAAGAAATGGTTATACACAGTTTGAGCTTATGTCTAAAGAAGAAGTAGATAAGATTAAAACTCGAGGGGTTAACGCCGGCGGATCTGGTGCCTGGGTCACAGATTATAACGAAATGGCAAAAAAGACCGTCATTAGGCGTCTATTTAAAACGGCTCCGTCTTCAATGGAGCTTGGAATGGCTATAGAATTAGATGAGCAGTACGAAAGAAAAGAGCAAAATCTTAAAGCCGTTCTTAAAGAATGCGGCGTTGATGATGAAGATGTTGACGGGGAAGTGGTAGCTGAGCAGCCAAAGACTCAACAACAAAAACTAATAGATAAGCTTACGAGTATGGAGAATGAGAAAAATGAGACTTAATTTAAGTTTAATGGGCTTAGTTTGTGCCTTTTTGTTTGCTGGTTGCGCCGGAGTAGATTACCACAAAGAGGGCGCCTATAGGCAAAGCACTAACGGACATACCTATTCTTTTAAATTAACACCTAAGAAGTAGGAGGGCAAAATGGGAGTTTTCGGCCTTATGGCAAGCATATTTTGTTTAGCATTCGTTCTTAAGTTTATGTTCGATATAGATTTATAAGCTAACACACAAATGAAAGTTATGTAGCTTGTTAAAATAAATAACCGTATTGTTGTAACTTCATGATAACCTTTTTATTGGGGGACGCGCTACTTATGTTCCCCACTTAACAAAAGGAAAAATTATGAACATAATCAACAATGTGCATTTAAATTATATATCAGGTGCGGGCTTAAAGCTTTCTGGCGAGGATTATTCCTCAGAAAAGAATTATAGTTATGTAGCTTTTACTCCTCAATTTGACGGTTCGTTGCCTCCTGAGCTTCAACAAAGGATAGATGCCGGAGAAAGCTACCATAGTATGCGAAGCGACTTATTGGCCTATAGTCATTACACAATGATTATGCAGGCTATTTATCCGGAGCTATACACAAGATGACGACTGAAATAGATAACAAACCAACTGAATTTTTTATTCCCGGAACAGAAGAGCCCGGGCTAATGGCTTTTGATTTTTTAAAAGCAGCAAACACTGCTGTTCATATTATGTCAGAACAGATAGAAGTTGTGAGCTCAGAAAATATAGAAACTCAAAAAGAGTTAATTATGTCTACGGTTGTAATGCACGCAGTACTTTGTACAATTATAAAAAATTACACTACATTTGATAGACCATCTTTATTTGAGGCTACAAACCTAACAAAGATTAGCGAAACTGATTCTAGGGAAGAATATGAAAAAATTAAACATTGAGCATTTATCTTTAATTTCTGGTGCCGGAAAATGGTCAGTTGATGTTCCAACTTGGGGCGATTTGCCCTATAGCCCTATAGATTCTGCACCGCCTTCGAGCTCGCAAATTGATTACGGACTCATGGCAATATTAATGGGCAATGCCGCATTTTTTGGGTGCCTAAATGGGGCTCGCACGGGTGGGGTTTATGGTTGTGTCGCAGGTGGCGCTTATGCAGGAATTGGAACTATGACCGCATTTATTTTTGCAGATTCATATAAAATGTATACGGACAATAAAAAATAGAGGGATTATATGATAGTACTTAACAAGAATATTATTCGTAAGCTAGATAGAATTAGAATGGCTGGAAAAGCCGGTGTTCGCATTAGGGCAATATTTGTTTTAATTATATCTATTGCTATATGGTATACCATGAAGAATGATATTTTTGAGCGGTACAATTTTACAATTCTTGCTCTTTTGTTGTCTACTTTTATAATAAATTTAATTTCAGATATGCTTAAAAGTGAAACCGAGAATATCTTGGATGCCATTGAGTATGATAAGGCAAAAATTAAATATAATAGTGCTGATACCAAGTTTTAACCAATAAAGAAAGAATAAATATGACATATAAATCTAAAGATGAGAAAGGCCAAATTAATATTGGCGAAAAAGTTGTTAAGGTTTTTGAAACTAGAGGACATGACAAAGCTTCTAAAGTTGAAACAGAATTTAAGTTTCAGAAATTCATAGAAGAAGATAAATTTTTAACCGGTGAAATGATTCTAGATGTCATAACTATGGTTATGATGTGTCTTGGGAATGCTAAAGATGACAGGTTGGGTCTTCAAAGAAACCATTATTTGTTTGTAAATGCAACACTATACTCAATGTATTGTGAATACAGAAAAAAATATGGAGCTGAAGGGGAGCCTCTATCTTTTAGAGACATGACAGGAATAATTGTAGGGTAGCCATACGAAAATACCGTACAACTGAACTTGTAACTAATAGTCACTAGTTCATGTATAGAAAAGTGGCATTATCTATACATGAACTCCTAATCATGTATAGAAAAGTAATGTTTTCTATGCATATTAAATTGAACTTGTAAGGATTATTTACATGTTGGGAAAAGGTCAAGACCATCTAATACCATATAAAACTTTTTGCAAGAAAAACAAAGATCTCTTTCTTGCAAAGATCCTTAGTGATGTTATTAAAATTATGCACATAAAAGAACATAAAGAGATAAATAAATACTATAAGGACCTATTTAAGGAAATAAATGGGCATATGTTTGTAGATACTAATGAATTAGACAAAATCAGTCTTGATATTTCCAACCCAACAAACTGGATTGAAATAAAGAATCGTCAACTGTAAAGGAATCCTTGACAGTTGGGGCTTGTAAATTTATAATGTCTTTGTTGTTAGCCTGAAAGGCGTTTTAGTTTCCATCGGAAGGTGGTTTTCAAAGAAAGAGTGACTTCTGCTTTGAACAGCTTATGATTAAGCAAACTAAGATACAGTATTGTGTAGTACGTCGGAATTTCCGACGAAGTCAATTTCCCACTTAGTCGCTTCATGACGTCTAGGTGGGATTCTTCAAAATTCAATTTCTCAATTTCTCAATTTCTCAATTTCTCAATTCTAAAGTTTCCCAACTAAATTTAAAAAGAAAACTTAGGTTAACCAGCTTAAAACGGGTCATATCCACTCAAAAGGGTGATTAATATTATAATCACCCCTATTATTTTATCCAGTTTTTGCATGAGTTGGCGAACTATTTTCGCTTGCTACCGAAATTTTAAAATAGGTAGCAAATCGGTATCAACTGGTGACAAAATGTAACCGGTTCTATATAAGCGTCTCTAAATTGTCATTTAAATCAAAACTGACTGGCTTAATTTCCTTGTCTTCTAAATAAATTACATCAACCTGAACCGGATCTCTTTCAAATAACATTTCATGATTGCATCCAAAGTATCCTAACGCATAAGCAGAAACACACGACAACGTAAAAACTATAATCAAAGATACTGAGCCAGATTGTTTGTTCATTTATGTTTTCCTATGGAACCAAATAAGCTATGTAATTTACAGTTAATGTTGCGCCTGGATCTGAAGTTAGTGTTAATGCAAAAGACCCGGAACCTGCCGCAGCTTTTGCAACTGCAACCGTATTGCTTGATGTAGATATTGTTGCGATAACAACGCTTGAAGATGTCATGCCTGGAACGCTAATAGTTAATGGCCCCGCTCCAGCACCACCAATATTTGCTGTTCTTGCTACTATTACATTTGTATCCTGAATCAAAGACCAATGACCTGAAGCAAATGCAACCTCTAACCAATATGTGTTAACAACTGGTGAGTTCGTAGTTGGCTTTGTAGAAACTAATGCCATCATGCCGTTTTGAAGTGGAACGTTTTCTGCGAACATGTGATCCAAATAACCTACAGCTAAAACTTCTGATAAAGTGTCATTTGTTTCTACAAAAATCATAGAAGGAAAGACCCCGCCCAATCCTGCTTGTCCAACTTGAAAACTTAAAACCGTCATAACTATCTCCTTATATTAATTGTTTTTTTCATCTTTTGATTCTACAACTTTCTCTATCTCATCCAGTGTATTATCCAAAGATCCATCTGGCAAATTTAATGCTTTTTCAGCATTTTTCTCAATCATCTCTTCTAATATTTTTTCAATCTGTGTTTCATCTTTTCCCATTATTTTAGAGTACAAAACTACAGAGACAGATGAAAATATTAAAACTCCAAGCATTACAATGTTTACAGGTGACATATCTTCTCCTTTTATATTGTTGCAACTATCGCGTAAAAAAGATGCACAGCTGCCACCGCTCCTGGTGATGCCGTTATAGACCCCGTGCTATTTGAAAGATACAAAGCTCCATTATTCAGAGTAGGACGTGGACTACT
>Ga0193727_1000036_pt1 | contig 39129 bp, 32 predicted proteins | sample H2c2metaG_FD_143051 | JGI IMG/M metagenome (GOLD analysis project Ga0193727, IMG submission 143051) | Soil microbial communities from a riparian zone of the East river system, Colorado, United States - H2c2 | ecosystem: Environmental > Terrestrial > Soil > Riparian zone | place: USA: East River...
GTTGATGTTCTAGATCTGCAGAAGAAAAAAAGGGCGCATCAAGCGCCCCCTTTTTTTGGTTGGACCGCGAGCTACACCGCGCGCAGTACCAGTTCGTTTCCGCGTGCCGCATCTGTGACTGGCCGGAGCGCTTCTCTTGCGGAGCGGAGCTGCGCAGCCAGAGCAGTGGGGCCGGTGCCTCCTGGAACGTCGCGACGCGCTACCGAGCGCGCGGGTTCGAGCCAATCAAGAACGTCGTCGCCGAATAGTGGATGCGCAGCCTTGAACGACGCGACTGGCATCGCGTTGAGCTCGCAATCCTCGCGCTCACTCTCGCGAATCAGCGATCCGATTGCCAAATGCGCTTCGCGAAACGTGGCTCCCTTCTCCACGAGGTAGTCTGCCAGATCAGTCGCCATCATGCTGCTCGAGAGCGCAGCACGCATCCGCCTCGCGTTGAATCGAATCTCCTGGAGCGCTCCCGCCACAGCCGGAAGTACGAGCAGAATGGTGTCAACCGCGTCGAACAGTACGCGCTTGTCGTCCTGGAGGTCCTTGTTGTAACCGCTCGGCAAGCCCTTGAGAGTCGCCAGCAGAGTCGTGAGATCTCCAATCGCGCGCGCACCTGATCCGCGCGCGAGCTCGAGCGCATCGGGATTGCGCTTCTGGGGCATCATGCTCGAACCCGTCGTAAACGCATCACCGAATTGAACGAATCCAAACTCGCTCGACCCGTAGATGATCAGATCTTCGGCGAGCCGTGAGAGGTGAGTCGCCGTCATTGCCACCGCGAATAACAACTCGGCGACGAAATCCCTGTCGCCAACGGCGTCGATACTGTTCTGCGATACGGAGCTGAAGCCGAGGCTGCCCTGAAGAAGCACTCGTGAGATCGGGAACGCGCACCCCGCAATTGCTCCCGAGCCGAGCGGCAGTACTGCCGCGCCACGTGACGCTGAGGCAATCCGTGCTCGATCCCGCTCGAGCGGCCAGAAGTGGGACAACATCCAGTGGGCGGCCGATACTGGCTGGGCGCGCTGCATGTGGGTGTATGACGGCATCAACACGTCGCCGAGCGTGGCGGCGTGATCGAGCATGACTTGTTGAAGCATGCGGACGGCGATGTCGAGCTTTGTGCACGCGTCCATGGACCAGAGACGCGTAGCCGTAGCGACCTGGTCATTCCGACTGCGGCCCGTATGGAGCTTCGACGCCACCTCACCCACCTCATCGTGAAGCATGCGGTCGATCAGCGTGTGCACATCCTCATCGGATGAAAGCGGCTGGGCCCCTGCCGCGAGCTTCTGGCCAACCAGACCGAGGCCACGCTCGATTTTCTTGCTTTCCTCGAGGGTCAGCACTCCAGCTCCCCAGAGAGCCACCGCCCAGGCCTGAGATAGATTGATATCGAACGGCCAGAGGCGGTAGTCAGTGCCAATGGAGCGATTAAGAGCCTCCAGAGCCGCCGCGGTGGGAGTCGCGAACCGTCCCCCCCAAAGTTTGTGCGATGCGTGGTCCGACATGGCGATCTCCTTGCCGGTCAAGCTATGGCCAGAGCGGCAGGCTTCTCGGTCTTTGTCTCGTTCTTTTGCTTCGCGGCCGCGGCCAGCTCCTGATCGCGGATGGCGCGAACACGGGCGGAAAGTCCATAGAGCCGTATGAACCCGGCCGCGTCGCTCTGCTCGTAAACGTCGTCCTCGCCGAAGGTGACGAAGCGCTCGTCGTAGAGGGCGTATTCGCTCTCGCGACCGACCACCGAAGCCGATCCCTTGAAGAGTCTGAGCGTCACGGATCCGGTAACACGCTCCTGAGTCACGTTCACGAAGGCGTCATACGCTTCGCGCTCCGTCGTCCACCAGCGGCCTTCGTACACGAGATCGGCGTAGCGTGGAGCGATGTTATCCTTGGCCGCCAGCGTGCGACGGTCGAGCACCAGCTGCTCGAGCTCGCTGTGGGCGGAGTAGAGCAAAGTGCCGCCCGGGGTCTCATAGACGCCGCGCGACTTCATCCCGACGAGGCGATCCTCGACGAGATCGATTCGTCCGACGCCGTGGCGTCCGCCAATCGTATTGAGGGCGACTACCAAGTCCACCGCATCGAGCTCGGCGCCATTCACGGATACCGGAGTTCCATTGAGGAACCCAATGGTGACTTCTTCCGGCTCATTTGGGGCTTTCTCGGGAGCCGTAGTCAGCATGAAAAGGTCGTCAGGCGGCGCTGAGGCAGGCTGCTCGAGGACGCCACCTTCGTGAGAGATGTGCCAGATATTCCGGTCGCGCGAGTAGATCTTCTCCCTCGTGGCCGCGATGGGAATGTTGCGGGATTCGGCGTAGGCAATTGCGTCCTCGCGGCTTCGAATGTCCCATTCGCGCCAAGGCGCAATGATCGGCAGATCCGGCGCAAAGGCGGCATAGGTCAGCTCGAAACGAACCTGGTCGTTTCCCTTTCCGGTGCAGCCGTGGGCGAGGGCGTCGGCGCCAACCTGGCGCGCGATCTCGACCTGACGGCGCGCGATGAGCGGGCGTCCCATCGAGGTGCCGAGGAGGTACTTACGACCGTAGATCGCGCCGGCGCGGAGGGTGGGCCACACGAACTTTTCCACGAATTCCTGGCGGAGATCTTCGATGTAGCACTCGTCGGCACCCGATGCGATCGCTTTCGCGCGCACGCCTTCGAGCTCATTTCCCTGGCCAATGTCCGCGGCGATGCAGATGACGCGAGCATCGTATCGTTCCTTGAGCCAGGGGACAATTATGGATGTATCGAGCCCACCGGAGTAGGCAAGAGCAATCGTACGGATCACAGGCGCCTCAATAAGTATGCAGTATGACTGTATAATTAATCGGTATAGCCAGTCCCGTCAATACCTTATCCGGGTTCTCCAGCGAGGGATTTGAGGCGCCGCAACACCCGTTCCCGGGCGGCAACGGACCGGCAGATGATCAGAATGGTATCGTCACCGCCGACGGTGCCGAGGATGTCTGACCAGCCTTCACCGTCGAGAGCGGCCGCGATGGGCTGAGCGCCCCCCGGAACGGTCCGTAGAACCAGCATCTCGCCGACCCCGTCGATGCGGAGGAAGAGCTGTGGCAGCAACGTGTCTAGAGCGGCTCGGCTTTCCTCTATGCTGCCATCGGTGACTGCGTATCGCGCGCCTTCCGGGGTCGGGATTCGAGCCAGCCGCAGCTCCCGGAGGTCGCGCGACAGCGTTGCCTGTGTCACGTCCCACCCGCGCTGGAGCAGCAGCTTGCGGAGATCTTCCTGGCTGCTCACGACCCGAGCGCCTACGATCTCCAGAATGGTGTCGTGTCGTTCACGCTTGTTGGCCACGGAGGTGAGTCTAGCACCGGCGGGCGGGTTGCGCGAGCGGGACGTCAGGATCATTGACGGGAAGGCAGTGTAATGTTATGCATTCCTTATGCATAAAGTTCCAGTTGGAGTCCTCGGCGCGAGTGGGTACGCGGGTCGGGAGCTGTGCGGCTTAATCGCACGGCATCCCGGGCTCGAGCTCGCGTTTGCTTCCGCCAACGAGCAGCGTGGCCAGCGGGTGCGTATCGGGGCGTCCGAGGTGACGTATGTCGCCACGGAGGACGCGCCGTTGAACAGTGCCGAAGTCGTTTTCACGGCGCTTCCGCATGGAACGTCTGCCAAATGGGTCGGCAGCGCGCGCGCCACTGGAGCGCGGGTCGTCGATCTGTCGTCCGATTTCAGGCCAGGGGCAACTACCGCCATCGGCGAAACGGAGGCTCCCTACGGGCTGACCGAACTGATGCGCGCGAAGATTCCGGGGGCGGAGATCGTAGCGAACCCAGGTTGCTACCCGACCGCCATACTGCTCGCCATCGCGCCACTGCTCAAGGAAGGTTGGGTAGTGCCGGGGGCTACCATTAACGTATCTGCCGCCAGCGGCGTTACGGGTGCCGGCTATTCAGCGCGCCCAGACATGCAGTTCGCCGAGGTTGCGGAGGATTTCCGCGCGTACGCCGTGGGGAATGAGCACAGGCACATCGCCGAAATGCAGGCAGTTGCGAAGGAGCTGGGTGGTCGGGAGAACGACATTCTGTTCACACCACATCTGCTTCCAGTCGCCCGCGGGATTCTCGCGACCATCACCGTACCGGTGAAAGAGTACGCAGACGATCCGTCAGCGCTCTGGCGCGATTGCTACGACGGTGAGCCGTTCATCGAGGTTGCCGACCAACCGCCGTCGCTCCGCGACGTCGTTCGCCGGAATGTGGTGCGCATGAGCGTTTCCAAGGCAGCCAACATGCGCCAGCCCACGCTCATCATCATTTCGGCGATCGACAATCTGGTCAAGGGAGCGGCGGGCCAGGCGCTCCAGAACGCGAATGTTCTGCTCGGCTTGAATGAGCAGGCGGGGTTGCCGGTATAATGCGCGTCGTGAAGATCGGAGGACGGGCGCAGGGTGATCCGCAGCTCGTGGCTATTCTGAGCGAGGCGTGGAACGCGAATCCCGGAGAGCTTTGCGTGGTGCACGGGGGCGGTGACGAGGTGTCCGCAATGCAGCGCGCGCTCGGCAGGGAAGCGGCATTTGTCGGAGGACGGCGGATCACGTCAGAGGCAGACATAGACCTCCTCCGCATGGTCCTGTCCGGCGTCGTGAACAAGCGACTGGTGAATTCCCTGGTCGCGATTGGGTTACCCGCCGTCGGTATTTCGGGGGAAGATGGCGGCTTGATCGGTGCTGAGTTGATTGACGCGGAGTCGCTCGGATTCGCGGGTAGACCAATCACTGTAAAGGCCGATCTGCTTCGTAGCCTCCTGAAGGCCGGGTATTTACCGGTGATCTCTCCGCTCGGGTACGACGCGAGCAGTCCTAACGGGGGTGCGCTCAACGTGAATGGCGACGATGCCGCCGCGGCGATTGCGGCAGCGCTCGAAGCCGACGAGCTGCTTCTCGTCGTCGATGTGGAAGGTGTTCGCGGCGACGGCGGCGAAATCGCATCGAGCCTGAGCACCGAAGCCGCCCGTGAATTGACTGTAAATGGCATTGCCGCCGGTGGCATGGCGGCCAAGCTGGAATCGGCTGAATCTGCACTCCTTGCCGGAGTTGGCCGCGTCAGAATTTGCGATCTCGCCGGTCTCGGCGATGACGAGCGTGGCACTCTCATAATTCAATCTCAGAGCGTTGTCCTATGACCACCGCCACTTTGCCCGTTGAGGAGGAAGTCGTGACCGTTCCTTCCGCAGAGGCATCTCCCCTCCTTCCAACCTACAAGCGGGCACCGATGCGGCTCGTAAGGGGAGAAGGCGTAGAGCTCATCGATTCCGTTGGCAAGCGCTATCTCGATTTTGCGAGCGGGATTGCCGTGAATGCGCTTGGCTACGGAGACGCGGGAATAGCGCAGACGATCAGTGAAGCGCTGAGCACGGGTTTGATTCACACATCAAATCTCTATCAGACCGCAGCTGGTGAAGAGCTGGCCGCCAAGCTGGTCGAGCGCTCATTCGCCTCGAAGGTTTTCTTCTGCAACTCAGGGGCGGAGGCGAACGAAGGTGCGTTCAAGTTCGCCAGACGCTGGGCCCGGAAAACGGGGACGGATTCAAAGGTCGAGATCATCGCGCTTCGCGGGAGCTTTCACGGTCGCCTCTTCGCGTCGCTCGCCGCGACCGACCGTCCGTCTTATCGCGCACCGTTCCGGCCGCTTGCCGGCGGGGTCTCCATCTGCGAGCGAGACCTTCGCGATCTCGATACCGCCCTCGACGGAGAGACAGTTGCCGCGCTGATCGTCGAACCGATCCAGGGTGAGGGTGGAGTCCGGGTGCTCGATTCCGATTTTCTTCGCCGCCTTCGTGTCCTCACAGAGGAGCGCGGAATAGCCCTCATTTTCGACGAGATTCAATGTGGGCTCGGACGCACCGGATACTTTTTCGCGTACGAAAACATCGGAGTCGCTCCCGACATGCTGACACTTGCGAAGCCTTTGGCGGGAGGGTTGCCGATGGGCGCTGTCCTCGTGTCAGAAGAGATCGGAGCGACGATTCAGCCGGGAGATCACGGAACGACCTTCGGCGGCGGGCCTCTGGTGGCCGCTGTTGCCAGTCACGTCGTCGACCGCCTGTCGGATCCATCTCTGCTCAAGGCCGTTCGTGAAAACGGAGCGTGGCTTGGTGAACAGCTCGATGCGCTGGCTCGGCGCTCCGGGAAGGTTCGGGCGATTCGCGGAACGGGCTACATCTGGGGACTCGATGTGGTCGAATCGGCGAACGAGATCGTCAAACGCGGGTGGGGGGAGGGCCTTCTCGCGCTCACGGCCGGAGAACACACTCTCCGCATCCTTCCGCCGCTCGTAATGGACCGGGATGATCTGATGCGTGGCGTGCGAATCCTCGAGAGCGTCATCGGCCGATAGCGGAAACAGAAGTCGCCAATCGCGGCGTCTCCGATTAAGATTGCGGGGACTTTTTCCGCAGGATGTATGACATCGACGAGAATTCTCGTTCGCTCGGCTCGCCCCTATGCTCCTCGCAATGGCGTGCGCGCCGACCTCGGCGAATAGTGGTCAGTCACCATCGCCTTCGAGCGCGTCCGATACAGCCCAGGCACGACGACTGTTCGAAGAGAACATCGATGCGATACACAAGCGTGACCGCGCGCGCTATCTCGCCACGTATCTTCACACGAATGCACTGGGACGCAACGGACCGGCGGGTCTGGAGCTTGGGTACGAGGACTGGAGCGCACGCCGCGACTCAACCTGGCCCGACACTCTCGTTGCCAGGAATCTGCGCGTGCTGCCGATCGCCGCAGGGGTCGTGTACGGCACTTACTGCTACACGGTGACGCAGAAAGACACGACGTCGAGCGGCGTTTCCGAGCGCATCTTCGTGAAGACGCCGGAAGGCTGGAGAATAGCCGTCACAACGGCGTTCGGACTAACGGCAGGTGCACCACCTCAGTGCAAGTAGAACCAACAAAAATCTCTCAGAAGGAATTGATGACTCGTCGAATGAAAAACATCCTGCTTTCCACGGTGCTCGCCATTGTGGTGGCAGCGCCCGCGCAATCCCAGGGGCCTGACACTGCGAGGCCGAAACTCGTGCTGTTCATCACGATTGACGCGATGCGGCCCGACTATCTGTCGCGCTTCGAGGCGCAGCTTACGGGCGGGTTGGGGAGACTCTACAGGGGTGGCGCCGTTTTCACGAACGCATTCCAGGACCATGCGATAACGGAGACGGCGCCCGGTCATTCGGCGACGATGTCGGGCCGTTTTCCTGTTCACAACGGCATCAGCTCCAACTCCGCTGGCGTCAATGACACAACAGTCACTCTCATCAATGCACCCGGGTTGGGAGCATCGCCATTTCGCTTTCGCGGAACCACACTCACGGACTGGCTGATCGCAAAGGATCCGCGTACCCGTGTCCTCTCGGCATCGAGGAAGGACCGCGCGGCGATTCTTCCCATCGGAAGGTCGAAGCAACCCGTCTTCTGGTACTCGTGGATCGGAACCTTCACGACGAGCACCTACTACGGTGCTGCACTTCCCGACTGGGTGAATGCGTTCAATGCGCGCAGAATTCCCGGGAGCTTCGCCGGGCGTGCATGGCAGCTGCTGCTGCCGGAAAGCGCGTATTCGGAACCGGACAGCGTTCCGATAGAATCCGGCGGGATCGGATTTCTGTTCCCGCATGTCGAACCTGGTACGCCTGATTCGGCCGCGGCCGTGCTCGCCGAATTTCCGTGGATGGACGAGCTGACGCTCAATTTCGCGCTCGCTGGGGTCAACGCACTCAACCTCGGTACTGGCCCGCAGACCGATGTGCTGGCGATCTCGTTGTCAACGACAGACGCGGTCGGCCACAGGTATGGTCCGGATTCCAGAGAGATGCACGATCAGATACTTCGCCTCGATCGATCGCTCGGCGCTTTCCTGGATTCACTTTTCCGCATCCGAAACGCCAAGGATGTCGTAATAGCACTGACGGCAGATCACGGACTGACGCCATTTCCGGAAGTCCATGCTCACGATCCAAACACCGGAGCGATTCGCGTCGACGTGCGGCCGGTTCTAGAGCGACTTAGCAACTCGCTCGCTCAAGCGGGTGTGCCAGGCAAGGGATTCAGGTACGCCTTTGGAGTCTACGAAGGAAATGGTTTCTCGTTCGATCCGGGAGTGCTCGAGCTCGACCGGCCGGCTCTGGCAGCAGCGAGGATCAATCAGGATTCGCTCGTGCGCGCGTTGCGCGCAGAGTTTCTTCGCGTGCCAGGAATTGCTCGCGCGGACAAGATCTCGGAGCTGACGCGGGCCGACACCGTGAACGACAGAATCGCACGCCGGTGGCTGCACATGTTTGCCGACGAGAGCAAAGCGGCGCTCGTCGTGACGCTGGCGCCCTACAACTACTGGTGGAGCAGCTATCCGTCGGCGCAGCATGGAAGTCCCAACGATCCGGACGCGCACGTTCCGATCATTTTCTATGGGAATGCCATCAAGCCTGGACGTTACGGAGAATTCGCCAGGGTAGTGGATATGGCTCCTACGCTGGCGGCGATCGTGCACGTAACCCCGCAGGAGAAACTGGACGGGCGTATACTTCAGAATGCGATCCGGTAAGGTCTCCCTCCATTCAGTCTGGAATGCCTTCGACGAAGCCGAGTTTGGGCCGAAGAACATTCTGAATCTTCGGGAATCGCTGCCGAGCGTCGCAGACGCGCGCTTTCGTGTTGAAGCGTGGTTGCGCGAACGCCAGGTCAGTCGGACGAACGAGGTGCTGTTGATAACCGGGCGCGGCAACCAGAGTCCGGGCGGAGTCTCCGCAGTACGCGCGGCGATAGTCGCATTATTGCCGGCCCTGCGACGACGTGGCGTCGTCGTCGAGTGGCGGGAGCACACACCAGGATCCTTCGTCGTAAAGCTGGGGTCCATCTCGGCTCTCCTCGACGCCCCGAAGCGGAAGCATGACCGCGCGCTGGTTACGCCACCCGTTGATCCACGCTCCCTGGCGGAACTCGAGAGCTCGACGCTGTCACTGCTTCGACGATTGGCAGTTCGCTCTCTCGAGTCTCTCGGGGTGCGACATCCCGAGAAATTCGTGGAAGCCGAGATGTTGACGAAGTTCAACGCGCTTGCGGGCGGCGTCGCTCCCGGAGTCGAGGGCGAAGCCAGGCTCCGTGAAGCAATTTCCGCCGCGCTCGAACAGCTGGACGACTAAGACACCGCTCCTTCACCGTACAAAGCCAAACACAGGAATCCGCTGGAATGAACAGACAACTAGCGCTCTCGATCACACTGATTCTCGCTCTCCCGCTCCGCGCACAAACGACTCCCGGATACTCGCCCCAGGCGGCGGCGTCCGAACGCGCCACGGAGGCCGATGTCATCAGCCGACCATCGCCATCGAGCGCGTCCGCGCACTCGAAGTTTCTCTCTCTCCAGCCACACATGGCGGGAACACTCGCGCAGGCGCGAACCCGCGACTACGTAGTGAGCCAGATGAAATCCTGGGGGCTGATGACCGAGGTGCGCTCGTACCGGATCTGGATGCCTCATCCTGTGAGCACGCGAGTATGGCGAATCGCGCCCGACTCGCTCGAGCTGAATCTGCAGGAGGGGCCGATTGCAGAAGACACGACATCGGCCGCTTTTCCGCAGGTGTTGGCGTTCAACGGGTACGGAGCGGCCGGCGATGTCCGTGGAGAAATCGTGTACGTGAACTACGGGCTCATCGAGGACTACGCTCAGCTCGACTCCATGGGCGTCTCGGTGAAGGGAAAAATCGCGATCGCGCGCTACGGCCGGTCGTTCCGCGGCATCAAGGCTCGCGAAGCTGAGAAGCATGGCGCACTGGGGTTGCTGATCTACAGCGATCCCGCCGACGATGGTTATGTGCGGGGAGATGTATATCCCGTCGGTCCGATGAGGCCGTCTCACGGGATTCAGCGCGGAAGCGTCATGAACCAGAACGGCGATCCGAGCACGCCCGGCTACCCCAGCACGGCTAACGCGAAGCGGATCCCGGTATCGCAGATGGAAGTACCGCACATTCCAGTGCTGCCCATCTCCTATGGAAACGCCGCCGAGCTTCTTCGCGGGCTGGCCGGCAAATCAATTCCGCAACCGTGGCAGGGTGGCCTCCCGTTCCGGTACCACGTTGGCCCAGGCCCCGTGCAGGCGCGGATAGCGGTGACGACCGATGCCACGACGAATCCTTACAAGGAGATCTGGGATACGTTCGGCATCGTTCGTGGAAGCGAGTTCCCCGATGAGATCGTGATGATAGGCGGGCACCGCGATGCCTGGGGACCCGGCGCGGCGGACAACGTGAGCGGGACCGTAAGCGTCATGGAAGCAGCTCGCGCAATCGCCGAGCAGGTGAAGGCGGGGAAGCAACCCAAGCGCACGATAGTGTTCGCGACCTGGGATGCGGAGGAGTGGGGACTGATCGGATCCACGGAGTACGTGGAAGACGATTCGCTTCGGTTGAAAAGCGGTGCTGTCGCCTACCTCAACCAGGACGACGTCGCTCAGGGCATGAACTTCGGCGGTGGGGGATCGCCGTCGCTTCGCGCGTTGCTGCGCGATGTTGCGAAAGGGGTTCCTGATCCGAGTCACCAGGGCAGCGTGTACGACGTTTGGAGGAAGCGCGCGAACCTAACGGCGGACTCGCTCGAGCCACAAATGGGCGATCCGGGTGGGGGCTCCGACTTTGCCGGATTCTACAATCATCTCGGAATTCCGATTGCAGATTGGGGTTTTGGCGGGCCGTCAGGAGTCTATCACTCAGCGTACGATTCATACCATTGGATGTCCAAGTTCGGTGATCCGAGCTTCGAGGTTCATGCAGCTACGGCAAGCATCGGAGCCGCGACGCTCCTGCGAATCGCGAATGCCGAGATCCTGCCGTACGATTATGTGGAATACGCGCGGACGATGCGGCGGTTCGGATCACAAGTTGACCAGGCAATCGCCGACAAACACTGGAATGTTTCCACGGCCGGACTAACCACGGCGATCGGGAGAATGCAGGATGCGGCGGTGGCATTCAACGCTGCACGGGACCGAGCTCTTACGGCTCAGCTGGCGCCGGGAATTGGCAAGCAGGTCAATGCGCGTCTGCTCGAAGTTGAACGCCACCTTACAAGACCACAGGGCCTGGTTACTCGACCCTGGTTCAGAAACCTCATTTACGCGTCCGACGAGAACAATGGATACGCCACAATGGTCCTGCCGTCGGTGAATGAAGCGATCCGGGTTGGAGACCAGACGGTTGTCGGGAAAGAGCTGACAGATCTTGCCCAACGTTTCGATGCGGCGACCCGCGCATTGCAGATGGCGGCGGAATTGCTACGGAAAAGATGAACGCGAGTCATCGTCGTTTTTGCCCGGCCCGGACATTGCGTTAGATGACCGCTCGACGACACCCGAAATGAAAGACAGCCAGATGAGAAACGGGCATCTCGGAGTGCGACGGTCACGTCTCACTACGGACGAAGTAGCGCCCATCGGCGCATACGGCGCGAAAGCAAACTGGCCTACGGGATTTCAGCTTTATCAGCGCGGCTCCCCGGCAGACGGCGTCTTCATCGTTCTCGATGGTCACATCATCCTGCGAAACAAGATCAAAGTCGGACGCGGATTCGTTCCCGTCATCGCGACGTCGGGGCAGACATTCGGAAGCGAAGGACTCTCTCCCAACAGTCACTACGTCACGGACGCGAGCGCGTCTGAAGAAACGAAGACAATGTTTCTGAGCGGATCTCAGTTCCGCGCCTTCGTGAGAGAGCGGCCGGCGCAGACGATTCCATTGCTGTCGCAGATAATGTCGGAGCGAGCCTATCTGCTCGAAAAGCTTCACGAGCTGGCGGCGCTGAACGTCGATCAGCGACTGATATCCACCCTATTTCATCTCAGCACGGATCGCAGCTTTACGGCGCCAGACGGCCGTCTCAAGCTGGAGAACACTCATCATCGACTGCTTTGCGAGATGGTCGGCGCCACGAGGGAATCGATCGCATTGGCTCTCAGTCGCCTGGTGTCGGCGGGAATCGCGGAGAGAAAGGGCATGACCTTCCTGATCGAGCCAGGATCTCTCTCGTCGACGTTCGGCGTAAACGGGAACGGGGATTCGACGGTTCCCCTTACGAACGAAATGACGCAGTCATGAGGATGGATGAGCGATCGGCAAAACGCTGAGACTGGCGCCGTAGTCGAGGGCGCTCAAACGATAGATCTGCAGGAGGAGGGCTCACCCGGAGTCCTCCTCCTGCATGGTTTTGGAGACACTCCACAGACGCTTTCCCGACTTGCCCGGAAGTTACACAAGGCAGGATATAGTGTATTTGTTCCGCTTCTACCGGGACATGGGCGCACTTTGCGCGATTTCAAGCGATCTCGCGCCGAAGAATGGATCGATGCCGCGAGGAGCGCGCTGCTCGAGATGCGTGAGAGGAACCCCGCAGTCAACGTCGTCGGACTCTCGATGGGTGGAGCGCTGGCCGTTCTGGTCGCCGCGGAAATCCGGGATATTTCGTCACTGATACTCATCGCTCCCTATGTCGGGATGCCGCGGCTGCTCCGAGTTGCGTCCGCGACGTACTGGCTCTGGGGCCGGTTCGCCGGGGAAATAAACGCGAGGGATCCTCGCTCGATTCACGATCCGATCGAGCGCGAAAAAAATCTCGCTTACGGAACTGTGACAGGGCGCGCGCTGTTCGAGCTTTCGAAGGTGATGCGCCGCGCCAGGAAGGCGCTTCCCCGCGTGACCGCTCCCACTCTCATCGTGCAGTCGCGGGAGGATCCGCGAGTGGCTCCCGAGGTCGCGGAATTTGCCCTCGAAAAACTTGGGGCGAAAGAAAAACAACTCGTCTGGACCGAAGGCGCGGGCCACATCATCACGGTCGACTACGGGCGCGAGCGCGTATTCAGCGAAGTCGAGAAGTGGCTGCGCGCGCATAACAGCCGTGGCGCGACAGCCGGCGCCAGGTAACGGCGCGGCTGTCGAACGGCTCTGAAGCTAGAAGCGGTCCTGGACGAACTCGGTAACCGTGTCGACCGCTCGCTCGCCCAAGTCTGCAGCCTGGTGAACGACCCCACTGGCAACGCGTTTCACGCGGGCAACCGGAGACTGCGATTTACGGCGAGGGCGGCTACGCTTGGCGCTCTTCCGTGCTCCGGCCTTTCGTCCGCTGCTCTTGCGCCTGGAGGATTTCCGAGCGCCACGACGCGGCGCTTTGCGAGCGCTGGCGGAGCGTTTGGTGGCGCGCTTTTTCGCACCTCCGCGCTTACGTCCGGAGGATCCGGACCGCGACCTCTTTCTACCGCTCTTTGAACGACTGGACTTCTTGGCAGCAGCCATGGGAATGCTCCGTGTACGAGGGTTCGTAGAACCGTTAGCAAGATTCGCGCACAAAAAAGCTGCCACATTCCATATCACGTGCAAGCGCGAATCTCAACCCGCGCGGATCAACTATCTAACTATCCGCGTCTCACCATGCCGCATGATCCAGAGGTCGTTCCTTTCCAGACCGGAAGCCCGCCATTCCTCGCGCATCTTCGAGGGAGGCTCGTCCATCGGCTCGTCGGTGAGCTTGAACGTCCCCCAATGCGCGGCGACCATCGCGAGACGTTTCCCGCTCTGTGCTGCCGACAATTGAACGACAGCCTTCATGCTGTCTTCAGGATTCATATGAACCGAACCCATGAACCAGCGGGGTTCGTAGGCTCCGATCGGGAGGATCGCCACATCGAATGGTCCGCAGCGTCGTCCGATGGTGCCAAATTCCGGATGAAAGGCGGTGTCCCCAGCGAAAAACACTGCCTGGTGTGCGGAACGGAACGTCCACCCGCACCAGAGTGTGGTATTGCGCTTCCCGAGCGTCCTTCCGGAAAAGTGCTGGGCCGGGACGCAGGTCAGGCCCAACCCGCCGATTGAGCTCTCCTGCCACCAGTCTCGCTCCGTCACCTCTCGTGCTCCACGCTGCCGCAGAAACTCACCCACGCCGAGCGGCGCGAACCACATCACCGCTGGATAGCGGCGGGTGATGCGTGAGATCGTCCCGGCGTCGAGATGGTCGTAATGGTCGTGCGAGATGACCACGGCGTCGATCGGTGGCAAGCGGTCGAACTCCACAGCTGGAGGAACCCAGCGCCGTGGCCCGACCAACTGGATGGGCGAAGCGCGCTCGCTCCAGATGGGGTCGGTGAGAATGTTGAGCCCTGCGATCTGCACGAGGAAGCTTGTGTGCCCGACCCATGTAATCGTGAGCTCGTCAGGGGCGGCACGCGGCACCACAAACTCCGGAGCGACGCGCACGAAGATCGCCGGGTCGGGGTCGGGGAGGCGTGGATTGCGCCGTCTCTCGATCAAAGTCCACTTGAAGAAATCCAGGAACCCGTGCAGCTCGGCCGAGGGCCAAGGATTCATGAAGCCGCCCCCTGGCCGATGATGATCGGGGACTCCGATTTCTGGCGGTGCTATTTCAGTCACGTCTAGCTGCCTAGCTGTGATTAGCCGGCGCGAGATTTTCCTCGAGGTGGGAGACTGATTTCATCCCCACCAGCGCTGCTGCCACCGGAAGCGACTGCGAAAACGCGATCGCGCGCCTGGCGTCGGTGTCGAACCCGGGGAAAGCGGAATGCACCTGCTCCGGGAGTGCCCGTACCAGCTGGGACTGCATCAACGTCGCACTCCCTACCACCGAAATGCCAAGCTGGGCCGCGGCTTCGAGCAGCGGCATTCGATCCGCGCCCAAACACTGAGTGGGAACGCGTATGGCTTCGGTCATCGCCAGGTTGATAGGAACCTGCACCACTTTGAAGTTGTGATCCGCTCCGGCGATCTCGCGTGCGATCGATACCAACTCCTCGAGGCTCAAATGGTTTCGCGATTCGGGGAGCGCCCTGAGTCCATTCCACGTCGCACACCCGTAACTACCAATCACGCCCAGGCTGACATGCTTCTCGAGGGTCGAGAACGCACCCCTCATGACATCCAAAAACTTCGGCCGTGGAAGTACATCCAGCTGCTGCTCGGGATTGTGCAGGTAATAGACGTCGATGACGGTGAGTCCGAGATTCTTCCTGCTGCGCTCGATCTGGTTGTCCAGATAGCTGGGCGTCAGACAGTGGCCACCCGACACGACATCGGCGGGTTCCATCACGCCGGGCCCGTAGTACTCGCTGTCGAGAAAGCCGCGATATCCTTCCTTGGTAGCCGGCGGAATCTTTTCGAGCGGGATATAGCCGCCTTTGGTGCAAACTACGATCTCGTCCCGCTCTACTGCACCGGTCGCGACGCTTGTGCGGACAGCTTGCCCGATCGCGCGTTCCGATCGCTGACACCTGTAGTTGATCGCGGTGTCGAGCAGGTTCACTCCTCTATCCAGTGCGGCTCTGGCGGTGGACGTGTACCGCGCGTCCTCGGAGTCGTCGCAATCGCCGAGATATGTGCCCAAGCCGAGCGACGAGACGACGGTATCTCCGGAGATCGGCCGATAAAAATGATCCGGCTGAGTCCTGGCGAAGCGCTTTTGAAAGCGATGCGTACCCTCGGCTGTCGCGTGACCCTCCAGGAGGAACCCCGAGACTTTCTGACGTGCCATTGCGGGGAGGCTATCGGCACTACCCGAGTATTGCAAGGTAGGTGAACGCCTAATGGCCCTTACGTTGCTCATTATGCGAGTACAGCTTACGAAACTCTCTCAAACGGCGGCCCCCGAAAAGTGAAATCCTACGCTTTCCTGTTCATGGCGCTGACTGCGTGTGCTCAGCAGCGTCCAGTTGTGCTCGCCCCGGTGCAGATGGAGACCTCTGGCGATACTACAACGACGGCTCTCCGCGCCCGAGCGGTGTTCGACACACAGCGGGATGATCCATTTGCGACGATGAACCGGATGGATTGGCCGGGCCCGAACCGGTACCGCTCTTCGAGCGGCGTTCCCGGCCCCGATTACTGGCAACAACGCGCCGACTATACGATCGCCGCCTCTCTCGACACCGGCACAACCGAGCTCACGGGCTCGGTCGAGATCAGGTACACGAACAACTCTCCCGATACGCTCCGCTATGTCTGGGTCCAGGTCGATCAGAATCTCTACCACACGGGCAGCAAAGGCTCGGCGCTCTTTCCCGCCGATTCCCGCTGGGGCGTGAGAGGGTTCGAGGGCGGGTACAACCTGAAAGACGTGCGTGTGAATGGCGCAACGGTGCAACCCAGAATAAACGACACCATGATGCGGCTCGATCTTGCCTCTCCGCTGTTGCCGCGCGGAGGGAAGGCTACGATCGCGATCCGCTATTCGTTCCGCGTTCCGGAGCACGGATCGGACAGGATGGGACGGGACAGCGCGCTCTACGAAATCGCTCAATGGTTTCCGCGGATGGCGGTCTACGACGACGTTAGAGGCTGGAACACGGATCCCTACCTCGGGCAGGGCGAGTTCTATCTCGAATACGGTGACGTGGACTACTCCGTGACTGTGCCGGCCGGGTACGTAGTCGCCGGCAGCGGTGTGCTGCAGAATCCAGAGGATGTTCTGACCTCCGAACAGCGCCGGAGGCTGTCGACCGCATCACGCAGCAGTGATGTAGTCCAGATCATCACGCTGGCTGAAGCAGCCGCGGCGAAGGCTCAACCAAAGGCGGGCACCAGAACGTGGCGGTTCCGCGCGCGAAATGTCCACGATGTCGCATGGGCCGGAGCTCCCGACTTTCGCTGGGACGCGACCAGCTGGAACGGAATTCTGACGCAGGCCTACTACGAATTCCCGAAAGCCGGAAAGGCCTGGGAACACGCCGCCGAGCAGACCCAGTGGACGATCAAACAGTACTCGGAGCTCTTTTTCCCGTTCCCATATCCACAGGCGACCAGCGTCGCCGGGCCGGTGGGCGGGATGGAGTACCCGATGTTCGTGATGGTGCACTACGGCAACGATGATCAGGCGTCGATCTTCGGGACGATAAATCACGAGCACGGACACGAATGGTTTCCGATGATCGTCGGCTCCAACGAGCGCCGCTACGCCTGGATGGATGAAGGATTCAACACCTATATCAACGCATTCGCCGTTGAGGCGCGGTATCCGGGACAGAGCGCATATCCCCTCTATCGGAAGAATTGGGGCGATGCAGTAGCCAACGGCACGCAGTCGCCTCTCATGACCGCGCCGGACAACATTGATCCGTCGGCTCTGGGAGCAATCGGCTACAGGAAACCGGCGCTGGTGCTGTTGACGCTCCGAAATCATGTAATTGGAGCAGATTTGTTCGACGCCGCGTTCAGGGACTACACCAGGGCCTGGGCGTTCAAGCATCCGACACCCGGCGACTTCTTTCGCAATATCGAGAATTCAACGGGGCAGGATCTCTCCTGGTTCTGGCACAGCTTCTTTTACACCACGGATGTCCTCGACATCGGCATTGACAGCGTATCGACCAGGACTTCCGAGGGGCAGACATTTGCCAGGATATCGCTGCACCGGTTCACATCCGTTCCATTCCCGGTGCGACTGCGGGTTGCCTACGCCGATGGAACGACCCAGGACTTTTCACTGCCGGTCAACGTCTGGGAACGGAGCAATCGTTTCGATGCGGTGCTTCCGGTACGTGGAAATGTCGTCGGTGCGCGACTCTGGCCCGATCCATCGGTTCCGGACTGGAATCCGTCGAACGATACGTGGGGCAAACCACCAACTGCGAACGTTGCCGGACCCGTTACGAGATAGTGCGTTAGGTCGTTTGGATTGTGGGTGCTGCCCGGGTAGATTGCAGTTGTAAGCCTCAGAATAAACGGAGTAAGTAATGCCGGATTTTGGAAGTTGGGCGACGGCGTGGTGGAAGCCGATTCTGTTCGTGATTGTAGCGGGACATCTCACCAATGTGTCCGTAACGTTGTTCCTGCACCGCGCTCAGACTCACCGCGGCGTCAAGCTTCACTATCTCGCCGCGCTGCCAATGCGAATCTGGCTCTGGCTTTCGACGGCGATCGTCACCAAGGAATGGGTGGCCTGCCATCGCAAGCACCACGCGTTTGCTGATCGCGAAGGCGATCCGCACAGTCCATTGATGGAAGGGCTGCGGAACATCGTTCTCAAGGGTGCTTTCTACTATAGAAAGGCCGTTCGCCAACCGGGCGTGCTCGACAAATATGGAAAGGGGACGCCCAACGACTGGCTCGAGCGCCATCTCCTTTCGCCGCTGAACTGGGTTGGCATCCTCGTCATGCTCGTGGTCGATGTCTATCTGTTTGGCTTTTTCGTCGGACCGGTCGTTTGGGGAGTGCAGATGATCTGGATCCCCTTCTGGGCTGCTGGAATCATCAATGGGGTCGGCCACGCGGTCGGCTATCGAAACTTCAATGTCAAAGACGAGAGCCGGAACATCTCGCCCATCGCGATCTGGCTTGGCGGCGAGGAGCTGCACAATAATCATCACGCCGATCCTCACTCGCCCAAATTCAAGGCGAAGTGGTATGAGCTCGACATTGGCTGGGTCTATCTCCGGCTGCTCTCCATTTTCGGGCTGGCTGAAATCTCGTACGCGCGCAGGTAGAATAGCGCGTGCCTGAGACTGTAACCTGCGCGCGCTGCGGACAGACGCGCGCAGGATTCGTAAAGCCTCCGTTTCCCGGCCCTATCGGGGCTCGCGTCGTGGAAGAAATCTGCACACAGTGCTGGGCTGACTGGCTCAAGCAGCAGACGATGCTGATCAACCACTATGGGCTCAACGTGATGGATCCGCAGGCGCGTGCGTTCCTCACCAAGAACATGACGGCGTTCTTCTTCAAGACCGGCGCGTCGTCCGACATCGACACCAGCAAAAAAGGCACGATAAGCCATTAATGATGCGAAAGACGACCGCACTTTCCGCCTCAACATTTGTTCTTCTGGCGGCGAGCTGCACGACGATGGGGACCAACACGGGTGGTCCCGGACAGCAGGGAACGACCTCGCCGCGCTGGACCGACTCGGTTCTTGCCTCCATGACGTTGCGCGAGAAGGCCGCTCAGATAGTGTGGCCGAGCCTGTTCGGCGACTACGTATCCGGCGATTCGCCTCAGTGGCGGCGACTGACGCAATACATCCAGCAGGACAAGGTCGGAGGATTCACGATCTCCGTGGGATCGCCCATCGAAGTGGCGGCCAAGCTCAACGCCCTGCAATCGATGAGCAAGATTCCTCTGCTGTTTGGGGCGGATCTCGAGGCCGGCGCCGGATTCCGTGCCCGCGGGGGGTACTTCGTTCCCAACGCCATCGATCTCGGAGGAGCGATCGTGTTCCCGCCGGAGATGGCAATTGGTGCAACGCGAGACACCACGCTCGCTTATGAGGCGGGACGTCTCACTGCGCTCGAAGGCCGCGCACTCGGAATCCATATCGCATACGCGCCGGTTCTCGACGTCAACAACAATCCAGACAATCCCGTCATCAATACGCGCTCCTATGGCGAGGATCCTCAGCTGGCGGCGCGTATGGGTGTCGCGTTCATCCACGGGCTGCAGGATCACGGCATGATCGCGACAGGGAAGCATTTCCCTGGACACGGAGACACCGGCACCAACTCACACCTGGCGCTCCCGATTGTAACCGTAAGCCGGAGCCGGCTCGATACCGTCGAGCTCGTACCGTTCCGCGCGGCGGTCAATGGTGGCGTGGGTGCAATCATGTCGTTTCACGGAGCGATGCCCGCGCTCGATTCCTCCGGCGTTCCGGGAACGCTTTCCTCCAAGGTTCTGACCGGCCTGCTTCGCGGCGAGATGGGTTTCCGTGGGATCATCATCTCCGATGCGATGGACATGCGTGGGGTGCTCGACCAGTTCGGCTCGGCTGAATCGGTAAAGCGCGCCGTTGCAGCGGGCATCGACGTTCTGATTCAACCGCTCGATGTGCCGCAAACAATCGACGCGGTCGTCGCTGGTGTCGCGGAAGGACGGTACACAGAGGCGCGGCTCGACTCATCGGTGCGCAGAATACTCGAGACGAAACGCAAGCTGGGACTCGCGCAGAGCAAGCTGGTCGATCTGAACGCGCTACGGTTTCTTGTCGGGGACAGCTCCAACGTGCAGGTCGCGCGAAGGGTTGCCGAGAAGTCGATCACGCTCGTGAAGGATTCGCTCAGGCAGTTACCTCTGAACGTGCCCAGCGCCAAAGTGCTTTCCATCACGGTTGCTCGACGCGCGGATCTGCCGGCCGGGAACGCGTTCAACGCTGAGCTGCGGACAGGCCTGCCAAACCTGCGCACCGAATTTGTCGGAACCGAAGACGCCACACTCAACTATCCACGACTGATCGCGGCAGCGGATTCCGCGGATGTAACGATAGTCAGCTCCTACGTTGGGCAGAGCTGGGATGCAACAACCGCCAGCGCTCCGCAGGCGTTCACGGATTTCGTGCAGACGCTCGTTCGGCGCGGACGAAAACCGATCGTAGTTGCGCTCGGGAATCCCTATTTGCTACAGCAACTCCCGTGGGTTGGTACGTATCTCGTTGCGTGGGGTGGATTTCCGGTTTCGCAGACGGCAGCGGCGCGAGCACTGCTCGGGACATCGCCGATTTCCGGTCACTTGCCGATCAGCATACCGCCACACGTGAATCGCGGTACCGGAGAGGAGAGGCCGGCGCGAGTCCCCTGAGCCGCGCCGTTCTCAAAACAAATCGTTGACGCGCCAACAAAGAAAAAATTCGAAAATTTTCTGTTGACGGTTCGATTGATGCGTTGTATTTCACTAGTTGCCCGCCTCCAGACGATCGCCGCTGAGCGCCGACGTCTTCCACAGAAAATACATCCTGCGCGGCCTTGACTTTAGTCACATAAGGTGACTAATTCGCAGAACGATGCGCGAACGCCCTTCCAAACCCGCCCCTTATACTGTTGATGCAGTTCTGGTGACGGCGATGGGAAGCGAGCTCGCGATCCTGCTGGCTCGGAGCTCAAGTGATCGCGAGCGATGGTCACTTCCGTGGCGAATTCCTCAGAGCGGCGAAACGCTCGACACTGCTGCCACCACCACTATAAAAGATGCGCTGGGTGATTTGCCTGCCTGGGTGGAACAAATCGGCGCTTTCGGCGACGGGAAGCGGCACCCGGGCGAAACGGAACTATCGGTAGCGTACCTCGGGCTCACTCCCCACGAGACGGCATCGCCCGGGCCAGGCCACACCTGGTTCCCGGTTGCGAATCCCCCACCCCTGGCTCCCAGACAACGCGCCATGGTCGATGGTGCGACTAAGGCCCTCCAAAGCGGCCTCGACCAGGCGCCGATTGCCTTTAAGCTTCTCCCGGCGACGTTTACCCTCAGCGAGCTGCAGCAGATGTATGAATTGCTCATGGGTAAACGCCTGCACAAGGCGAGTTTCAGGCGTGCCCTACAGGCCGCCTGGCTCGTCGAACCTATGGACGAATGGCGCAGTGAGGGCAGGGGTAGACCGGCGCAGCTTTTCCGATATTTACCGAAGAAAAAGCGTAGGCCGCACCGGGGTGTGAGGTTCGATTTTCTATACCCCTGAGGCCCGTAACAGCCTGGTATCTACTCCCGGTTAGCCTCCGGAACCTCTTGCGGTAACGGTGTATTAGTTGCAATGTGTACATAAGGCTAAACACCCTTAGAACTGGGAGCCCGGTAGACATATGCTGGCTTATCTCGATGGTTTGTGCGCGGCGTTGCTCGCACGAGACAGTACTGAGATACAGCGTCTTCTTGCACTTCCGGCGGCGCGAGATCTTCCCCGTCGAGTGCGTGAAGAAGCCGTCGCGATATCACGTGCCGGCAACCGCAGCTTCATGGCTCCGATTCACTCGCTCCACTTCTACTACAAGCTCACTCACATGGTTGACGAGTCGAGCGATCCGATCTTCGGAGATGCTTTGAAGCACAGCGACACCGAAGGTGGACAGATCGAGCTGCCACTCCGCAAAGTCGGAAACGGCGGCCGCTAAAACGCTCTAAACGAGCGCGCGAAGCGAATTCGGTTTCTTCATCGCTTCGTTCCACACATCGCCAACTTTTTCAAAGCGCTCGGCTCCGTTGCCGAGATGGAACTCGTGCGGATCGAGGTCATCGGTCAGCTCGGTCCACCTCAGCGGAGTCGATACCGTCGCCCCGGGCTTCGCTCGGACACAATAAGGACCAGCGACGGTCTTCCCCTGAATGTTCTGGAGATAGTCGACATAGACCGTCGCGGCTCCGCGCGCCTTGACCATGCGCTTGATCGTTGCCTCCGCGGGGTGCGCCTCCGCCACTTTCGTCGCAATCATCTGAGCAACTAGAGTTGCCGCCTCGTTGGGCGTCTTGGACGGCAGTGGTAGATAGATATGTAACCCTCGCGACCCAGATGTCTTGATTGCGGCGTGGAGCCGGAACCCGTCGAGCACTTCCTTGGTCCACCGCGCGACCTGAACGACGCGGGTGAAGCCCGCGCGCGGCCCCGGATCGAGATCCAGGATCGTATAATCGGCGTATTCGAGCGACTGAACGCGTGAATGCAATGGATCGACCGAGATAGCGCCGAGCTGGATCGTGTAGAGCAAAGTGAGCAGATCTCCGCCGATGATCCGGGGCTGCTTCTCCCCACTCTCGGTTTGGATTTTCTCAATCCGGACGTTGGGCGGGGTCGTGTCCGAGCTTTTGTGCTGATAGAAGCTCTCCCCATCTATTCCGTTGGGGAATCGCTTCAGAACCAGTGGGCGATCCTGAATTGTGGGGAGAATAAAGCTCGCGATGCGGGTGTAGTACCGCATCACATCTCCCTTCGTGTATTTCTCTTTCGGGAAGAAAACCTTGTCGAGGTTGGAGACCTTGAGGGCCTTTCCGCCCCCGAAGTCGAGTATTCCATTTCCGCCTGCTTTCTCAATAGCCGAGAGCTGCTCAGCAATGCCGTTTCTGTCGACCTTCTCGAGCGGGCTGACTGACCCGGTGCGGGAACCTGCCGCCTTCGATTTGGCCGTTTTCGCGGCGCCTTTTGCCGTGGCATTGACCCGCGGCCGGGGCTGTCGCTTAGCCACGGTGTCGGCTCGAATTGCCTTTGACTGTACGCTGGGAGCCTCTATTTCGACATCCTTTGCGTCCTTGTCGTCGCGAAGCCCAATGAAAATGGGCTGCCTCAGGCGGCGATCGGCGGTCCATTCGCTGAATTTCACTTCGACCACGACTTCAGGCTTTACCCAATGAGCTTTCTCGTTGGACTTCGGCGTTTCCTCGAATGGCGATATTTTTCTTTCGAGAGGCTTGAGCCGCTTGTACATGTCGTTCAGCCCCTGGCGTGTGAAGCCTCCACCGGTGTGGCCGACGTAGATGAAGCGTTCGCCGTCGAAATAGCCGAGTAGCAACGCTCCGATGTGCTCGCGCGTGTTCCGGGGGTCAGTGAAGCCGCCCACCACGAACTCCTCCCGAAATTCGATCTTGAGCTTGAGCCATGATCGCGTCCGTTTGCCAGGCTCGTAGCGTGAAGCCATGCCCTTGGCGATGATGCCTTCCCATCCCTGACGGCGTGCCTTCTGGAGCATCTTCTTTCCATCCCCTTCGATGGATTCGGTCACTCGGAGGTGGGTCGATGTCCGCTTGCTGTCAACTCGCTTGAGCAAGCGCGCGCGTCGCTCTGTCCACGGCTCCGCGATGAGGATGTCATCGCCATCCATGAGGATGTCGAAAAGGATCAGCGCGGCAGGCGTCGAAGTCGCGAGTCTCTGAATCGCCTGCAATTCCTTGACGTGCATCCGGCCCTGCAGCTCCTGGAACCGCGCCGGCTCTCCGTCAACCAGCGCGACGATCTCGCCGTCGAGCACGAGTGGGCGCCTGGCCTGAGACACGAGCTTCTTCAGTGCCGCGACGATCTCGGGGAACTGTGCTGCTTTGTCCTTGCCGTTCCGGGTAATGAGCTTTACGTCGGCGGACGTCGCATAAGCGAGAACGCGGATGCCGTCGTATTTGGGCTCGAAGGTCCAACCTTCGCCGGGAATCTCTGTGCCGATGCTGGCGTACATCGGCTCAAGCGACTTGAGAGGGAGCTTTGGCGCGCGCGACGCCGTTTTCCTGGCAGCCGCCGATTTCCTGGGCGCCGGCGATGTCCTGGCGGCGGACGCTGCTACTGCGCGCGTCTTCGGCTCGCGGTTGCTTCTCCAGACCCTGCGCTTCCCAGACCCTATTTCTTCCATCGTACGGCCTGAATCGACCGATGTCATGTTCTCCGCGACGACATCCTCGTCCGTGGCGAACTCATCGCGATGCTTGATGAGGAGCCACTGCGGCTTCGCAGAGGAGGAAGTATCTCGAGCGAACTTGATTCGAACCAGGGCGAACGAGCCTTTAAGTCGCTGGCCATGGAATGTGATCTTGAGGTCACCGCGCTTCAAACCTTCACGAATCGCGCCTTCCTCTTCTTCAGGGGAAGCGGCCGCATCGGCGGTGTAAGTCCCCTTGTCCCAGAGCATTACTGTTCCGCCGCCATATTCGCCTTTGGGAATCGTCCCCTCGAAGGTGTTGTAGTCGATCGGGTGATCTTCGACCTGCATCGCCAAACGCTTCACCGATGGATCGAGACTCGGGCCTTTTGGAACTGCCCAGCTCTTCATCACTCCATCGAGCTCGAGTCGTAGGTCAAAATGGAGCTGTCTGGCAGCGTGCTTCTGTATGACGAACCGGAGGCGTCCTGGTCGAGTGGGGGATGTTGGCGATTCCCCGGACGGCTCCTGCGTCCGACCGAAATCACGCTTGCGCCGATATTCGGTGAGCTGGGCGCGAGCGCTTGGCTTCGAGCTCCTCCTCGTTTTGACGGCCATGCGTGAGTTCTAGGCGGTTTTCTTTTTCTTCGTCCTGGCCGGTTTCTGGCGGGCGGCCACGGATTTCTTTTTCGCTCTTACGGCGCCTTTCTTTCCGCTTCCTTCCTCGAGGCTGGCACGAAGGCGCGACATGAGATCGAAGACTCCACTGTCTCTAGCTTCCGCCTCGGGCTCCTCAAGGCTGGGTTTCTTGCCTTTCATTTTGGCCTTGATGATTCTCATCAGATTGGCGCGATAGTCGTCGGTGTAGCGCGTGGGGTCAAACGTCTCAGCCAGGTTTCCAACGAGCTGCTCAGCCATCTGGAGCTCCTGTGGCCGAACTGAGTCTTTGCGCGGAAAGCTGAACTCGCTCGCATCGACGAGCTCGTTGGCAAATCGCATGATCTCGAGCACGAGCGCATCGCCAACTACTTTCACGGCAACGAGATGCTGTGCCTGGCGAATGATGATCTTTCCGATACCGACCGACCCGGTTCGGCGAATGGCTTCGCGCAAGAGCGCGTACGGCTTGTCGCCGCCTTTGCCCGGCACGAGGTAATACGGAGTCTCGAAGTAACGGGGATCGATCTCGCCTTCCTTCACGAAATCGAGGATGTCGATCGTTTTCGAGTGTTCGAGCGCCGCGGATTTGAAATCGGCGTCGGTCAGAACGACGAATTTTCCCTTTTGGTACTCGTAACCCTTGACGATCTCGCTCCAGGGAATGGGCTCGCCTTCCTTCTGACAGACGCGCTCGTATTTGACGGGCGAGAGATCTTTCTCGTGGAGGAGCCGGAAGCTGATATGATCAGCACGAACTGCCGTTCTCAGCTCGACTGGAATGTTGACGAGCCCAAATGTCAGCGAGCCTTTCCAGATTGCGGCCATCCCAGTCTCCAGTCACGAGTTAGCCTCTGCCGGATGGTGCATGAGGGCAAATCAAATGCCGCCTGTGGAAATCCAGTCCTTGCAGTGCCCGGATGCAAAAAAGCCCCGCTTGGCGGGGCTTTCTGAAAGAGATTGACGGTGTCAGGGAGCCTTCGATACGTCGGCTGCCTGAGGTCCCTTCTGACCCTGAACTACCTCGAACTCGACCTTATGCCCTCAGCGAGAGACTTGAAACCAGATCCACTGATCGCGCTGAAATGGACAAAGACGTCCGGGCCACCTTCGCGTGAAATGAAGCCAAATCCCTTGGCGTCGTTGAACCATTTGACTGTCCCAGTGATGCGTGCCATTGAACTAATCCTCTCTCTCCCCCGCAGGGCAATCGTTAAGCGTCTACGATTAGGCTAGCGACCGTTATGACCACGCGTCGCTTCGCCGGAATATTTGTCCGCGTGACGCATTGTCCATCCGGCATTTGCAGAGGTGGGCAAGTTTTGTGCAACGGGCTGTGCTTTAGGCCGCCCCTGCTACGTAGTGTGCCGACCGTCCGCAGCTCGAGCAGCGGAGAGTTACGTGCGTATAGGGGGGCGGAGGGATCTGGTGAGGATCGCGCTCAATGGATCCAGCGCACGAAGGGCAGCTGAGCGGAGATCCGCTGCGGTCGTTGCTAATGAGAAAGAGTGCCTGGGCGGGGTTGTACGCGTTCGGACGTGGCTTGCGCATGAGCTCTCCATTACTTCGACACGGCGTGCACGGTGCGCGTCGCATGGTGAGATAGTGTTGCCGATGGTCATCCAATGAGGAGAAAAACCATCGAGACTCTCGATCGGATCTGCATCGGGCTGGCCCTGGCCTTTGTTACGGCCTGCGGCCCTCGTGCCCATATACCCATCCGACCGACCAGTCTGCCTGAGGCCCTCGCACCAACGGACAGCGGAGCGGTTCTGGCACGGCGCCTGGCACCGGTCTTATACCTGCAACGGGATGAAACGTTCCCGCTCGAACGGGTGGTGGCCGTTCTGCACCCGAATCGGCGCGTAATCGCGTACCATTTGCTGTGGCGGGACGACGTCCACGGGTCGTGGATTCCCTTCACGGTCCCGACCGACGAAGAGGTCCTATGGCTAGGCTACGACTCGACTTACGCCCCTACGGATGTGTGGACTTACTGGCATGGGCAGATCCTTCATGCGGCGTGGCCGCGGTCCCGGGTCGCGATCGATGTTCAATGGGGTAAGCATGGAAGTCTCCCTCGAAACGCCCGGCAGAGCGACCTGCCCAGATCACGGTCGCTCAATTTCTTCTACGCCATGACGATCTTTGGAGAGCCGGACATTCTGTTGGGCGACCTGACCCGTAAAGGCCCGCTTTGCTTCTGCCACGGATACGGACGATACCGGCAGTTCACTCGCCAATTGCTCCTCACGGACAAACTGGACGCAATTGTGAGAACGGAAGATCCAAAGCCGATCCTGACCGAGGTATTCGGGCGGAAGTACTCGAACAAGCATCCCTGGCCCTGATCGAGCGCCAGGAAAACGCGTTCAGCCCCCGTAGACGATGTCTCCCTCGGCGTCCAATCCGAGCTCGTCTAACGCTCCGCACACTCCGCAGGTTCGGACGACGTGCCAGACCTCCCCCAGCGCTTGTTTGTGCGCTTTGCTCGCCCGGGCGACCTTGAGCTTTTTGAAGCTGTACTCCCCGCAGTGGGGGCATGGGTGTGCGCGGGCGATTCGCTCCGCCCGGCTTTGCGTGATCGCCGCCAAGATCACCCCTGGGTTTTCGGCGGATTCGGCGGGCTCGGCGGAGACGGAGAGGTGTCTGGGCCCTCAAACGTCGAGCGAGCGGTTTTGTTTACCAGCTCGCGCAGTCCGCCGATCGCGCCCATGACTCCGGCTGCTTCCGCGGGCAGGAAAATCGTGGAGTTCTTTCCCTGAGCAAGGGTCGGCAGCGCCTCGAGGTATTTCATGCCGAGGAGGTACATCGCGGCCTGTCCTTCAGGCAACGCGCTACCAATCTTGTGAATTGTCTCCGCCTCCGCTTCGGCCATGGCGAGCCGTGCTTCCGCGAGTCCTTTTGCTCTGAGGACCGCAGCATCCCGTTCTCCTTCCGCGCGCCGGACCTGCGACTCGCGCACACCTTCCGCTTCCAGAATGGCTGCTCTCTTTCCTGCCTCCGCGTTCGTTACCGCTGCGCGACGCTCGCGTTCCGCACGCATCTGGAGCTCCATGGACTGCTGGATGTCACGCGGCGGCTCGATGGACTGCAGCTCAACGCGGGTGACATCGACACCCCAACCGATCGAAGCCTCTTCAATAACTTCTCTCATCCGCCTGTTGATCACATCGCGGCTGCCCAGGGTCGCATCGAGCTCCATTTCGCCGACAATGTTTCGTAGCGTCGTACGCGTGAGGGTCTCGAGGGCGTAGGGGAGATTTTGCACGGCGTAGGTGGCTTTTTGCGGATCCGCAACGCGATAGTAGATGACGGCATCGATGTCGATCGTGACGTTGTCCTTCGTGATTACGGGCTGGCTTGGGAAGTTCAGAACCTGTTCGCGCAGGTCGATGCGGGCTGTATGCCCGGCCGTGACTCGCTTGACTCCGGAGACATCGCTTTCGAAGTAGCGTACATCGATCGTGCGCGGCAGCTCGACGAATGGGATCAGGACATTGAATCCTGACCGAGCCAGACGGTGAAAACGGCCGAGTCTCTCAATTACCATCACCTCGGCCTGGCCAACCACCTTGAACGATTTCGTGGCGACAAACACGCCGATAACAACGATTACTCCGAGTAAAACCAGTCCGAACATCGACTCCCCCTTGATAGGGAGGATATTATGGCAAAAGCCCCGCTCTGGCGAGAGCGGGGCTAGCCGGCGGAATTTCCGGTTCCGCCGTGTTTTTTGTACGAAGCCTACGTTGTGCTGCTATCGCCTCGCGGTGGTGGAAGCGTCGGACGCCTGCTCCCGCTGAGCGATGAGAAAGAGGTCCTTCTGTGACGCGCTCTGCCTGAGGACCTGCATTGCGTGCATCAGCTGATTGTCTTCCGGAACGCTGCGCCTCTTGGCGGTGGAATCACCGAATGCCAACCGCGCGACCGTGTTGCCAAGCAGCCGGTCGATTTCCGACCCGGCCTGCTCATATTGCGCGTGATCGATCGTGACTCCCTTCGCCTGCAGGCGGCGGTAAAACTCTTCGCGCCACGCCGGGGGTACGGTAAAATCCGGCTTGACGGTTTTCTTCAGCTCGAGCGAGTAGTCCATGAGCGTCACTCTCACGTCGGTCGTTTTCGGAGCGAACACATTGAATACCTTCTGTTCGGCAGTGGTCAGTGTGTCGGGACGCACGATAATGTCGGGCGTGATCGCCCCACCGCCGTACACAACGCGGCCGGCGTCGGATTTGAACGCGGGGCGCGAGCGACGTGCGGAATCGGTCTCGAGAGAATCGGGCATCACTTCCACAAAATCACCACTCGGAAGCAGCTTGCGCTCCTTCTGGATGGAACGGCCGTTCGGCGTGTACCACTTCGCCGTGGTCATCTTGAGGGCATAACCGCCTTCGAGCGGGAACACAGACTGCACCAGGCCCTTTCCGAACGAAGTCGTGCCGACGATGAGAGCGCGGTCATGGTCCTGGAGGGCACCAGCGACGATCTCGGAAGCCGACGCACTTCTTCCGTCGGTCAGCAGCACGAGCGGAATCGTCGGGGCGACAGGGTCATCGCTGGCGACGAAAGTCTGGTTCTCACCGTTGCGGGCGCGGATGCTGGAGATCTGCTGCCCTTTCTTGAGGAAGAGATTGCTCACGCTCAGCGACTGATCGAGAATGCCGCCCGGGTTTCCGCGCAGATCGATGACGATTCCCCTTGCCCCTTCCCGCGATAGCCTCGCGACCGAGGTCTCGAGCTCGTCTCTCGCGCTCTCGTTGAACTGGAGCAGCGGGATGTAGCCGACTTTGTTGTCCAGCATGATCGCGTAGGGAACCGCCGGAATATTGATGACCGCGCGGGTGAACGTGATCGGTATCAACTCGGGGACACCGGGGCGGGAAAACTTGACCAGAACCTTGCTGCCCGGATTTCCCTTGAGCGCATCGGACGTCTGTGAGACAGTCCAACCACGAGTGTTGGTCGTGTCGACGAAATTGATACGATCGCCCTCCTGCACTCCCGCCTGCTCGGCGGGTGTGTGCGGGAATACGCGTTGAACCGTGATGAAGCCCTGTGTCTCGGCGATCTCCATCCCGATACCGGCGTAGCGTCCGTTCGTCTGCGCGTTGAAGGTGGAGAGCTCCTTCGGCGAGAGCAGAACGCTATACGGATCGTTCAGCTCGTGGACGAGTCCACGGGCAGCCTTCTCGTAAAGGGTTGCGGCGTCGACGGTGTCGACGAAGCGGCTGGACACAATGTTGAGGACCTGATCCAACAGTCGAGCCCCTTGCTGGCTCTCGTGCTGCTGGAATACGAAGCCACCCGCCATCAGCGGAATCAGCGCGAGGCCGAACAGTAAGCTCTTTCTGGGTCGGGACATACGGCTCAAGGTAGGGGATTAGGCGGTAACGTAATAGATACGCCTCCAGCCAGTCAGTTGTTCCTCATTGACGCACAATCGGTTCCAGCGGAACAACCGGTCCGGTCAGGCTGCGCGAGAGGCCAGCACGTAGTCCACAAGCCAATCGCGGTTCAGCTGCCTGAACGTCGCGTCGCGGAGGAGTCCAGCGGCAAGCAGCATTTCGTGGGCAGGTTGGAGCACTCGTTGCAAATGGGAGGGATACCGTTGGGTCAGCGGGAGCTGCTCGGCGAGGGAAGCGAGGGGAACTCTCCAGGTCACCATCCCCCCTTCTCTCGCAACTTCGAGGAGGCGGTAAAGGCGTCTGGCCACGGGGTTGGTAAGCGACATATAGTGCGTTGCCGAGAGCGTCACGGTGTGTCCCGCCGCGATGTTCGCGCGGATTACGGGACCGATCGTGACGTAGGCATCGCCCGGTTCCGATGCGGTCAGCACGGGAAACAGAGTGAATTGTTCGCGCTCGGCCATTCGTCGGCGCGCGATCGAAACCGAGGAGAGAATCGTGAAGCGTCCTTCTAGCGGCTGTCCTTCTTTTGCCGCAACGTACACTCCGTTCGACTCGAGAGTAGTCCGCTCTAGTCTCGTCAGGGCGGATCGAAGCTGCTCGTACGTCCTGCCGTCCACGCGCCGGCCGATTGAACGCAGGAAGGCGTGGAGCGTAAAGCTTATCACTCCATCTTCGGGAGCTCCTGCCTCGTGATAGCGATGCAGGAGCTCGATGTAAACGTCCTGATCGAAGGTTCCCGGCAAGCGGTCGCCAGGGCTGGGCAGGACACGCCACCGCCCACCGCTCTCGGGAGAGAAGGAAATTGCCGTGTCCTCGGCGGAATCGCTCAGTCGGAAGATTGGAAGCGCTTCAAGGGAGCGGTCGAGAACGATAGCACGCGTCGCGATTCGTCGACGGGCCACGAAGGTCATGTAGAGAGAATATGTCACTGATCAAGTACATAGCAATCGCGGCGCTCATTCTGTTCGGGCTGATACTGGCTCTTATCGGGATTCTGTCGGTAACGCACGACACGCCGGTTACGAGCGTTATGGCGGAAGGCGACAGGGACGGGCCGCCCAGCATCGAGGATCCGCTGTTCGCCCGCAGCATCGAGCTGTTTACGGGAACGCACATCGATCCTGGCAATAACGTGCAGATACTGCTGAACGGCACCGGCACGTATCCTCAATTGTGGAAGGATATCGCCTCAGCTGAGCATACCGTGACGGTGCAGATGTACTACTCGCAGCCCGGTGCGGTCGCCGATACGATGGCGAAGTACCTGATAGACCGCGCGCAACACAATGTTCGCGTGTTGCTGCTGCTCGATGCGTTCGGGTCCCAGCCATTGAAGCGAGAGTGGCGAGACAGCCTGAAGCGCGCCGGCGTCGAAGTAAGGTGGCTGAGACCCCTTCGCTGGTACACGCTGCAGAAGGCGGCTCAACGATCGCACGTTCGCGTGGTCGTGGTTGACGGCAAGATCGGCTACACCGGCGGCTTCGGGCTCGCGGACTATTGGCTGGGAGATGGACAGCACGAGGACCAATGGCGGGAGTCCAATGTGCGATTCGAGGGCCCGACCGTGGGAGCACTGCAGGCGGCGTTCGCGGCGGCGTGGGCGGAGGCATCCGGCGAGCTCCTCACCGGCGACCTGTTCTTCCCGAAAAGCTCGTTCGCGGATGTCGGAGATGTGCAGGCCGGGCTCATGTACACCATTCCGAGCACCGGGAGCACGGCAGCGGAGAGATTTCTCGCGCTCTCGATCGCGGGAGCGCGAAAAACTCTTTACATCAGCAACTCCTACTTCGTTCCGGGCGAGAATTTCATGCAGCTGCTTCTCGCGGCTGCGAAGAGGGGCGTAGACGTCCGGGTCATCACCGTGAGCGACAAGACGGATGTGAAGACGACATGGTACGCTGGGCGGACATACTACGAAAAGCTGCTCGAAGGCGGGGTGAAGATCTACGAGTACCGGCCAACCATGATGCATGCGAAGAGCATGGTGGTGGATGGCATGTGGTCCGGCATCGGGTCCATGAATTTTGACAACCGATCGCTGTCATTCAACAATGAATCGGTACTGGTCACGCTGGACCGCGGCATTGGCGCACAAATGGATTCGATCTTCATGGATGATCTAACGCGGTCCAAGGAGATCAAGCTCGACGAGTTCAGAAAGCGACCACTCTCGGGGAGGATTCTCGAGTGGGGGGCGCAGAAGCTACGTCGGGTACTGTAGCGACAGGATCAGCAGAGCCGTGGTCCGTGATCTGACGAGCAGTCCATCCGTGCTTGCCCGCCTTCATCCACTCGTGGGGCGGTGGTTCAAGGAAACGTTCGGCAAGCCCAGCGATCCACAGCGCGAGGGCTGGCCGGCGATCGCGAGCGGAGCGCATACGCTCATACTCGCTCCGACGGGAACGGGCAAAACGCTCGCGGCGTTTCTATGGGAGCTGAACGAGCTGATCGTGCGCGGAACCAAGGAACCGTTGTCGAACGCGGTCCACCTGCTCTACATCTCGCCGCTCAAGGCTCTCAACAACGACATTCAGAGAAATCTCGAGCGGCCACTTGCCGAGCTTCGAGACCGATTCGCGGCGGAAGGAAAGGAATTTCCCGAGATTCGAGTCGCAGTCCGTACCGGGGACACACCGGCCTCGGCACGCGCGAGGATGCTGCGAAAATCGCCGCACATTCTGATCACCACGCCGGAATCGCTCAACATCATGCTCACGACGCTCAAGGGTCGTGGGATGTTCAGCGGAGTTCGCGCCGTGATCGTCGATGAGATCCACGCGATAGCGGGGACAAAGCGCGGGGCTCATCTGGCGCTGACGCTGGAGAGGCTCGAGGCAGTTGTCGAAACTCCACCTCAGCGTATAGGTCTGTCAGCGACGCAACGGCCCCTCGAGGAAGTCGCGCGATTCCTCGGTGGCTGCCGGGAGAGTGTTTCCGTAACACCGGAATTTCGCCCTGTGACCATCGTCGATTGCGGAATGGTGAAGGAGATGCAGATCGCGGTTGAATCCCCGGTCGCCGATCTCGCCAACATCGGTGGGAGCATTTGGCCAGCCGTCGCACCACTCGTTCTGCGTCACATTCGCGCATCGAGCACGACGCTCGTATTCGTCAACAACCGCGCGCAGGCGGAGAAGATCGCGGCGCGCGTAAATGCGCTCGCCGAGGAGGAAATCGCTCTCCCATATCACGGATCGCTGGCGAGGGAGCGCCGGTTCGCGTTGGAGGAACGATTAAAAGCCGGATCTCTCCGCGCCCTCATTACGACCAGCTCCCTCGAGCTGGGAATCGATATCGGATCTGTGGATCTCGTGATCCAGCTTCAATCGCCCAAGCGCGTCGCCGCGGCGTTGCAGAGGATCGGGCGCGCCGGACACACGCTGGGAGTGCCGAGCCGCGGGATACTTGTGCCGACCTTTCGCGACGACGCGATGGAAATCGCAGCGATCGTCGCGGCGATGCGAGCTGGAGACGTGGAGCCCACTCACGTCGTGCAGAACGCGCTCGATGTGCTCGCCCAGGTAATCGTGGCCGCCGTTTCGGTGGACGACTGGCGAAGCGAAGACCTGTTCCGGCTCGTGCGGCGAGCCTATCCCTATCACCAGCTGACCCGAACGGCGTTCGACGAAGTGCTGGCGATGTTGTCGGGGAAGTACCCATCCGACATTGCGGCGGAGCTGGAGCCGCGAATCACCTGGGATCGAGTCAACGATAAACTGATCGGATCGCGGGCAGCGCGAATGACGGCAGTGATCTCCGGCGGGACGATTCCCGATCGCGGGCTATATACGGTCAACCTTCCGGATCGCACGCGCCTGGGGGAGCTCGACGAAGAGTTCGTGCACGAGTCGAGGATGGGTGATGTCTTTCAGCTCGGCTCTTCGACGTGGAGAATTGCCGCGATCGAGCACGACCGTGTCGTCGTAACGCCCGCGCCGGGGACGCCCGCCCGAATGCCGTTCTGGCACGGGGAGTATATGGCGCGGTCACTGATGCTGAGTCATCGCGTCGGGGCGTTGCGCCGCGAGCTGGCCGAGGCTCCGAATGAGCAGAGGCTCGCCGTTGAATACGGGTGCGATGCCGCGACCGCCAGCTCGCTCGTCAAGTACGTCGCGTCGCAGCGAGCGGCAACGGGAATCGTTCCTGACGACCGGAACATCGTGATCGAGCAATTCAGGGACGAGACAGGTGCCGTGCGCATCGTCATTCACGCGGCCTTTGGCGGGAGAATCAATGCGCCCTGGGGCATGGCACTGGCGCAACGAGTCCGCGAAGCCATTAACGACACCGATCTTCAGGTGCAGACGACGGACGACGGCATCATGCTTCGCTTGCCGGATCTCGGCATGGGTGTGCCGCTGCAGTCGCTCCTCGGTTTGTCAGGTGCTGAAGCTGAGCAACTCGTACTCGAAGAAGTCGGGTCGACCTCACTTTTTGGCGCGCGTTTCAGAATGAACGCAGCCCGGGCACTGCTGCTGCCACGTGGGAATCCCCGACGTCGGATGCCGCTCTGGCTGCAACGGCTCAAGGCCCTCGACCTGCTCCAGGTCGTGCGTCAGTTCCCGAGCTTTCCGATTCTGGTGGAGACCTATCGCGAGGTTCTGCAGGATGCATTCGACATGCAGGGGCTAAAGGGAACGCTGGCGGAAATTGAGGCTGGGAAAATCCGGATTCACATGGTGCAGACTGAAGTGCCGTCACCATTCGCGACGAGCCTCCAGTTCGGATTCGTGATGGATTGGCTCTATGGCGACGATACGCCGAGGGCGGAGCAGAGAGCGGCGTTGCTGTCGATCGACAGATCACTCCTCGACGAAGTAATGGGCGGAGAGGGCAGCGACGATATCACGCGTGAAGCAATCGAGCAGACTCTTTCGGAACGACGCGGAACGGCACCAGGCAGGCGCGCGCGAACGGAGGATGAACTCGCGCACCTCCTCGACCGGGCGGGCGATCTCACCGAGGAGGAGCTGAGATCTCGCATCGCAACGGAACAGGAAGGTGTTCGCGCAGATCCCCTCGCCAGGCTGATGGAGACAGGTCGTGTGATCGGGATCCAACTTGGATCTGAAGCTGCAAAGGGTTGGCGCTTCATCCTGACGGAGACGTATCCGCGGTATGTCTCGGCATTCGGCCCCGAGCAATTGTCGCGAGCGCTCGGCACTACGGGTCTTCTCGAGCAGGATGCCGCTGATCTCATTCCGCAGGTGCTCCTTCACCCCGCGATAAACGAATCGGTCGCGCGCCGAGAGATACTGGCGCGATTCCTAACACAGTCCGGGCCGGTGACTGTTCAGGAAATCCACGATCGCTACGGCTGGCCAGGCGAATGGATCGAATCCCGACTCACGGAATGGGAGAGGACGGACAAACTGGTTCGCGGAAAATTCCGGCGCGAGGTTCAGGATCTCGAATGGTGCTCGAGACGGCTGGTCGAGATTGGACGCCGGCGGGCTCTCGCCGCGTTGAGGAAGCAGATCGAAGCCGTGGAGCTTCCACACTTCGCCGCCTTCATGCAGCGCTGGCAGCATCTCGACGAGCGAGACCGGCTCGATGGCGCGGCTGGAACCGCAGCCGCCGTGCGACAACTATATGGTATTGCGCGTCCGCCGATTGCGTGGGACCGCGACTATCTCCGCTCGAGGATCAGAGGGTACGATCCAGCGACGCTCTCACAATTCACTGCCACCGGAGAGCCGGTGTGGGCTGGCGAAGGGAACTACGATCCTGAGTCGGGGGCGATTCCGCTGGCTCGAGTGCGCTTCTTCGCACGGGGGACCGGCGGAATCTGGCTGGGTGAAAGCGGGAAGCGGGAAGATCAAGAGGAAGCCATCCTCAGCGACAATGCCGAGACAGTGAGAGCGACGATTGCCGCGGAGGGCGCGTCGTTCATCGGCGACATTCAGGCGATCACCGGACTGACGATGCTCGCTGTGCGCGAAGCAATTCGTGAGTTGGTGGCGTGGGGCCTCGTGACGAACGACACGGTTGAAGCGCTGCGCGAGATTGCACGCTGGAAGCCGATGGTGCCGCGCACCGGCACCGATCCGACGAGCTGGCTGCCGGCGGACTACACGCCGTCTCCGAATCGGAAATTCACACGGACACGCCCAAACGTCAGAAGACTCCCGAAATGGAGGCGCCCGGACCGGCCAGGTGCGGCGGCAAGCGGATGGACCGGTCGTTGGTCGCTGGTGCGGCGACGAGGAACCTTGGGACCGGAGCTTCCCGAAGAAGAGCGAGCAGAGCGAATCGCGCGTCAATGGCTGACGCGCTACGGCATTGTCTCGCGCGATTGGTGGCGGCGCGAGCGGCCGCCGGTATCGTGGCGATCTATCTATCGTGAGCTCAAGCGCCTCGAGTTTCGGGGCGAGGTGAGGCGCGGGTATTTCGTGAAGGGTCTAGGCGGTGCCCAGTTCGCGCTCCCCGACGCGGTGGAATGGCTTCGGGCGGTGGCAAGCGAAGACCCATCATCCGCGAGCTTCGTCGTGATGGCGGCGAGCGATCCGGCCAACGTCTACAACCTTTCCCTGGAGCTTGTCGACAGGGATCCGCTCTCGAGGCCGCGCGGATCCGGCGCCATTCTGGTAACACGCGGCGGGCGTGTGGCAATCGCGGTGGAAGCGCGGGGGCGTCGTTTTTCCGTGGCCGACTGGTTGTCGCCCGAAGAAACCGCCGCGGCGAAGCAAGCCCTGATCGAGCACCTTCGCGGCGAGAAATCCGCGCGTTATCTGATGTAGGATCTCAGCGGATGTCGCCGCGGCCGAGGGCCGCGCGCACCGCTTCGCGCATTGCGATCACGGCTTCCTCGCGGGCTGCTGGAGAATCCTCGCGAACGTGGAGCTCTATTCCGTCGGCGACCGGCAGCCGGTGCCAGCGCAGCGAAATATCGTCGTCGTGCGCGACAGCTTCGTAACCGCCAGAGTCGAGGGCGGGGGCGAGCGATGTTGCGATCTTCCGCTCGAGAGCATCGCCCGTGACATCGCGCATCTCGCCACGGATGGTCTCGAGACTCTGTCCCTCGCGTTGGCGGATTTTGATGGACAGCAACTGCAGAAGATGCCGGTATCCGTAGGTCGCGCCCGTGCCAGTCCCCTCGGGCCGGTCGAGTAATCCGCTCGCGACGTAGAAACGAACCGCACGCGCGCTCGGTGCGGCTCGCGCTGAAGCGTTGGTTGGTCGAACTCCGGCTGCGTCTACGAGCGCTGTTGCGTGTGCTGCAAGTCCGCGGGCGTTCCAGGGAGCGTGTCGAGCGTGGGCGCGGAGGAGAGCGACAGGCGATTCAGCCATGAGGATAGGATAACATTAAAGTCTTCCGCTCGCTCGTCGTGCGGAAGATCACCCGCGGGAGACAAAACGGAGATTTCGAAATCGCGCTTGATCTCGCGGAAACCGCGAAATTCCTCAACGGGCGCGCTCGACCCCTGTTCGCCCCACACGAGCAGGGCCGGCTGGCTGAGACGGCGCAGGGCGTTTCGCACGTCGATGTTCAGATGGCCGGACAGGAACGCGGCGGGCGCATGACGGGCTCCGCGCTGGTGCGATGTCGCGTAGTAGATCTCGACCAGCTCATTGGTAACGAGTGCATCGTTCGAGTATGTGCTATTGAGATAGCGGCGGAGTTGGGGCCGCGAGACGAGGGCGTTGAACATGGCGGTACCGGCGATCGGCGTGTCGACCGCAAGCCGCCCCGCCTCACCACCAATGCCTACAGGCTCGTTCAGGCTCACCAGCCCCGATGGGGCTATGAGAGCAACGGCGGGGAAACGAAGTGGGTCTCGTGCTGCCAGAACAATTGCATACGCGCCCGAAAGCGAAGATGCGACGAGCACCGTGGGCTCGTCGATTACTCTGCTCACGAAGTCGGAAATGAGCGAGATGTAGAGTCGCGCCGAGTATTTGATGGCCGGACGCTCCGACATCCCGAAGCCAAGCAAGTCGAGAGTGTAAACCGTGTTCGTTTTCGCGAGCGCGTCGACGTTGTTTCTCCATTCGTACGACCACCCGGCTGCATTGATGCCGTGGATCAGCAGGAGCGGCGGACCATTGCCGCGTTTGGTGAACGCGACCCTTCTATCCCGCCAGTCGAAGCCACCTTCTTCGCCGCCGATCAAGTTGGTGAGCTTGTCGACACCCTTCCGCGCAAAGGCATTGTAGGCAGCGGCCGCGCCAAGGATGGCGCCGCCGGAAAGAAGAATTTTTCGCCAGGGTCCGTCTCGCTCGTCGTTCTCCTGCATTACGCCTCACTTCGGTCGGTCAAGGAAAAAGCGCGGTTACTTGAGAGTAACCGCGCTTTGGGCACAGCGCACGGGGGCCCGGACAAACTATTGCCCCTAGCGCTTCTTCTTGCGGCTCCCGCCGGCCTTTTTGCCTGGCTTCGACTTCCCTTTGGTGGCCTTCCCCTTGGCTGCCTTCCTGGCGCTGGCCTTCGGTTTGGCGGCCTTCCGGACGGGCTTCCGGCCACCAGAAGCCTTCTTTTTCGCCGATTTTTTCGCGGCCCTGGGTTTGGACGCGCTCTTCTTTTTGGCAGCCTTGTTCTTGTCGCCGCCGGCTTTGCCGGCTCCAGCGCTGCTTCCAGATGTATATGTCGCCGGTGTTCGTACCGGGGGTGAGGCCGCCCCAGCGCCGAATGAGCCGGGACGCGCCGCCCCTGGACTCCCCGCTCCGAATCCGCTGCCCGACCCGGTCGATGGCGTGCCGCCGAGGCTCGAGCCGCTGCCAGAGCCTCCGCCAAGGGTGCTGCCCCCGCCACCAGTAAGGGTCGACTCCTGCTTCTTCCCGGATCCTTTGGGCCGGCCCCTTCTTCCTCTCGGGGCGCCTCCTCCGAAGAGATCCTCCTCCTCGTCCTCTTCGTCCTCTTCGCCTTCGCTTACGACCGTCGCGTCGGAGTCGACCTCTTCGTCATCGTCCGCGTCTTCAGCGCTGTCCCAGAGGCGATCGCTGTGATCCTCGTTGATTGCCCA